>Ga0316576_10001081_pt1 | contig 14158 bp, 27 predicted proteins | sample S0NA_FD_203075 | JGI IMG/M metagenome (GOLD analysis project Ga0316576, IMG submission 203075) | Rhizosphere microbial communities from salt marsh grasses in Alabama, United States - S0-2_050615r3r5 | ecosystem: Host-associated > Plants > Roots > Rhizosphere | place: USA: Alabama | collected... | reverse complement strand
GGTTTTCCTCTGCCGGAACATAGCCTCTGCCTTTGCTGATATTGATCTCCACCTGGAGCTTGACATCAGGTTCCATGCGGCAGATGACCTGGTCAGGATTGAGCACCTCGAAGCTGCTTAATGAGTTGTTCAGGTCACCGGCTTTGAATACGTCCTGGTCTGATATTTTGACAACTATCTTTTCATTGTCAATATCCTCTACCATCCTCCTGAAGCGTATCTGTTTCAGGTTAAGAATTATCTCGGTGACATCTTCCATGACCCCGGTTATGGTAGAAAATTCATGATCAACACCCTCTATCTTGACGGTGGTGATGGCAAAACCTTCGAGTGATGAGAGCAGTATTCGTCTCAGGGCATTACCTACGGTTATACCATAGCCTGGTTCAAGCGGGCGGAATTCAAATTTTCCGTACTTGTCGTCCGCTTCCAGTAAAATTACTTTATCAGGTTTCTGGAATGCTAATATGGCCATTTGAATAGTATTACTTTATTACTTGGAATATAGTTCAACGATAAGGTGTTCCTTGATATCTTCCGGTATTTCGGAGCGTTCAGGCACACTCATGTACTTCCCGGCCATCTGCGTCTCATCCCATTCAAGCCATGCCAGTTTTGAGCGGCGGTTTGAGTCGAGTGATTCAACTATTACCTCCAGTGACTTTGATTTCTCGCGGACCCCGATGATGTCACCCGGGCGAAGCAGGAATGAAGGCACGTTAACCACGTTGCCGTTAACGGTTATATGACGGTGTGATACCAGCTGGCGGGCTGCAGCCCTGGTAGGAGCCACTCCGAGACGGAAGACAACGTTGTCAAGGCGTGACTCAAGCATTTGCAGCAGTACAAGGCCTGTAACGCCCGAGGCTGATGATGCCTTTTCGAAGAAGTTGCGGAACTGGCGCTCGAGCAGTCCGTAGGTATATTTTACCTTCTGTTTCTCACGAAGCTGCACGCCATATTCTGATACTTTCTTTCTCTTTTTGCTGAGGCCGTGCTGCCCCGGAGGGAAGTTCTTCCTGTCGAGATGTTTGTCAGGGCCGTAAATCGGCTCTCCGAATTTCCTGGCGATCTTTGATCTTGGTCCTGTATATCTTGCCATTTAATTGAAATGTTAAGCGTTAGAATATTTGTAACAAGAGCCTGGTTATACTCTCCTGCGAGAAGGCGGACGGCATCCGTTATGAGGCATCGGGGTGACATCGACTATTTCAGTGACCTCCACTCCGGTGTTGGAGATGGCACGGATAGCTGATTCACGTCCTGATCCAGGGCCCTTGACAAAAACCTTCACCTTACGCAGTCCCAGTTCAAAAGCCACCCTTGTACATTCCTCGGCAGCCATCTGGGCAGCATAAGGGGTATTCTTTTTTGATCCCTTGAAACCCATCTTGCCTGCTGATGACCATGAGATCACCTGGCCCGAACTGTTTGTCAGGCTTATTATAATATTATTGAATGATGAATGAACGTGAGCCTGCCCTACAGGTTCAACCTTTACGACCTTCTTCTTTAACGTCCCAGTCTTCTTTGCCATATGCTGTTAATTATTTAGTAGCTTTTTTCTTGTTTGCAACGGTCTTTTTGCGGCCTTTGCGTGTGCGGGCGTTGTTCTTGGTGCTCTGTCCCCTGACAGGAAGCCCGATCCTGTGACGTATACCACGGTAGCAGCCTATATCCATCAGTCGTTTGATGTTAAGCTGCGTTTCCGAGCGAAGTTCGCCCTCGAGCTTGTAATTTTCTGACAGGATCTGACGGATAGTATTTATGTTATCGTCATTCCAGTCCTCAACCTTCATGTGACGGTCGACGCCAGCCTTGTCGAGCACTTTCTGTGCCGTGCTACGTCCGATTCCGTAGATATAAGTAAGAGCCACCTCGCCCTGCTTATTCCTTGGTAAGTCTACCCCGTTAATACGTGCCATATACCTCTTTTAATTTGAAGTGCAAAGTTAATCAATTTTATCCCTGCCTCTGCTTGAACTTGGGATTTTTCTTATTTATCACATACAGACGCCCGTTCCTCCTTACAATCTTGCAGTTAGGCGTGCGTTTCTTCACTGATGCTCTTACTTTCATCGTTATATTTCTTTCTATTTAAACCTGAATGTTATTCTTCCTTTGGTAAGGTCATAGGGTGACATCTCAACCTTGACTCTGTCTCCGGGCAGGATCTTGATATAATGCATCCGCATCTTGCCTGAGATATGGGCAGTAATAATATGCCCGTTCTCGAGTTTTACCCTGAACATCGCGTTCGAAAGGGCCTCGATGATCGTTCCATCAATCTCTATTGAAGGTTGTTTGGCCATATGCTTACCTCTTAGTTAGTACTTCTTCTATAAACTCAAATGTTGTCAGCAGGTCAGCTTTACCCTCCCTTACTGCAACAGCGTATTCATAATGTGCCGACGGCTTCCCGTCACCGGTCCTGACTGTCCATCCGTCGCTGCCGACGCGTGTGTTTTTGGTGCCCATGTTAATCATCGGCTCGATACAGATTACCAGGTTTCTCTCCAGTCTTGTACCGGTGCCTCTCTTCCCGAAGTTAGGCACCTCAGGTCCCTCATGCAGTTGTTTTCCTATACCGTGACCCACCAGTGTTCGTACGACGGAATATCCTCCGCTCTCAGCCTTTTTCTGGACAGCATGTGAGATATCACCCACACGGTTCCCGGTTACAGCCTGCTTTGCACCCTCCTCAAGTGAGGCGCGGGTATACTCCATCAGGCGCATGATTTCGGGCTGAACCTCGCCCACGGGGAATGTATAGGCACTGTCGCCGTAATATCCATTCAGTATCACCCCGCAGTCGACTGAAATGATGTCGCCTTCGCTGAGGGTATATTCTGACGGTATTCCGTGAACCACCTCATCATTGACAGATGTACAGAGAGTGTTGGGAAATCCGGCATAGCCCTTGAAACCCGGTATAGCTCCGTGATCGCGTATGAAGGTCTCGGCGATGCTGTCAAGGCGGAGCGTTGTTACCCCGGGCCTGATATGACGTGCCAGCTCCGCAAGAGTCTCTGAGACAAGCATATTGCTCATTCTCAGCAACTCTACTTCTTCATCCGTCTTAATATAAATCATCAAAGAACGTAAACTTGTCAGATAGCCGATACGGCTCCCGTTCTGCCCTTAATGCGGCCTGACTTCATCAGGCCGTCATAGTGGCGCATAAGCAGATGACTTTCTATCTGCTGGAGAGTGTCAAGGACGACGCCCACGAGTATGAGCAGTGAAGTCCCTCCGAAGAACTGTGCAAACTGTCCACTCACGCCGAAGTTGACGGCGAAAGAGGGCAGTATGGCTATTAAAGCCAGGAATATTGATCCGGGCAGTGTGATGCGTGACATGATGGAGTCAATAAACTCGACCGTTTTACGGCCGGGTTTAATGCCGGGAATGAACCCCCCGTTCTTCTTCATGTCTTCGGCCATCTGTACCGGGTTTATTGTTACTGCAGTATAGAAATAGGTGAACACGATGATCAGGAATGCGGTCACCAGGTTATACCAGAACCCGTACATGTTTGTAAAGGCAACGACGAAGCCTGACCCTGACTCCCTGAATCCAGCGAAGATCACCGGCAGCATCATTATTGCCTGTGCAAAGATGATTGGCATAACGCCTGCGGCGTTCACTTTCAGTGGTATATACTGTCTTACCCCACCATACTGTTTATTTCCGACGATGCGCCGTGCATACTGCACGGGTATACGCCTCGTACCCTGCACGAGGAGCACCGAACCAAGTATTACAACGAACAGGAACACTATCTCGATCAGAAGCGCTATGAGGCCGCCCTGGCCGTTGATGCGCATTCCCGCCTCAAAAATAAACGCAAGAGGGAAGCGGGCAATAATACCCACCATGATTATAAGTGAGATACCGTTCCCTATACCCTTGTCTGTAATCTTCTCACCGAGCCACATCACGAATATCGTGCCCGCCGTAAGTATGATGACGGATGATACCGTAAAGAAAGTCCCCTGGAGCACAAAGGCCTGGGGAGGAAGCACGGCATGAAGATTGGCAAGGTAGGTCGGAGCCTGCAGTATCAGTATGAGAACCGTCAGATACCTCGTATACTGGTTCATCTTGCGCCTGCCGCTCTCACCCTCTTTCTGAAGTTTCTGGAAGTAGGGGAAGACAATGCCAAGCAGCTGTATCACGATTGATGCAGAGATGTAAGGCATAATTCCAAGGGCGAAGACGGATGCCTGTGAAAAGGCTCCGCCGGAGAACATGTCAAGCAGTCCCATGATACCTTTTGATGTCTGGGCTTGCAGGTTTCCAAGCATTGACGGGTCAATGCCGGGGAGGGTGATATATTTCCCCAGCCTGTACAGGGCGACGATTCCAAGCGTATAGATAATCCTGGCCCTGAGATCCTCAATCTTGAAAATATTCTTGATGGTATCTATAAATTTCATCCCTTACAGTTTAACTGCTGTTCCCTTTTTTGCTTCTATTGCTGCAATAGCTGATTTGCTGAAAGCATGAGCATGCACTTCAAGCTTGTGTGTCAGCGTTCCCTTGCCGAGTATCTTTACAAGTGAATTCTTATTGACCAGGCCGGCTGTAAGCAGTGTCTGGAAGTCAATGCGGTCACTCTTCAGCTTCTCTGACAGTAACTCGAGGGTGCTGAGGTTAATAGCCTTGTATTCAACGCGGTTGATATTGGTAAAGCCTCCTTTCGGCACACGTCTCTGAAGGGGCATCTGGCCTCCTTCAAATCCTACCTTCTTGCTGTAGCCTGAGCGTGACTTGGCTCCCTTGTGTCCGCGTGTAGACGTGCCTCCGCGGCCTGAACCTTCACCGCGCCCTACGCGCTTATCCCTTTTCACCGATCCGGGTGCCGGTTTTAAATTGCTTAAATCCATAATACAGTATCTGATGCTGTTAATATCTTATAATTTCTCTGCCTTTACCAGGTGTTTCAGTTTGTTGACCATTCCCATCACCTGTGGTGTGTCATCGTGCTCAACAGACTGATGCATCTTCTTCAGACCAAGAGCCGCAAGTATTCTCTTGTGTCTCTCAGGCTGGCCTATGCTGCTTTTGATCTGGGTTATCCTGACCTTTGCCATATTAGTAATTTTTCTAACCGTTAAACACTTTTTCCAATGTCACTCCCCTCTGGTCAGCCACGGTGCTTGCATCGCGCAGTTCCATAAGGGCTGCTATGGTTGCCTTGACGAGGTTATGGGGGTTTGAAGAGCCTTTTGATTTTGCCAGCACGTTCTTCACTCCAACACTCTCAAGCACGGCACGCATAGCACCACCGGCCTTCACACCTGTTCCTTCCGTGGCAGGCTTGATAAATACATAAGCACCTCCAAACTTGCCATACTGTTCATGAGGGATGGTTCCCTTATACACCGGTACCTTTATAAGGTTTTTCTTGGCATCCTCAATGCCTTTGGCGATGGCGGTGGTTACTTCGCTTGCCTTACCCAGGCCGTGACCCACAATACCTTTCTCATCACCCACCACTACGATGGCCGAGAAGCTGAATGTGCGCCCTCCCTTGGTTACCTTGGTTACTCTCTGGATGCTTACCAGCCTGTCGGTAAGTTCAAGATCGCTGTTCTTAATTCTTTTTGTTCCGTATGCCATTGGTTAAAATTTTAATCCGCCTTCGCGTGCTCCGTCAGCCAATGATTTCACTCTGCCGTGATACTGATACCCGTTCCTGTCATAGACAACGCTGTCAATTCCTTTCTCCCTGCATACCTCGGCAAAACGCTTGCCCACGAGAGATGCCACCTCGCTCTTCTTCCTGCCTTTCACTGAAGCAATCTCCTTTTCCCTCGAAGATGCAGAAGCGAGTGTCACACCAGCGACATCATCTATAGCCTGTACATATATCTGTTTATTACTGCGGTACACAGAGATCCTCGGTCTCGCGGCAGTGCCCTTAATGTGCTGGCGGATCCTCAGTTTGATCTTTTCTCTCTTTTCTGTCTTTGATAAAGCCATGACTTTAATATTTAATCATGTTATACACCTGCCGACTTACCGGCTTTTCTCCTGAGCTGTTCACCCACGAACTTGATACCTTTTCCCTTGTAAGGCTCAGGCGGACGCAGTGACCTGATTTTTGCCGCGACATGGCCTATGAGCTGTTTGTCAATGCTTGAGAGAGTGATGACAGGATTGCTCCTTTTTTCAGTCTTTGTCTCAACCTTAATTTCCTGTGGCAGTTCCATGATAATATCATGCGAATAGCCGAGGCTCATCTCCAGGCGCTGGCCGTTGGCTTCGGCACGGTAACCCACGCCCACCAGTTCCAGCTCTTTCCTGTAGCCTTTTGAAACCCCTGCAACCATATTGGCAATGAGGGCCCTGTAAAGACCGTGAAGCGATTTAAGCCGCTTTTCGTCATTCGGTCTTGACAATACTATCGTGTTATTCTCTACCTCCACCTTTATATCACTTTCTACCTTCTGTGACAGGGTGCCGAGCGGACCTTTAACGGTAACTATGTTGGCCTCATCAACGGTAACGGTGACTCCGGATGGCAGGTCTACGGGTAATTTTCCTATTCGTGACATCTCAATTCTCCTCCTGTTTAGTAAACATAACAAATAACTTCACCCCCGACATTCTCTTTTGCTGCCTCCTTCTCGGTCATCAGACCACGGGAGGTTGAAAGAATGGCGATACCCAGACCGTTGAGTACTCTCGGGAGTTCATCTGCACTTGCATACCTCCTGAGGCCCGGACGGCTGATCCTCTGAATAGACTTTATTGCAGGGAGTTTGGTCTTGGGGTGATACTTCAGGGCTATCTTGATCCTGCCCTGCAGGTTGTCGTCAATAAACTTGTAGCTGAGGATATAACCCTTATCGTAGAGTATCCTCGTGATATCCTTGGTCAGACCGGAAGCAGGTGTCTCAACCACTTTATGTCCGGCTTTTATGGCATTCCTTACCCTGGTAAGAAAATCTGCTATGGGATCTGTCATCATAATGCAATCGAATTTTTTTGTTCTCTGTCGGGTTGTTACCAGCTTGCTTTTCTTACACCCGGGATGAGGCCCTTGGAGGCCATCTCCCTGAAAGTGATCCTGCTGACGCCAAACTGTCTCATGTAGCCTCTGGGCCTGCCGGTGATCATGCACCTGTTGCGTTGCCTGATGGGGTTTGAGTTACGCGGCAGGGAGCTGAGGGCTATATAGTTGCCGTCAGCCTTGAGCGCTGCTCTTTTGGCTGCATATCTCTTTGCCATTTTTACGCGTTTGACCTCGCGGGCTTTCATTGATTCCTTAGCCATATTCCGATCTGTTTACTTGTTTTTAAAGGGTAATCCAAATTCCTTAAGCAGGGCATAAGCCTCCTCATCACTACTGGCAGAGGTTACAAACGTTATCTGCAACCCCATGATCTTTGCTATCTTGTCTATATCTATTTCAGGGAAGATGATCTGTTCGGTGATGCCGAGGGTATAGTTACCGCGGCCATCGAGTTTTGCACCTATGCCTTTGAAGTCTCGTATGCGGGGCAGGGCTACTGCGATGAGTCTCTCGAGAAACTCATACATGCGGTCCTTGCGGAGTGTGACCATGACGCCGATAGGCATTGCCTTCCTCAGCTTGAAGTTTGATATGTCCTTCCTGGAAACTGTCTGCACAGCCTTCTGTCCGGCAATATCACTTACCTCCTTCACTCCCATCTCAAGCAGCTTCTTATCAGCAATAGCCTGTCCCAGTCCCTGGTTGATGACTATCTTCTCGAGTTTGGGTACCTGCATCACAGTTTTATAATTAAACTGCTTCATCAGCGCAGGTGTGATCTCACTTTTGTATTTTGTCTTTAAAGCAGGCGTATACATTACTTGATCTCCTCTCCTGATTTTTTTGCGTAACGCACAAGTTTGTTCTTTTCATTCAGTCTGCGACCCACGCGTGTCGGCTTGCCGCTTGCAGGGTCTATGACCATGAGGTTGGAAATATGGACCGGCGCTTCTTTCCTGAGGATCCCTCCCTGCGGGGCCTTGGCATTGGGTTTGGTATGCTTTGATACCATGTTGACCCCTTCAACCAGGGCTTTGTGCTTGGTCCTGTCAACCTCGAGGACGCGACCTTTCTGCCCTTTTGATTCACCGGCAATGACAGCCACTGTGTCTCCTTTCTTGATGTGTAATTTCTTCTGCATCGGGTGTCAGTTTAAAAATATTATAACACTTCAGGTGCAAGTGAAACGATCTTCATGTACTTGTCGCGCAGTTCCCTGGCGACAGGGCCGAAGATGCGTGTGCCACGCACTTCATCCTGGTTTGTCAGAAGCACCACGGCGTTATCGTCAAAGCGGATGTAAGATCCGTCAGCGCGACGTATCTCCTTTCTGGTTCTCACCACTACCGCCTTGCTTACCGATCCTTTCTTGGCTTCTCCGCCCGGCAGGGCGTTCTTAACGGAGACGACGATCTTGTCGCCGACGCTGGCATACCTCTTTTTACTTCCGCCGAGCACCCTGATGCACAGGACCTCCTTGGCACCTGTGTTATCGGCAACAGACAACCTGCTTTCCTGCTGTATCATAATTACTTAGCTCTTTCAATTACTTCAACTAATCTCCAGGCTTTATTCTTGCTCAGAGGCCTGGTCTCCATAATGCGTACCGTATCACCAATATTGCAGGTGTTTTCCTCATCATGAGCCATCAGTTTTTTCGTCTTGTTGACAAACTTGCCATAGATGGGGTGTTTTACCTTCCTGCGGATGGCAACGACAATAGATTTGTCCATCTTGTTGCTGACGACAACACCTATACGCTCTTTTCTAAGATTTCTTTCTTCCATTGCTGATACGGCTATTTAGATTTCTCATTCATCTCTCTCTTGCGCTGCTCTGTCATCAGCCTCGCTATGGTTTTCCTGCTCTCCTTTATCTTCTGCGGATTTTCCAGGGGTGATATAGCGTGGTTTAGTTTCATGCGCACGAGATTTGTCTTCTCATTGTCAATGCGTTCGAGAAGCTCCTGGTTGCTTAATTCTCTTATCTCTGAACTCTTCATCTCTGATATTTTTTATTCCTCGACAAAATCGCGGCGCACCACGAATTTGGTTGCCACAGGCAGTTTCTGTGCTCCCAGGCGCAGTGCTTCCTTGGCCACCTCGAAGGGAACGCCCTCGGCTTCAATGACAATGCGTCCGGGGGTTACCGGGACAACAAAGCCTTCGGGAGCACCTTTACCTTTACCCATACGCACCTCTGCAGGTTTTTTTGTTATCGGTTTGTCAGGGAAGACACGTATCCATATCTGTCCTTCACGTTTCATATGACGGGTGACAGCCTGGCGTGCAGCTTCCAGCTGACGTCCGGTGATCCATGCTTCTTCAAGGATCTTGATGCCAAATGATCCGAATGCCAGCTGGTTGCCTCTCTGGGCATTGCCTTTCATCTTGCCCTTCTGGCTCCTCCTGTATTTGCTCTTCTTCGGTTGTAACATCGCTCAGTAATATTATTGTTGTTTTATATTTATCGTGATTCCTTCTTGCCTCCGCCTCTTTTCCTGAAGCCTCCCGAAGCAGGTCCACCCTTTCCGGTCTTGATATTCTTGGTACCGATATTGGGACTGAGGTCACGTTTGCCGTAGACTTCCCCGTTGCAGATCCATACCTTGATACCGATCAGTCCTACTTTTGTAAGTGCCTCTGCCAGGGCATAGTCGATGTCAGCGCGGAATGTATGCAATGGTATCCTTCCGTCCTTGTAGGTCTCGTTACGGGCCATCTCAGCACCACCAAGCCGGCCTGATACCACTACCTTGATACCTTCAGCGCCCATGCGCATTGTTGAGGCGATAGCCATCTTGATAGCGCGGCGGTATGATATCTTGCCTTCCACCTGGCGGGCAATGTTGCCGGCCACAATGGCTGCGTCAAGCTCGGGACGCTTCACTTCAAAGATGTTTATCTGAACCTCCTTTTTGGTGATCCGCTTGAGCTCTTCCTTCAGCTTGTCAACCTCCTGGCCTCCCTTGCCGATGATGATACCGGGGCGTGCCGTATTGACAGTGACGGTGATGAGCTTCAGGGTGCGTTCAATGACAATCTTTGAAAGACTTGCCTTGGCCAGCCTGGCATTAAGGTATTCCCTGATGCGGGTGTCTTCCACAAGCTTGCTTGAGAAGTCACTTCCACCATACCAGTTCGAATCCCATCCTTTGATGATTCCTACTCTGTTCCCTATCGGATTAACTTTTTGTCCCATTTTTTACTCTGAAATGTTTTCAACTTCCTGTTTCCTGCTACCCAGCACAAGGGTTACATGGTTTGATCTCTTGCGTATACGGTAAGCCCTTCCCTGGGGGGCAGGCCTGATTCTGCGCAGTATGCGGCCGCCATCAACCTGAACCTCCTTCACATAGAGGTCGCTCTCCTCAAGACGGACACCCTCGTTCTTTGCCTGCCAGTTGGCTATGGCTGAGAGAAGCAGTTTTTCAACCTTGCGTGATGCTTCCTGCTTGCTGAATTTCAGGATATCAAGAGCCTTATTCACTTCCTGGCCCCTGATAAGGTCAGTCACCAGTCTCATCTTCCGTGGCGAGGTGGGGACGTTGCGAAGAGCGGCACTGGTCCTCTCTTTTGCAGCTTCCTTCCTGTTGTTTGCGCTTATTCTTTTTCTTGCACCCATTTCTGATTGTTTTTCAGTTATTATGATACAATACCCTATTTCTGTTTACCGCCATGTCCGCGGAAGATACGGGTCGGGGCAAATTCCCCGAGCTTATGTCCGACCATGTTCTCGGTAATGTACACGGGAATGAATTTGTTCCCGTTATGTACTGCCAGGGTATGACCCACAAAGTCTGGTGAAATAACTGATCTTCTCGACCAGGTCTTGATCACAGTTTTCTTACCGGTATCATTCATTGCATCCACCTTTTTACCCAGGTGGAGATCGATGAAGGGGCCTTTTTTAATAGATCTGCTCATCGTATCAACTATTTTTTCCTTCTTTCAATAATATGCCTGTTCGAATATTTGGTATGGCTCCGGGTCTTGTAACCTTTTGCCGGCATACCGCTGCGAGAGCGTGGATGGCCTCCCGAGGCCCTCCCTTCGCCGCCACCCATTGGATGGTCAACAGGGTTCATGGCAACACCCCTGGTCCTGGGCCTGCGCCCCAGCCAGCGCTTGCGGCCTGCCTTGCCCGATCTCTCCTGGTTATGGTCAGTGTTTGACACCGTACCAATGGTTGCACGGCAGGTGGTAAGCACCATTCTCGTCTCTCCCGAGGGGAGCTTGATGATGGCATACTTGCCGTCACGGGCAGCCAGCTGTGCAAAAGTACCTGCACTACGGGCGAGAGCAGCACCCTTGCCGGGCTTGAGCTCTATGTTGTGCACTATCGTTCCCAGTGGAATGTCATCAAGGAAAAGAGTGTTGCCCGGCTCGGGCGTGGCTGTCTTCCCTGACATGACTTCCTGTCCGACCTTCAGGCCGTTGGGTGCGATAATATACCTCTTCTCACCGTCAGCATAGGTGAGCAGGGCGATCCTCGCCGAACGGTTCGGATCATACTCAATTGAAGTGACAGTGGCGGCAACTCCATCCTTATCCCTGCGGAAATCAATCACACGGTACATACGCTTATGCCCGCCGCCAATATACCTCATGGTGCGCCTGCCGTTAACATTCCTTCCTCCTGACTTCTTCAGTGGCGCGAGCAAGGATTTCTCCGGCGTCTCACGGGTGACCTCGCTGAAGGTACTCGTGATCTTATGTCTCTGGCCTGGTGTAACAGGCTTGATTTTTCTGACTGCCATGTTATATTAAATGTTGCTGTAAAAATCAATCGTCTCTCCTTTGGCAAGAGTGACTACAGCCTTCTTCGTGGCTGCACTGCGACCCTTCATTATGCCTGATTTGGTATAGCGGGTCTTGGACTTGCCTGCGTAGTTGATGGTGTTAACAGACTCAACAGTAACGCCGTAAAGGTCCTCAACAGCCTTCTTTATCTGAAGCTTGTTGGCTTTACGCGCAACCAGAAAACCATACCGGTTGAAAGTTTCTCCCTGGCTGGTCATTTTCTCGGTCACTATGGGTTTAAGTAATATTTCCATATCTAACTCCCGCTTTTAAAAGGTTGACTGCAAAACATCAACTGCGCTCTCGGTAAGCACAAGAGTTGAAGCTTTCATTATGTTGTAAGTATTTAGATTACTGATGGTTACAACTTCAACTCCCTGCAAATTTCGAGATGACAAATATATATTTTTATTTTGTTCCGGTAAAACAAAGAGTGATTTTTTATTCATTATACTGAGGTTTGCGCTCATTTCGGCCATCATTGACGTTTTGGGAGCCTCCAGTGAGAAGTCCTCGAGGATAATGATTTTGTTCTCTTTTGCCTTGTATGAAAGGGCTGATTTTCTGGCCAGCTGTTTCACCTTCTTATTGAGCTTGAAGCCATAGTATCTGGGTCTGGGACCGAAGATACGTCCACCGCCGCGGAACTCGGGGTTCTTGATGCTTCCGACGCGTGCTGTTCCGGTACCCTTCTGTCTCTTAAGCTTGCGTGTACTGCCCGTGATCTCTGCGCGTTCCTTGGCTTTGTGCGTCCCCTGTCTCTGGCTTGCCAGAAACTGTTTGGTGTCAAGGTAGATAGCGTGATCATTGGGTTCTATACCGAAGATGGTCTCATTGAGTGACACCTTTCTTCCGGTTTCTTTGCCTTCTATGTTAACTACTGCCAGTTCCATTACTTTGTTATTATTACGTAACCACCTTTGGGACCCGGGACGGATCCTTTAACGAGAAGAATGTTTGATTCGGGAATGATTCTTACCTTCAGCAGTTCTGTCTCCTGCTGTTTCCCGCCGGTGCGGCCTGCCATGCGCATGCCGGGCATCACCCTTGAGGGCCATGATGAGGCGCCCATTGAACCGGGGGCCCTGAGCCTGTTGTGCTGGCCATGGGTTGTGCCTCCGACACCGCCAAAGCCATGACGCTTGACGACACCCTGAAAGCCCTTGCCCTTTGTCCATCCTCTTACATCAAGGTATGTATCCTCATCGAAGAGGTCTACGGTAATGACATCACCTATCTTATATTTATCTTCTTCAAATCCTACGAACTCAGCCACCTTTCTTTTGGGGCCCGTGCCGGCTTTCCTGAAATGTCCTATCTCAGCCTTGTTGCTTGACTTTTCCTTCTTGTCGTCAAAGCTAAGCTGCAATGCTGCATAACCGTCTTTCTCCACAGTCTTGACCTGTGACACCACACAAGGGCCCACTTCCAGCACTGTGCACGGGATGCTCTTTCCGCTATCATCAAAAATGGAAGTCATCCCAACCTTTTTACCTATTAATCCCTGCATAATTCACTGATTTTCCGGTTTCACACTTTGATTTCCACTTCCACTCCACTGGGCAGCTCAAGTTTCATGAGAGCATCGATGGTTTTGGGTGTTGAGCTGTATATGTCAAGCAGGCGCTTGTATGACGACAGTTCGAACTGCTCTCTTGACTTCTTGTTCACAAACGGAGAACGGAGCACCGTATAAATTCTCTTATGGGTGGGAAGCGGTATCGGACCGCTGACTACTGCACCCGTAGATTTGACAGTCTTGACAATCTTCTCAGCCGATTTGTCAACCAGGTTATGATCGTAAGACTTAAGTTTGATGCGGATTTTCTGACTCATCTTTCTTAAAGAATTTTTCCTGTTGTTGTTTCAATTATTTTCTTCGATAATTCTGCAGGCACCTCCTCAAAATGCGAGAACTCCATCGTTGATGTGGCTCTCCCGGAGGTAAGGGTACGCAGTACGGTAACATATCCGAAGTTTTCTGCCAGAGGTACTTTTGCTTTTATTACCCTTGCACCTGCTTTCGATTCCATACCTTCCACCTTTCCTCTGCGCTTGTTGAAGTCGCCGACCACGTCACCCACGTATTCTTCAGGGGTAACCACTTCGGCGTTCATCACCGGTTCGAGGAGCACCGGGTGGCATTTGCCTGCCGCGTGGCGGAAGGCTTGCCTGGCTGCTATCTCGAACGAGAGCGAATCGGAATCAACCGGATGGTACGAACCGTCTTTAAGGATAACCTTGAGACTGTCAAGCGGGAAGCCGGCCAGGGGGCCGTTGAGCATGGCCTGGTGGAATCCCTTCTCTATTGAGGGGATATATTCCCTTGGCA
>Ga0316576_10001080_pt1 | contig 14163 bp, 13 predicted proteins | sample S0NA_FD_203075 | JGI IMG/M metagenome (GOLD analysis project Ga0316576, IMG submission 203075) | Rhizosphere microbial communities from salt marsh grasses in Alabama, United States - S0-2_050615r3r5 | ecosystem: Host-associated > Plants > Roots > Rhizosphere | place: USA: Alabama | collected... | reverse complement strand
ACCGAGCTCGCGATCGACCGCGACGACGTCGAGGTTCGAGATGAGTCCGATCTCTGGGCTCAGCTCGCGATCCAGGGACCTCTCGCCGCCGAGATCCTTCAGCCACTGGTCGGACCGGACCTGTCCTCGCTCAAGTACTACCGCTTCGAGCGTGGGGAGGTTCTGGGTCATGAGGCCCTCGTCGCACGCACCGGATATACCGGGGAAGACGGCTTCGAGGTCTACACGGCGCCGGAAGCCTCACCAGAGCTGTGGCGCGCGATCCTGGCCGCCGGTGGGCCGCTCGGCTTGTTGCCAGCCGGCCTCGGGGCCCGCGACACTCTTCGGTTCGAGGCAGGCATGTGCCTGTATGGAAATGACATCGACGCGAATACGACGCCGCTCGAGGCAGGGCTTGGGTGGATCGTCAAGCTTGACAAGGGAGATTTCATCGGACGCGACATCCTCGAACGGCAGACCGAAGACGGGATCGCGCGCACGCTTGTCGGACTCGAGATGGTAGACCGGGGCATCGCACGTCACGGCTTCCCGGTGTTTCTGGCCGAGTCCGACGCCGAGCCGGCGGGTCAGATCACCTCGGGAACCCATTCGCCGACCCTGGGGCGTGCCTTCGCCATGGCGTACCTTCCTCCGGAAGCCGCCTCAGAAGGAACTCGCGTGATGGTCGAAATCCGAAACCGGCGGGCCGAGGCGAGGGTGGTCCGATTACCGTTCTACTCACGCAAGAAAAGGTGACCGCCGTGAGCGATCGAAGCTCGAGGAGGAGAGTGTCATGAACCTGCCAAGTGATCTGATGTACGCCCGCACCCACGAGTGGGCACGGGTCGAGGGCGATGTCGTGGTTGTCGGCATCACCCACTACGCCCAGGATCAGCTCGGGGAGGTGGTGTACGTCGAGCTGCCCGAGGTGGGCACCGGCGCCGACGCGTCCGAGGAGCTCGGCACCCTTGAGTCGGTCAAGGCCGTGTCGGAGTTCAACGCTCCGGTGGCCGGCGAGGTCGTCGAGGTGAATGAGCGTCTCGAGGACGAGCCGAACCTGGTCAACGAGGACCCCTACGGGGACGGCTGGTTGGTGAAGATCAGCGGTTCCGTCGACGACGAGAACCTACTCGATGCCGCCGGTTACAGGGCCATGATCGAAGAGGAAAGCGCCTGATGCACCCCTGGATCGGCGCCGGAGACGACGATCGCCGGCGCATCCTCTCGGAGATCGGTCTCGGCTCGACGGACGATCTGTTCTCCGCCATTCCGCCCGCGGTCTGCGTTGACCGTGTCCCGCTGGCGAACGGCCTGGACGAGCAGGCGGTTCGCCTCGAGCTTGTCGCCATGGCGTTGGCTAACCTGTCCCCCGATTGCCGGCCTTCGTTCCTCGGCGCGGGCGTCTATCGCCATGTTCAGCCAAGCGTGATCGACGCGGTGCTGTCGCGAGCCGAGTTCTTCACCTCGTACACACCCTACCAACCCGAGATCGCGCAGGGAACGCTCCAGGCGATCTACGAGTTTCAGACCCTGATCTGTCAGCTCACGGGTATGGAGGTGGCCAACGCCTCGCTCTATGACGGGGCGACCGCCCTGATCGAGGCAGTGCTCTTCGCACACCGGGTCCGCCGAGGCAAGGCACAACGCGTGGTCCTGGCCGAAACCGTCCACCCGATGTACCGCCGCGTCGTCCGGACCTATGCCGATCCGGCCGGTCTCGAGGTCCTGATGGTGCCAGCCGGCGGCGACGGTCGAGTCGACCCCACGACCCTGCGGGCGGCGGCCGGTGACGAGTCGGCATGCTGCATCGCTGTCCAGAGCCCGAACTTCCTGGGGATCGTCGAGGATCTTCCGGCCGTCGCCAACGTTGCCCACGCAGCCGGCGCCCTCGCCGTCCAGGTCGTCGCCGAAGCTGCCTCCTTCGGCCTGCTCGCCGGTGGTGGCGCCTTCGGCTTCGACGTCGTGTGCGGAGAAGCCCAGAGCTTCGGGATCCCCTCGGGCTTCGGCGGCCCTCACCTCGGCTTCTTCGCCTGCCGGAACAAGGACGTCCGTCAGATGCCAGGTCGTCTCGTCGGCGAGACCGTCGACAGCCGCGGCGACCGAGCCTACTGTCTGACCCTGTCGACCCGAGAGCAGCACATCCGCCGCGCGAAGGCGACCTCCAACATCTGCACCAACCAGGGACTCATGGCACTCGCAGCAACCGTCTGGCTCGAGACCGTGGGCGGCCACGGACTGCGGGACCTCGCGGCCGCGTGCCTCGCCCGTTCGGAGGATCTCAAGCGGCGGATCGAGGCGGCCGCGGGTCCGTGGCGCCTCGCCTTCCCGACGAGTCCGACCTTCAACGAGCTTCTGATTACGGGCCCGGGCGAAGGCGCCGAGCTCGCTCGCCGGCTGGCCGACCTGGGTGTGCTGGCCGGCGTCCCGTCAAGAACCTGGGGTGGCTCGTGGCCCGACGGTCTCCTGGTGGCGGTCACCGAGCGCACCACGACCTCCGAGGTGGAGGCGTTGATGGACGGTCTGGGGAGGGTGTCGTGAAACGCCGGCCGATCCGTCCCGAGCCGTTGATCTTCGAGCGCAATCCGGCGCGAGCACGACGTCCCGGCTTCCGGCTACCCTCCGTTGATGTTCCGGCGGTGGATCCCAGGACCGTGCTACCGCCAAACCTGCTGCGGACCGACGAGCCCGGGTGTCCGGACGTGAGCGAGATGGAGGTGGTCCAGCACTTCCACCGCCTCAGTCAGCTCAACTACGCCGTCGACGAGGGGCTCTACCCCCTCGGCTCGTGCACCATGAAGTACAACCCGCGGCTGAACGAGGAGACCGCTCGGTTGCAGGGTTTCACGAGCGCTCACCCACTCCAGCCGGCGGCACAGGTTCAGGGCGCGTTGAGATTGATCTGGGAGCTCGAGCGGGCCCTCGAAGCGATCACCGGCATGGCTGGCGTGACTCTCCAGCCGGCCGCCGGCGCCCACGGCGAGCTCGCAGGAATCCTGATGATCCGAAAGGCCCTCGAGGCCCGAGGCGACGTGCGCGAGGAGGTCCTGGTCCCGGACTCGGCCCACGGCACCAACCCGGCTACCGCCGCTTTCGCCGGCTACCGAGCCGTCGAGGTGCCATCCGGCGACGACGGTACCGTCGACATGGCCGCGCTCGAGGAGCTCATGACCGACCGGGTTGCGGCCGTCATGCTCACCGTGCCCAACACCCTCGGCCTGTTCGAGCCCCGCATCGTCGACATCGCCCGCCTGGTCCACGACCGCGGCGGACTGATCTACATGGACGGCGCCAACCTCAACGCCTTCGCCGGCCGGGCGCTGCCCGGTCTGATGGGCGCCGACGCGATGCACATCAACCTCCACAAGACCTTTTCGACGCCCCACGGGGGCGGCGGCCCGGGCGCCGGTCCGGTGGTGGTGTCCAAGGCTCTCGTCCCGCACCTGCCGGTGCCCCGGGTGGTCCGGAACGGCGACATTTTCACTCTCGTGCAGGACGATCCGGCATCGATCGGTCCCATGCGGGGCTTCTTCGGGAGCTTCCTGATCCTGGTTCGCGCCCTCACCTATATCTGGAGCCTGGGCGCCGACGGGCTTCGTGAGATGTCCGAAGTGGCGGTTCTCTACGCCAACCTGGTTCGCCATCGCCTCGCTGGCGCCTACCATCTGCCCTACGACGGCCCGTCACTCCACGAGGTCGTCTTCGACGACACCCGGCAGACCAGGCACGACGTCCACAACACCGACATCGCGAAACGACTCCTCGATTACGGCTTCCACCCACCGACGATGTCCTTCCCGCTCATCGTCCACGGGGCCCTCATGATCGAGCCCGCCGAGAGCGTGGCGCCCGAGGAGGTCGAGGCGTTCTGCAACGCGATGCTCGCGATCGCCAGGGAGGCCGAAGAAAGCCCCGACCTTGTGCGGTCGGCGCCCCACGACACCCCGGTCAGCCGAGTCGATGAGGTCAGGGCCGCACGGAAGCTCAAGGTGCGGTGGACCCCGGAAGACGAATGATGAATCATGAATGACATCGCAGCACGCCCCAGGTGTGAACTGCGATGGAATTCACGACTCACAATTCATGACTCATCGCTAGGTAATCGTGAGCCACGGTCCTTCGAGGTGTCGACCGTGACAGCTCGGGCATCGGCCGGGCGGGTGGAGCGCCTGGCTCGACAGCCGGAAACCGCAGTCGGTACAGACAGCGGAGCGGACGCGGAGGCGGCGCCCCTCGGCTCGCACGCTGCGCCGGACGTGGCCGAGATCTTCTTCGAGGGTATTAACCGTCAACGCGAGATGTTGGCGAAGCTCGTCGAAGGACCACTCCCCCTCTCGGAGCAGCCCGGCGATCTCCTGGCGGCGGGTCCTGCCCGGGGTCACGGTTGTGGCGCGGGCGGCTGCTCCGGCTGATTGCTCGCCTGCCAGTCACGCGCCGGTACCCCGTCGATCCAGAGGTCGTCGATGACGCCAACGCCCGCGCGCACCCGGACGGTCACCCACGCAGGACGCTGACCTCGCCGCCAGAGCCTGCGGTCGACCCCACGGGCGAGCTCCTCGGTCATGTAGTAGCGGCGGAACGGGAGGGTGAGCGACACCCGCCGATCGCCGTTCTCGTCGGTGAAGTCGGGCCCCGACCGGAGCCGGAGGTACGCGCCCTCGGCCGGAGCGTCGAGGGCCACCTCGCCGAAGGTCGCGAAACCCTCATCGTCGAGCCGCAGGGGAACGTAGATCTTCCGTCTGTTGAGCTGGGGCAGCCCTGCCGGCACCGCTGCCCGATCTTCGACGAAACGCAACGCCACGTAGCGCCCGCGGAACGCGTCCACCGGGTCCACCGGCTGGAGGCGAAATCGGAAGATCTCACCGGACCGCAACGCGACCTCCGCACGGATGATCGCACCCGCCGCCGCCGCGAGCTGAACCACCGCGAGGGCGATGAACAGAATCAGACGGACCCGAGAGCGGCTCATGGCGACGCCTCCTCGGCCCGTCGCAACCGCCGCGACATCACGATGTTCGCGACCAGGAACCCGACTCCGACCGTGATGAACGCGAGTCCTTTCGCTACGAAGCCGATCTCCGAGTCAAAGAACCGCCCGACGACCAGGGCGGCGATCATGACCATCCCGAGGTTGACCGTCGCCAAGCTCTGCGTCCGAATCCCCGACGTGATCGTGGCGATCCCGACCGCAAACAGGACGAGGTCGAAGGCGAGGGCGGCGACCCAGCCGGCGTCGGTCCCCTCCGACGCCGCCACCAGTGGCCACACGACCGCCACCACCGGCACCGACACCATCCACAGCATCTGGAGACGGTCGCGTTGGCGATCGAGGAGGAGGAAGGCCGCGAGCAGCGCCGCCAGCGGCAAGCCGACCGCGAGCACGACGTCGAGCACTGATGCCGCCTGGTGGAAGCGTTCGCTGTCGTGGATGTGGTTCCAGCCGATGTGACGCCATGGCTCCTCGAAGCTCAGGATGAGCCACAGCACAATCGAGCCGGCGACGCCGACCGCCTCCAACGGCCGCCGCCAGAGCCCATCCTCGTCACGCCGCACCGCACGGCCGCCGGCAATCATCAGCGCGAACAGCCCGCAGTAGACCAGGATCCACAGCCCCGGAACGCGCCGCTCCAAACCGAGGCCCGCCGCGACACAGAGAAAGGCCGCACACGCCCACTGCAGGTTGGCGGCGCGCAGACCGCGCCGCCCGGAACGCATCACCGAGACCAGGTGCGGCACCACCGCCAGCGCCACCGGCCACAGCCAGACCACCTCGAGCCGGTCGACCTTGGCGGCGCCCGCCCACCAGGTCAACGCGGCCAGGAAGATCACCGCCACCGAGCTGGCGTTGAGCAGCCAGGGCAGGGGTGCGATCAGCAGCGACCAGCGCCAGAGGAAGGATTCGAGATCGTCGCCGGTGTGGTAGGTCTGATCGACGAGGGCGATCGCGGTCGCCAGTGCGAGCGCCACGAGAGTCGCCGAGCCCTCGCGCCACGCGGTCGAAGAACCACGCCGGACGATCACCCAGCCGGCGATCAGCTGCGACGCGAGCAGCGGCAGCAGGGCGATCCCGGTGCGCGCCGGTCGCCCCAGGTGCTCCCAGTTGTGGGCGAGGATCAGGATCACGCCAGCGCCGATGAGCAAGGCGCCGAAGACTGCGCAGATAATGATCGCGATCCGGACGCCCGACACCGATGCCTCCGGCGGGTAGCGCCGGCGCAATCGACCTGCGGCGGCCTCGTCGAGGACTCCGTCCGCGACGAGGCCAGGCAGCTCCTCGTGCAGCCATCGGATCGATCGTCTGCTCATGACCGTCTGGAGCCATTCTATCAGCGGTCCCCCATCAACCGCCGCACGTGGCTGCCCGACGAGGTCCGGCAGCATCTCGCCAGGTCGGGCCGCTCGTACATCGAGGTATTCAGAAACGGCGTCTTTCGCCAATCTTGGCGTCATCTTGCGGTTTTTCTCGTGCGGCGTACCACAGCACGCCTCCACCCGCCCCGGCGTGGACCGATCGCTGATTGCCGACTGTCGTCGGCAATCCTCGACGCCGTTGTCTGGTGCTTCGTTTCCTGTATCGAGCATTCAATACTGAAAGCTCACGACTGAGAGTCCCTCAGTGGGCTTTGTCGAGCCCGGCGTTGATGGACGCGGGGCCGTTCGTCACCGCGGACTTGAAGCGGTAGGCCCACTCGACGAGCTTGGCGCGGCCATACTCGGGCAGGTCCATCTGGAAGGGGTGGGTCGCGAGGGCCTTGGCGTACTTGACCAGGCGGAGCCGGCGTAGCTTCTGGTAAACGCGGTGAAGCTCGGATCGGCTCACCGTCTCGGAGACCAGGATCACCCGCTGCCAATCGAGCTCAAAGGAGATGTTGAGGAGATCCCAGTCCATGTCGTCGGACACCAGTCCCCTGGACTTGGCGGCGTGCCACACCGGCGTGCCGGGCAACGGCGTCAGCACGTACAGATTGACCAGCGACAACGGGTTTCGGCGGATGAAGTCATGGGTCTCCATCATCTGCTCGACGGTCTCCTGGGGCTCGCCGATGATGAAGGAGGCGTGTGGGTGGATGCCGTGGCGGTGCAAGGTGTGAACCGCGTTTTCGTTGATGTCGACCTTGAAGGCCTTGCCCTTGAGTCGGGTCAGGACCTCCTGGTTGCCCGACTCGAGCCCCATGGAGATCGAAACGAAGTTCATCTCCTTGAGCATGCGCGCCGTGTCGTCGGTGATCCGGGTCGCCGATGAGGCGCATGAGAAGCGGAAGCCCTGCCGCGGCAGCCCCTCACGCAGCACCAGCTCGTGCAACCCGGCAAGGCGCTTTGTGTTGGCGATGAACAGGTCGTCATGAAAGGTGATGTAGCGGACGCCGTAGGTGTCGCGGAGGTGTTTGATCTCCTCGATCATGGCCTCGGGCGAGAAGTAGCGGATGTTGGGCCAAAAGCGAGTCGAGGCGCAGAAGGTGCAGTTGTAGGGGCAGCCACGCGAGGTCAGCATGTTGGAGTGCGGTCGCACCCTCATCATGGAGCGGTCGGCCATGGGCAGCTCATCGAGGCTCTTGTCCTTCTCGCCGACCACCTTCCGGGGCGCGGTCAGCACCCGCTCGCCGCCGTCCCAGTACACCAGACCCGCCACCTCCGCGAGCTTCGACGGCGGTAGGGAGCCGTGCTCCCGGAAGAGCTCGACCAGCTCACAGATCGCGTGCTCACCCTCCCCGATGACCCCGACGTTCATGGCCGGGGTCAGGTTGTTGGGCAGCTCAGTGATGTGGTAGCCGCCGACGATCACCGGGATCCCCGCCTCGCGACCGAGCTCGGCGGTGCGCTTGGCGAGGTTGAAGTTCTGCGACACCGAGGAGATGCCGAGCAGCTGCGGCCTGAAGCTCTTGATCGTCTCGGTCACCCGATCCTCGACGAGCCGCACGTCCACAGCGGCGCCGAGCTCCCTCTTGAGCATGGCAACGAGATAGCCAAGCCCCAACGCCGGGTAGCGGTTCTGCGCCTCGACGTAGGGGTTGACCGCATTGACGAGCAGGACTCGTGTCGGTTGCATGGAGCTCCGGCCGATCTCCGGCCCCGCGCGGTTGTTGCGCGTCACCGGGATGCCAATGATACAGCATCTCGATTGATGCCTCCCACTCACATCCGCGGCCCTGCCCTGTGCAGTCGCCGTGACAAAGTGGAGGTTGACGTCGTTCTTGGGGCGCGGAGGCGTACTCGACGGTACGTCGAGCACCCCGAGGTCAGAAAATGCGGCCGGGGCGGACGCATCGCCGGCCGCAGCAGGAAGGTCGTGAATCGTCCGGGCGAGATGTTCACGGCTGACGGCCCACGTCGTCCCGGAACCACCGCATCAGGCACGAGATGAGCTGCCGGCCACGGTCGAGGTTGAGGGCGCGGCAGCGACGGTTGGTCGCGAGCAGGTCGGCGGCGAGACGAGCGAGACCCTCGCCACCGTCCGTTCCCGACGAAGCGGCCGCGGTCTCGGTCGCCACAGCCGCCACGACCTCGAAGGCATCAACGTCGTCGCCGAGGACGTAGGGCAGCCTGAGCAGTTGTCGCGGCTCACCCCGGCTCGTTGTCTCGAGCGCGCCTGCAACCGCGGTCAGGACGGCATCGAGGTCGACGCCGGCAAGCTGCGCACCGGCTAACGCCGGTGGTATCCCCTCGCGCGGCGCGTCCGGCACCGGGAGGCTCAGCTGCTGGCAGCGCGACCGAATGGTGGGCAACACCGCCGTCGGGTTGGCCGCCAGGAGAATGAAAACGGCATGTTCGGGCGGCTCCTCGAGGGTCTTCAGGAAGGCGTTCGCAGCCTCGGGACCGAGCCCTGAGCTCTCGACGCCGTCGATGATCCAGACCCGCCTCAGGCCTTCGTAGGGCCGAGCGGCGGTTTCGTCGGCAACAGCTCGAATCTGATCGATCTTGATCCGCTTGGCCTTGCCTTCGGCCAGCACCGCCCGAACATCCGGGTGGACCCCTCTCCGGACCCGCTCGGCAGATGAGCTCACGCTCCACGGCTCGGAGGCGCCCTCGCAGCACAGCATGACCGCGGCCTCCACCGCTGCCAGCTCACGACCGAGGCCCGGAGGACCCACCAGGAGCAGAGCGTGCGGGAAGCGGTCCCGATCTCGGGCAGCCACCACGCGATCGAGCAGCGGCGTCACCGCCTCAGCCCAACGCGATCGATCGAGGACCGCCCCCGGCCACCAGACGGCGGCGACCTCACTCACCGGAGCTCCTCTGGCAGCTCGGCCCTGATGCGCTCGAAGACCGCGTCTGCCTCGCCAGCGGCTGCCACGACCCGCACCCGCTGTGGAGCCAAATCGGCGAGCATCAGAAAGCCCTCTCGCACTCGGTGATGAAAGTCGGCCGGCTCATCGTCGAGCCGGCTCTCAGAGCCGTCCCCAGCCGCGTTGCGAAGGCGAGCCCGGGTCACGCCGGCAGCCGGGTCGAGATCGAGTACGAAGGTGAGATCGGGCTCGAGACCGCCGGTGGCGAGTCGATTGAGCTCGACGACCCGCTCGACGCCGACGCCGCGTACCATCCCCTGGTAAACCGTCGACGAGTCCGCGTACCGGTCCGAGAGCACAATCTCGCCGCGCGTGAGGGCCGGCCTCAGCACCCGTTCGACGTGATCCCGGCGTGCCGCTTCGAGCAGAAACAGCTCGGTCAGTCCGTCGGGCTCGAGCGCCGGGTCGAGGAGCAGCGATCGCGCGGCCTCGGCGATGGGCGTCCCGCCCGGCTCGCGAGTAACAAGCACCGTCCGGCCTCGCGTCCCGAGGTGGTCGGCGAGCCGACGAATCTGGGTGCTCTTGCCGGTCCCCTCGCCGCCCTCGAAGGTGATGAAGAAGCCACCGTCCATGGCCGCGAGTATAGCCGTCCACTCCCGCGCCCGAACGATCAATCGACCTCGTGCACCTCAATGCGCGGAATTGAAACACAAAACGCACGAAGATCCACGAAGGTCACAAAAAAAGCCGCTCTGAGTCATCGCAACACGACGGATATGGGATTGCGCGCCGGATTGGAATGAGTCCGGGTCAATCATCCGGTGCTTCGTGGGACCCCTGTGGTTCTTCGTGATCTTCGTGTTTCAAGCGGGGTCGTCTGTGGTGCGGTCAGGAGCCCATGACCCTGAGATAGGCCTCTTCAGCCCGGTACGAGGAGCGCACGAAGGGCCCCGCGAAGATCTCGAGACCGATGGAACGGCCGATTGTCTCGAGCTCGGCGAACTCGTCCGGGGTCCAGAAGCGCACGACCTCGACCTGCTCTCGTGTGGGCTGGAGGTACTGCCCGATCGTGACCACCTGGCAGCCTGCATCGGCGAGGTCATCGAGCACGCCGGCGACCTCGTCGGCGGTCTCGCCGAGACCGACTATGATCCCCGACTTGCGGATCATCCCGGGGGCGGTGTCGGCAACCCGACGCAGGACATCGAGGGCCCACTCGTAGCGGCCCGAACGCCGAACCTCGCGATACAGGCGTGGCACGGTTTCAACGTTGTGATTGTAGACCTCGGGAGCGGCGGCGATGATCAGGTCGACATGCCGCAGGTCGCCACGAAAGTCCGGCGTCAGGACCTCGATGGCCGGCGCAGGTGCAAGCTTCCGCAGGGCCTGAATCGACTCGACGAAACCGGTAGCGCCGCCGTCGGGAAGGTCGTCCCGATCGACGGCGGTGATCACGACGTGGGCGAGGCCCATGCGGTGGGCGGTTGCCGCGAGCTGACGCGGTTCGTCCGGATCGACCGGTCGCGGTCGACCGTTGACGATCGAGCAGTACGAGCAGCTGCGGGTGCAGATCCGGCCGTTGATGAGAAAGGTGGCGGTGCCGCGGGAGAAGCACTCGGAACGGTTCGGGCAGCGTGCCTCCTCGCACACCGTGTGGAGCCCGCCGGACCGCATGTCCTTCTTGACCTCGTGCAGGCTCCCGAGCTGCATCTTGCGCGCCCGGATCCACTCGGGGAGGATCGGCGCCGGGGCTCGCCCTCCAAAGCTCACGTCACCCCCACGTCACGGCACCACGACCCACGCGTCCGGAAAGTCGGCGGCACGCATCCGTGACACCACCCGGTCCGCCGACGCCCGGTCCGGGAACGGACCGACTCGAAGCTTGAAGAGCTCTTCGCCACCGACGACCTCGCTGACGACCACGCGCTGATGGTCGCGGTCGAAACCGAGCCCGGCAAGCCTCGACCGGGCGTCGTCGATCGTCCCCCGGTGGGCCGATGCCAGCACCTGGACCCAGAAGGCGCCGCCGGCCGCCTCGGTGGCACGCGGTCTGGGTCGGGGCGTTGCGCTCGCGGGCGCCGGGGTTGGCGGCACCGCAGTGGCGGAAGGCGTGACCGGCGCCCTCGTCGTCGGCGCCGGCGGTGCAGTGGCGGTCGCCGGCGCCGGCGTCGATGTTGCCGGCGCCTCGATGACCGTGGGTTCAGGGATGATTTCGGTGGTCACCAGGGGGGTCGGTGTCGGCCGGACCCCGGGGGCCGGGCGCTCGCCGAACATGGACCACGCAGCTGCGTAGCCCAAGCCGAAGGCGAGCGCCATCAGCACGGCCAGGACCACCAGAAGCACAGTCAGCCAGCGCGCGCTGAGCTCGATCACGTAGTAGCTTCGCGCCATTCCTCAGTCAATCTCCTCAAGACCCGGGCGGACCCGATCGTGACAGCGGCCTCACTCAGCCTTCTTGTCCGCGTTGAACAGCGACTCCAGCATCTTGAGCGGCACCGGGAAGACGATGGTGGACGCGTTCTCGGTGGAGATCTCGGTCAGGGTCTGGAGGTAGCGAAGCTGGATGGTGATCGGGTTCGGCTTCATGACATCGGCGGCCTCGGCGAGCTTCTGCGAGGCCACGAACTCTCCGTCGGCGTGGATGATCTTGGCCCGCTTCTCGCGCTCCGCCTCGGCCTGCTTGGCCATGGCGCGCTGCATGTCGGGCGGCAGGTCGACGTGCTTGACCTCGACCATCGAGACCTTGACGCCCCACGGGTCCGAGTGCTGGTCGATGATCTCCTGCAGGCGCACGTTGAGCTCCTCGCGTTTGCTCAACAGGTCGTCGAGCTCGACCTCGCCGAGCACCGAGCGCAGGGTGGTCTGGGCAAGCTGCGAGGTGGCGTACACGTAGTTCTCCACCTCGATCACCGACTTGACCGGATTCATGACCCGGAAGTAGACCACGGCATTGACCTTCACCGACACGTTGTCGCGGGTGATCACGTCCTGGGGCGGAATGTCGTGAACTACCGTGCGCAGGCTGATCTTCACCATCCGGTCGACGGGCCAGAAGACGAAGACGAAACCGGGCCCCTTGGCCTCCGGCAGCACCCGGCCGAGGCGGAAGATGACCCCCCGCTCGTACTCGTTGAGGATGTTGATCCACTTGAAGACCACGAACAGGCCGAAGAAGACGGCGAGACCGAGACCGGAACCGATGAAACCCATCATGAACTCCCTTCAGACGAGGTCGCGACCGGCTCGGCGGCCGAGACGTCGATTCGCTTGTCACCAACCACCTCAACCCGGACCGCCGCCCCCTTGCCGAGGCGCCCGCTCTGTGAGCGAGCGTCCCAGTACTCGCCGTGGACCAGTACCTTGCCGTCGGGGTCGAGGTCGCTGATCGCCCGTCCGATCTCGCCGACCAGACCGGCGGCCCCGGTCATCACCTGGCGGCGATGGGCGTTGACAACGCGCTGCAGCAGGAAGATGACGGTCGCCGCGACGACAAGCGCAGTCGGAATCACAGCGGCCAAGTTCAACCGCAAGTCTGGAATCGGAGTATCGAAGAGGATGAGCGCTCCAGCCACGAAACAGGCGAGGCCCCCAACCGTCAGCAACCCGTAACTCACGAATTTGACCTCCAACGCGAATAGGCCAATGCCAATCAGAATCAGCAGGATACCCAGGCCATTCACCGGAAGCACCGTACTCGAGTAGATGAAGAGGAGCAGGGCGGTCGCGCCGATAATGCCCGGGGCGATCCCCCCGGGATGCGTCACCTCGGTGTAGATACCGAGTGCGGCAACTGCCATCAAGGCAAGAGCGACGATCGGCATTGCCAGCACTGACTTGAGGTGTTCATCGAAGCTCTGGTTGACGGTCTCGACGTGAGCACCGTCGAGGGAAAGAACCTGCGTGCTTCCGTCGAACCTTTTGACTTCTTTCCCGTCGAGCTTCGAGATTAGATCTTCCGTCGATCCGGCAATGAGATCGATGAGGTCGTTTTCCATCGCCTCGGAAGCAGTAAACGACTTGGACTCTGTGACGACCTCTACCGCCAGGTCGACGTTCCTTCCTCGCGACTCCATCATTGCTCGAATCATGGCAGTCGCATCGTTCGTTGCCTTCTCGGTCAGGGTCTCGGCCGTTTTTTCATCAATCGATATCGGAACACTCGGCATCAAGACTGGATGAGCCGCACCGGTATTCGTTCCCGGAGACATGGCTGCGATATCCGCTGACACAAGAATGAAAAAGCCCGCGGAAGCCGCCCTAGCGCCGGCCGGCGTGACCAACACCGCGACCGGTACGGCTGAACCGGTGATCGCAGACATGATGTCGCGGGTCGAATCGACCAGGCCGCCGGGCGTGTCGAGCTCGAGAACGACGAGCTCGGCATGTCTCTCACCTGCTTCCCGAATGACCCGTTCGATGTATTGCTGCGACGCCGGCTGAATCGTGTCCTCAACCCGGAGCCGCACCACCTCTTGGGCCGACGCTGAAAACGCCGACACCAAGGCCGCGAAGCCGACAAGAATGAACCTGAGTTGCTGCATCGGGACCATCATAGAACCGCTCCCCGCCGAGAACAACACACCACGGTGGAAGTACGTTTCCACACCCGTTCAGGGTTCCGTACCGGATGACTGAAGGCGCCTTCGTTGTCTCCCCCCTTTCCCGATCCCGTTCCCGACGGGAGCCGGACCCCGACCTCGGGATCGGCGGTGGCCGTTGCCAAGGGGGCCGGAGGCCCGGGTACTGCGCCTCACGCCCTGACGACGTCTCCGGCGGGCCGGACAGGGGGTTGGTTGGCCTACGGCCACCCGGATCGTGAGCGTCGGGTCGCCGCGCGCAGCGCGCGAGCAACCCGGAGCCGGAGCCGGAGCCGGAGCCGGACCCGCACCCGGACCCGGACCCGGACCCGGACCCGGCAAGGTCCCCGGCCCGGTGGTCTGACACCACCCCTAGCCGCTTGCCC
>Ga0316576_10001079_pt1 | contig 14173 bp, 12 predicted proteins | sample S0NA_FD_203075 | JGI IMG/M metagenome (GOLD analysis project Ga0316576, IMG submission 203075) | Rhizosphere microbial communities from salt marsh grasses in Alabama, United States - S0-2_050615r3r5 | ecosystem: Host-associated > Plants > Roots > Rhizosphere | place: USA: Alabama | collected... | reverse complement strand
GGAACCGGATATTCTGGTGCTTGACGAACCGACTTCCGCGCTTGATCCACGCGGGCGGCGATCACTGATTGAGCTGCTGCAGGCGCTGCCGCTGACAATGCTGGTTAGTTCGCATGACATGCGCCTCGTGCGCGAGCTTTTCCCGCGCATGATCATACTCGATGAAGGGCGGATTGTCGCCGATGGACCTACAGAGGAGCTGCTGGCCGATGCGGCGCTGCTGGATGCGCATGGGTTGGAAGCCCCGTAGGGATTGGGTATTGACGAAAGCGACAGCAGTGATTTCGTAATCGTTATCGCTTTCGCTATCGTAATCACCATCGATCATCATAAAGCGGCCTGAAGAACTGTCTTCACACCGGCGGCCGTCCTCCCCCCACCCTTCTTCTTATACAGTCAAATTGCTATTTGTTGCCAAAATGTGTATGATCGTGTACGACTAGTATTTGTACATACACATAGCGTGTACGCTCATACATGGATAGGCGCGTGTAAAAAGTGTGCCGAAGCGTGTACGAGCGTGTATAATAAGATACATAACATACACAAGGCGTGTACGGTCATACATGTAATCAGGTCCGGTTCAGGCCTCAAGCAGGAGCATGTGCATGGAAGCGAAAGTGTTTACAGTTGAAAATCGCAAGGGGGGTGTGGCCAAGACGACGACGGCCGTAACCCTGGCTGCCGGGCTGGCTCAGCGTCTGGAAGCCAGCGGCGGCCGCGTTTTGCTGGTCGACCTTGACCCGCAGGGAGACGCGGCGCGCGCGCTGGGTCTTGACCCGGGAGGGCGCTGCGTGAGCTATGTGCTCACCGGCGAAGGGTCATTGCGCGACAATGTTATCCCCGCCGACCGCTCGGCCGATGGCGGACCCGCCCGTCCCAATCTTTTCGTCCTGCCCGCCAGTGACAATTTGCGCAATGCCAAAGAGACCCTGCTCAGCCAGCTAACGGTGAATATGGTCATGGCTCAAATTCGCGGGCGGAACACGAATGGCGATGTGGTGCCCATGGTTTCCATCCTGGATGAGCGCTTGGGCCCGGCGAGAAAGGTGTTTGATTACGTCATTATCGACTGCCCGCCAACGCTGGATATGCTGCAGGAGGCGGTGCACCAATTTGCCGACGCGGCGATCGTACCCGTGAAGGCGGATTTCCACAGCACGTCGGCCGCCGGGCGGCATACGCGCAACATTCTCGACGACCAGGCCAGTGGAATTAAGATCGCCATCCGGGCCATCGTGCCTACTTTCGTCGATTACCGCCTGCGCTTGACACGTAGTATGCTGCAGCAGCTGACCAAGACTTATGGAAGTTTGGTGACCATGCCAATCCCCAATACAGTGCGCGTAGCCGAGGCACCGGCTTCAGGCGGCCGTACGGTGATTGAATATGCGCCGGAATCGCCGGCGAGCACGGCCTACTGGCATCTGGTCGACACCATTTTTAACGGCGCGGGAGGTGACGCATGAGTTTTGACAATCCTTTTGATGACCTGGAAAAAGCGGAAGAAGAAGCGCGTCAGGAGCGCCAGGAACGGCGGACGCAGCGCGGGCCTTTCAAATTTGACGAGGCGCTGGAGCAGGTCACGGCGATGGATGTAGCCAAGGCGGCGCGCAAGAAAACCTTCCAGGGCAAGTACTGGCTGCGCACGCTGCGCCTGCCACCGGAGTACCAGGAGTTGACGCGTGAGATTTACCAGCAGGAACCGCGCGCGCGATCACTGGCGGACATTGAGCGCTGGATCTATACGATGGGCTTGATTGCATATTTTCAGGAGGGGAAACGGCCGCATTACAATGAAACCATTTCGCGCGATATTGATCTGCCTGATATATAAGTGAACCAAATACCAAACGAAAATTCAGTTAATATTTTCCTGATTTACGCAATCGTTGGCCTGGAAATGGCAGCAATTTTGTGTATTTAGATTTTGACCACATCGACGAAGCACCAGTCCGATCTATACAAACAACATGAAAATAAAATCCAATCTGGCATATAGGAGGTTGACGTGACGACATATGTTTTGGTCCATGGTGGTTGGGATGGGGGTTGGTCTTGGGCTGGTGTGGCCAGACTGCTACAAGCGAATGGTCATGTGGTATTTCGGCCGACTTTAACTGGTTCCGGCGAACGGGTTCACCAGGCGAGCCCGGAAATTGGCCTGGATACGCATGTCTTGGATGTAGTGAATGTGCTGCGCTATGAAGAGCTGGAAGAAGTTGTTCTCTGCGCCGGCAGCTATGGGGGAATGGTGATTACAGGCGTGGCTGAACAGGTGCCTGAACGGATCAAGCAGCTGATATATCTTGATGCCTTTGTTCCCGAAGATGGGCAGTCGGCCGGTGATTTGGTAGGTCCGGATGTTATGGGTTTTATGGAGCAAATTGCCGCGCAGTATGGTGAAGGATGGCGTGTACCGCACGATCCACCCGATGCTGATCGCCGGACAGATTTTTTGCTTAAAGCTGCTCAAGATCCTCTTCATACCGGTAACCCCAAGGCTAAACGCATTAAGCGCACCTACGTGCAATTCACTGATAAAGCAGACGATGATTTTATGACGACAGTTATAAAAGATACGGCCGCCCGGGTTAAGAAAGCTGGCTGGTACTGCCTAGAGATGCCCTTCGAACACTGGCCATTCCTTAACAAGCCGCAGGAAGTAGCAGCTTTGTTGCTAGAGTTGGGTGGTCATTGAGCGGGCTGAAAGAGCCTGATTGGCCTCAAATTTGGTTTCTGGGGCGATTTTTTGCCTTTCGGGGCTGGGAAGAAGGGAATACGACCGCGGACGCTTCTGCGGTCATTTTGCGCAGGGGATCGTAATCGCGATCGCTGATGGGCACGAAGCGGGCAAAGCGTGCCTGGTGCAAAATTTCTCTTCCTTCTCCATCGTGATGCATAGTGGTAAGTACCTGGCGCAGTTCGCTTTGCAGTTCCTGCGGCAGGCGGGAGTCAACCAACCAGGGTGGGATGGGGCTGGGGCCGATGGTATCCAATATGCGTAGTTCCCCGGCCAGGGCTGGGCGTTTCATTTGTTCCAGTTCCAGCACGGTTGAATCGATGGCCGAGCCGTCGATCCGGTCGTTTATGATCATATTGAGGGAGTTTTCATGGGAGCCGGATTCGATCACACGGCCGAAAAAATCACCCCCTTCATTTCTGCGCGCCAGGTAAGCGCGAATCGAGGTGTAGCCGGAGTGAGAATTGGGTTCGTTATAAGCCCATGCCGCGCCGCGCAGGTCCTCGAAGCGACGGTAGGGGCTGCTGCTGCGCACGACGATGTCCGAAAAATAAACGGGACGACCCTCGTAGCGCGCGCCAGCCATCACCGGCGCGGCCAGGAGCGCAACGTGGGCGTGGGGATCAGCCATTTTCTGGATATAAGGCAGTCCGCAAATCCAGATGATCTGAATTGCGCCACGATCGAAGCGCCGCTCGCGTTCCTGCCAGGGAATGTCACCTACAAAAGTGGCGGGCAGGCCCAGCTTCGCCGCCAGATAGGAAGCCAGCAAACGACCGATGAAGTCCATGTTACCGGCCATGCAGGATGAGATAGTTAGTTCAAAGTCCAAATCCCAAAGTCCAACACCAATGGTCTACAACTTAATTATAATTAGCAATGAGATCTTGGCTATTAGCCGCTAGCCAACGCTTCCCTTTTCTGTTCGTGCAGGTCGGCGACATCGGTTTGTACGGTTTGCAGGCGTTGGCCATGCAGCGAGTAGCCGCCCAGCAGGAAGTAGCCAATCGCCAGGGCCAAAGGCGGGAACAAGGCGATCATGGAACGGATGCCCCAGACGGCCGCTGTCGGCTGCTCGGGGTAAAGGACTGCGGCGGTTGGAGCCACGTAACCGGTGAAGCTGAAGATGGCCGCGGCGATGAGGCCCTGAATGGTGAAAGCGAAGCGGATGACGAAACCATTCATGCCGAAATAGAGCCCTTCGCGGCGCGCGCCGGTGTTGAGTTCATCTTCGTCTACCATATCGGCGATGAGCGGGTTGGTGAGCATGAGCAGGCCGGCCAGGCTAAGGCCGAAGAAGGTGGTCACGAGCAGGCCGCTGAGGAAATCATCGGGTACGAAGAAGAGCAGGAGAATGGTGGCAGAAATGAGCGTGCAGATGCGCAATGAGCGCCAGACGCCGATGCGCTTGGCAATTACGGTCCACAGCGCCATGCCCGGTAAGGCCATAAGGATCGCGCCGCCGAGGAGCAGGGAATTCTGCAAGCCCGGATCGAGCGTCATGCCGGCCAGAGTGGTTGGGGACTGGATGCGCAGGGCGTATTTGGCGTAGAAAGGGATGGTGGCGGTGAGGGCCAGAAAGCTGAACTGGATCATCAGGTTGGCGCCCAGGAAGAATAAAAAGTCGCGGTTGGTCACCGTAAAACGAATCGAATCCATGAAGGAGAGCGGCTCGTCTTCTTGAAACGCGCGTTGCTCGCGGCTGCCCAGAAGAGAAAGGCCGAAGAAGAACGCCGTGAGCACGGAGACGAGCAGGGCTACCGTGCTGACACTGCTCCAATCTTCGCCGGCGATGAGCGGCGGCAGGGCCACGCCAATCATCAACCCGACCAGGGAAAAAACCTCGCGATAGGCGGAAACTTCCGCGCGCATCTTTTCATCGGGCACCATTTCCGGGAAGAGAGCAGTCCAGTTCATTACCACCAGTGACCACAGTAGATCGAATACGAGAACAAAGATCAAGAAGTAGATCAGCAGGGGGATGCCGCCGGAAAGCGTCAATCCCCCGGGCGGCACGAAGAGGAAATAAAAGGTGATGGAGAGGGGGATGAACAATCCCGCTATCCAGGGAATGCGACGGCCGAAGCGCGTATTTGTTTTGTCAGACCAGTAACCGGCAAGGGGATCGTTCACCGCGTTCCAGAGGCCGTAGATAGCCCAGACAATGCCTACCCAGGCCGCTTTTAAGCCGTAGATATCGATGTAAAGAAACTGCACATAGGTGGCAAAGGCCTGGTAAGAGATAGCTGTCGCCAACGATCCCGATGCGTAAAGGATGAGGTGTTTACGGTCAATCTCCACGTGATCCTCCTGCTTTAGAGAAAAAGAAAGATGACTATGACAGTATACCATGGAGAGGCATTTTGAGGTGGATAGTTAGTCGGGTGGTCAGTTAATAAGGTTGTCCGGTAGGCTAATGGGATTGACGACTAAATTCGTATCCTGCGTAGGGAAGTGGTCAGCAAAATATACGCCGGGCGAACAGACCGGGCTTTGTTTTTAGGGCATGATAGGCGTATGAGTACACCGCTGAATAATTGGAGTAATGAAATGACAGCACATATCCAGCACAACGAATCACTTTCCGTACAAGAAAATATAGGGTTGCCACGACCGGTACCTGTGGCTTTGATCGCCGCCGTATTATGGTTTGGTTTGATTTTTCTTGCCTCATTACCGCTCCTGGTAAGCGCGGGATTGTGGATGCTGGGAATGGGACTGGTCTTAGTAGCCTACGCTCTGGTATCATATAGGCAGTTCGAAACGGCCGTGTGGGACACGGCTATTATTGGCCAGGGTATGGGCTTGTTAGGACTCGCATTGCTCTTCGGCGCTTCGATCCTGTCGTAATAAGGATTGAATTAAAAAATGAACCCTGGTTCAAATGTAACGGATTTTGTATTGGTAGTAGCCGAATAGCTTCTTAAACAAGTCCATCATTATCGGTAGGGCCCCATCGCTAAGCGGTGGGGCCGTTTTTTATGGGGTGGGGAAACTGTTTTGGCGAAGCCACATTGAAATTACTTCCAGGGGCGTGCCTCCAGTGGCGACGCGGAGGGTAAAGGTTTCTAGTGCTTCATTAGAGGCCATCGCGGAGGAGGGGGCAGGTCATGCAGTGGCCGCCGCCACGGCCGCGGCCAAGTTCAAAGCCATCGATCTCCAGTACCTCAATCCCCGCATCGCGGAAAGCCTGGTTAGTGTGTGTGTTCTTGCGATAGGCGATAACCACGCCCGGCTCAAGGGCCACAACATTGTTGCCGTCGTCCCACTGTTCGCGCGCCTGGCGGTATTCATCACCGCCGGTGTGGATGACGCGCAGCTTCTTGCACGCCAGAGCGTCGGCCACAGCTTCTAGAAAGCTTTCTTCTTCCCGGATGTCGAACTGCCATGCTTTGTCCCCTGGCCGGATGCTGAAGGCCTTGATCTTATGCACGATTTTGGGATAGATGGTCACGGCCTCGCGGTCAAGCATGGTGAAGACGGTGTCCAGATGCATATGCGCCCGGTCGCGCGTCATGCGGCAGGCGATGACGCGTTCGGCCGCGCCGCGGGCGAAGAGAGCCTCGGCCAGGGCCTCGATCATCTGCGGGCTGGTGCGCTCGCTGATGCCAATGAGAACGGTTTTGTTGCCGATGGGCATCACGTCGCCGCCTTCCAGCGAAGCCTGGCCGAAATCGAGGGCCTGGAAGTCGTCCATACGGCCGTCCATGGGATACCAGAACTCAAATGAGGCATTGCGAAACATGGGGTGGTAATGATAAACCAGGGCGGCATTCACGGCTTCCGCGCGCCGCGCCGGGTAGTACATGGGGTTGAGCGTCACACCGCCGTAAATCCAGCAGGAAGAATCACGCGTGAACAGGGAATTGGGCAGAGGGGGGAGCAGGAATGTATCTTCGTCAGAGGCAGCGGCAATCAATGATGTTTGTTCGGCCGAACCTAGATCGTAAATTTCCTCCGTCTCCATTTTTGTCAGCCCGCCAATGAGGTGTTTAACAAGTGTCTGCGGTTCCATGTCCAGCAGTAATTCGTAAAGTTCGTCATAGAGCGACAAACCGACGGTCAGGGGTGTGATCACGCGTTCGACAATGCGCTGCTGCGCCAGGGGATGGCTTTGCAGCGCTTCGACCATCAGCTGTTCCAGATAATAGACTTCGACACCGCGCTCGCTCATGATGGCTGTGAAGTTATCATGCTCGATCTGCGCGTGTTCCACCCACAGGAGATCGTCAAACAAGAGGGTATTATGATTGGCGGGCGTCAGGCGGCGCAGGCTGAGGTCAGGCCGGTGTACCAGCACTTTGCGCAGTTTGCCTACTTCAGAAGCGACATTGAATTCGGCAGGGTGGGTGTTAAGTGTAGAATTATTCATGCGGGCATTATACTCCGAATTCCGCGCTCGAAATTCCGCATTTGGTAAAAATCAAGTAGAATCACCTGACACGTTAGTAAGGCGTATCCTATGGCTAAACACATTCTTGTAGTCGATGATGATGCACTTCTTCGCCGCAGCCTGAGCCTGCAGTTGGAACAGGTCGGCTACCGCACGAGCACGGCTGCATCGGCTGAAGATGCGCTGGCGTTGTCTAAGAGGGACCGGCCTGATCTGATCCTGCTCGATGTCGGCCTGCCGGGTATGGATGGCCTGGAAGCACTGCGCCAGTTCCAGATGGAGGATGATGTTCCCGTCATTTTTGTAACCGCGCGCCGGCGGGAGCTGGATACGATTCTTGGCCTGGAACTGGGCGCGGACGATTACATTACCAAACCTTTTAACCCCGATGTTTTATTGGCCCATGTTAAAGCAGTGCTGCGCCGCACCGAGCGCCAGTCAGGCGGATCACCTGCGCAGGAACCGCTAACCGTTGGTGATATGGTCATCAACCCCGCGGCGCATACGGTGACCGTGGCCGACAAGCCGGTGGAACTGGCGGCGCGTGAATTTGCCTTGCTGCATACGCTGGCTCTAGAAGCAGGAAACGTGGTGTCGGTGGACGACATCATCACCAGGGCCTGGGGCGCCGAGTTTCTTGGCGAACCACAGGTGGTTTATGTTCATATGCGCTGGCTGCGCGAAAAGATCGAAGAAGACCCTAACAATCCAAAGCGCCTGGTGAATGTGCGCGGGGTGGGATATAAGTTAGTGCCGCAAGAATAGAACAACTAGGTTAGATGTCGGATTTCGGATTGAACTGTTACATCCGACATCCCACATCTAACATCCCACATCAACTAATCCATGCGATCGCTGCAAGCTCGTTTCATCATCAGTCATATCTTACCGGTTCTTGTTGTTGTGCCGCTCATCGGCCTGATCTTGATCTACCTGCTGGAAACGCAAATCATCCTGACACAGGTGTCGCAGGATATCAGTGATAAGGCGCACCTGATCGCGGAGACGGTAAACGGCCGTCCGGAAATGCTGCAGGATTCGGCAGAAGCGGAAACCTTTATCGACGGGGTGAGTATCTATATCGAGGAGAAGGTTTTTCTTTTCGGCCCGAATGGCGAGATGCTTGCTTCTAATGAGACGGTCATTGAGCCTGATGTTCAGGATCTGGCCAAGGAATCCGTTTCGGAGATGGCAACCGCCGGCGAAGATAACCTGGTTATCACCTATGGCCTTGCGGAGCAGAAGGCCATCGTTCTTGTGCCGGTGCAGGATATCAACCGCCAGCTGGTGGGTATGGTGGCCGTGACCGATACGCTAACCAGCACGGCCAACCAGTTCCAACGACTGCGTTATATCATCGGCGGCGCCCTGATCTTACAGCTTGTGCTCGGCGCGCTGTTGGGCTGGCTGCTGGCGCGGCGGCTGGAGCGGCCGATCAACCAGGCAGCGTCGGCCGTCGTGGCCATTGCCCACGGTCAGCAAATCGATCCCGTGCCTATTAGAGGGCCGGAGGAGATTCGCGAACTGTCCGAAGCGGTGAATATCCTGGCTGAACGCCTGCGCCTGCTGGAAGAGACGCGGCGGCGCTCGCTGGCTAATATTGTGCACGAACTGGGACGGCCATTAGGGGCAATCAATACGGCGACCTACGTGCTGCGCCAGGGGGCGGGGGAAGATTCAGAAGTGCGCGACGAACTGCTGGCGGGCATCGAGAGCGCGGTGCTGAATATGGAGCCGCTTCTAAATGACCTGTCGCAGCTGTATGGCCAGGTGGAAGGCGGGGTACAGCTCAATTTGCAGGCAGTCGACCTCAATGGATGGCTGCTGCCCGTGCTGCTGCCCTGGCGCACCGTTGCCCGTGAAAAAGAGCTGGAATGGCAGGCTGATATTGCCGAAAATTTACCAATCGTGGAGATCGATCCCGATCGCATGAACCAGGTTCTGGGCAACCTGATCAGCAATGCCATCAAATACACGCCGCCAGGAGGCGTGGTGACAGTGACCGCCAGCGCTGATTGGGATAAGATCCATATTGGTGTTTGCGACAGCGGCCCTGGCATCGATCCCCAGGAACAGGAACGCATTTTTGAGCCATTCTACCGCAGCCAGGCCCACCGCCGCTTCCCACAGGGTTTAGGACTGGGATTGACCATAGCCCGCGATCTGGTAGAGGCGCATGGCGGAACGCTGGAACTTGTTAGTGAACCGGGGGAAGGCAGCTGCTTTACGGTTCATGTACCAAGGCGAAGGGACAAACAGCCAAAACTAAGCGCCAATAATTAATAACCAACAAACCAGGTGCCATCTGCCGATAAGCAGTATGGGATAAGGAGTTTGAGAAGTGAGTTTCTTACAAGGTGAGTTTCGTGGGCTGTATTTGAAATCGCTGCTGCTGATCGTGTTTTACCTGCTTGTAGCCGCGCCGCTTTCCCTTTCAGCACAAGGAGATGAGCTGGCAGGCCGTATCCAGATCGTGGACGGCCGCCTGGAGCCAGGTGCGACGATGGAGATATATCTCCTGGAGGGTCTGCAGGCAGGCGACACGCTTTATGCCACGATGCAGGCCACTTCCGGCGATCTTGATCCGCTTTTGAGTGTTCTGGACGGTTCGACGGATGTCGCCGCCACTGAGGCTGAAGTTAAAGCTGAAGTGCAAGATCTCCTGGCTGCAGAGGAAGAACTATCCCTGGCCATAAACGACTTGCGCGACCGTACCTTTTTGGCCTGGGATGATGACGGCGGCGAGGGCTATGGGGCGGCCCTGGAGTTTCCGATTCCCTCATCCGGCGACTACATGCTAATTGCCGCCTCGGCTTTATCATCGGTTGGCCGTATCACTTCGGGAGATTACAGATTGGTAATTGGCATCAACACGCCGGAAGTTTTGGCGGGCGATGTGCAGTCAGCGGGCGAAACGATCGCCGTTCTCGACCGCCAGGCCCTGGGTCTGGTCGCCAGGGTTTCTGAAGAAACCGGCGCGCTGACGGACGAGCAGCCGCTGGCGGTGTTGAACCTCGTTGATATGCAGCCCGGCGATACATTTTACGCCTTTGTCGAAGCGGTAGAGGGTGACTTTTCACCGCAGGTTATCCTGCGCGATTTCGGCGACAAGCCTGTAGAAGCGGTGAACATTGGTGGGGAGGAAACGGCGGCCGTTCTGGAATTTACCCTACCCGAAGAGGCAGTTGGCTATACGCTTGAGATCGGAAGCGCCTCCGAAAGCGGCCAGCCAACGCCGGGCGAGTTTCGCGCCTTGTTGGGCCTGAATGCCCCGGAAGTGCGAACCGGCCAGGCGAGCGTGACCGGAAATCCGCTGCTGAAGGAAGCGACCGAGGTCCAGGTAGGTGTCAAGCTAGACCGCATCAGCGAAGTGGACTCATCCGGCGAGGATTTTACGGTCATTGGCAGTGTGCGCATGGACTGGCAAGACCCAAACCTGGCTTTCAGCCCGGACAGCTGCAACTGTGATGTGAAACTCTACACGGAGAAGGAGTTCGACAACTTCCTGGCAGATGCGGACAGTCGTTGGCCGGATTTTTCATTTTTTAACCAGCAGGGCAACCGGTGGACTCAAAACCGTGCGGTAGCCATCTGGCCGGACGGCCGGGCTCGCTATGTGGAGCGTTTCACCACCACGTTCCAGGCTGACTTTGATTTCCAAAAATTCCCCTTCGATTCACAGCAGTTCCCAGTCATGGTTGACATGATCCTGCCTGAGGACACATATAGACTGGTCGAACTACCGGAATACAGCGAAATCAACCCCGCCCACGGCGAGGACGAATTTATCGTGGGAGAATTTAAAAGCGCGCCAGACACGGTGCTCAGCAGCGCCGGAGCCGACCGCCCAATTTCACGGATGACCTTCTTTTTCGAAGCACCGCGCCATCTGAACTATTATGTGCTGCAGGTTTTTGTGCCTATTCTGCTGATCATCGCCATTTCCTGGTTTACTTTCTTCCTGAAAGATTACACGCGGCGCATCGAAGCCGCTGCGGCTAACATCCTTCTTTTTATCGCATTTAGTTTCAGCCTTGCCGACAATTACCCCCGCCTGGGCTATTTAACTTTCCTGGATGCGATCATGGCTGTGACCTTCATCGTCAACGTCCTGGTGCTGCTTTATAACGTGCAAATGAAGCGGCTGGAGATGGAGGGCATGAGCGAACGCGTGGAAAGAATTGACAATGTGATGGACTGGGCTTACCCGCTGGCCTACCTGGTTCTTATCGGCTTGGTGGCGTACTTCTTTTTGGTCGCGGCTTAATAATCAAGGCCCAACAGTCATTAATAAAGCTGTCTGAAACATTCGCATAGTGATATATTTCTGGAATATTTAGACACCAGAAAGGGCCGTACTTGTACTGGCGGCCGTTTTTGTGGGTTGCTGTCCAGGGGGAATGAAGAGGGGCTGGAGCCGGCTGGTAAGCATTGACAATTTGTCGTTCCTCTGTCATAGATCAGCGTTAAATAAATTGCGGCTGTAATGAACGATTACGGCCGCGGAGTTTCGTAAAGCGCCTTTTTCAACAATGGGTACGCAGACGATAGATTTCTCACGCAAATGGTATGTGATGGCCGCCGTGTCGATGGGCACGCTTCTGGCGACGATCGATGGCAGCATTGTCAATGTGGCCCTACCAACCCTGGTGCGGGAATTAGACACCGATTTCGCGGCGGTGCAGTGGGTTGTTTTGGCTTATCTGCTGACCCTGGCGACGCTGCTGCCCAGCATCGGCCGTTTGGCGGATATGATCGGCAAGAAGCAGATTTACACGTTGGGCTTCGTGGTCTTTACCTTGGGCTCCTTCTTATGCGGGCTGGCCTCCAATATTCACCTTTTAATCGCCTTTCGCGTGATCCAGGCTGTCGGGGCGACGATGATTCTGGCCCTGGGTTCGGCCATAGTTACGGAATCGTTTCCGGCCAGCGAGAGAGGGCGCGCGCTGGGCTTTACAGGGACGATGGTCTCAATAGGCATCGTGATCGGCCCTACACTGGGAGGAGTATTGATCGATCTCTTTTCCTGGCACTGGATTTTCTTCGTGAACATCCCTGTCGGCATTCTGGGCGTGTTGATGATATTGCGTTTCGTACCCGATATCAAACCAAAGGGCCGGCAGCGCTTTGATTTCTGGGGAGCTCTAACGCTCTTCTTTTGCCTGCTGGCTTTATTGTCCGCACTTACACTGGGCCAGGGCGCGGGATTCAGTGACGTGCGTGTCCTGGGTCTTTTTGCGATTGGTGTTTTTCTTCTGGGCCTGTTTATTGTGATTGAAAAGCGCGCTGAACAGCCGATGATCGATCTGACGTTGTTTCGCAACCTGGAATTCAGCATCAGTTTAGTCACTGGCTACCTGACCTTTGTCGCCATCGCGGGGACGTTAATCCTGATGCCTTTCTACCTGGAGAATGTGCTTGGATACAATACGCGCCACGTGGGTCTGTTGATGGCAGTGCTTCCGGTGGCGATGGGCGTCATCGCCCCGATCGCCGGCGCGACTTCCGACCGTTTCGGCACCAGAAAAATTACCGTTGTGGGTCTTGTGATTTTGTTGATCGGATATGGGGCTATGAGTAGACTGACTGTTCAGACGAGCGCCTTGACCTTCGCGCTGTTGTACTTACCGGTTGGTTTAGGTATGGGCGTCTTTCAATCGCCTAATAACAGCGCGATCATGGGTGCCGCGTCGCAAGACAAGTTGGGAGTTGTTTCAGGAATGCTGGCCTTGAACCGCACGCTGGGCCAGACAACGGGCATCGCCATTATAGGGACTATTTGGGCGGCGCTGACCATTTATTTCGCCAGGCCCACGATCATAACCGATGCCGCAGAGGCCGCTGCGCCGGCACAGGTCACCGCGCTGCAGTATACGTTTATCATCATCGCCGTCGTGATTTTGATCGCTCTTTTCTTAGCGATTTGGACTATGGTTAAAGAATCATCACGCCGTGAACCGGCGCGTTAAGGCGCAAACACCCGGTGCAGGCCCAATCTTTGAATGCTCCAAGAGTTGATTGGGCCTGCGCCGGCAAACTTATTTATGAGGGTATCGTTTGTTATTTGGTACTTCCTGCGCGTATGTCCGTACCCTTGAAGGGATTGCCAAAAAGCGGGGCGAAAACGCAGAAATCAAAGATGCCGGCCAGCAGCGGTACCGCGCCAATAACGGCAATAATGATGCCTACTGTGCCACCGAGACCCCAAATGCCCCAGGCGATTAAGGCGATACCGGCGACGACGCGCACAACGCGCCCCCAACTCGAAGCAAGAAAAGCGATTAATGGGTTCATGATACTCTCTCCATATCAATAATTTTTCACCAATAAGAAAAGTATAAACTAAAAGAAATCGGTAGTCTGTGACTTAGTCACACTTCCGCGCGTACGCCCAGTGCTTGCCGGTCAATGATTTCGATACGGCCGCGCATCATTTTGATTAAGCCCTCGTCGGCGAAGTCAGCCAGGAGGCGGCTGATTACCTCGCGAGAGCTGCCCAGTTCAGAAGCCAGTTCCTGGTGCGTGGCCGTGATTGGGTTCTGGATCTGGCTGCGTCTCAGAAGGAGCGTGGCCAGGCGCGCGTCCATGCGCCGGAAGGTTACCTCATCGACGACGACCAGCATATTGGCCAGGCGTTGGGCAAGCAGGTCGAAAACAAAATTCCGCCAGGGCTCGAAGCGATCAATCCAGTCGCGAAATATGCCCGCGGGAATCATAATGGCCTCAACATCTGACTCAACCGTGGCCAGGGCGGGGAAGGTCTGGTGGCTCAAAATGGCGTTGGCGGTGAGAACGCACGACTCGCCGGACCCGAATCGGTACAGCGTTATTTCACGGCCGGTTTCACCGATTTTGTAGACGCGCACACGCCCGGACAGGAGCAGGGCGATGGCATGGGCCTGGTCTCCTTCAGCGAAGATATCGCGGTTGGCGGGAATGCGGGCATAGTAGGCGTTGGCCAAAAATTCGCGCACCATTTCCGGCCCGGCCCCTTGCAGGACGGGCAGTGACTGCTCCACGCGTTCAAATTCTTCGTT
>Ga0316576_10001078_pt1 | contig 14185 bp, 12 predicted proteins | sample S0NA_FD_203075 | JGI IMG/M metagenome (GOLD analysis project Ga0316576, IMG submission 203075) | Rhizosphere microbial communities from salt marsh grasses in Alabama, United States - S0-2_050615r3r5 | ecosystem: Host-associated > Plants > Roots > Rhizosphere | place: USA: Alabama | collected... | reverse complement strand
CTGGTCCCGCACAAGGTGTTCGCGGGAAACCGGCCCAGCAACTCCATTCTTTTCAAGATGCTGACGCCCCGGGTACTGGGAAGCCTGATCGCCATGTACGAACACAAGATTTTCGTTCAGGGTGTCATCTGGAACATTTTCAGCTTTGATCAGTGGGGGGTGGAACTGGGCAAGCAACTGGCAGCGCAGATCATGCCGGAACTGCGAGACGAGCGGCCGGTTCATTCCCACGATGCTTCAACCAACGGACTGATGAACGCTTACAAGGCCATGCGGGGGTAACCGCATCGTTGAACAAGCAACATGGCAAATAATATACCGTTTTCATCTCAGGTAATGGTTAGATATTACAGTTTAAATTGAAAGCAGCGGAGAAAGGAACCGGTTATGAACGACCAGCCTGTCATCAAAGAAGTTAAAAACAGGATTTGCATACTGACGCTGAACGACCCCGATCTGTTAAATCCCCTGGGTGAAGAGATGTCGCTGGCGTTTAAAAAAACGATCGAGGAACTCAAGGACGATAACGAACCAAAGGTGCTCATTGTCACTGGTGCCGGCCGCGCCTTCAGTGCCGGCGGTAAGCTTGAGGAAATTGCGTCCGCTTACGGCGCTGATCCGGGAATTCAAAAGAAGCGCTCATTCGATTTCTACAACCGGTTTCTATGCGTCAGAAGGCTGGGGATTCCAACCATCGCCGCCATAAACGGATATGCCGTCGGGGCCGGGGCCTGCCTGGCGATTGCATGCAACATGCGTATTGCCGCCAGAGGGGCTAAGATCGGCTTTCCTTTCGCCAGGCTCGGGCTGCACCCCGGGATGGGCTCGGAGTACCTGCTGCTCAACACGGTCGGAGAAGCGAAAACATACGAACTCCTGATGACAGGGGATACCATTCCGGCAACGGAGGCGCTGCGAATTGGGTTGGTCAACCACGTGGTTCCCGGCGAGGTGTTGATGGAAAGCGCCATGGAACTGGCCGATAAAATATGCGCCCTTCCGGACCTGCCGATTAAAATGATGAAGGATTCCATTCCCGCCGCCAGGAACAGCACCCTCGAAGAAACACTGCACCGGCAGGCAACGTATCAGGCCATCAACTATATGTCGCGGGAATTCAAAGAAAGCATCGACGCCTTGATGGCGAGGAATACCCCGAAATCTTAAACCGACCGTCACTTCTATATGCCGCCTTGAAAATATCAGGGATGGCCGCAGATGCTATTCGGAATGTTTTTCCGGCAACCACTCTGACTGCTCTCAAGCGAAAGGGGCTTTGGAGCGGCGAAGCACTTTTATTGCAGTTGCTTTATTTTTTCCTGGGCCCGGTCGGCGACGTCTGATTCCGGCGCCAGCTCGATGACCTTTTTGAAGGCAAGCAGGGCCTTGGTGTACTCTCCTGCCATGTGGTATGCGGTTCCCATGTCCAGATAAAGCTCCGGCCAGGCAGGCGCCTCCTTGACCGCTTTTTCCAGTACCGATACGGCTTCGGGTATTTTCAGCATGGCGATGTAGGTTCGTCCGAGGCCCCTCAAGGCGATCACGAAGCGGGGCTCGATATCCAGGGCTTTGAGGTAATATTTTTCGGCCGTGGCGTATTCCCCCAGGTTGTAATAAGCCAGACCAAGATTGGACAAGGGGTAGTGGGGAGTTGCGTAAAGCAGATTTCCCTCGAGGGATTTAAAGGTTTGAATGGCCGCGCGCCAATCTTTAACGGCCAGGTACACCGTTCCCAGATTGTTTTTTGCCGCTGCGTAGTCCGGCTTTAGCTGGATAGCTTTCTTGAAGTGCTTTTCAGCCAGATCATAGCGATATTTGGACATGTAGATGAGCCCGAGGTCGTTTTGAATCAGGTGGTCCCCGGTGTGAAGCTTTTCGGCTTTTAAAAGTTCTTTCAGGGCCTCGATATAGTTCCCTTGACGCATGTAAGCCTCGCCAAGTTCGCGGGCCGCCTTTGCCTGGGCGTGCCTTTTTTCCTGGCTGGCAGCACAGGAAAGAATGCAGATCACACCGATGATGGTAAGCAACCACGCAAATCCCTTATATTTCATGAAGCGAACCCCCCATATTTCTTTACCCTAAACCGAGCGTCCGGTTTAGGTTTACATATCTATCCATATATCGCATATCGGAGACAACTGCCAGCATATTTCCGTTAAAGCCGGTCTGCCTTCAGCCGGGACACTTGTTTCAAATTTGCCCGTTGATCCCGGTCAGAATGACCCTGACATTCCTGTCATTGAAAAATTGAAGGATTCGGTTATGCAGCGGAACGGCTGACAGCAGTTCATCATGCTTGCCCGGGCGTGTGACCAGATAGCCGGGCACTTTCAGGATGGTGTTGAATGTGGACGGCCGGGGTGCGGCAATAAACAAGGGGTCAACGGCAAAGGGGACATCGAAGGTGGTCAGCATTTTCCGCGCCGCATCGTCAAGGCTGTCCTGGTGGGAGATGCGTACCACGCCCAGGCCGGTTTTTCTGATCTCCAGAGCAGCATCGCCGTACAATTCTCCGAAATCGACCAGGAAGTCGTTTCCATTACCCGTGGTTACCAGGTTCGATACCGCTTCCACCTGTATGCCGGCATAGGGAAACGTCACCGACACGTTTTCGGAATAGGTGTAGCCGAGGGCCTCGACCAATGATTTTATGAACGTTTTCTGGTTCGTCGGCTTCAATGTGGCGACGTCCGGTTTGGCAGATCCCCCACTGCCGGATGTGTCGCTTTCAGACGATTCCCGACCCCCTTTGACCAGCTCCTTGATGACGATGCCGCGTTCATCCAGATAGCGGACAATCGTTTCCGGGGTCCGCTGCCGGTCGCTCTCGATCATGGTAATGGCGATGTACCGGACCTTCCCGTCGTTGTCCACCGCTTTGGATTTGGTCCACTGGGCTCGCACCGTTACGCTCAGCCCCTTGTCGGAGAAGGACAGGGCGGTTTTCTGTGCGGATTCTTCGCCCCGGGACTGGAATAGGGAACCGAGGATCTGTTCGGTCGACGCTTTTTCGGGAAGGCTCACTACCTCCACCTTCTGCCAGCCCCTCCTGATGGCCGTCATGTCCAATCCTTCGTCATCGCCACCGGGCCTGAACACAATGTGTCGCCCGTCATCCATTTCCAGAACCGGATAGCGCGACAGGTCCAGTTCGAAATCGCCCCGCGGCTTGTTTGCCCCCGTTGTTCCGTCCTGCGGCGATCTGGGGAAGAAAAAGGTTCCTTTATTCATAAGGCGGGCATCGAGAAGGGATGCGGTTTCAGACAACGGCGTCGGCGGCGGCTGGCGGCGAGCGGCCTGGACCGGCTGCGTTCTTTCATTTTTTGCCTGTTGCGTTTCTTTGCTCAGGTTTTTGATGTTTCCGTGGGCGTCGAAGAGCGAATCGTACCAGGGGCGGTTGCGCATGGCCGGGTCGGGCAGGAGGATGTTTTTCCCGCTGACAATGAGGTCGAGGTTGGTGATACCCGGATTGAGCGCTTTGAAAAGGCTCAACCCTTCCCGGTAAGATCGGGAGCCGTAGTCGCCAAACCGGGCGGCGATGAGTTTTGATACGCTGTCACCTTGTTTGACGCGGTATGGTGTGGCGTGGGATCCCAGAATTTCCGAAATTTTCGCAATGGTCACAAAGGGGATGGTGACCAGGCCGGTTTCCTGTCCTGGCAGCGTTCCGGGTTCCAGCTTTTTCAGCGGTATGAGAATGTTCTGGTTGGGACGGATGCGGTCGATATCGCGGATGTGCGGATTGAGTCGCTTGAAGATACTTAAAAATTCCTGAAAATCCGCTCTGGATATTTCACCCTTCTGGCGAAAAATTTTATAGACCCAGTCGTTCTTTTGTACGATGTAGGGGTCGCACAGAATGTCCCAGCCTCGATCGTATTTTACCACATAGCTGCGATAGAGGACGGCACAGAAACCCGACGGGGGCAGCGCGATGGCCAGGCAGCAAATAAGAGACACGGTGCCGGCGATCACGTGGAAGTGGCCCAATTTTTTTTTCAAACCCCTCAATCCCCCTGGTCGATTTTTTCAAGAGAAAGCGCTGTGGCGATCTCTTCGGAAACACGTTTGATGAAAAGGGCGAGATCGTCGCCCTGCAGCGGCTTTCCCGGCGCAGGCACCTTTGTAAGATCGGCCGGGTGCACGAGAACCGGTGAATTCATCAGGCTTTTGTCAGGCGTAATCTCGAATTCATCCGGAAAACGGTCATTAAAATACATCTCCTGAAATCCGGAAAATTTCAGGGCGTGGGCAGTGGAGTCGATGACGGCAATCTCATCCCCGTCGATCATCCCCAATTTCCGGGCTACCGTGACACCGGCCAGGCATTCGCCGCCATGGGTGCAGGCGATGTGGCCGTGGCGGTTGGCCGTCAACTGCCAGTCCATGATCGACTGTTCGTCAACCTCCACGAAAAAGACCTTCTGCCTGTCGCTCAGCTCGTTGTAGAGGGTTTCCAGGTGGATCACTCTGGGCATCGAAACCGGGTTGCCGATCATGGCTGCCTGGGCGACACTGGAGCGTACGGTGATGGGTTCGAACGTTCGTTTATCAGGGGACGGCTCCCGGTAGTAGCGGTAGACCGGGTTTGCGTGACTGGACTGGACCCCGATGATTTTAGGAAGCGTTTTAATGATGCCGGCCCGATAAAATTTGATGAATCCGTTCATTACGGCGGTAATGTTGCCGGCATTGCCGATGGGCACCACGATAACCTTGTTGTCCAGGTCGTATTCGAAATCCTGCGCAATTTCATAGGAATAGGATTCCTGCCCCAGGATGCGCCAGGCATTTTTGGAATTCAGGAGCGCTACGCGGTATTTTTCCGAAAGGGCCTCGACGACTTTCATGCAGTCGTCAAAAACACCCGGTATTTCAAAAACGGCGGCGCCGCTGCCCAGCGGCTGAGACAGCTGTTGCGGGGTTACCTTTTTGTGCGGCAGCAGCACGGCCGAAATGATGTGCGGTTTGAGATAGGCGGCATACAATGCGGCCGCGGCGGAGGTGTCCCCCGTGGAGGCACAGACGGCAAGGATGTCGGAGATCCCTTTTCTGTTCACCAGGCTGTTCAGGTAGCTCAGGGCGCTGGCCATTCCCCTGTCTTTGAAGGAAGCGCTGGGATTCTGTCCGTCGTTTTTAAAGTAGAAATCGACACCGGCCTTGTCCTTCAGTACGGTGCTGGCCGCTATCATCGGTGTGTGTCCTTCGCCCAGGTAGACAATGTCTTCCAGCGGGACCATGGGGCCGATGAACTCGTGGTAGCGGTATATACCCCTCAGGGCAGGGGTGTTCAGCATTTTTCGATAATCGAAAATCCGGTGCCACAACGTGCCGGAAATGCTCTTCAACCGATCGAAATCGAGATCCTCGAGCAGCAGCACCTGGCCGCAATCGGGGCAGGTGTACAGCAGCGCATCTATGCCGTGGGAACGACCGCATCCCAGACAGCGGTAGACGAATTTTCCGGCTATCTGCGGGTAGAGAAACGGCTGAATGTCGTCCGGGAAATCGTTTGTTTTCATGGCTCGATTTTTTTCAGGCCGCCCATGTAGGGGCGCAGCGCTTTCGGGATGGCAACGGTCCCGTCCGCCTGTTGACAGTTTTCCAGGATGGCTGCGACCGTTCTTCCGACGGCCAGCCCCGATCCGTTCAAGGTATGCACGAGCAGTGTGCCTTTCCTGCCCTTGCGGCGGAAGCGGATACCGCTCCGTCTGGCCTGAAAATCTTCGAAATTGCTGCAGGAAGAGATTTCCCGGTAAACCCCCTGGGCAGGCATCCATACCTCGATATCGTAGGTTTTGGCGGCTGAAAATCCCAGGTCGCCGGTGCAGAGGGTGATGACCCGATAGGGAAGTTCCAGGCGTTCCAATATGAGTTCCGCGTTCTGGAGCAGTTTTTCCAGTTCTTCGTAGGAGTCCTCGGGTGTGGTCAATTTGACGAGCTCGACTTTGTTGAACTGGTGCTGACGGATCAGGCCGCGGGTGTCCTTTCCATAAGAGCCGGCCTCCGACCGGAAGCAGGGCGTGTACGCCGTATACAAAACCGGCAGCTCTTCCTCGTTCAGAATTTCGCCCTGATGAATGTTGGTGACCGGGACTTCGGCCGTCGGGATCAGGTAATAGTTCCATCCCTCGAGCTTGAACAGGTCTTCTTCGAATTTGGGCAGCTGTCCTGTGTTGGTCATGCTTTGGGCATTCACAATGAAAGGCGGCAGGATTTCCGTGTAGCCGTTTTCGGTGGTATGGATGTCGAGCATGAAATTGATCAGTGCGCGTTCAAGCCGGGCGCCGGCGCCGCTCGAGAGGGAAAAGCGCGCTCCCGTTATTTTTGCGGCGCGATCGAAGTCGAGGATGCCCAGGCGACTGCCGATATCCCAGTGCGCCCCGGGTTCAAAGTCGAAGAGTGGCGGCTGTCCGACCTTTTTCACCACCGGGTTGTCGGCTTCATCTTGTCCGACAGGTACGGACGCATGGGGTATGTTGGGCAGCCCCAGCAGAAATTCGTCGATTTTGGCCATATTTTCTGTCAGGGATTTATCGAGCTCTTTTATACGTCCGGAAACCTTGCGCATTTCAGCAATGAGCGCGTCGGCATTGTCACCGGCTTTTTTCATGGCGGCGATGTCGTCGGACACGACGTTGCGACGGTGTCTGAGCTCTTCCAGCTCGAAAAGGATGGCCCGTCGTCTTTCATCCCAGGCTTCGAACGGTGCCAAATCGACGTTGCCACCCCTCTTCGACAGGGCTTCCTGAACGTCGGACAGATGTTCTCTTACAAATTTGATCTCCAGCATGGTGGACCTTATGGTGTCGTGGTTGGTTTATCCTAAACCGAACGTTTCCAATGGCGTTAAGGCATCTGTGGCTGACGTGGTTATGCGTGAACCTCATAGCTGCAACGTCGGGGTGAAATGAGTGCCGTCGGTCACTCGAGGGCATTGATTTAGATGGTTTTCCTATCATGCACCGGTTATTTAGTCAATGATTATTAGATCTTGACTTTTTTTAGATATTAAGTTATACTGAGTGTTTAAATTTTAGTAATTTAATATGGCCTATGTCAACTTAGGTAGGAGGAATCTGGAGAAGCATATGGAAGAAATTCAAGATACTAAGCATGAAATTCGAAACGATGTCGCCAGGGCCATGGATGCGCTTTCCGAAAAAGAGGTCGAAGAGAAGACCCGCCAGATCGAGGCCAGGCTGTTTGAATTTGCCAATTTTCTCGAGTCAAACATATCACTGCTGTATATCAACCACGGCGTTGAGGTAAATACCCGCGGCATTCTCGATCGCTGTCTGGGATACAATAAGATTGCCGTACTGCCGGCATTCAATATGGATACCTACAAAATGACGCTGATGAAGGTCGACAATCTGGATACCGACCTGAAACCCGGTCCCCGGGGCATGTTGGAGCCGGATCCGGAAAAATGCAAAATCGTCCCCATCGAACGCATCGATATCGCCATTATACCGGGCGTCGCTTTGGACGAAAAGGGTGGAAGAATCGGATCCGGTGAAGGCTTTTACGACCGGCTGATCCCCAAGCTGCCGATAACGACCCGCAAGGTCAGTCTGGCGTTCGAAAATCAGATCGTTCCCTTGGTGCCCATGGAATCCCATGACAAATACGTGGACATCATTATCACCGAAAAGCGCATCATTTATAAAATATAGATCTTAGCCCGCTGCCATCAAGCCCGCGGGTTCAACTCTTTTTCGAGCCGTTTCAGATTTTCAGGTTCGCCTACCGCCAGAACGGTTTCTCCCGCCTTGATGAGGCTTTCAAATGAAGGGTTGAACATCATGGTGTCGTCGGACGCCTTGATGGCGAGGATGATGAGGTTGTAGTTTTGCCTGATGCCGGAGTTTTTCAGCGTGACATTGTTCAGGGGGCTCGAGGCGCTGACCGGTATTTCTTCCATGCGTATGTCCTTGCTTTTTGACGAGAATGTCAGGTCGAAAAAGCTGGTAACCGAAGGACGTATAATGCGCTGGGCCATCCTGACGGCGCCCATCTCGTAAGGCGATTCAATAAAATCCGCACCGGCGGCTTCGAACTTGATTTTTGAACTTCTTCCCGATGCCCTGGCCATGATCTTTATCCGAGGGGCAAGCTGCTTGGCGGTCAGAATCAGAAAGACGTTGTCCGTATCCGTGGCGAGTGCGGCCACCAGACCCTTGGCGTGCGTAATGCCCGCTTTGGCGAGCACACTCTCGTCCGAGGCGTTGCCGCAGATATAGAGGACCTTGTCTGCGTCCATGACCGGCAACCGTCTTTCGTCGTTTTCGATGGCGACAAACGCGATGCCGGCATCTTTCAGGGTTTCGCACAAAACCCTGCCGATGCGGCCGTAGCCGCAGATAACGTAGTGGTTCTTTAACCGGTTGATGTCCCTGTCCAATTTTTTTCTCCCCATGATCAGTCGTATTTTGCCTTCCACCATGAACTGGATGACCGCGCCGGCAGCATAGAGATAAAACCCAACGCCCAGGAAGATGAGGCACATGGTGTAGATTTCTCCGGCTTTGCTGATGGCGTGCACCTCGCCGTAGCCGACGGTCGAGTAGGTGATCACCGTCATGTAAAGGGCGTCGAGCAGATCCCATCCCTCGATGACCATGTAGCCCATGGCCCCGGCGATGACGATCAGCAGCCAGATGAGGATGGATGCAATGACGTGCCGGAAGTTGTTCATAGCGCCTTGCATAATGGTCATATATTCTTGAAATATCAAGATGTTTTTTTGATATACGTGTTAATCGGCTTGACGGGGTAAAGCGGTTTTGATAGATACCCGAAACATGGTGAAGGAGCCGATCATATATAAGCGTCAGCGGTTGGAGATGGTGAAAAAGCAGATCGAGGCGCGAGGTGTTTCCGATCGGCTGGTCCTGGATGCCATGCGCAAGGTGCCCCGCCATCTTTTCGTGAGCGAGGCGCTGGCGGACCAGGCCTACGGTGATTTTCCCCTGCCCATTGGGGATCAGCAGACAATTTCGCAACCGTACATCGTGGCCGAGATGACCCAGGCGCTGGAACTCAAGCCGGATGACAGGGTGCTTGAAATCGGGACCGGTTCCGGATATCAGGCCGCTATTCTGGCGGAGGTCGTTTTTCGGGTATACACCGTCGAACGACTTCACCGTCTGTTTATCAAGACCAGACGTCTTTTTGACGAGCTGCGCTACCACAACATCGTGACCCGCTACTCGGACGGCACGATGGGGTGGCAGGATGAAAGCCCTTTTGACGCCATCGTCATCACAGCCGGGGCTCCCAGGATTCCAGAGGCCCTTGTCGGCCAGCTGGCAATCGGGGGGCGCATGGTGCTCCCGGTGGGCGATCAACGCTCACAGGAGTTGATCAAAATCCGCAAAGAAGAGGACGGCATTCACCAGAGTAGTCTCGGCGGCTGCCGGTTCGTCAAGCTGGTAGGCGAACAGGGCTGGAAAGCAAACTGATGGCAGCCGGCGTTAAAAAGCTCTATCACTGGGTGCTTCATTGGTCAGAATCGCCTTACGGCACATGGGCGCTTTTCCTGCTGGCTTTCGCGGAATCTTCCTTTTTCCCCATTCCACCGGATGTTCTTCTGATCGCCCTGGCCATCGGCAAGCCTGAAAAATCATTCAAATTTGCAGTTGTGTGCGCGTTGGGATCGATTTTAGGGGGGATGCTCGGGTATCTTATCGGCTGGCAGTTCATGGCCGCAATCGGGGACAGGATCGTCGCATTTTACGGCCTTGCCGATAAAGTCGAATATATTGAAGCGCTTTACAATCGGTACGATGCCTGGGCAGTGGGTATTGCCGGATTCACACCCATCCCCTATAAGGTGTTTACCATTGCAGCCGGGGTTTTTAAAATCAGTTTTCCAATTTTTCTCGCTGCATCCGCCGTTTCAAGGTCAGCCAGATTTTTTCTGGTCGGCGGTTTAATCTATTTTTTCGGTCCGGGGATCCAGACGTTCATCGAGAGGTATTTCAACCTGCTGGCCGTGATTTTCACCATACTGCTTGTGGCTTCCTTTGTGCTCCTCAAATATCTCTTTTAACCCCACAGTTGCAACGCTGGGGGGTAACGCTTATCCCGTTTTGAACTTTTCCTTGATCTTTTCATTCACAAAATCCGGGACCATGTCTTCGATATTGCCGCCGAACTTGGCCGCTTCCTTGATAATGGAAGAGCTGGTGAATATCCACCGCAAACCCGTCATCAGAAAGAGCGTCTGAATTTCACGGTTCAGCCGGCGGTTCATCAGAGCCATTTGAAATTCATACTCGAAATCGGAAACGGCGCGCAGTCCTCTCAGGATGGCGTGGGCTTTCCTCTTGGCGGCGTAATCGACGGTCAGGCCGTAAAAGGAAGCGAACTCGACGCGGTTGTTGAAATCCTGCATGCTTTTTTTCAGCATGGTAAAGCGTTCATCCACGCTGAAAAGGGATGTCTTGGTCGGATTGTGCATGATAGCCACGATAATCTTGTCGAAAATTTTCAGGCCTCTTTCCACTATGTCGAGATGGCCGTTGGTAACAGGGTCGAAGGAACCGGGATAAATGGCAATTTTTTCCATGGCACACAGACCTCAGGCTATTGAGTTCAAAGGGGGATGACGGCGTCATTCGGAAACCACGGGAGCTATAGCACATAATCTATAAACGAAACAAGGGTTTTGCCGTAGGTCCGCTGATCTACCAACTCAAAATGGTCAGTCTTCAGCGGCAGGGATTCTTCGGAAGCGTGCTCCACGACGATGCGCGCTTCGGGAGCGGCGGCCCCGCTTGCGTGCAGATTCCTCAGGCCGGGCTCGATCAGCCCCCTGTTGTAGGGCGGATCCATGAAAACGAGATCGAACCCGGCACGCACCACCTTCAGACAGTTCAGGCTTCTTTCGATGTCCCACCTGATTATGCGCGTCGCTTCAGGCATGCGGCACGCTTCTATGTTTTTCTTCAGCAGGTTGAGCGAACGTTCCTGGTTGTCGATGAAAACAGCTGCCCGGGCACCCCGGCTGAGGGCTTCGAGCCCTAAAGCGCCGGAGCCTGCAAAAAGGTCCAGCACCATGGCGTCATGCACCCGGCTGGAAAGAATGTTGAAGATGGATTCGCGCATCCGGTCGGTGGTGGGCCGGATCTGTTTTCCTGCGAAGGTGTGGAGCTTTCTGCCCCGGCATTTTCCACTGATGATCCGCAATCTGAGAAAAGCACCTATTCAGCCATTAGGCCAAACTGTTTGATTTTTTTTTGCAGGAAGTTGCGCTGGACGCCGATGGCTTTGGCAGTTTGGGTAACACTGCCGTCGTTTTCCATCAGTTTCCTCCCAAAGTACGCTTTTTCAAACGATCTTTTCGCCTGTTTGAAGGATTTTGCCTGCAAAAAGGCTATGTCCGCATCCGTGGTGTCGTCGGAGGTGGCCGGATTGTAGGGGGCGGGGATGTCGGCGGCGCGAATGGTTTCGCCTTTTACCATGATGGTCAAGCGTTCCGTGAGATTCTTCAGCTCGCGCACGTTTCCCGGCCAGTGATAGTTGCCCAGGATGGCAAGCGCATCCTCCTCCATCGTTTTGCTCGAGCCCAGGCCTTTGCGCGTGTTTTCATCCAGAAAGGTTTCCACCAGCAAAGGGATGTCCTGGCTGCGTTCTCTCAGGGAGGGAACCCTGACAGGGACCACATTGATCCGGTAGTAGAGATCCTCGCGGAACGTTCCCGCCTGGATCTCCTTTTCGAGATCCTTGTTGGAGGCTGCAATTACCCTGGCGTTTACCTTGAGGGTCCTGCTGCCCCCCACCCTCTGAAACTGCTGTTCCTGGAGCGTCCGCAGTATTTTTGCCTGGGTGCCCAGACTCATGTCGCCGATTTCATCCAGAAAGATGGTGCCCTTGCTGGCCAGTTCGAACTTGCCTATTTTTTTGGTCATCGCGCCGGCGAAGGATCCTTTTTCGTGTCCGAACAACTCGCTTTCAATGAGCTCTTCCGGAATAGCCGCACAATTGACGTCGACGAGGGGATACTCGCTTCTCGTACTCAGCTGATGAATGGTCCGGGCGACCAGTTCTTTGCCGGTTCCATTTTCCCCTACGATGAGAACCGAGGAATCCGTGGGAGCCACAGAATCGATCTGGTTCCTCAATTCGGCCAGCAGGGGACTGCTGCCGGTAATGGAATGCTTTTCAAGCATTTTCTTGCGCAGGTAGCGGTTTTCTTCTTCGAGCCGCCGAAAATTCAAGGCATTGTTGATGGAAAGGATGACCTTGTCGATGGAAAGGGGCTTCTGGATCATATCGAAGGCGCCCAGCTTGGTGGCTTTGACGGCCGTTTCCACCGATCCGTGCCCGGTGATGATGATGACCTGGATATACGGGTTGGATTTTTTTATTTCCTTGAGGGTTTCGATACCGTCGAGGCCGGGCATCCAGATGTCCAGCAGCACCAGGTCCGGGAAATCCTTGTCCAATACCTTCAGGGCTTCATACCCGTTGGCGGCGGTCAGTATCTCAAATCCTTCGTCCGATAAAAGCCCGCCTAAAGAGTTGCGGATCGAGGGCTCGTCGTCGACGATCAATATGGATGGGAACATAGCTTGCCCCCATTGCCAGTGTTAACGGTTCGTTTCATCGTTTCTCCTCGAGTGACGTAAAAAGGGATTTTCGAAGCTGCCGTTTCATACGGGCAGTTCGATGCTGAAGATGGCACCGTGAGGATCGTTGTCCCTGACACGGATCACGCCGTTATGATCGTTTACAATGGTGCTGACGATGGTCAAGCCCAGCCCCATACCGGTTTTTTTTGTGGAAAAATTGGGTTCGAACAGCCGCGACTTGTCCTCGTCGGAAATACCCTGGCCGTTGTCGGCAACCTCGACCCTGACCTTGTTGGCGTCCTTGTCGTGTATCAGGGTGATGGCGATATCACCCGCCTCTTTGAGTGCCGATATGGCATTGTCCACTAAATTGATCATGGCCTGCTTGAGTTGCTGCCGGTCGAGATTCAGTGTGGGCACCTCGGACGGGGCCTGAATGCTGAAGCGGATATTCTGGTGCCCTTCCCTGTAAAGCGCTACGGTTTCTTCGATGATCGGAAGAATGTCGCAGGGTTTGGGGTCCGCCGTGGGGAAGCGGGCAAAGGATGAGAACTCGTTGACCAGGTTTTGAATCAGGTCTACATGATCGATGATGGTCTGGGTGCATTCATCGAAGATCGGTTCGTTGAGATCCTTTGAATACTTGCGCTTCAATCGCTGGGCGGACAGCGTAATGGGCGTCAGGGGATTTTTTACCTCGTGAGCTATCCTGCGGGCAACCTCACGCCAGGCCGCCATGCGCTGCGCTTTTTCCAGCTCGGTGAGATCATCGAAAACCATAACGATACCCATGTGCTCCCCGGCATCGCCTTTCAACGCGTTGAGGTTGACCAGAAAACTGCGCGGGCGGCCTTTGATGATCAGCTTCAGCGGCAGTTCAACGGCATTTTCTTCGGCATTCATCAATCGCTCCATCACGTCACGGGCCATATTCAAATGCTGTCCCCACAGGAGGCTGCGATAGCTTTCCTTGAGTACATCCTCGGATTTAAGGGACAGCATCTTCTCTGCAGACGTGTTGATGGTCGTGATGTAACCGCGGGCGTCGAGGGTGATGACACCGGTGGAGACATTCTTCAACACGATCTCCATGTACTGCCGCCGGGCTTCAATCTCGATGTTGCGCTCTCGCAGCATGCGGGCGGACAGTTCGAGCTGCTCCCGGCTGCCGCGCAGATCTTTGGTCATCTTGTTGAATGAATTTACAAGGCTGCCTATCTCGTCATCGGCAACGGCTCCGATGGAAAAACTCAGGTCTCCTTCCGCTACTTTTTTAGTGCCTTCGGCCAGGGCCATGATGGGAATGGTAATCGATTTGGCCAGATAGAAACCGAACCACACGGCGCAAAAAACAACCAGCAGGCCTACAATGGAAAGGGTTATGTAATAGGTAATTTTTATCGGCCTTTTCAGAAGTTTAATCTGCTGATATTCTTCAAAGCCCCTGGATATGGACGACATTTTTTCGGAGAGATCGGGCGGAATGATCACGTTCAAGACGACGAAAGCGTTGGCTTCCGTGTGCTTGACACCAAAGGGGACGGTTGCGATGGTGCGGATGAGCTGACCGTGGTCCGTCATTTCGGTGATCGTGCGAACATTGT
>Ga0316576_10001077_pt1 | contig 14188 bp, 10 predicted proteins | sample S0NA_FD_203075 | JGI IMG/M metagenome (GOLD analysis project Ga0316576, IMG submission 203075) | Rhizosphere microbial communities from salt marsh grasses in Alabama, United States - S0-2_050615r3r5 | ecosystem: Host-associated > Plants > Roots > Rhizosphere | place: USA: Alabama | collected... | reverse complement strand
TGCGGATTGGCATAGCCGGCCATCACGATGGGTCCACGGAACCGCAGGCGGCCAACGCCGTCAACAACCCCGACACCCTCGGCTTGGACACCCGGGAGGAGAGGACCGACCACACCGCCTCTCGGGATCCGTTCGATCGCCTGTGGGGAGGTGGCGAGCTGGGACGCCGCCTCGGTCATCCCATAGGTGAGAAAGAGCGGCCATCCCGCGGCGAGCGCGCGCTCGGCCAACGCCGGACCCAGCGCCTGGCCGCCCACCAGGACGACGCGTAACGTCGGCGGAGGCGAGGCCCCCTCCGCCAGCAGCCGATCCAGCATCGGCGGCACCAGGGAGACATGGGTCACGGAATGTCTACGCAGGTCGTCCGCAACCACCGCGGCATCGAAACGCTCATGGAGCACCAGGGTTGCGCCCGCGAGTGCACAGCGATAAAGGATCGCGAGCCCCCCGATGTGGCTCAATCGAAGGCAGCAGAGCCACACATCGCCGGCCCCGAGACCCACGCGGCCGTTCACGCTTGCGGCGGAGGCAGCCAGGTTGCTCGGGGTCAGCATCACGACCTTGGGTGCCCCGCTGCTGCCGCTGGTCCGGACCAGGAGGGCCAGCGGCGGATCTCCGGGCGGTGGGGGCACCGGTCGCCGGCCGGTACTGATCAGCTTTTCGGACACGGCACACCAACGCCACTCGGTACCCGTGGCGGCGGCCAGGGCCGACAGCGCGCCGCCACTCAGTCCGGCGCGATAGGGAAACAGCGCCGCGCCGAGCCGCGCCAGAGCGCGGGCCATCAGCACAACGTCCGGGGTTGGCGTATCGGGGCAAAGCACGGCCTGTCCGGGCTCCACGCCCTGCCGCTGCAACGCCGAGGCACGCGCGAACGCGCGATCGGCGAACACCGCGGGACCCCATCGACGCCGACCGGCGACGACGGTCGGACCGGGTCTGAAGAGGTCACGGCGGCGCGGGGCACCATGCGCGTGACCGGCTGGGACCGGATCGACGGCGGGTCGAGCAGCGCTACCAGCGGACCTCGAACACACAGGACTCGGCGCCGTTGGCTTGGCAGGCGATCTCGCTGACGCGGGCACGCGGATGAACAAGCCGGGAGAACAATCGCTCAAAGCTCCCGGCATAAAAATCACAGAGCGGCTGATCGGCCCGCGCATCACCGCAGATCGGGCCGTCGGTTACCAACAGCCGGGTCGGGTTGCCCGGCTGACCGTCGAAGGCGCCACTCCCAGCAAAGGTCCAGGCATTACGGCGAATGGCCGCAATCAGCAGCCGGCTCGCCAAGCGGGCGGGCAGGATCGAAAGCAGACGCTGGACCGGGCGCGGTATCCGGTGTGCAAGCAGATAATCCCCGGTGCGCAGCCCAGCGTCGAACGACACACGGCGCGCCTCGCCGATACCGAGATGCGTGCGCAGACTTGTCTGCAAGCGCGTCACCTCGCCCTCGTCGACCATCTGCTCAGGCAGCTGATCCAGATAGCGGCCTAAACCGGCCGCCTGGAACACCTGGGCCACCGCGTCCTGGCCGCGATCCCGCTCCAAGGCCTCGGCGATACGGATGACGGCATTGGGCCCAACACGCGCGCTGACGGGCCCGGTGCCCGCGGACCCGCTCAAGACCCCGCCGTCGCCCGCCATTGGGTGCTGCCCCAATCGACGGAGGCGTCCTGCTCGACGCACAAGCCATGCAGGAGATAGCGACCTTCTGGCGTCACGCGGACACCGTCATCCGTCACTTCGAGCAGGCCGTAACCGGCATTGCGGCAGAGGCTCTCATACTCGCTTTCGAGCCCCTGCGCGGAGGTGGCAGGCAGCTCCAGGTTACACATGAGGTAGAGGATGGCCTCGCGACGCCGCCGATCGCGCTCGCTTAAGCGAAGGCCCCAGGCCACCGGCAGAATGCCGTCAACGACGGAGCGCTGCCAAGCCTTGAGGTCGGGTTGGTTCTGCACGAGTGTCCCGCACACCTCTCCGATCCCGCTTGGGCCAAACGCGAGCACCTGTCTTGCAGGCATGGGCGTATAGCCGATCGCATTGCGGTACAAGCGTCGCTCGTCCTGGGCGCTGGTCAGCTCATCGGTTTCCCGCGCGAACACGTCTAGGCCGACCCAACGGTAACCCGCTGCCGAAAATGACTGAACCGCCTGATGGAACAGCGCAAGCTTTTTGGTGGCGGAAGGAAGGTGGTCCGCGCTGATCGCATGCTGGTGCGGACGGCTCGCCGGGTCATGCGCATAGCTGAAGCAGGCGATTCGATCGGGGCCAAGCGCCACGATCTGATCGAGGGTCGCCTGGAAGCTCCCGGCGGTCTGGAAAGGCAGACCGTAGACAAGGTCGAGGTTGATGGTCTCGAACCCGGTCTCCCTCGCGGTCAGGAAGACGTCGCGGACCATATCCAACGACTGCACCCGGCCAATGGCTCTTTGTACGTCCGCGTTGAGATCCTGCACACCGAAGCTGATCCGCCGGAATCCGAGCCCGTAGAGGAGATCGAGCTGACCCGCCGAGGTGCGACGTGGATTGCATTCGATCGAGGTGCAGGCCTGGTCCGAGAGGGAAAAGTGCCGCTCGACGATCTCCATCAAGCGCGCGAGCTGAGGCTCGTTGAGGTGATTCGGCGTACCCCCACCGACGTGGAGCTGAGCGACCGACCTTCCCCGCCCGAGCACGTCGGTGACCAGCGCCATCTCGCGATCCAACGCATCCAGGTACTGGTCGACCTTCTCCTCACTGTGCGTGATGGTGGTGTTGCAGGCACAATAGAGACAGCGCACGTGGCAGAAGGGCACGTGCACGTAGACAGCCAAAGGCTCTTGCGGACGCGAGCTCAGCCCGACGAGTGCTTCCTTGTAATGGGCATCACAAAAGGCCGCATCGCCGGCCAGCCGCGAGGTGGGCAACGCGCACCCCAGCGGCGGGGGCAGCTGCGCGAATCGATCGAGCAGCTCGAGCGGCAGACTGGAAGGCAATCGAGGCGCCATGTCTTCGACCCGCTTAATCAGGTTGGACTGCTGTCATTTTGGGCTTCGAGACCGCCGCGCTGATCGGCAGATCAGATTCGCTAACCTGCAGCTCATCCGGTGCACCGCAGGCGACGATCTTGACCGGGGTACCCTTGAAATTCATATCTGCGGCGAGGTCGGGGCGATCGCGCTTCAATTGTGCGATCTCTTCGACGGTCAGGACCTTTGACGCGTCGAAACCCAGATCCACCTCGGCGGACATGCCCTTCATCTTGAGCCGCTCCAGGTCGTAGAACTTTTTGGACGCGGTCGTCTTCGCGAAGGCCTTCAGGCAGCCGAGCATGTAACGTCGGCGGAACTTATCTTTGATCCAGGGATACTCGAAGAAGCTCTTGCGCATGTAAAAACGCGCGTAGTTCTTCAGCACGCCCTTCAGCACCTGCTCTCGAGTCATCGCCTCGGGCTTCATGATGGGCGTCACGAAATTGTACTTGGAGTAGTCGCGCACCTCTACCCTGTCGCCGAGTTCCTCGAAGAGCTCGGCGAACGGCCAGGGCGTGTACATGTTCCAGTTCGCCATGTCGGGTTTCCAGTCCTGGGCGAGCTGGTAGGTCTCCTCGATGGTCTCAGGCGTCTCGTTCTCGAGACCCATGATGAACTGGACCTCCGCCACGATCCCGGCTTTCTGCAGGAGCTGGACGGCAAGCTTGTTTTGCTCGACGGTTGTCTGTTTGCGGAAGGTGTCGAGGTTCAACTGGGAGACCGCCTCGGTCCCGAGCGAGACATGGACCAGACCGGCCTTGCGATACAAGGGCAAGAGCTCACGGTCACGCATGATGTCGGTCACGCGGGTGTTGATGCCCCAGTAGAGCGGAAGATTCCGTTTGATCAACTCCTCACAGAGAGCGACGAACTTCTTCTGGAAGATCGTGGGCTCCTCGTCCGCGAGGATCATGAAGCCGACGTTGTAGTCCCGTACCAAGGTCTCGATCTCGTCCACAAACTTCTTTGGGTCACGGTGTCGATACTTGCGCCAGAACTTCCACTGTGAGCAGAACCGGCAGGTAAAGGGGCAGCCGCGCGCGAAGTTGGGTACGGCGACCCGGCAGTTAAGCGGTGTGTAGATGTATTTGTCCCAGTCAAGCAAGGACCAGTCGGGCGTCAAGGTGTCGAGGTCTTCGATCACCGGACGGGCGGGGGTCGCGACGACCTGACCGTCGTCGTCGATGTAGGCGATCCCCCAGATGCGCTTGCGGTCCTTGAGGTGTGTGCCCTCCTCGATCGACTTCAGCAGCGCGACCGCGATCTCCTCCCCCTCGCCTCTCACGATGTAGTCGATCCAGGGTGCCTCGCTGAAGACCTGGGTGTACATGAAGGTCGCATGAATGCCGCCCAGGACGGTGACCACATCGGGCAGCTCTTCCTTCGCGATCTGGAGCGTGGTCTGCGCCTTATAGATCTGAGGGGTGATGGCGGTCGCGAGGACGACATCCGGTTTGTTGACCCGAATGATCTCGCGCAGCTTGTCGTCGGAGAAGTCATAGGTCATGGCATCGACGAACCGCACATTCGTCATACCTGCATGCTTGAGGGCGCCGCCGATATATGCCACCCAACCAGGCGGCCAGTTTCCCGCGATCTCCGCACCACCGCAATGATAGTTTGGCTGGATCATCAATATTCGCATGAGAATTCCTCAAGAACGGGTCAAACGCGAAGCCGACCAGGCCAGCGCAGCCGCTTCTGTCTGATCATGAGTGAGACCGGGTCAATCCCGACATCGGCTCTCAGCATCCGGCTAGCCGGTTGCACCCTTGCGCCGAGCCGCTGTCCTGCAGCCTCAAGCTCGCTCATTCGGGAGTCGGGTGGATCGTCGCGCCATCAACCCGCGCACACTTCCCTGCACGGTAGCTGATTCCTGAGCAACTCGATATGATTCGAGTCAAGGCGGGTATCGATTTCGAGCCGGTCCTGTCGCGCGCTGCCCCGCAGTGCCAATCCCGGCATCAAGCCTAGTCCAGCATCGCGACCGAATCAAAGGCCAGACCGTCAAGCGGCCGCTTCGCGGTCGGGCGTCAACCGCCAGGGACCGACCCGACCCGATTCCCCGGTCCGGACTCACGCATGCGAGCGGTCTTCGATATTGCCCGGAAGGCGGCCCTTTGCCGCAGCGCAATCGTCTTCTGCCCCAGCGTCTCGGGAACGGAAGTCTCCGGGTCGTTGCCCGCCTCGCTGTCGCGAGGCGGCAGCGCCCAGGCCCACAGGGCCTCATCGGGAAGTGGAAGCACCAGCAACCAATGCTCGAGGATGCCGAGGGCCAAGAGGGTTGCAGCCAGGATCAGACCCACGGACGAAAAATCGCGCGCGTCCGGACCCAACGCCTGGGACGCCAGCAGCACTACGATGACCGTCGGCAGTGTCACGGAAACCGGGAACAAGAGGTTCATGCTGCGTTTCGGCATATACGTCTTGAGATAGGCGAGGTGATCCGGCAGCCAGTCGTTGAGGTTGGGAACGCCGAGGAACAGGTTCAGCTTGGCACTCCAGCGCATCAGCCAGAGTATCACGAAGGCCCAAGCGCCAACCTGATTGGGTTCACCCCAGGAGATCAGGACGAGGAAGCCGGCCGCCGCGAGCACGGCCAGCTCATGGTAGAGACTCGTCAGGATCGCCAGGCCGAAGCGTCTCCAACCCGAGCAACCCTGGGGACACGGTGTCTTGCGCGGACCAGTGACGAACCCGGTGAAGTAGCTCATCTCCAAGACGCCCCAGACCGTGACGCCCGAGGTGAAGGCAACATAGGCCGCGATCAGTGATGTGGACGTGCTGCTGACGACCAGCGCGAACAGGGCGACAGCCAAGACTGCGGCGCCGCCCAACATCGTCCATCCAAAGGTCCGCCCCGGGAGATTATCCAGATAGAGCACGAGCCCGGTGCTGAACCACCAGAGTCCGAGCGCATACAGGACAGGGAAACCGTATTCGAGCATGAATTGCGCCCTATTCTCTGGCCGATGCCGGCCGGCAGGCGGCGACCCCCAGTGAGACGGCGTTGATCGGTCGTTCGCGGCCGAGGCCGGCGGGCGGGTGGCGGACCGGGGACCCGACCCGCGTCGATTGCCGTCGCCAGATCGAGTGGACCGGTTGCGGCGCGCGCCCTGCAACGTCATCCTGCCCCGGTCCGACGAGGAGATCCGCATCGCCGGCGGTGGCCGACCGGACGGCCGGTGCCGCGATCGAGACGCCTATTGCGCGCGTCGTTGCGCCGGACCCAAGGCGGAGCGGTCGCAGATCGTGATGATAGCAGGCAGGCCCCCATTCAGGGGTGGCTTCGCTCACTCGGGAGGAGCAAAGGCTGGGGCAAGGCACAGCCTTGGCATGGCGGGGCATCGCCTCATTGCACTGCCGGCAGCGGGGACAAGAACCGCCCGAAGGCCGCTTCGTTGGTCGCGCCGAAGGCCTTGAGGTCGACGAAGAAATCAGTCGTGCGGTCTTCCAGGGTGACGTGCCCGTCTTCCCGGAGACTCAGTCGAAAGGGCGCGTCGGGCTCGACGTCATGTATCCGGCGCTCGCGTGCCAAGGTCCGCAGTACGCCTCGAATGAAACCGTCCTCTCCGGCTGGGAGGGTTTCCAACAAGCTCCCGCTGGCGGCGTCATGCACGGCCAGCTCGCCCTGCCCGATCTCGATGAAAAGCAGGTCGCGGCCCGCGACCTCGGCAGGCCGAGGGCCCTGGCTTGGATCGAAGCCGGACAGCCGGGCGACGGCGATTGCCAAGATCGTAAAACCGATCAGGGACGCCACTGCGATCAAGACGCCCCGAGGAAAGGGGCGATCGTGAAACTCACTCAAGGCTCAACCTCATCAGGATGACGGCGCAGCGCTCGACGCGGCATGTTGCCCCGGCCGCTCCTCAAGCTGCTCTAAGGGACTCTCGGACTGAGCGGCGAAGGCTGCGAGCGCATTGGACAGGATCTCGGCGGCCTTGGCGACGTCCGGAATGGCCCGGAGCATGGGCTGCGGGCGAGTGAAGTGCCAGGGACGGACATGCGGCCACAGGACCAGATACGAGGCCCGCGCAGACTCGGCCAGCACCAGCGGAATGTCCCCGGTGTCGTCGAGATAGCGCTTCATCTGAGCGGATCGGATCTGGGCAAAGGGGAAATTGACGATCATGGGCAGGGCGACCCCGAAACGCATGACCACGCGACGGGACGTGATGGTGTAGACCGTGGAACGACCCATCGCGAAGGCGAGGAGTGCGAGGGCACCGATGGCGACGAGCCCGAGCAGAAGCATCCAGAGTGCCCCGACCACGACCGTGGCCAGGGCTTCGCCGGTGGACAGGTCCGCGAGGACCCGCCACAGGATAATTAAGCCGAAATAGAGGGCAACGGTCCCGACATGAAAGGCACGCCGCGCCAAGGTGGTCCAGCGCGGCGCACCCTGCCAAAGCATCTCCTCACCGGGGGGGAGATGCTCGGGCAAGCCTCGAACGGGCTCGAAGTCATATTCCCTCACAACAGAGGCTCTGAGCGATCCGCCGTCGCGTACAGATGCCCGCCCGCGTAGTAGGCGCAGATCTTGTCCTCTTCGTAGAGCGTGACCTGATCCGGCTTCGCCAAACCCGGGACGTTCGCAAAGTGCTTGCCGCGGATCGACTTGACATTGATCTGCCGGTTTTTCTTGTCAAAACGGGTGAAGTTGATTGGCAACAGCACATTCTTGCCACCCTTGCCGACCTGCATCTCCAGGTAGCGGATCTGCGGCTCCGCCCGGTCCACCCAGACATCGGTCACCGTACCCCCGACCTCGCCGTCACAACCGACGACCGTCATCCCGCGCGGATCTGGGTCCTTGTCGGCGATCGAGAAGTCGGTCGCGACCCGCAGCGGGACGATCTTGGGCGCGCCTTCGAAGGTGAGATCCGTGTGCTTCTCGCGATCCGGAGAGGCGCCCGGTCCAAAGCCGGAGAGCATCGGATCGCCGTTGGGGATCAGCGGGGAGCCCGGGTAGGGGAGTGCGGGTGTCGCGTTGACCTTGGCGGGCGCCTCGGCACGCGGGGCATACACGGTGCCACCGCCGTGCGGCAACACGAATGCCTTGGGCTCAGGCATCGGCGGGAAGCCGACGATCTTGATCTGACCGCCGCGAGTGGACTCAAGCGGATAACCCTCCCGCTTGTCTTCACGACGGATGTAGAAGATCAGCCCGGCGAAGAAGAACCAGAAGACGTAGAGCACGAGCTGGGCGACGTCGACATAGCTGGTGATGGCTGCTGACATGGTGTGACCTCCGTAGGACAAATGGCTAGCCGGTTGGACCGGCCAGGCCGAAGCGCGATGACCACCACAGACCGAGCTCGTTCGGGGGAGCGACGTGCGGGACAATGGCGACCAACGTGGCAGAAGATGCTCTGGATCTCGCTGTGATAGAAACCCCCCTGGCCAATGAAAGCGCCGGCCAACGCCGGGCCGACAGCACCCCGGGGGCGCACGCGCATCGCATCAACGCGCACCGGGGCATCCGGGCGGCAGTCTCGAAGCACGACACTCGACTGCTCATAACGGCACCAACTCCAGTGCCTGCGACGTATAAAAACCAACCGCGATCCGTTTCGTCCGCCGCGTCTGCCAGCCTGCGAGGCGCGGCTCTGCCGCAATCAGCTCTCGCAAGGCATGGCCGGAAACCGGCTCGATTGCGGGCGCACGGTTGCCCCGCGGAAAGAACCGGCCGACGCCGTGCATCAGCGCAAGGGCAGCCGTCCTTGGCGCGAAGGTGAACAGGATCGAGTGGCTGGCTCGCCCGGCCAACTCGGCAAGCACCCTCACGACATCCGAGGGGACGTAGTGGATCAACGAATCCATGGCGACCACGTGGTCGAATCGGCCATGGGCCGGATCGAGCATGTCGCCGGCCTCGAACCGCACCGACCCGGGACCCAAGTTCGCCGGCGTGCGTTCGCGCGCGATCTCGATCAGGGTCGGTGCCACATCGATCGCAAGGACCTCGGCGCCACGCCACGCCGCCTCCAAGGCCAAGGCCCCGGTCCCGCACCCGGCGTCGAGCAGGCGCTTGCCCGAGAGATCGGACGGCAACCAATCGAGAAGGGTCGCACGCATCTCCTCGCGGCCCGCGCGCACGGTCGCCCGAATCCGGCTGACCTTGGCGTCGGAGGTAAGCTTGGTCCAGGCGTCGGCAGCAGTGCGATCGAAATAGGTTTCGATCTGCGAGCGGCGCTCCTGATACGACCCGTTAGCCATCAATCGAACCCTAAGAAGTCGAAGATGTCGCGATCGCGCATGGGCTCCGCCGCCAGCGGCTCGGTGCCTTCCCAGAGCATCGCGGCGAGTCGCAAATACTCGTCCTTGGCGGCCGCCAGGCCGGGGGCGTCGTCCATCTCAAACAGGGTCGACTTTCTCAGGCGGCTCCGCCGAATGACATCGAGATCCGGCAGATGGGCGAGCCGCTTGAGACCGACCGCGGCATTGAAGCGATCGATCTCGTCGGTCTCGACGCTGCGATTGGCGATCACGCCGCCGATCCGCACCCCGTAGTGTTTTGCTTTCGCCTGGATCGCGGCTGCAATGCGGTTCATCGCGAAGATCGAGTCGAAGTCGTTCGCCGTCACGATCAGGGCCCGCTCGGCATGCTGCAGGGGCGCCGCGAACCCGCCGCAGACCACGTCACCGAGCACATCGAAGACCACCACGTCGGTGTCCTCGAGCAGGTGATGCTGCTTGAGAAGCTTGACCGTCTGACCAACGACATAGCCGCCGCAGCCGGTCCCGGCAGGCGGACCCCCGGCTTCGACGCACATCACGCCGTTATAGCCTTCGTAGACATAGTCGTCGGGGCGCAGCTCCTCGGCGTGAAAATCCACCGATTCCAGGATGTCGATGACCGTCGGCACCAGACACTTGGTGAGGGTGAAGGTCGAGTCGTGCTTCGGGTCACAGCCAATCTGCAGGACCCTTTTGCCGAGCTTCGAGAAGGCCACCGAGAGGTTCGACGAGGTCGTGCTCTTCCCGATCCCACCCTTACCGTAGACGGCAAAAACCTTCGCGGTATCGATCCGAATGTCCGGGTCGAGCTGGACCTGGACGCTCCCCTCGCCGTCCGGACGCTTGGGGAAGTCGCCGAGCATGCCGGCGGGAATCTCTTGACTCGTCACGCCGCGGCCTCCTCGACGACCCCCTCCAGACGGTCTTCGAGCTCCTCGCCGGCCTGCCGCAGGGCTTCGAGCGTCGCCGCGTCGGGTGACCAGTAGTTGCGCTCATGCGCCTCGATGAGCCGGCTCGCAACCTTGGCCGATGCCGTCGGATTCAGTTGCGCGAGCCGCTTGCGCATCTCCTCGTCCAGCACGTAGGTCTCGGTGAGCTGCTGATAGACCCAGGGCGCCACCTGCCCGGTGGTGGCCGACCAGCCCATGGTGTTGGTCACATGCACCTCGATCTGGCGCACGCCCTCGTAGCCATGCTTGAGCATGCCCTCATACCACTTCGGATTCAGCATGCGGGTACGCGTCTCGAGCGCGACCTGCTCGGCCAGCGTGCGAACGACGCCATCGCCTCGGGTCTGGTCACCGATGTAGACCGGGACATCGTCACCCTTGAAACGCCCGACTGCACGCGTGATCCCACCGAGGGTGTCGAAGTAGTGATCCACCGTCGTCACACCCAGCTCGACTGAATCCAGATTCTGATAAGCGAGTTGGACGGTGGAGAGCACGCTCTTCAAGAGCTCCGCCTGACGGACCGGTTGTCCGGAACGGCCGTAAGCGAAGCACTTGCGCCGTGTATAGGTCTCCGCAAGCTCATCCTCCCCATCCCAGCGGCTGCTGTCGACCAGATAGTTCACGTTCGCGCCGTACGCGCCGTCTGCATTGCTGAAGACGCGCAGCGCGGCGGTCTCCAGATCGCAGCCCTGCGCCTCTTGATAGGCCACAGCATGCTTGCGCACGAAGTTTCGCTCCATCGGCTCGTCGGCCTGGGCGGCGAGAAAAGACGCCTCCGCCAACAGACGGGTCTGCAAGGGCAGCAGATCCCGGAAGATACCCGACAAGGTCATGACCACGTCCACCCGCGGACGACCCAGATCCTCGAGCGGGATCAAGGTGGCACCTGCAAGACGGCCGTAGGCATCGAAACGCGGACGCGCACCGATCAGGGCCAGTGCTTGACCGATGGGACCGCCCTCGGTCTTGAGGTTGTCGGTCCCCCAGAGGACCAGGGCAATCGTCTCGGGGAATCCATTGCCCTCGGACATGTGCCGCTCGATCAGACGGTCCGCCTGGCGCGCACCATCTTTAACCGCATAGGCACTCGGGAGACGGAAGGGATCGAATCCATGCAGGTTCCGCCCGGTCGGCAGAATCGCCGGCGTCCGCAGCAGATCACCGCCCGGCGCGGGCCGAATGAAGCCGCCGTCGAGCGCGTGCAGGATCGCCGGGGTCTCGGTGTCCTGGACGAGCAGCCGGTCGGTCTCGACGAGCTCGCGAAACAACTCGAGGTTCTGCGCGTCGACCGCCATGCCCCCGGCCCTGAGCGCCTTCTCGGGTGACCTGCCGGCGACCAGCGCGGCCACGGCGCCCCGCGCCGGATGCATGTCCTTGGACGCCTCGGCCACTGCGAGCAGCAGGTCGAGGCGCTCCTCCTCCGTCGGCGCCTCACCGACGACATGGAGGCCATGGGGAATCAGGGTGTACTCGAGCTCCAGGACCTTCTCGTGGAGCTTGGCGATCTCCGAATCGGAATGGGAATTGGCATCCCCGCTCCACGCCGGCTCGAGCTGGGCCAGCTCAAGCTCGGCGGCTTGGGCCTGGATCAGCTCGGCAAGCTGGGTGCGCTCCTCCTCCTCCCCGGGAGGCAGACTGCGCCAGCGTTCCATCGACCCCTTCAGGTCGATCAGGCCCTTGTAGAGCCCGGCATGGGCGATCGGCGGGGTGATATAGCTGATCAGGGTCGCCGCCGCACGCCGCTTGGCGATCGTCCCTTCGGATGGGTTGTTCGAGGCGTAGAGATAGATGTTCGGCAGGTCCGTGATCAGTCGATCCGGCCAACAGGTGCCGGAGAGGCCGGCCTGCTTGCCTGGCATGAACTCCAGGGCACCGTGCGTCCCGAAGTGCAGCACGGCGTGCGCGCCAAAGTCGTCGCGGATCCAGCGATAGAAGGCCGAGAAGGCATGGGTCGGGGTGAACCCCTTTTCGAACAGCAGACGCATGGGGTCGCCTTCATAGCCGAAGGCCGGCTGAATCCCGACAAAGACATTGCCGAACTGGGCGCCGAGCACGAACAGCGAGCCGCCATCGGTCTGCTGCTTGCCAGGCGCCGCACCCCATTGCTGCTCGATCTCCGTCAGCCAGGGCTCGCGCCGAACATGATCGTCGACCGGGATCCGGACGTGGACGTTGGCATGGGCACCGAAGCGCGCAGCGTTGCCGTTGACGATCCGCTCCCGCAGCTCATCGATGTCTGCCGGCAACTCGACGCCATAACCCTCCGCGCGCATCGCCCGCAAGGTCCGATAGAGTGAGGCAAAGACCGACAGATAGGCCGCGGTCCCGGTATTGCCGGCATTGGGCGGAAAATTGAACAGGACCACGGCCACCTTGCGTTCGGCACGCTTGGTGCGGCGCAGTCGCACCAAGCGCTCGACCCGCGCGGCCAACCGTTGCGCCCGCTCGCCATGCGCCTGCATGTCGCGCGCGCCCTCGGAGGAACCCCCACCGTTGCGACCGCCATAGACCATGGAGCCGGTCGCTCCGTCGAGCTCGGGGATCGCAACCATCATCGTCGCCTCGACGGCCAGCAAGCCCTGGCTCGACCCCTCCCACTGATCGACACTCTGGAACTCGACTGCCAGTGTCGAAAGATAGGGGACGTCGAGACGGACCAGCATCTCCTCGGCCGCCTTGGCGTCGTTGTAGGCGGGTCCACCCACCAGGGAGAACCCGGTGAGTGAGATCACCGCATCGACGCTCGCATGTCCGTCCTTGATGAAAAACCGCTCGATCGCCGGGCGCGCGTCAAGGCCGCTCGCGAAGGCTGGCACCACCTCAAGCCCGCGCGACTCGAGCGCCTCGATGACGCCGTCGTAGTGGGCAGCGTTCCCGGCGAGGACGTAAGAGCGCATCAATAAAAGACCGACTCGACCCGATGCGCGGCCGCTCACGCCCGGCAGGCTCGCCAGCTGATCGGCGATGCGTCCTTTCATTCTCGGGTGATAGATGCCGACATCCGGGTACTCGACCGGCGGGGCGGCCTTGATCGTCCCGCGCAGATGGCGCCGGGGGCCGTCGGCATAGCGGTCGACCAGGAATCGGATCATGTTGCCGAGGTTCTCGTCCGAACCGGCCAACCAGTACTGGAGCGTCAGGAAGTAGGCCCGAACGTCTTGGGCGGTGCCCGGGATGAAGCGCAGCAGCTTGGGGATCCGACGCAGCATCGACATCTGCTGGGCCCCGGCGCTCTGCTTGCGCTCCTTGCTGCCTCTCAGCCGTTTCAGCAGGGCCATCGGACCGCCCGGCGAGCCATCCATCTTGAAGCCGCCGAGCCGCGTCATTTTCATCAGCTCACCGGCCGACATGCAGACGATCATGGCATCGCAGTCATTACGACGCGCCGCCAAGGCCGGCAGGATGGGTTTGAAATGCTCCTCCATCACCAGCATCGTGATCATGATGAGATGACCCTCGGCGATGTCCTGTCGACAGCGCTCCAGGGCATCGGGATCATCGGCCCATTCGGTCGCGGCATGCAGGCTGATCTTTAGACCAGGGAGCTCGCGCTGCAATGACGGACGCGCGCGCTCGGTCGTACCAGCCAGATGGCCGTCCAGATTCACGATGACCACGTGAACCGGCGTGATGTCGGGGGTCGAGGCGCGCTTGTCAGCGGCCGAAGTGCGCTTTGGCATCGTAGAGCGTCTCCACAGTAATCGTCTGGATCCCCTGCTCCTCTGCGAAGCGCTCGGTATTGCGACGCGCCTTGCCGCGCACGAAGAACGGGATCTTCTTCAGCTCCTGCTCGGCTTCCGGTGCCCAAATCGTGGCGGAAGCGCCAGCCTGAGCCTGCGCGTCCACCGGTTCAAGTGCAGCCCCGGCCGACCGACCGGCAGCCGGCCGCGGGCCGAGATGCGACGGCATCGCCGCGTCATGGAACTCGAAGTCCTCCCGAAACATGGTGATCAGGTGCTCCTCGAGCCCCATCATCAGCGGATG
>Ga0316576_10001076_pt1 | contig 14188 bp, 12 predicted proteins | sample S0NA_FD_203075 | JGI IMG/M metagenome (GOLD analysis project Ga0316576, IMG submission 203075) | Rhizosphere microbial communities from salt marsh grasses in Alabama, United States - S0-2_050615r3r5 | ecosystem: Host-associated > Plants > Roots > Rhizosphere | place: USA: Alabama | collected... | reverse complement strand
GCGTACGAAGTCCGAGGAGCGCCCGGCGCCGAGGACTGTCTGAGCGACGGACGGTGCCCACACGTGTGGGGCCGAACAGGATGGCTCACGACAGCTCCTCCTCGCGGCCGCGGGTCGCCGCGTCGTCCACGATCTCCAGCGCGCGGTCCACCGAGCGCTCGCGGCTCGAGAGCGCCTCCTCGCTCACGATCTGGTGCCGGTCGAGCAGCGGCAGGTAGTCCAGGTGCAGCGTCGACGAGGGGAGAATGAACACGCCGTAGAGGTGCGCCACCTGCCGGAGCTGGTCCACCAGCGGCGCGGTGATGTGGCACTGGCCGTGCGTCACGATGTAGACCACCACCGGCCGGCTGTGCTGGCGGCGCATGCGCTGAAGCTCGCCCAGTAGCTGGCGGAACACGCGCTCGTAGTTGCGGCCGCGCTCGGAGCGGAAGGTCAGCAGGTAGGGCACGCTGGCCTCGCCGCTCTCGCCGACCCGGGTCAGCTCGTAGAGCCGGCTGTCGAAGAAGCGGAGCCAGACCTCGTCGCCCTGGAGCGAGAGCTTCTTGATCAGGGTCAGCGCCAGGCCCCGGGCGAAGACCTGTCGCACCCCGCGCATCGAGGCGCTGCTGTCGACCAGGATGTACTGCAGCCGCCGTTCCTCGGTCTGCTGCTTCTCGTGTCCGTAGTAGTAGAGCTCGTTGTCCAGCACCTTCTGCTCGAAGATGTCCCGCTCGTAGGCGAACTCGCTCAGCACAACCGAGTCCACGCTGCCGTGGCGCTCGATGGAGGCGTACCCGTCGATGGAGAACGTCTGGACCCCGCCCTGCCGCTTGGTCTCGAGCACCGAGGGGATCAGCTCCATCGAGAAGTTGACGACGTCGTTGGCCTCGGGAGAGGTGAAGACGTTCATCAGGTCTGCCAGATCCACGACGCCTCCCAGGTGGCCGCCGGTGTGGAACAGCCCGAGCAGGCGCAACGTGTCCATGTCGATCTGCTCGACCGCGGTGAGCAGGTAGAGCCGGTGCTCGACGATGTGGGACAGCAGCGAGGCGACCGGGCGCATGTCGAAGCTCCGGTAGTGAGCCTCCAGGTCGGCCTCGTGGTACAGCCCGGGGTCGAGGGGCAGCTCCCGGAAACCGATCCAGCTCCGGCGGTCGGGCCAGCGCTGGTGCAGGTCGTGGAGCAGCCGCGTCAGGATCACGGCGACCAGCTCGTCGCGGATGCGCCACGACGCCGCGGTCCGCACTACCTCGCTGCCGGCGAGCTGGGTCAACACCTGGCTGTAGGCCGCGAGGAGCTGGGTCAGGCTCGCGTCCACCTCCTGCGCCGGCTGCTGCGGCTGCGCCTGGCCCGTGGTCATCATCAGACCGAGATCGTGGACCAGGAACAGCGGCAGCGGCACGCCGAGCCGCAGCATGTGGTTGTGCCAGGACGCCGCGCGGACCACTCCCATCGGGTTGGGCAGTGACACGCGGCTCAGGGCGAGGGTCCCCACCTGCATCGCGAGGTAGCTGCGCTGCATGTCGGCGGGGATCGGCACGGTCAGACGAACTTCGACGAGGCGAAGATGCTGTCCAGCAGCTGGTCGACCTGCGAGACCATGCGCCGGGCGGTCTCGTTGTCCATCGACTGCAGCGCGGCCTTGATGTCGTTGAGGTTGCGTAGCTGCGAGAAGAGCTGGATGTCGCTCAGCTGCTGCCCGCTGGTCAGCAGGTCCCGGATCATCTTCAGCTCGGAGAGCAGCTCGTCCAGCCCGGCCACCGTGCCCACGAAGCGCCGCTGGTCCGGGTGCTCGCGGTAGTAGCGGTCGACCACAGGCGAGACGATCTCGTCGAGGATCTCCGACTGATCGAGGCTGTTCCAGATGTGCTTGAGCACGAAGAAGTCGGCGTCGCAGACCTGGGTCCGGCCGTCGAAGAGAGCGCTCGCCGCGAAGAGCTTGGTCAGCTTGACGACCCGGCGGTCGCTGACGCTGATCCCCTCGGAGCGGATCTGGAACACCAGCCCCTTGTAGGAGGTGAGGAACTCCTCGGAGAAGCTCATCAACGTGTTGTAGCTCCGGTGGATCTGGTGCAGCTGCTGGCTGCTGAGCAGCGCCTGGATCGCCGCGCCCTGGCCGGTGATCTGGCGCATCTCGTTGGCGACGCCGCGGTTCACCAGGTTGTGGAAGTGGTAGGAGTCGAGGTTGTTGCTGCGTACCCGGAGCAGGAAACGATCGAAGAGCGCCTGGAGGTTGTCGTCGTTGGGGACCTCGTTGGAGGCGCCGAAGACGCTGAGCAGGGGGCACTCGATGATGTTGGGGCCGTTGGCGTAGCGGCGCTCGTTGAGCAGGGTGAGCAGCGAGTTGAGGATCGCGCTGTTCGCCTTGAAGACCTCGTCCATGAAGACGATCTCGGCCTCGGGCAGCATGCCCTCGACGCGGCGGCGGTACTTCCCCTCCCGGAAGGCCGCCATGTCCACCGGGCCGAAGAGCTCGTTGGGCTCGGTGAAGCGGGTCAGCAGGTACTCGAAGTAGCGCGCCTCGATCAGGCGGGAGAAGAGCCGGATCAGGGCGGACTTGGCCGTCCCCGGTGGGCCGACCAGGATCATGTGCTCGCCGGCGATCACCGAGATGATGAGCAGCCGGATAATCTCCTGCTTGTCGAGGAAGTTCTGGTCGAGGAACCGCGCGGCCTGTTGCAGGCGGGCGGCCATCTGTTGCGCGTTTATCCCCTGAGTCATCTTAGGTCCCGTTCTCGCGTTCGCAAATCGTCCCCACCTGCCCGTGCCACCGTTCTCTCTTCTCAGGCGGCCAGCGCCGCCTCCAGCCTGCGGGTGAAATCGTCGGCCGCGTCGCCCAGCTGCGTCGCCGGCAGGCCCGCCCATTCCTCGAGGCGCTCCCGCAGCTCCCCGCCGCCGAGCACCTCGACCCCCGGCACCAGACCGCAGCGTGCGGCGACCATCAACACGGCGGGCAGGGCCTCGTTCGGGTGCGCCGGGTCGACGCGGAGGTGGTCCTTCTTGTCCGTCGCCATCGCGAGCAGCGCGTAGAGGTAGACCACCAGGCCAGCCACCAGCTTCACCGCGGTGCGGCTGCCCTCGGGGGCCGGGATCCGCAGGTCGATGCTGTCCACCAGGCGCCAGAACGCCGCGGCGAGCGCCGGGCCGACCTGCTCGAGGCCCTGCTCGAGGTAGCGGTGGCAGACCAGGCGGCAGACGTGCCGATCCGAGAGGTGCCGGGCCACCGGGAGCCACTCGAAGGGGGGGAACGGCCGCTGCGGGCTCAGCAAATCGGTCAGCGGGCTTTGGCGCAGCAGCAGCGCGAGGAGCTCGCGCTGGACATCCGAGAGCTCGGTCGCCAGCCAGCGCACCTGATGACGCTGCTCCCGCACGCCGCGCAGGCCGCGCCAGCGCAGCAGCCGCTGGGGCGGACGCTGGCCCTGGAAGGTGCGGTGGCCGGCCCAGAAGCGCACATCCACGTCGGTGCGGGTCAGGTCCGGGAACCGGCCAAGCAGCGAGTGGCGTGCGACCAGCTCCTCGCCGCTGCGCGGCAGCGGGCGCTCGAGACACCAGACAATGAACGCGCGCACCCGCTCCTGCGAGGAGGAGCGCAGCCACCAGCGGTCGCCTCCCGGGTGGCTCATGAACAGCAGGTTGTGCAGGGCCAGCGTCAGCGCCAGGTCGCCCCGGTCCAGGGTTGTGGGGACCGGGTAGAGCCAGAGCTCGCTCGCCACCGCCTGGCGGGCGAGCTCGATGGACAGGCTCTCCTCGGTGGTCAACACCAGCTCTGCCTCGAGGGCGCTCAGATCCTCGGCGTCGAGGGGGCGGCCCACGTGGAGCTCGCCGCCGGCGACGAGAGGGCGGACGAAGTCCCGCAGGAAGCTGTCCGGCCCGGGCTCCATCAGGTCTCCTCTCCCTCGCCGTTCTGGGGGGCCTTGGGCAGATGGAAGCCCCAGAGCGGGAAGACGCCGACGGGATCGTTGACCATCGACGCCGGGCGATCGAGGAGGGTCTCCGGCGCGGGGAGGGTCGCCTCCCGCTGGACGCTGACCTGGGCCAGCGCCTGCCGGGTCAGGGGCACGAAGGCGTCCCGGGGCAGCTCCAGCGGCCGCGGGGAGGCCGGCTCGAAGAAGACCAGCTTGTCCTGTCCGGTGCCCAGGTGTTGCACCAGCACCTCTGGGTGGACCCGGGGGAGCAGCTCGTAGCCCACGGGGACCATGATGCCGAGCGCGACCTGGTAGAACATCGTCCCCAGCGGAATGAACTCGACCTCGGCGTCGCTGACAAGGTAGATGCTGTCGTCAGAGAGGCAGACGCGGTAGCGCTCGAGCGCCTGGGGCGGCAGGAGGTAGACCAGCTTCTTGAGCCAGGGCGCCTGCTGCATCGGGAGCCGCGAGGCGCGCACCGGTGGCCGGGGGCCGGAGGATGTGACCAGCTTGAGCGGCACCTCGACCCCGCTCACCTCGCCGGGTCGGAATGCCCGGTGGGTCAGCGGCTGGGCCTCGTCACCGAGGCGGACCAGCGCCTGAGCGCTGAAGTAGCTCACCCCGCCGACGACCATGTCGAGGCAGCCCCGGGTGCCGGAGAAGAGGTAGAAGCGGTCCGCGGCGAAGATCGAGCCGCAGGAGCTCAGCTCCACCGGGTGGCGGTAGCCGAGCTGGACGGCGGCGCGCTCGGTCCGCAGCTGGTAGACCTCGATCCCCGGGGTCGTGCGGAACAGCGTCACCATCCGCGGCTGCAGCCGGCAGCGCAGCAGGAAGAAGCGCCGGCCCTCATCGCCGTCGCAGGCGGCGACCTCGCAGGGCATGTTGTTGCGGTGCAGGTAGGCGGTGACCATGCGCCAGAGCCCGGGCGCCGTGCGCACCAGCACGTCCTCCTCCGGGAGCAGCCGTGACTGCCGGTCCCGCTCCAGCGAGAGCCCGAGCACCAGCCGGCCGAAGGGCAGGTCGCGCTCGCGGTTGTAGGCCTGGACGAAGTCCGCGGCGTAGAGGATGAAGTCGCCCGCGCCGCCGTGGAGGTTGTCCACGTCGTAGCCCAGCGGCGAGCCGCTGTCGCGGTACTTGACGAAGTGCTTGGCCGAGCCGGTGAAGGTCAGCCCGCCCATCAGCGCGGCGGCCGCGCCGATCCCGTCCGCCACGTGGGAGTTGCTCACCGGGATCTGGACCAGGAACTCGCGACTCTTCAGCGGGGTGCGGACCTGGAGGATGGCCAGGGAGGAGAGCAGGTCGTCCAGGCTGCCGCGCTCCGACAGCCCACGGAACAGCCCGACCACGCGGTCGATGGAGGGCAGCAGAACCACACAGTAACGGCCGAGCGCGATGCCGCGCGAGTCGGAGCTGAGACCGGGGGCGACGAACCGGGTCTGGTTGGCGGTGACGTGCTCGAGCATGGGTTGCTCCGCAGCATAGGCCAGCCCCAGGGGCTGTTCAAGGCGGGACCTAGGCCTCCTTGGCGGCCGGCTCCGTTCCGGCGTCGATGGGCGCCTGCCCCCGGTCCTTGCCTCGCTGCTCCTCGGCCCCCCCGTCGGCCTCCGGGGCGTCCAGCCCGCGCGGAGCGCGAACCCCGGCGAGGGTTGCCCACACGCTGCCCAGCCCCATGTAGACCACGGCGACGGTGAGGAGGTACTCCGGGAACAGGCGCAGGATGCCGAAGACGTACACACCGACCACGTTGGTCAGCGCAAAGATGTTGAAGGCCAGGGAGCGGCGCAGACCGACCTTGCGCAGCGGGATCCGGCTGACCATCAGCAGCGCGAGCACGATGAGCAGCAGCGGCAGGATCTGGACAAAGATCGGCGACAGGTCGTACTTGCGCACGGTGAGGAAGTAGGCGCAGACCAGCGCGCCGACCAGGGTTGTCGGCATGCCGAAGAAGTGGGTCGAGCCGTAGCGGTCGCTCACCACGTTGAACTTGGCCAGGCGCAGGGCGGCGGCGACCACGTAGAGCGCGGCCGAGGCGTAGGTCAGGTAGCCGTAGTGCGGCAACACCTGGACCAGGCCCCCGGGGGGCGGCTTGGCCAGCAGGGCCAGCACGAGCACGGCGGGTGCGACGCCGAAGGTGATCAGGTCGCTCAGCGAGTCGAGCTCGAGCCCGAAGCGGGAGGAGGCCTTGAGCAGGCGGGCCACGGTGCCGTCGGCCTTGTCCAGGAGCACGCAGAGCAGGATCAGCCAGGCGGCGGACTCGAAGCGCCCGCTCACGGCCTCGGCGATGCCCAGAAATCCCACCACGATGGAGGTGGAGGTGACCATGCTGGGCACGACGAAGCGCCACATGCCCCGAGGATATTCTAGATGCCGCTCACAACTCAACCGTCGCGGCGGAAGAAGCGGTCTCCACCCATGATCTTGCGGTTGACCAGGCTGCGCTGGAGCAGGTTGATCGGCAGGTAGCTCAGCATCGAGTGCAGCGAGACCGGACGGAAACGAGCGAGGATGGAGCGGGCGCTGTAGAACTGGCGCCAGGTCCAGCGCCAGCCCTCGAAGAGCTGCTCCGGGCTCATGCGCCGCGGCCGGAACAGGGGGAAGTCGTAGTCCAGGCCTCGCTCGATCCACCAGCGTGGCCGCAGCAGTCGACCCTCGCGCTCCAGCCGCTGGTACAGACGCGTGCCCGGGTAGGGGGTCTGGATCGCGAAGGCGGCCATGAAGAAGCGGGCCTTCTGCGCGAACTCCAGCGTCCGCTCGAACACGTCGGGCCCGTCGTCGTCGAGCCCCAGCACGAAGGAGGCCCAGATCGAGATGCCGTGGTCGCGGAGCATCCGCACGGTCTCGAAGTAACGCTCCGGGTGGTTCTGCCGCTTGCCGCAGCCGGCCAGGCTGCGCGGGTTGACGCTCTCGAAGCCGATGAACAGCCCCTTGCAGCCCGAGGCGGCGAGCAGCTTGAGGGTCTCGCGGTTTCCCAGGCCCTGGAGCGAGGCCTGCCCGAACCATGTGAGCTTGAGCGGGCGCAGCGCGGTGAACAGGCGGCGGGCGTGGCCCGGGCTGGCGACGATGTTGTCGTCGGCGAACATGACCCAGCGGCGATCCAGCCCGCGGATCTCCCCGACCAGGTCGTCGATGTCACGCAGCCGCATGCGGTGGCCGAAGAAGGGCGTCACCGAGCAGAAGTCGCAGTCGTGGGGGCAGCCCCGCGAGGCCTGCATGGTGTAGATCGGGATGTAGCGTCGGGAGCGGAACAGCCGCCAGTCGGCCCGGGCGCCCCGTCGGTACTCGGGGAGCGACTCGTGCCGGTAGACCTGCTGGAGCTTCCCGGCGCGGGTGTCCTCGATCACCCGCTCCCACAGACCCTCGGCCTCGCCCACCACCACCGCGTCGGCGTGCTGCAGCCCCTCGTCGGGCAGCGCGGTGGGGTGGATGCCGCCGAGCACGACCTTCACGCCGGCGGCCCGGTAGGCGGCGGCGAGCTCGTAGGCCCTGAGCGCCGTCTTGGTCGAGACCGTGATCGCGGCGAGGTCGGCGCCGAGGTCGAGGTCCCTCTCCTTGTCCAGGCGCTTGATGATGTCATCCCTGAGCGATACCCGAACATCGGGGGGGGTCAGCCCGGCGAGGACCGCCATGGCCGAGCTGCGCAGGAACGCCGAGTCCTCGGCCGCGGGGCAAACGAGTTCGACCCTCATGGTCCGGGAGCATAGCAGGTTTTCATCCGGTAGCGGCCCTCTCAGTTCAGCTTGCGGCGCAGGATCACACCGTCGTCGCCGACCACGTAGACGGTGGAGCCGTCGGGGGCGACCCAGACCGAGCGGAACGGGGACCTGTCCGCGTCGGCGGGCAGCGGGTTCTGGCTGCAGACAACGGCGCAGCGCTCGATGGCGCCCGGGCTGCTGCTGTAGCTGCCGGAGCTGCCGACCACGAAGAGATCGTTCGCGCCGAGGCCCCAGATGTCGTAGGCCTCGAAGTCGAGCCGCCCCTGCTCGTTCACGGTCCACGCGCTGCCGTCATAGGTCGCCAGGACGCCGCTCGCCCCGACGCCGAAGAGCCGCTTGCCGTCGGCCGTGCCCCAGATCGCGCGGAGCTTGGTCGAGCCGTCCAGGTTCTGCTCGCTCCAGCTCGAGCCGTCGAAGTGCTTGACGTGAGAGGCGTCGGCGCCGATGACGAAGATGTCGCCGGCGTCGGTGACCCAGAGGTCCACGGGGTTGAAGGACAGGTCGGCCCCGGGCACGTCGTCCCAGACCTGGGTCGAGCTGTTGAAGCGCAGCACGTGTCGGCCCTGGTTGGTCTCCGAGCCGACGGCGTAGACCTGGTTGCCGGCGCCGTGGACAGCGGTGAGGGAGAGCTTGGTCGAGCTGGTGCCCTCGGCGTCGTAGGCGTCCTGCTTGCTCCAGCTCGAGCCGTTCCACTGCACGATGCCGTGGTAACCCACGGCCCAGATGCTTCCGGGCTTGCCCCAGATCGCGGTGAGGGTCTTGTCGAGGCCGGTGGCGCTCGCCTGCTTGGTGTCGACCCAGTCCAGGCCCTGGCCCTGGTAGCGCAGGATGACCCCGCTCTCGCCGACGGCGAAGACGTTGTTGGCGTCGGTGCCCCAGACCGCGTTGAGGTCCGTGGTCAACGGGCGCTTCATCGGCTCCCAGCTCACCTCGGACGCTGCCTTGCAGCGCCCCTCCTCGCAGACCAGGCCGGGGACGCAGACGCCGTTCGGGTTGCAGGGTTTGCCCGCCTCGGTGCCGTCGATGTCCGAGCAGCCGACCAGGCCAACCACGGACAGAACGAGGAGAGGTCCGCGCATGATCAGAACCGTCCCCCCAGCGAGAAGGCGACGCCGCCGTCGGTGGGGCCCGCGCCCGGGCGCAGCTCGAGCCCCCCGACCTTCCAGTGCCGGTCGAGGCGCGGGGCGGAGATCACGAGGTAGGCGCCGAGCCCGGCCGCGGCGGCGCCGAGGCTGGTCAGCACGATCCCGGTCACCCGGTGCTTGTCGGCGTCGTCCGCCGCTGTTTGCAACGCCTCGGGTTTGGTCGCCTCGTTGGCCTCGTCCCCGGCGGCGCTGACCTTGGCCGTCATGTAGTAGACGCCGGTGAGGCCGAGGATCCCGCCGGTGACGATGGCGATCCAGCCGTAGGCCAGGCGAGTGCGCCGGGAACGGACCAGCTCTCGCCGGGCGCGCTCGACACGTGCGTTCCGCTCGGCTGCCTCGCGCTGCCGCCCGCGCTCGGCGCGTCGCCGCTCCTGCTCCTCGCGGTACCGGGCCTGGCGCTCCTCGTAGCGCCGGCGGCGCTCCTGCTCGCGCAGCCGGCGCTGCTCGAGCTCCTCGGGGCTCGGCCCCCGCCGGACCACGCCCAGGCCCCCGCCGCCCAGCACGCCGATGGTCCCCGGCGTCCCGCCGCGCAGCTCCCGGGCCAGGTTGGAGACGGCGCCGAGCAGCCGGTCCTCGCGCCCGGCGCGGGGCCGCGCCGGGACCCGGGCCTGGGCCGCGGCGGTGACCGCCTCCTTGGCCAGGTCGACGAGCTCGGCCAGGAGCAGATCGTAGGATCCGACGCGGGTCAGCTTGGTCCGCAGGATCGAGTCGGCGGCCAGGGCCTGGCCGAGAGGGATCTGGCAGCTCGAGTCGTAGCAGGCCTTGTAGCTCTCCTTCTTCTGCTCGACGACCAGCCGCTTGAGGGCGGCGGCCTGTCGGGACTTGTCGATCACCCCGTAGCGCCCGCCCCGGGCGAGCTCGGTGCGCAGCGCGTCGGTGAGCGCCTCGACCACGCCGGGCGACAGGCTCCGGGTGCGGTCCTCCAGTCCCATCACGGCGACGAGCCGGGGCCGGGCCGCGGCGGTCGGGGCGGTGAGGAGCAGGACGAGGAGCAAACCAATACGCACGAAGGTGCGTGTACTACGACCGGGTGCAGGCATCAACCGGTACTACGGGGAGAGGCGGTGCCCCTTCCCGGGTCAGTAGCCGGTCGGGCGCAGGTTGACGGTGCCCAGGTTGAGGACCGGCGGGGCGCCGCGCATGATCTGGACCGCGCTGTCCACGGCGAGGGGCTTGTACCCCTTGGCGACGACCACGATGCCGTAGTCGTGGCCCTGGGGCAGGGCGTGGTGCGTGCGGAAGTAGCCCAGGGAGGTGGAAAAGGCCACGGTGGCGGTGCTCGCGCTCAGGTTGCTACGGGTCAACGAGGCGACGCGGACCCCGGGCTTGATGATCAGCACCGCGGCCCCCAGCACGGCGTGGCCGGTGGTGACGTCCTTGACCTGGCCGGCGACGTAGCTCGCGCCGCCCGGGCGGCGCGGGCGCTCGTCGGGAGCGGTCGTGGGTGGTGGGGGCTGGGCCGGCGGGCTCTTTGGGACCTCGGGTTGCCTGGGCGGCGTGGGTGAAGGCGTGGGCGCCGGCGATCGCGCCCCCCCGAGAAACAAGAGCACGAAGCTGGCCTCCGTCGAGCCCTCCGCCGCGGGGAACCGGGTGGCCACGACAGCGTGAGCCGTGCACCGACCCATGGGCGCGTCGCCGATGGTGGTGCGGGCGAGGGTTGTCTTGGAGATCCGTCCGCCGGCGTCGATCGTCACCCGGATGTCCATGTAGCCGGAGATCCTGGGATCGCGGCCGAGGGCGTCCGCGTAGCAGGCACTGAAGGCGGAGAGCCGCTCCCTCAGCGACCGCTCCACCGCGACCCCGTCGAGCCCTCCGCTGGCGCTCACCGGGCCGAGCTGCAGTCGGACCCCCGTCGGGGTCGCGCCGGGCTCCGGCGCCGGCGCGCTGGCGCGGGGGATGCTCCCCCAGTCCTTGCCCAGGACCCGGGCGAGGAGCGGGCGCGCGCGGGCGACGGGGCGGACCATGCCCAGGTTCGTGCGCTCGCCCTTCTGCCAGCGCAGCTGGGTCGGCACGCCGATCAGCTTGCCCTCGTCGTCGAAGGCCGCGCCCCCCGAGACGCCGGGCGAGATCAGCGCGTCGGTCTTGATCCAGGCGCGGGCGACGTTGTCCTCGTCGAGGAAGCCGCTGGCCTTGCCCGCGCTGAATGTGATCGTCATCCCGCCGATGGCGGGGTAGCCGACGATGTACATGTCGTCGCCCGGAACCAGGCTCGACGAGTCGCCCACCGTCACCGATGGCCACTCGATGGCGCGCCTGAGCGGCTTTCCACTCATCTCCGCCTCGCACCTGATCACCGCCAGGTCGAGGGATGGGTCGCGGATCGCGCGGGAGGGGATGGCGAGGCAGGCCGGACGGGGGACCTTGTCGAATGACGTGGTCAGCCCGACGGCGAGGAGGTCGTAGAGCGCGCCGGTCTTGGTGTCGGAGACCACGTGGTTGTTGGTCAGGATCAGGCCGCTGTCGCTGACGATGCTGCCCGAGCCGCGGCTGACCGGGACGTACTTGTCGCCCTTCTTCTGCAGGGCGATGACCAGCACCACGCCCTTCATCGCCTGGATGCGCCGGGCGCGGTCCAGGCCCGCGGCGGGGCGCGGCGCGGCGAGAGCCAGCGCCAGCGCGGCGACCAGGACGGCGGGCCTCATCGGCGCGCCTCCAGCCGGACCGAGCCGAGGACCGCGTCGGCCAGTCCGGGCTCCGCCCGGTGCTGGGCCACGGACTGCTTGACCTGTACGCGCAGCAGCCGCTCGCCCACGAGCACGGCCAGGGTGGAGGCGCGCACGGCGACGGGGACGTCGGTCGCCGCGGGGTCATCGGCCCGCGCGCCGGGGTTGACGGCGTAGGCGTAGTCCAGCCGCACGGCGCGCCGGCCGGCGAGCTTGGTCTGCTTCGCCGCGACCAGGTGGAACAGCTCGAGCCGGCGCTGGAGGTTGAGCTCGACGTAGCCCCGGAGCTCCGCGGGCTGGAAGCCCGCGGGCAGCCGCTCGTCAGCGACCGAGATCCGGGGCTTGAAGGTGTCGGGGACGACGACGTCGGTGAGCACCAGGCGCCCCCTGGCGGCGGGGAGCGAGATCCAGCTCGCCGGCGCGCGCAGGGAGAGCCCGCCATCGAAGCGGCGCTCGGTGGTGCGGTCGATCTGGCCCGAGCGGACGAGCCAGCCGCCGCAGAGGATCAGCAGGCCGAGGGCCGGGACCAGCAGGTCTCCGCGGCGCAGCACCCCGCCGATCCCCTCGTCGCGCTGACGGTGCTCGGTCGTCGCGGGCATCGGCTCAGCCCTCCCGCGCCGGGGAGGCGCGCAGGGTGCGCCGCATCAGCAGCGAGATCACGCCGAAGACCGCCAGGGCGAAGAGGCCACTGAGCAGCAGCCCGCGCCAGGGCCGCAGGTCCATCCCGGGGCGGACCACCAGGTCCTGGAGCAGGAAGAAGGTGCCGTTGAGCCCGATCGCGCAGAGCAGGCCCAGCGCGAGCCGGAGCTGCCTGGGCCCGCCGCGCGGCGTGAACTTGGCCAGGCCCAGGGCGTAGCCCACCACCCCGGCGAAGCAGGCGTGGGCCAGCGTGCTGATCGTGACGTTCAGGGCGCCGACGGTGAGCAGCACGCCCGAGGAGACGTAGCGCAGGTTGAGGGCGGTGGCGAAGCCGATCCCGGTGGCCGTGCTGTAGACGATGCCGTCCGCGGGCTCGTCGAATTCGTCGGACAGGTAGACCGTGTAGCGCACGACGACGTACTTGCACAGCTCCTGCGCCGCGCCGACCACCAGGAACGAGGCGGCGATCCGCTCGCCGGAGAAGGGGGTGACGCCGATCCAGGCCTCCACGGTGAACAGGTCGTTGATCACCCAGGAGGCGATGGGGGCGGCGACCAGCGCCCCGAGCAGGAACATGGAGAGCACGTAGTGCGTGGGCTCGGGCTCGTAGCGGTCGAGCAGGTAGAAGTAGACCAGCCAGATCGCGGCCGGCACCAGCACCAGCGCGAGGGCCGGCAGCGTCCCCACGGGCCGCGGACCGAGGTCCCAGACGCGCTGGATCGCGTGGGCCGCGCCGACGTAGGCGAGCAGGCCGAGCAGCAGGACGAGCTGGGGCCAGAGCACCCGGCGGGTCGCTGGCTTGCGGTCTTGGGCCTGCTCGCTCACTGCCCGCCATGGTAGGCGAGGAGCGCCGCGGTGGGCAACGCTTCAGTGCTATCCTGGCCCAATGTTGAAGCTGATCCCGCTGGGCCTGCTCCTCGTCGGCTGCGGCCCCGCGGTGCTCTTCCGCGGCGAGGAGCCGGGGCTCGGCGCGGTCTACGTCGTACAGGACGCCGGGCGGCGCGCCCTGCGCTTCGGGCGGCCCGACGCCGAGGACCAGAGCGTCTTCGATCCAAAGCGGCCGGAGACCGAGCCGGTGCGCTACATCCGCTCGGCGCTGGTCGGCCTGGCCTACGCGCCGGCCCGGGGCCGGCTGCTGATGATCGGCCTCGGCGGGGGGAGCTACCTGCGCCACGCCGGCCGCCTGGCGCCGGGGCTCGCGCTCGAGGCGGTGGAGATCAGCCCGCTCGTCGTCCGGCTCTGCCGGCGCTACTTCGCGCTCCCGCCGCGGGTCCAGGTCCACGTCGAGGACGGCGGCCGCTTCGTGCGCCGGACGCCGGAGCGCTACGCGCTGGTCTTCGTCGACGCCTACGACGCCGTGGACTACCCCCGGCACCTGGGGACGCCGGCGTTCTTCCGCGCGGTGCGCCGCCTCCTCGCCCCGGGGGGCGTGGTGGTGGCCAACCTCTCGCCCAACACCAACCGCCGCCGCGCCGAGCTCGTGCGCGCCTTCCGCGGCGTGTTTCCTGGCGGCCCCTGCCTGGCCACGCCCAACGACAACTGGGTCCTATTGGGCTGGGGCGATCCGGCGCCGGACGAGGCGCGGGCGCGCGAGCGGCTCCGCGCGCTGGAGCGGGAGAGCGGGGGGCGATACGGGTTGACGGGCGCGGCGGCCGAGCGCTGCTACTGAGCGAGCCAGCCCGAGATGCGGCCCACCGCCTCCAGCACGCGCGGGCAGTAGCGCTCGAGGAACTCGCCGTTGAGCGGCTCGTCCCTGGGCTCGTTCTCGGCCGCGGCCAGGGCCCGGGCGCCGTCGAAGTCCACGTAGGCGATGCGCGCGGTGAGCTCCTCCGGGGGGCGGCCGAAGTCCGAGCCGGGGAGCATCGCCACGCCGGTCTCCTCGAGCAGCCGCTCGCAGAGCTGCCGACCGGTGCTGATGCCCCTCTCGGCGAGGCGGGCCCGGTGCGCCCCGAAGTCGGGGAAGAGGTAGAACGCGCCGCGGGGCTCGGGCACCGAGCAGCCGGCCTCGCGCAGCCTGCGGGTTATCGTGCGGCCCAGGGCGCGCAGGATGCGGCGCGAGAGCCAGAGGTAGCGTTCGATCTCGGTCCCGCCCTGGTAGGCTCGCACCGCGGCGTACTGGATCGGGGCGCTGGTCGAGGTGAAGG
>Ga0316576_10001075_pt1 | contig 14192 bp, 11 predicted proteins | sample S0NA_FD_203075 | JGI IMG/M metagenome (GOLD analysis project Ga0316576, IMG submission 203075) | Rhizosphere microbial communities from salt marsh grasses in Alabama, United States - S0-2_050615r3r5 | ecosystem: Host-associated > Plants > Roots > Rhizosphere | place: USA: Alabama | collected... | reverse complement strand
GTGCGCGGCGAGGGCGTCGTTGGCCGTGAGCTCGACCGCGACCTCGTGGGCCAGCCGGGGCGACAGCCCCTTGGCCTCGTAGAGGCCGGCGAGCTCCGCGAGCTCCTGCTCGGGCATCTCGGCGAGCTCGCGGACCTCCTTCTCGATGAGGGCCTGCTCACTGTCGCGCTGCGTGCTCACCGAGACGTACTCGCCGACCGCCATGCTCATGGCGCCCGCGGCTACTCCGGCCAGGCCGGCGGTGAGGATGGCCGCCCGATCGGGGGTCGCGGCGGCCACACCGATCACGAGGCCGGCCGTGGACACGATGCCGTCGTTGGCACCGAGCACCCCCGCGCGCAGCCAGTTCAGCCGACCGGCGAAGGCCTTGTCGTGGGGCTCGTGAGGATGCGCCTCGTCGGCCCCGCCGCCCTCCGGGCCGCCCGTCGTGGGTTCACCCACCGACCTCGGCCCCTTCGGCCCGTGCGGCCTCGGTGATGCGGTGCGCGAGCTCGATGTCGAGCTGCGTGAGGCCACCGGCGTCGTGCGACGTGAGCAGCCATCTCGTCGTGCGCCAGCGGATGTCGATGTCGGGATGATGGTTCATCTGCTCGGCCTCGTCGGCCGCGGCCCCGACGATGCGGATGGCCGCCGGGAAGTCGGGCGCCCCGATCGTCGCGACGATGGCGTCGCCCTGGCGTTCCCAGCCCGGCAGGTCGGCGAGCTGGCGGGTGACCTCGTCATCGGTGAGGAGTCGGCTCATGGGCACCATCAAAGCACCGACGCGGGCCCCGGCGCCCCCGGCTCCACCCCCGCCAGGGGTTTCCCGCCGGGGGCGAGGAGCCCCGGGGTCGCATCCGAAGGGTTCGGGTGCGACGCGCAGGGAAGTGGCACCGGGCGGGAATCCCCTGGCGAGTCAGCCGGCGCCGGTGGGCCAGGTCTCGGAGCCGGAGGAGTAGGGGTCGTCCTCGATCGACTTCGTCGACAGCGGGCCGTAGGAGTCGTCCTCGTCGTAGTCCTCGGGCGCGGTCGCCGTGGCGTCGACGTGGTGCGGCTGGATCTCGCCGCTGGCGATCTGCTCGGTCCAGTGGCACGCCACCCGGTGACTCGCGGGCACCCCCGGGACGTCGACCACACGTAGCTGGGGCCGCTCGTCGTCGCACCGCGTCTCCTGACGCCACGGGCAGCGCGTGTGGAACCGGCACCCCGGGGGCGGGTTGGAGGGCGACGGCAGGTCGCCGACGAGGAGGATCTGCTCCCGCGTGTCCTCGATCGTGGGGTCCGGGACCGGGACCGCGGACAGCAGCGCCCGGGTGTACGGGTGTAGCGGGGCGGCGTAGAGGTCGTCGGCGCTCGCCTCCTCGACCAGGCCGCCGAGGTACATGACGCCGATCCGGTCGCTGATGTGCCTGACGACGGCGAGGTCGTGGGCGACGACGAGGTAGGTGAGGCCGTACTCCTCCTGGAGCTGCTCGAGCAGGTTGATCACCTGCGCCTGCACCGAGACGTCCAGGGCGCTCACGGGCTCGTCGGCGACGATGAGCTTCGGCTGCACCGAGAGCGCCCGGGCGATCCCGATCCGCTGGCGTTGCCCGCCCGAGAACTCGTGGGGGTACTTCTTCAGGGCCGCGGCCGGGAGGCCGACGTCGGCGAGCAGCTGTCGGAGCCGCTTCGCCGTCGCCTGGTCGTCCTTGGCCAGCCCGTGGGCCCGCATCCCCTCGACGAGCAGCGACTCGACCGACTGTCGGGGATCCAGGCTGCCCATCGGGTCCTGGAAGACCATCTGGAAGTCCTTGCGCATGCGACGGAGCTGTTCGCCCTTCAGCGAGGCGACGTCGACGCCGTCGATGGTGACGCTTCCTTCGGTGGGGGGTTCGAGGTTGAGGATCGCCTTGCCCAAGGTGGACTTCCCGCACCCGGACTCGCCGACGAGTCCGTAGGTCTCGCCGCGCCGGATCTGCAGGTCGACGCCGTCGACGGCGTAGACGTGGCCGATCACCTTGTCGAGGATGACGCCACGCTTGATGGGGAAGTGCACCTTCACCCCGCGGACGTCGACGAGGACGTCGGGCTCCTGCCCGTTGGCGGCAGGCCGCTCGAAGGTGGTCTCGGTCATCGCTGGCTCCCCACCGGGTTGTGGCAGCGCAACGCGCGGCCGGCGGACTCCTCGAACGCGGGGGTCTGCTGCGTACACACCTCGACCGGCTGAGAGCAGCGCGGCGCGAAGGCGCAGGCGTGGTCCCATGGCAGGTTGTCGGCGACCGAGCCGGGGATCGGCGTCAGCTCCTCGCCGCGCGGTGCGTCGAGTCGCGGGATCGAGCCGAGCAGCCCGGCGGTGTACGGGTGTCGTGGCTCGGCGAACAGCTCGTGCCGCCGTCCCCGTTCGACGACCCGGCCGGCGTAGAGGACGTTGACCTCGTCGCAGAGCCCCGCGACGACTCCCAGGTCGTGGGTGATCATGATGAGCGCCGTGCCGGTCTCCTCGACGAGCTGCTTGAGCAACGCGAGGATCTGCGCCTGGATGGTGACGTCGAGGGCGGTGGTCGGCTCATCGGCGATGAGCAGCCGGGGCTCGCACGCCAGGGCCATCGCGATGAGCGCCCGCTGCCGCATCCCACCGCTCAGCTGGTGGGGGTAGTCGGTCAGGCGCCGGTCGGGGTCGGGGATGCCCACGCGGTCGAGCAGGTCGCGGGCGACCGGGGTGGCGGCCTTCCGGGACATCTTCTTGTGGCGCTCGAGGACCTCGGTCACCTGCCGGCCCACCGGCACCACGGGGTTGAGCGAGGAGAGGGGGTCCTGGAAGATCATCGCGATCTCCTGGCCGCGCCGGTTGCGCATCTCGCTCACGGGCAGCCGGAGCAGGTCGGTTCCCTCGTAGAGCGCCTCGCCCTCGACCGTGTTGCCGCGTGCGGGGAGCAGCCCCATGATCGCGAGCGAGGTGACCGACTTCCCGCACCCGGACTCGCCGACCAGCCCGACGGTCTGGCCGGGGCGCACGTCGAAGCTCACGCCGTCGACGGCCGTGAAGGGCTCCTCTCCGGAGCGCCGGAAGGTGACGCGCAGGTCTCTGACCGAGAGCAGAGGCTCCTCGGAGGTGGAGGACAGGTGCGGGGCGGAGGCCGTGGCGGTCATCGGCCGTCACCTCCTGCTCTTCGGGTCGAGGGCCTCGCGCAGCGACTCGCCCATCAGGGTGAAGCCGAGGGCGACGGTGATGATGCAGAGCGCCGGGTAGATCGCGAGCGAGGGGTGGTCGTAGATGAACGTCTGGGCACGGCCGAGCATCTGCCCCCACTCGGGGATGTCGTCGTTCGGGTTGCCGAGGCCGAGGAACGCCAGCGCAGCAGCGTCGATGATCGACGTCGCCAGGACGAGGGTGGCCTGGACGATCACCGGGCCGAGCGAGTTGGGCAACATGTGCCGGAAGACGACGGCGTTGGGGCGGACGCCGAGGGATCGGGCCGCGAGGACGTGGTCGCTGTGTCTCTGGGCCAGCATCGAGCCGCGCAGGAGGCGGGCGAAGATCGGGACCTGCACGACGGCAATGGCGATGATCACCGTCCACTGGCTCGGCCGGCTCGCCAGGGCCGCGATGGACATCGCGAGGAGCAGTCCCGGGATCGAGAGCAGCACGTCGACGGTCCGCATGACGGCGGCGTCGACCCACCCCCCGATAGCGCCTGCCAGAGTGCCGAGGACGAGCCCGCCGAGGAGCCCGAACATGGTCGCGAAGACCCCCACGATGAGGGTCTGCCGGCTGCCGACGATGAGGCGGGACAGCAGATCACGTCCACGGTCGTCGGCCCCGAGCGGGAAGCCCGGCTCAGGGCCGGGAACCGGGTTCGACTGCGGACGCACCTTGTCGAGGAGCAGGCCGGCGGCGGGGTCGTGCGGTGCGATCAACGGCGCGATGAGTGCGAGCACCACGAAGACGACGGTGATCCCGGCCCCGAGCAGGAACACCGGGTCGCGGCGCAAGCGTCGCCAAGCACTCGCGATGAGGGAGACACCGGGCTTCTCGTCGACGGTACCGGCGTCGAGGACCGCGACCGAGCCACCGCCCGCCCCGGCAGCCGCCGGCTCCCGGCCGGCCGTGCGGGCCAGGTCGTCGATGCGCTGCTTCTTGCGGTTCATCGGGTTCAGGCTCGGAGGACTCATCGGGTCCTCACCCTCGGATCGATGATCGCGTACGAGATGTCGACGAGCAGGTTGACGATGACGTAGATCGCCGCGGTCGCGAGGATGAGGATCTGCATGACCGCGTAGTCACGTCGGTTGTAGGAGAGGTAGAGGGCTTCGCCGATGCCTCCCCACGAGAACACGCTCTCGGTCAGCACCGCCCCGGCGAGCAGGGCGCCGATCTGGAGACCGATCATCGTGACCACCGGCAGGAGCGCGTTGCGCATGATGTGGCGGCCGCGGATGGTGCGCGTGGCCAGCCCCTTGGACTCGGCGGTACGCACGTAGTCCTCGTCGAGCACCTCGAGCACCGAGGCGCGGGTGATGCGGAAGATGACGGCGAACGGGATCGTCGCGAGGGCCACGGATGGCAGGACCAGGTGCCACAGCGCGTCGACCGAGCAGTCGAACTCGCGGGTGAGGATCCCGTCCAGGACGAAGAACCCGGTGACCCGGGTGCAGTTCAGGCTCGGGTCCTGGCGCCCGGAGACGGGGAAGATCGGGTGCTCGATCGCGAGCTGGTACTTGAGGATGAAGGCGAGGAAGAACACGGGAACCGCCACGCCGACGAGCGAGAGGATGACGAGGAACGTGTCGGGCGGCGAGTTGCGTCGGCGGGCCGCCAGGTACCCGAAGGGGACGGCGAGCGCCACGGCGATGAGCATCGCGAAGAAGCTCAGCTCGATCGTCGCCGGGAGCCGGGCGAAGAAGATCTCGAGGGCGTCGCGGCCCGGCAGGACGCCGGTCGAGACGCCGAACTCACCTTGGACCGCTCGCTGGAGGAACTTCAGGTACTGGACGGGGATGGGCTGGTCCAGGCCGAGGGCCTCGGTCAGCGCCGCGCGCGACTCCGGGGTGGCGCGCTCGCCGAGGATCGCCGACACCGTGCCCCCGGGCAGCGAGCGCAGCCAGAAGAAGAGCAGCAACGACAGGACGATGACGACGCCGACCATCTGGAGGACTCGCCGGATGATGAATCTCGCCACAGACAATGCTCCTCGGGCCTCGGACGACGGTGGCCGCCCCGAACCTAGCGGTTCGAGGCGGCCACCGTCGCTCTGAGCGGATCAGCGGGGGCCGTGGCCCCCGGGGGTCACTGCGAGACCGTGACGGTGTCGAACTGCTCCGCCGTCAGCGGGCTGGCCACGAGGCCCTCCACGTTGCCGCTGACCACGAGGGCCGGCGGGGAGTGGCTGATCGGCAGGCCGGGGAGGTACTCCTCGGCGATCTGCTGGTTGATCTTCTCGTAGGCGGCGGCGCGCTCGGCCTCGTCGACGATGCCGTCAGCGGCCTGAAGGTCCTGCGAGAGGGTCTTGCCCCACGGCATGACGCTCGTGTGGAAGTCGTTCTCCTTGAGGTTGCTGAAGAACGTCCCGAGGAAGTTGTCCGCGGCGTTGTAGTCCCCGGTCCAGCCGAGCAGCCACGCGTCGTAGGCGCCGTTGGCCGACACGTCGTCGAGGTAGCCGCCGTTCCACGGCTTGCTCACGACCTCGACCTGGATGCCGACGGCCTCGAGGTCCTTGGCGAACGCGTCGTGGATCTTCTGGGGGTCCGGCATGTACGGCCGCGAGACCTCCGTCGGGAAGGCGAACGTCAGCTTCATGCCCTCGGCACCGGCCTCCTTGAGGAGCGACTTGGCCTTGTCCGGGTCGTACGCGTACGGCTCGAGCGAGGCGTTGTAGCCGGAGACGGCCTCGGGGATGAACTGCGAGGCGACCGTCGCGCCCTCGGGCAGCTGGGTCTGCACCATCTGCTCGCGGTTGAGGGCGTACATGATCGCCTGCCGGACCTTGAGGTCCTGGAGCTTCTCGTTGCGCTCGGGGTTGAGCCCCATGTAGAGGATGTTGAAGGCCGGGCGGACCTCGACGCTGTTGCCCGACTCCTCCAGACCGGCCCAGTCGACCGGGTTGGGGAGGTCGTAGCCGTCGATCGAGCCCGCCTCGAGCTCCTGTCGGCGGGTGCTCTCGTCGGGGATGATCTTGAAGACGATGTTGGCCGTCTTCGGGGCCTCACCGTAGTACTGGTCGTTCGCCACGAGGGTGACGGTCTTGTTGGCCTCGTCGTAGTTGTCGAGCTTGTACGGGCCGATGCCCACGGGGTTCATCGCGTACTCGGGGTAGGTGAAGCCGTCACCCTGGGCCTTCACGTTGTTGGCGTCGCCCTCCTCCAGGGCCTTCGGGGACTGCATCGAGAACGAGTCGAGGGAGAGGATGGTCGGGAAGCTCGAGGTGACGCGCGTGATGTTGATCACCGCGGTGCTCTCGTCCTGCGCCTCGCACGAGTCGTAGAGCGAGCCACCGGGGTCGTCGCTGAACGAGCCCCAGAAGTAGCCCCAGTACTCGGCTGCCGTCTGCCCGGCGCCCTCCTGCTCGAACATGCGCTGCATGTTGTAGCAGACCGCCTCGGCGTTGAACGGCTCCCCGTCGGAGAACGTGACGCCCTCGCGCAGCTTGAAGGTCCAGGACAGGCCGTCGTCCGACGGCTCCCAGCTCTCGGCGAGCTCGGGCTGGACGTCCGCGGTGCCCGGTGCGACGCCGAGCAGGCCCTGGTGGATCTGGCGGGTGATCCGGAAGGTCTCGCCGTCAGTCGCGTAGAACGGGTCGAACAGCTTGGGGGCGCCGGCGGCCCCGAAGGTGAAGGTGTCCTTCAGGTCGCTGCTGCCGCCCGAGTCCCCGGACCCTCCGTCGTCCCGCTCGGACTGGGCGCACGCCGCCATGCTCAGGGCTGCGATGGTCGCGAGGACCACCGACGCCTTGCGCTTCAGTGTCATGTTTGTCCCTCGTTGGTGTGCGATCTCTCGGTCGACCGGGTCGGACGACCGCCTCGGGCCGGATGCCGGCCGCAACTCGCCGACTCGCCTCCCGCTAGCCGGGGACGTTAGCGACAAATCGGCGCAAGGCAACGGTCGGACGCAAGTGGTTATCCAACTGAGACGTTCGCGGCGAAGATCTTCCGGTCGCGGCCCTCCACCGCTCCTGAGCAGGGCCTCCGCAGCCGATTCGGAGCCTGACAGGATCCCTGAGAGACTGGAGGGTATGCCTGTCTCCCGCCGCGACGACGTCCGCAACGTCGCCATCGTCGCGCACGTCGACCACGGAAAGACCACCCTGGTCGACAAGATGCTCTGGCAGTCCGGCGCCTTCGGTGAGCACGACCACGTGGCCGAGCGCGCCATGGACAGCGGAGACCTCGAACGCGAGAAGGGCATCACCATCCTCGCGAAGAACACCGCGGTGCGCTACTCGGGCAAGGCCGCGGCCGACGCCGGCCTCGCCGGCGGCGTGACGATCAACATCATCGACACCCCGGGCCACGCCGACTTCGGCGGCGAGGTCGAGCGCGGCCTGTCCATGGTCGACGGGGTGGTGCTCCTCGTCGACGCGAGCGAGGGCCCCCTCCCGCAGACCCGGTTCGTGCTGCGCAAGGCGCTCGCCGCCCGCCTGCCCGTCGTGCTGTGCATCAACAAGGTCGACCGGCCCGACGCCCGGATCGCGGAGGTCGTCGACGAGGTCTACGAGCTGTTCATGGACCTGCTCGAGGACGTCGAGCACCACGCCGACCAGCTCGACTTCCCGGTCGTGTACGCGTCGGCGAAGGCCGGCCGCGCCTCGCTCACCCGGCCTCGTGACGGCGAGCTCCCCGACGGCGAGGACCTCGAGGCCCTGTTCAGCACCGTGCTCGAGACGGTCCCGGCGCCGGCCTTCGAGGAGGGCGCCCCGCTGCAGGCGCACGTGACGAACCTCGACGCGTCGAGCTTCCTCGGCCGGATCGCCCTGCTGAGGGTGACGAACGGGACGCTGCGCAAGGGCCAGCAGGTGGCGTGGTGCCGTCGCGACGGGTCGGTGGCGAACGTCAAGGTCACCGAGCTGCTGCGCACCGAGGCGCTCGAGCGGCGTCCCGCGGAGGAGGCCGGGCCGGGTGACATCGTCGCGGTGGCCGGCATCCCCGACATCATGATCGGCGAGACCCTGGCGGACCCCGAGGACCCCCGGCCGCTCCCCCTCATCACGGTCGACGAACCCGCCATCTCGATGACGATCGGCACCAACACCTCGCCGATGGCCGGCCGGGTCCGGGGTGCCAAGCTCACCGCGCGACTCGTCAAGGAGCGGCTTGACCGCGAGCTCGTCGGCAACGTCTCGATGCGCGTCCTACCCACGGAGCGCCCCGACGCGTGGGAGGTGCAGGGCCGCGGCGAGCTCGCCCTGGCCATCCTCGTCGAGACGATGCGCCGGGAGGGCTACGAGCTGACCGTCGGCAAGCCCGAGGTCGTGACCCACACGGTGGACGGGCGGGTCCACGAACCGGTGGAGCGGCTCACCATCGACACGCCCGAGGAGTACCTCGGTGCGATCACCCAGCTGCTCGCGGCCCGCAAGGGCCGGATGGAGCAGATGACCAACCACGGGACCGGGTGGGTGCGGATGGAGTTCCTCGTGCCCGCGCGTGGCCTCATCGGCTTCCGCACCCAGTTCCTCACGGAGACCCGTGGCACCGGCATCGCGCACCACGTCTTCGAGGGGTACGAGCCGTGGCTCGGGGACATCAGCACCCGGGTCACCGGCTCGCTCGTCGCGGACCGCACCGGCTCGGCGACCTCGTACGCGATGATGAACCTGCAGGAGCGCGGGTCCCTCTTCGTCCCCCCGGGCACGGAGGTGTACGAGGGGATGGTCGTCGGGGAGAACTCCCGAGCCGACGACATGGACGTGAACATCACCAAGGAGAAGAAGCTCACCAACGTGCGGTCCTCGACCGCCGAGGTGCTCGAGCGGCTCGCCCCGCCGCGGACCCTGTCCCTCGAGCAGTCGCTCGAGTTCTGTCGCGAGGACGAGTGCGTCGAGGTGACATCCGAGTCGGTCCGGATCCGGAAGGTGGAGCTCGACCAGGTCCTGCGCGCCCGGACGGCGGCTCGGGCCAGGAGGAGCTGAGCCGTGCCGGACGACCCGGTGGCTGCCGCGACCCGGCAGCAGACCCGAGCCGGACGGCGTGCCTCGCGACGCCGCCGTCGGCCGCTGCGCATCGCGCTCGTCGCGGCGCTGGTCGTGGCCGTCCTCGCCGCGACGGGGGCCTGGTACCTCGGCCGGGACACCGCGACCGCATCGCAGGACACCGTCCCGACGTCCGCCGTGGGGGACCGGGTGGACCACCGAGGGGGCACGCTGTACGCCCTCTCCCTCGGCCCCGTGAGCTCGTGGGACCCGCAGCGGATCGCGACCCGTGAGGACATGGCGTTCGCCGGCCGGGTCTTCGCGCGCACGCTCACCGCGTACGCGCCCAGCACCGACGTCAGCGCCCAGGCCGGCCTCGTCGGTGATCTCGCGACCGACACCGGGACGCCGAGCGAGGACCTGAGGAGCTGGACCTTCACCCTGCGCGACGACGTGACGTGGCAGGACGGCTCCCCGGTGACCTGCGAGGACGTCGCCTACGGCATCTCACGGACCTTCGCGACCGACGTCATCACCGGTGGGCCCACGGACGCGCTCGCCGTCCTCGACGTGCCCCGCGAGGCCGACGGCACGAGCACGTACGCCGGTCCGTACGCCACCGGCAAGGACGCCGAGGCGGGCCAGAAGGCCTACGACAAGGCGGTCTCGTGCGACGGTGAGGAGATCACCTTCCAGCTGAGCCGACCGCTGTCGGACTTCAACGAGATGGTGACCCAGCCGGCGTTCGGCCCGGTCAAGGAGTCGGTCGACCAGGGCGCGGACGGCACCTACGCGGTGTACTCCGCCGGCCCCTACATGCTCCAGGGCACGTGGGAACCGGGCCGCGGCGGCACCTTCGTGCGCAACCCCAGCTGGTCGGAGGGCGCTGACCCCGTGCGCCGGGGGTACCCGGACCAGATCTCCTACCAGGAGGGGCTGGACACCGAGGCCGTGGCGCAGCAGATCATGGCCGACGGCGACACCAGCCGGCAGTCGGTGTCGCTCGGCTCGGCGCCGCCCGCCCTGCAACAGCACATCACCGCCGTGCGGAGCCTCGACGAGCGGTCGGTGAACCCGTTGACCGGACTGGTCGACTACCTCGTACCGAACACCGAGAGCCCGGTCTTCGAGGACGAGGACGTGCGGCTGGCCCTGGCCGCCGCCACCAACCGCGACGCCTACGTCACCGCCATCGGCGGACCGACCGCGGCGACGCCGGCGCGCTCGCTGCTCCCGCGGAGCCTGCCGGCTGCCCACGACGAGGATCCGGTCGGGACCGGTGACCGTGGAGACGTCGCCAGGGCCAAGACGCTGCTCGAGCAGGCCGGCGCCGAGACGCCCGTAGAGTTCACCGTGGCCTACCGGTCCACGCCGACCGCCGACAAGGCGATGGCGGCGCTCGCCGCAGGGTGGCGCGAGGCGGGGTTCGAGCCGACGATGGAGCCGGTCGGCGACGACTACTTCGCGACGATCAGCGACCCCGACGCCGAGAAGGAGTACGACCTCTTCTGGTCAAACTGGGCTCCGGCGTGGGCGTCGGCGTCCACGGTGCTCCCGCCCCTGTTCGACAGCACCATCAACCTGACGACGAACGGCCCGGGCCGTGACTACGGGTACTGGAAGGACGAGGAGCTCAACGACCGGATGGCCGGTGCCCAGGGGACGCTCGACCCGCAGGAGCGGGAGGAGGAGTGGGCGACCATCGACACCTCGCTGCTCGGCCAGGGTGCCTATATCGGGCTCGCCGAGCGGCGGGCGCTCTACGTCGCGGGCTCGGACGTGCGCAACCTGTCGGCCAATCTCGTGCTGGGTGGTGTGGTGGAGCTCGCCGACATCGCCGTGGCGAAGTGATCGGCCTCCTGGGCGGGGAGCGCCCGGCCGGGCGACCCGCCCGGCTGCTCTTCGTCCACGCCCACCCCGACGACGAGACGCTGACGACCGGGGTCGCCATCGCCCACCACGTCGCCGCGGGCGATGACGTGCACGTCCTCACGTGCACGCTGGGGGAGGAGGGTGAGGTGATCCCTCGTGACCTGGCCCACCTCGAAGGGGAGGGCGCGGCGCTCGCCGCCCACCGGCGCGGTGAGCTGGACAGGGCCATGGCGCTGCTGGGGGTCTCCCACCACGTGCTGGGCTCCGGCACCGCGGGTGCCGCCGAGGCGTTCCGCGACTCGGGGATGGCGGGCTCGGCGTCGGCCGAGCACCCCCGCGCCTTCGCCTCAGTGCCTCTCCACGAGGCCGCAGGCGCGGTCCGCGCCGTCCTGGAGCAGGTCGACCCGGACGTGGTGGTGAGCTATGACGCGAGCGGTGGCTACGGTCACCCCGACCACGTCCGCACCCACGAGGCCACCCGAGAGGCCGTGGCGTCGGTCGGCTCCGGCGCGCCCACGCTGCTCGCCGCCCTGACCCCGCTCTCCTGGGCCACGGAGGACCGGCGATGGCTCGCCGAGCACGTGCCGGATGACCAGGGGTGGGTGATCCCCGGCGAGGGCAACCCCTACGCCGCGTCGGTGGTGCCCGACCCGGTCGTGACGCGCGCGGTCGTCGACGCCGAGGCCGAGAAGGTCCGGACACGGGCACTGCGGGAGCACGAGACGCAGGTCGTCGTCGGTGAGGGATGGTATGCCTTGTCCAACCGCTACGTCTTCCGGCTCGCGGGCCGTGAGGGGTACGCCCGGCTCGACCCCGCCACCGGTCGCCCTGTCCCGGAAGGAGCAGCGTGAGCGAGCAGCCTCTCGACGCAGCGGTGTTCCGGCAGGCCATGGGACGTATCGCCCACGGCGTCAGTGTCCTGACCACGGTCTCCGCCGGCCACGACCACGCCATGACGGCCGACACCGTCACCTCGGTCTCCCTCGACCCGCTGCTCGTGCTCTGCTGTGTCGAGACCGAGGCACGGTTCCACGACGCCGTCGTCGACGGGGGGGTGTGGGGCGTGAGCGTCCTCGCGTACGACCAGCGCCCCGCGTCGGAGTGGTTCGCCACCCGTGGACGCCCGCTGCACGGGCAGCTCGACCGCACGGCGTTCAGCCGCGGCGCGCACACCGGTGTCGCACTGCTCGACGGCGCGCTGACGCACCTCGAGGTCCGCACGACCGACGTGCACCCCGCAGGGGACCACTCGATCGTCGTCGGCGAGGTGGTCTGCGCCGCCCTGCCGGACCTCGTCCCTCCGGCGCTCGTGCACTACCGCGGCGCGTACGGGAGGCTGGCATGAGCCACGACCTGCTCGACACGACGTGGGACGACCCCGCGGACGACGGCTCCCGTCCCCCGCGCCGGTGGCCGCTGCGCGTGCTGGTGGGCCTGGGGGCGGCGCTCGTCGTCGCGTACCTCGGCGCGGCCTGGTGGTTCGCGGACCGCGTCCCCCGCGACACCACGGTCGCAGGGGTCGACGTGGGCGGGCAGACCCGCGCCGAGGCGGAGGCCACCCTCGACGCCGGCCTCGCCGAGGCGGCATCGGCCCCGGTGACCCTGTCGTCCCGCCTGGGGAGCGCCGAGGTCGACCCCGAGGATCTCGGCGTGTCGGTCGACGCGGCGGCAACTGCGACCGCCCTCACCGGGTTCAGCCTCGACCCCCGGGACCTCTGGCGCCACCTCGTCGGGGGTGGACCCGAGCCTGCGGCGGTCGTCGTCGAGGAGCCTGACTTCGACGCCGCGATCGACGGCCTGCGCGACGAGCTGGACGGCGAGCCGGTGGAGGGTTCGTTGTCCGTGGAGGGTGGCGAGGTCGACTACACCGCCCCGGTCCCGGGGAGTCGCGTCGACACCGCGGGCACCGCGGAGGTGTTCCGGCAGCAGTGGCCCGGGGAGCGCAGCCTCGACGCGGCGACACGAACCCTCGCCCCCGCGGTGCCGGCGAGCGAGTTCGAGCGGGTCCGGTCCGAGTTCGCCGACGTGGCGGTGTCGGCCCCGGTCACCGTCGAGGCCGGCGGCGAGAGCTTCGAGCTCGAGCCGGCGGAGTTCGCCGACGCGATCGTGCTCACGCCGCAGGACGGGACCATCACCCCGCGGGCCGACGAGGAGAGGCTGCTCGACATCGTCCACGACGCTGCCGACGAGGCGGGGGTCGAGAAGAAGGCCGAGGACGCCGAGGTCACGTTCGACGGCCGGACGCCGACCGTGGCGGACTCGGTGCCCGGGGTGGCCCTCGACGACGCCTCGGCGAAGGACGCGGTGTGGCGGGCCATCTCGTCGACGGAGCGGACCGCCGCGGTCGAGACGAAGGCCACCGAGGCCGAGTGGACCACCGAGGAGGTCACCGCGACGCTCCCGAAGGAGAAGATCTCCTCGTTCACCACGTACTTCCCGTGCTGCCAGACCCGCGTGAAGAACATCCAGAAGGGTGGCCGAGTCGTCGACGGGACGTACGTGCTGCCGGGTGAGCAGTTCAGCCTCAATGCCGTCCTCGGCGACACCACGACGGCCGAGAGCGGGTACTTCCCTGCCCCGATCATCCTCAACGGGCGGGCCACCGAGGCCTACGGGGGCGGTCTGTCGCAGGTGTCCACCACCGTGTTCAACGCGGCCTTCTTCTCCGGGATGCGGCTGGACGACTGGACCCCGCACGCCTACTACATCTCGCGCTACCCCGAGGGTCGCGAGGCGACGATCTCCTACCCCGAGCTGCACCACAAGTGGACCAACACGACCGACGGCGGCGTGCTCATCAAGGTCAAGACGACCGACACGTCGATCAGGGTCGACTTCTGGGGCACGAAGACGTGGGACATCGAGGCCACCAAGAGCGACCGGTACGACATCGTGGCGCCATCGACGATCTACGACGACGACCCCGAGTGCATCCCGCAGAGTCCGGTGCAGGGCTTCACCGTCGATGTCGAGCGGATCTTCGAGAAGGACGGCAAGGTCGTGAAGACCGAGGAGTTCACGACGCGCTACCAGCCCGAGGACGACGTCACCTGCACCTACCAGGGGGGCTGACCCCGCTGGTCCGCGCAGGGGACATCGTCCGGCTCCTCACGCGTCCCTGGCGCGGTGGACGTTCACGTAGTCGTGGTGCGGGGCGAAGCCGTGGCGCGTGTAGAGAGCGAGCGCGGCGCGGTTGTCGGTGTCGGTCTGGAGGTGGAGCGCGCGGATGCCGCG
>Ga0316576_10001074_pt1 | contig 14195 bp, 15 predicted proteins | sample S0NA_FD_203075 | JGI IMG/M metagenome (GOLD analysis project Ga0316576, IMG submission 203075) | Rhizosphere microbial communities from salt marsh grasses in Alabama, United States - S0-2_050615r3r5 | ecosystem: Host-associated > Plants > Roots > Rhizosphere | place: USA: Alabama | collected... | reverse complement strand
CGCATGAACCTCGCATCCAGCAGGGTGTGGTCATGCATGGAGGTGAACCCCAATGCGTTGGCTTCAACAGGTCCTCGTACGGTCATCACGGTTGCCATGTTATCCTCCTTAAAATTAGATGCAATAAAGGGTCCAATGCCATCATTCCCGCGGAGGCGTGAATCCAGGACTCTCTGCCCGCTGCCTTCCGGCTCCGCGGGAATAACGGAAGTTTACCGTTAAGCCGCTCATATCTTTAACATATGTTGACTTTAAAGGCCACATCGATATAGGTTGGCCTGATTCGATGCATCCGACACAGGAAGGCAATAATGAAAAGCACCCCCCCGCAAACCAATGACGCCGTTGCCCGGGAGCTGGATGTCAGCCCCTCGCAGGCAAGAAGCATTCTGATCGTCTGCTTCCTCCTCTACATGGTGAACTGCATGGACAGGCAGGTGCTGTCCGCCGTGCTGCAGCCGATGAAGCTCGACCTCGGGCTGAGCGACACCCAGGTCGGCCTGATCCAGACCGGGTTTCTGCTTTCCATTGCCATCCTGGCCTTTCCCATTTCCTACCTTGTGGACCGGTGGAGCCGGCGCAAGGCCATCGGCATCATGGCCATCATCTGGAGTGTTTTCACCTTTGTGACCGGCCTGGGGAAAAGCTTTTGGGGGGTGATCGTTCCCCGCTCTCTGGTGGGTGCCGGCGAGGCCGGATTCTCTGCCGGCGGAACGGCCATGATCGCCGCCGTTTACCCCCACGAGGCCCGGGCCAAGGCCATGGGCATCTTCAACGCGGCCATTCCCCTGGGCGCCGGGTTGGGGGTCATGGTCGGCGGAACCATTTCCGTTCACTTCGGCGGATGGCGATCCCCGTTTTTCGTCTTCGCCCTCCCCGGTCTGGTGCTGGGCATTCTCGCGTTTTTTCTTAAGGACTACAAGACAGTGGAAAACATCGACGAACACGGTCAAATACGTGGCCTGTTCAAATCCGGCTTTTCCCTGTACAAAATCCCCACCATGCGTTGGGTATATCTCAGCAACGCCATGATGACGACCACGGCATATTCATTTCTGACCTGGGGGCCGGCTTACGTCATGCGCGTTCAGGGCATCGATGAGGAAAAGGCCGGACTGCTCATCGGCATCCTGAGCCTCATGGCCATCATCGGGGCGCCGCTGGGCGGCTGGCTGGCCGACACCTGGAACCGCAGCCATCCAAAGGGGCGCATTTACATGCCCCTGCTTTCCCTGGTCTGCATGTCCATCTTCTTTCTTTTGAGCATCTATTTCGAGTTGAAAGGCATCGGCCTTGTGTTCGGTTTCATGCTGGGCGTCGCCCTGGTACTGCCCATACCGGCCTATGGCGCATTGACCCAGGACGTGGTGACCCCGGACCGCAAAGGCATGGCCTTTGGCATGAACACCTTCAGCATGTATGTGTTGGGGGGCGGCTGGGCGCCCATCGTCATCGGCTATGTCTCCGACCTGTTCGGTGGTGGCGCCCGGGGGTTGAAATGGGCGCTGATGATCGCCTCCGTTGGCGGCATTTTGGCGGCACTGGCCCTTTTTGTCGCCTCTAAAACCTATTTGGAGGACCTGAACAAGGTTCGCGGATACCGGCTGGAGGCAGACAACTGAGCCTGCAAGGTTAAAGTCAACAGAGGAACACGACATTGGATTTCAATCCCTGCATGAAACACCAGCTGATCCGCAAAACCGTGAGAGAATTTGCGGAAAGCGAAATCAAACCCCACGTGGCCCGGCTCGACAAGGAGTCGCGCTTTCCGTGGGAGATCGTCGAAAAAATGAAACCCTTGAACTTCTTCGGGCTGCAGGCGCCGCGGGAATACGGCGGAGCGAACCTCGACACCATCAGCTACGTCATCGCCATCGAGGAACTCTCCAGGGTGTCGGCGGCCCTCGGCCTCTGCGTAACCGTGCACAACAGTGTGGGTCTCTACCCCATCCTCGCCTTCGGTACCCGCAAGCAAAAGGAGAGGTTCATCCCGGCCATGGCAAACGGCGACAGCATCGGCGCCTTTTGCCTCACCGAGGCCAATGCCGGCTCCGATGCCGGCGGCGTCGAGACCTGGGCGGTCGAGACGGAAGACGCCTTCGTGCTGAACGGCACCAAGATCTTCGTCACCAACGGCGGGGTGTGCGGCACCGTCCTGGTGTTCGCCGTGTCCGAAGGCGGCGGCAAAACCCGGACGGGTGTTTACATCGTCGAGAAGGGCTGCCCGGGCTTTTCGGTGGGTGAAATCGAGGACCTGTGCGGGATGCGCGCCAACCCGGTGTCATCCCTGTTTTTCGAGGATTGCAGTGTCCCCAAGGGTCATCTGCTGGGCAAAGCGGGGCAGGGCATCAAAATCGCTTTGACCGCTCTCGACACGGGACGCTTGGGAATTGCCGCCCAGGCCCTGGGAATCGCCCAGGCGGCTTTCGACGATTCCGTAACCTATGCCAAGGAACGCCAGCAGTTCAACAAGCCGTTGGCCGGGTTTCAGACCATCCAGAACTATCTGGCGGACATGTCCACGGATGTCGAGGCCTCGCGGCTGCTCCTCTACAGGGCCGCGGCCCTAAAAGACGCGGGCACGCCCTTTTCGTCCGAAGCCGCCATGGCCAAACTGCACTGCAGCGCCACGGCCAGAAAGGTGACAGATCTGGCCGTGCAGATCCACGGCGGGTACGGCTACAGCAAGGAATACGACGTGGAGCGCTATTTCAGGGACGCCAAAGTCACCGAAATATATGAGGGCACCAGCGAAGTCCAGCGCATGGTGATCGCCCGCGCCATTTTGGCACGGCCCGCGTAGGGCGGAGATCGGGGCCGAAAGCGCAGGGCAAAGTCGATTGAGCCGCCCCGGTGAAACAAAAGAAGCACCAGGTTTCACTGTGTAATGCGTGTCAATGACCAGTAGGGAGTCTGCTTTACGTATTTTTGAGGAATAGGAATTACGAATTGGGAATTTGCAGTTTTGTTTATGTGATGTTCCCCCAGAGTGGATGGTCTTCTCTGCGTCCTCCGCGCCTCGAGCGCAGCGGGCGGTTAAATAGATCTTGCTTAAGGCTCCCGGCCACTGACCTCTGCCTTCTGGCCTCTGACCTCTCAATTATACAGGAGTTGCCGTGTTGAACATAATCGTTTGTATCAAGCAGGTCCCCATGGTGTCCGAGCTGCCGTGGGATTCCAAAACCGGAACATTGAAGCGCGAACTGGCCATGGGGATGATGGACCCCGCAAGCCGGCGGGCGCTGGAGGCGGCCCTGCGTTTGAAGGCGCGTCAGGCGGCGAGCATCCGCGCCGTGGCCATGGGGCCGCCCATGGCGGAGGAGATTCTGCACCAGGCCAAGGCGCTGGGCGCCGATGAAGGCTATCTGCTCACCGACAGACGCATGGCCGGCGCGGACACCTTTCTCACCAGCCACATCCTGGCCCGGTTCATCCGGCAGGAATGCCGCGACCTCGGCCTGGTGCTGTGCGGTGCCCAGACCAGCGACAGCGAAACCGCGCAAGTGGGTCCGCAGCTGGCCGAGGCGCTGGACATCCCGGCGATCACCTATGTCGAACACCTGGAAGTCAAAAAGAACACCCTGACGGCCCGACGCCATGTGGACGAGTATTTCGAAGTCATGCAGATGACGCTGCCAGGTCTCGTCACCATCGACCTTTCCGCCTACAGCCCCAGGCATCTGGCCCTCGAGGGGGTGGAGCGGGCCTTCGAAAACCCGAGCATCCATGTGCTGAATGCCGGCCAACTGGGGTTGGGCGAAGACTTCAGCGCCCTGAAGGATTCGCCCACGCGGATCATCGACGTGTACTCGCCCGCCGCGCACAAGGAAAACCGGGTCCTCAAAGGGTCGGTGAAACAGATCGTGGACCGGTTGTTCGATGAATACGGCAAAGTCATCGGCGGGGCCATGGGAAAAGACATCCAGGCGCATGAGCACGGTGAGACGAGATGAAGCACGGCAGCGACATCTGGGTATTCGGCGATTACCGCAACTATTTTCAGAACAGGGTAACCTTGCAGATCCTGTCCAAGGCCGTGGACCTGGCTTCCGTCACCAGCGGATCGGTGTGTGCCGTCGTGTTCGGCCACAACGTGGAGGAGTACACGGCCGAATACATTGCCCACGGCGCCCAAAAGGTTTACGTGGTGGACCATCGCTCCCTGGCCGCCTATGCCATGGAGACCTATGCCGGCCTTCTGTTCCGGCTGGTCAAAGAACACGAACCGGAAACACTGCTGGTGGGTGCCACCCGTTTCGGGCAGGAACTGGCCCCCCGGGTCGCCAAACGACTGGCCACCGGCCTCACCGCCGATTGCATCGATCTCGAAATCGACGCCAAAGGACGGCTGGTGCAGGTCGCACCGTCCTTCGGGGGCAACCTGATCGCCAAAATCATCACCCCCGTCCACCGCCCCCAGATGGCCACGGTACGCCCCGGTACCTTCCAGGAAAGGCCCCACGACTACCAGGCGACCGGCGAGGTCATTCCCCTGTCCCTGCCCGGGGATCTGCCCCCTGATAGGATCAAACGGGTGACCTCCGAGCTGAAGCCGTCCAAGAGACAGCGGATAGAAGACGCCGATATCGTGATCTGCGGCGGCCGCGGCATGGGCAGCAAGGGGAAATTCAGGAAGCTGTACGACCTGGCCGCACTCATGAACGCGGAAGTGGGCGCCACCAGGCCCGTGGTCTACTCGGAGTGGGCCCCTGCGGACGCTCTGGTGGGCCAGGCCGGCAAGAGCATCAGGCCCAAATTACTCCTCTCTTTCGGCGTCAGCGGCGCCATCCAGCACACGGCCGCACTGGCAGGGGCGGACTTCATCGTCGCCGTCAACAAAAACCCCAACGCCACCATGATGAAAATGGCCGATGTGGCCATTGTGGCCGACGCCAACCAGGCCTGCCTGGGGATTATCCGGGCGCTGAAAGAGAAGTTGAGGGAGTGACCGTGCAAAACTGCAAAACGTCTTTCATTGCCGAATTTTGTAAAATGGAGAGTGCCGGAGGTATGCTCCTGCTTTTGTCCTCACTGCTGGCGGTGATTTGCGCCAACTCGTTTTTGTCGCCGTGGTACGACCTCTTCCTCTCCACCCCCGTCGAGGTGCGTGTCGGCGGTCTGGAAATCGCCAAACCCCTTCTGCTCTGGATTAACGACGGCTTGATGACGGTATTCTTTTTCATGGTGGGGCTTGACAAGAATAGGATTTCACGTTGCTTTTCGAATGACTAATTTTTTTTCTTCTTTTGGTTCTTGAGTTCATCGATCCACGTGCGGTCTGACAACGCTTCGCCACTGCGGTAGAACGCACGACCGATGAGGTGGGCTGCCACCGGAGCGGTCAGAAAAACCAAGGCGATAACGGTGGCGGCCCGCAGGGAAGTGCCCAATTGGCCGTAGAAAAGTGCCTCGGCGATTACCAGCAGGCCTGTGCCGAGAGTGCCTGCTTTGGTGGCAGCGTGCATGCGGGTCAGCGCATCGGGCATGCGGACAATCCCCAGGGATGCCACCAGACAGAAAACACCACCAATTAACATGAGTAGTCCTGTCAGGTAGTCAACCATTCTTATCTTCTCCCTTCTCATGTTCGGACCGCCTGCGTGATGTCCGTGTGATGTAACGGGCCAAAGCGACGGTACCTAAAAAAGCAATACAAGCGTAGGCAATGGCCACATCCAGGTAGCTTGTCTCCTGGGAGTGAATGGAGACGGCCACTAAAAAGGCCACTACCAGCATGGAAAGCAGATCCAAAGCTATAACGCGATCGGCGGCCGTGGGACCTCTGGCCAGTCTCCAAAGCACCATTAACATACCGATCAGGAGCATGACCAAAGCGCCAAGGCCTGCAAAATCCATAAAACTGTCTGCGGATATCATTTTCGCATGACCTCCAGGATGCGCCTTTCCAGGCCGTTCTTGATGTCCGCCCGAGCTTTTTCTACATCATCGAGAAACATTACATGGACGAAAAGTGTTCTACGGTCTTCGGATAAATCCACGCTCAAGGTGCCTGGGGTTAGTGTAATCAGGCCGGCAACGATAAAAATTTCAAGGTCTGTCTTGGCTGTGAGCGGAATACCAATGATCCCTGGCCGGTTGATATGTCTGGGAGTGATTACATCCCAAAGAACACGCAGATTGGAGATCGCCAGCTCTTTAATGAAATAGCCCGCCAGATTTATGGTTTTTGGCAATCTTTTGAAATAGAGCGTGTCCCGATACAACGGTTTGGAAAGCCACAAGGCGGCATACCCCAGCGCGAAGCCAGACAAAAAAACGCCGATACTATCACTGCTCAAAAGGATCGTAAACACAACGGCAAACAAGATATTGAGGATCGGGAGGCTCATGGTCGACCCCCCAATACCGCTTCAACATAAACCTGTGGGTCCATCAGCTGTCCGGCAGCCGATACAGAGAAACGAATCACCGGTTCCATGCAAAGCCCCAGTAGCACCGTAACCATTGCTAAGGATAAGACCGGGGCGAGTGCCCATGGAGAGAGGGGATAATTGGCGGACGATTTCCGCTCCTCGATCGGGGCTGGTTTCCAGAACGCCTCAGACCAGATCTTGATCATGGAAAAGACCGTTAACAGACCTACTGCAGCCGATAGAAGCGCCAGGGTGTATTGTTGGCTTTCCAGGCTGGCTTTGATTATCAGCAGCTTGGCCCAGAAACCGGACAAAGGGGGGAAGCCGGCCAAGGCAAAAGCCGGAATGATAAAGCCCAGAGCCAGCAAGCCGTTGGTTTTGTATAGTCCACCGATGTTTTTGAGATTAAAGGCCCCGCCCGCCTGTCGTACCAAGCCGCTTACCAGAAAAAGGTTCGCCTTGACGATGATGTGGTGGACCAAATAGACAATGGTGCCAGCCAGAGCCAACGGTGTAAACAGGGCCAAACCCAACACCATATATCCCACCTGACTGATAATATGAAAGGAGAGGATTCGTCGCATCTCCATTTGGGAAGCGGCGCCAATCACGCCGAAGAGCATGGTCAGGGCCGCGACGACCAGTAATGTAGCATGTGCGGCTCCAGTGCCGGCTGTAAAGACCAGGGTAAACATGCGGATCAGGGAATAGACACCAACCTTACTCAACATGCCGGCAAAGAAGGCCGCCACCGAAACCGGCAGGGTGTGATAGGAAGCAGGCAACCAGAAAAAGAGAGGAAAAAGGGCCGCTTTAATCCCGAAGGCGATCATCAGCAACATAGCTGCGGCGTTTAGCAGGGCTGTGTTCTCCACTCCGGCAGCTTTAACGTGCAGATCGGCCATGTTCAAAGTGCCGACCAGACCGTAGATCAGCCCGATGGCGGTAATGAAGAAAAGGGTGGAGATCAGGTTAATCGTAACATATTTAACACCTCCAGTAAGCCGGCCGGGGCTTCGCCCCATGACCAGCAGTCCGAAAGAGGCCATCAGCATGACTTCGAACCAGACATAGAGGTTGAACAAGTCACCGGTCAGAAAGGCGCCGCACACAGCAGCGGTGAGCATCTGCATAAATGCATAAAAACCCATACGCACCTGTCCGGAATCGATGTCATGACGGGCAAATGCAATCACGGCAGTATGGACCACAGCGGTGATTATCACCATGGCAGCGCTCAGGTAATCGGCGGCCAGACAGATGCCGAAGGGCGCCGGCCAGTTACCTACCCATAATACCGCCACCTCATGTTTCAACACCGTCGCCAGAAGCAGTATGGTTAAGACCAGGTGTATCACGGCGCCTCCAAGGGCAACGCCATGGGAACGGTGCTGACTGCCCCTCAAGAGGGACAACACCAGGGCGGTGACCATGGGGAGCAATATGGGCAGGGCCGGAAGGATTTTCATGACGGCTTCCTTTTAGTTGTTTGATCCACAGCAATTGCTTCCGTGGCATCTTCCACAACTTCATTCAAGAAGGAAGCCTCGTCAACATCCAGGGTTCCGGTATGTTCATATGTCCGCAGCAGCAATACCAAAAGGAAGGTGACCATGGCAAAACCAATGACAATAGCAGTCAATATAAGTGCCTGCGGAAGTGCGTTGGACACCGCACGGGACAAGCTAATCTGATCCGGGGGAATTAACGGCGGGTGGATATGGCGCAAACGGCCGGCTGTAAAGATCAGCAAGTTGACGGCATTGCCCATGAGGGTAAATCCGAAGACAAACTTGACCAAATTGCCGGAGAGTATCAGATAGAGAGCTGCAGCGAACATCAGACCGATCAGGCAGGCAACTAGTGCTTCCATGTCAGTTCTCCTCCAGGGTCAGCAGAATGGCCAGGATGGAGCCTAACACAGATAGAAAGACTCCGATATCAAAGACCAACGGCGTGCCCACGGAGAGCTTAGATCCCAGATTCCACCAAATGCCGGTGAGAAAGGGCTGGGAGGCAAACACGGCAGGCAGGCCCGCGATAATGGCAAGGCTCAGCCCCAATAGGGCAATGATTGCAGGACGCAGACGAACCGCAAGGCGGACCTTTCTGGGGCCTTCGGAAATAGCGAACAATGCAAAGCCGGTGCTGGCTACCAAAGCTGCAATAAATCCACCGCCCGGCTCATGGTGTCCACGCAGCAATAAATAAAACGCAAACACAAGGATCATACCCACCATCAAGCGTGTAGCGGTTTTCAGGATAACGGATTGCATTAATTATTCTCCTTGGATTTGCGGATCAGGGCGATGCCGGCCCAGGCGGCCAATATGACAACGGTAATTTCTCCCAATGTGTCCAGAGCTCTGAAGTCGACTATAATTACATTGACGATGTTGCGGCCGTGGGCTGCCAGGTAGCTATTAGACTCGTAAAAAGCGGTCAGACTGCGATCCAATGGGGACTGATTAATGCCCATCAGCAGTGAAGTGATCAACACACCCACAGCAATACAGAGGCCCGCAGTCATAATGCGAAGCAGCAGCGGCCTATTTTTTGAGTTATTCAAGTAAGGCAGCCGTGGCAATACCAGGGAGACGATGATCACGGTAAGGGTCTCAACCATTAATTGCGTCAAGGCAAGGTCCGGCGCTCCACATATCAAAAAGATAAGGGCCACCCCAGCGCCCACACCGCCCAAGCCACAGATAGCTGCCAGAGGCCTTTTGGCGGTCACCACCACTACGGTAGCGGTAAAAATAAACATAACCAAACCCGCAGCGGCGATGGGGCCGTCCAGCACGGGTCCGCTCAGAGCGGCTTTGGCGTTACCTATCCAGGGCCATGCGACGGCGGTTACCATGCAAATTACAATGACGGAGAGGTAAGCGGTCAGTGATCCGTTTTGCAGAACGCGGGTTAACATGTCAGCCGTTCGCATAAACAGGTCGAGGCATAATTGGTAGGTGCGCTGGGACGTGACAGGCAGTCGTTGCCTTAGCGTGCCGATCCAGATACGCATATGTTGTCGTGTCAAATAGATTAGTCCGCCCAGCGTCAGGGTAATGAGACTGAGCAGCAGCGGCGTGTTGAATCCGTGAAAGAGCTTCAGATGGATTTCCTCCCTGGCCGGATGAAAGGCCAGCACGGCGGGCTGAATCAGATTGGTGGAAACCCACCAGGGGAAAATGCCGAACAGGATGGTCAAACCGCCCATGATGCTAGGGCCGAATCGCATGGTCCAGGGTACCTCGCGGACCGCACCTAGAGCGTTCGGGCGCCTGCCGAAAAATACGTCGAGTAGGATAGTACCGGCCACAGCGGTCATCAGTGCATTGGAAAGCAAGGCGATGGTGGTGGCAAAACCGGCATAGCCTATTTCGGTCAGCGCGCCCTTGTACATGATCTCCTTGCCGATAAATCCGAAAAACAGCGGGAAACCGGCCATGGACATGGTTGCAGCGGCAACGGCCAGAGTGGTCAGGGGCATGGCGCGCCAGAGTCCGCCGAGGCAATCTAAAAGGCGGGTGCCGGTTTGGTGGTCAATGCTGCCTGTAGCCAGAAAAAGGGAGGCCTTGTAGAGGGCGTGGACTAGCAGAAAGGTGGTGGCTGCCGTAAGGGCCGGCGTTGTCTGACCGCCGAGGAACATGGTCAGGATGCCTAATGCCATCATGGTAGTGTACGCCAGGACCCGTTTCAGGTCGGATGGGGCCACGGCCTGAATAGCGCCCCACAGGGCCGTGATGCCACCGATAACTACCAGGGTTGTCATCCACAGTCGCGTACCCCCCAAAAGCGGGTGAAAGCGCATCAACAGATAGACACCGGCCTTGACCATGGTGGCCGCGTGTAAAAAGGCGCTAACAGGTGTGGGAGCGCTCATGGCGTTGGGCAGCCAGAAATGAAAGGGGAACTGGGCCGACTTGGTCATGGCTCCCAACAATACAGCTGAAAAAATGGCAGGATACAAGGCGTGCTGACGTATGTGATCTCCGGCTGAAACCCAATGGCTGATGGTAAAAGAAGCACCTGCGGCTTTCAGCAGCAGAATGCCTATGAGCAGAGCCAGACCGCCGGCACTTGTGATCAAAATGGCCTGACGGGCATTGTCGCGGGCGATTTCCGATTCATGATCGAACCCGATGAGCAGGTAAGAAAAGACCGTAGTGCCCTCCCAGAATATAAAGAGCAGCATTAAATTGTCAGATGTGACGATACCCAGCATGGAGATCATGAAGGCGTGCAGGAAAGCGAAATAGCGACCGATATGCGGATGGCCGGCCATGTACGAGCACGAGAAAAGACTGACAAAAAAACCGGCCCCGGTGACGATCAGACAAAAAAGCAGGCTCAGACCGTCGAGACGAAACCGCAGGTACAGGTCCAGGCTCGGTATCCAGGGCCATTGGACTTGAAACACCCGCCCGCGAGCCACTTCTGGCCAGAGACAGCAGAGGCCGATTAAGAGAAACAGCGGCACAGTGGTCATGAGCAAACCCAGGAGGCTAGTGCCAGCATCATGGTGGTTATTCGGTTTCGCAGGAGTCATAATTATTGAGACAGGAAAAGGGGCCGGTCGGCTGACTTGATGGTTTCCAGCACAGTATCACCTAGCAAACGCTGCAACAGGGCCCTGTTCACGCTGTTGCCCATGACAATGAGATCGGCGTTGCTTTCTTGGGCAAATGGCAGCAGGTTTAATCGTGCCTGGCCTTCCACAATTTCAGTTTCTACTTCAAAGCCGTGAGCCTCGCAGAATTCAGCGGCGTCTTTCAGTAGAAACGGTTCTCTTTCTCGCCCCTCTTTAAAATGCACGATGTGAAGGGTTACCCCAGGCCATGGGTTCAGATGGAGGAAATGACGAATGGCTTTGGCCGACTCCATGGAGCCGCTGTAGGCGATGAGCGCTTTTTTGATGGGCCGGTAGGTATCGGCGACGGCCAATATCGGTCGCACTCCTTGGGTCATTAATTTGATAATCGCCTTGTCCGGGTCTGAGGTAAAGCCGTAGTCGAAGATACTGCGCAGCCCGAATATGGTAATATCGTTATAGCGGGCCTCCGATACCATGGCGGTAAACGGATCTTTTTGCTCATACTCGATACGGCGACAAACCACCTGCTGCTCGCTGCAATGTGTTTTAAAGGCGGTAATGGCCTGTTCCGTCCCCTCCTTAGTGATCCGGGCTTTTCGTTCGCGCATGCGCTGAGCGTAGGCTCCCCCGCCCACAGGTACGGGACCCACGTTGTCTAGCTTGCGTGTATCCAATACAGTTACACCGGTTAGCTGGGCCTGGTGAAGATTTCCCAGTTCCGTTGCAATTTTAACGGCTACGGTTGTAAACGGTGTTCCACCTAATCCGACTAGAATTCGTTTAATCATGCTTTGGTTCTCCGTTGGCAGGGCAGTATTCCGGCGGCACCGGGGACCCATAATATTAAAAATTTGGTTATTGTCGCCCGATAACAGCTTTTGGCACTATAAATTTGCTCAAAAATTTATTGTGCGGACTTTTAGCATATATGTCAAGGGGATATCGGGCGATAAACGGGGATATATTGAACGCAATAATTTTGAGTAAAAGCTTTATTGCCTGCATTTATGGTTTCCTCTTCCCGAAGAAGCCTATGAAATTTAATTTGTGGGAAATTAGGTGATTACATCACCGCCGGCGATTCTCAAAACAGAAGACCTTTCATGGTAGAATTTATCTACAAAGGCGGATCAAATCTTATTTGAGGGGGCGAACGTCCGTGCTTACCCCGTAAAACCTGGTGTTTCTTTTGTTTCACCGGATCGGCTCGATTGCGCTTGCTTCAAACCAATTGCCTCCTCCGGGCCCCGCAGGGTAAAATTATTCCCTGCGTCCTCTGCGGGCTCTGCGAGAGAAAAAGCCGCCTCTGACCTCTGCCTTCTGACTTCTGCGTCCTCTACGTTCTCTAACGAAGTGGACGAGAGATACAACAGTAAACGCCTATCCCGGCAGTCCTTACTCCAGCCGCATCCGGGCGACGATCTTCTCCAACTCCCCGGACTTGCGCATGGCTTCGATCTCCTTGCGGAGCCTGGCGGCGTCGGCCTGGCCCGCAGCGGCCACGATAAACCGCATGGGCTCGTCCCGGAAGACGGCACTGTCGGCGGCTGTCAGGTGATTGACCCGCATGATGCCCTTCAGCGTGTCCACGTATTTCTGGCCGCGCTCGGAGTAGCTTTTCAGGCCATCGGCCAAAACCATCGAGCGCAGCGGTTTGCCGGCTGCCCGGAGGTCGGCCCGCAGGCGGCGAAACTCCTCGTAGGCCGGATGGGAGCTTAAATTGATGATGTAGCCGCGGACGCTGTCAAAGGGCCAGTCGTAGGCGGCGATGCGGTGGTCGCCCAGCTCCTTGCGCTGCTGCTCCGGGACGAGCCCCTTGCCGCCGTAGGTCCACTGGCCGAAAAGGGCGTTGCCCTTGGCGGCAAAGCGCGAGGTGCCGTATCCGCTCTCATAGGCCGCCTGCCCCAGTACCAGGCCGTTGGGGACTACGTCCAACTTGTACAAGGCCTCGGCAATGATCCCGCGCAGGGCCGCGGTACCGGCTATCTGCTGCGCCTTGTCCCGGTCGGCGATGCGCAGGACAATTGCGATCTCGCGCAGCCAGGCATCGTCCTCGGCAGGCAGCCGTCCCCCCTGCGCAAGGGTCGCGTCCATCCCCTGCAACCTTTCGCGCCGATCCAAAATCATGGCGTTGGCATGCACGGCCAGCGGCAGCATAAGCCGATAAAAAATTCCTTTTTTCTGCGGTACGGGCATGTTGGCGGCGTTTTTCTGCCACTGAGGCGAGATACCGGTGATCATCGCCCTCGGGACCAGGACCTGCTCCCCTTCCTCGACTTTGCCCCACCACTTCTCCGCCTTTAGCCAGGCGACGGTGTCATCCGGTCCGGACAGGACGATCACCTCCTGGGCCCATATGGGCGTTGCCATTCCAAAAAGAACCACCACCACGACCAACAGTCTGAATCGGGCTCGCATCAAATTTTCCTCCTCATGTCATATGTTTTTAGGTTTGTTGCGTTCGTTGCGTTTGTTGAGTCCGCTAACCCAAATAACCCAATAACCCCTCTAACCCAAGTAACCCCCTACCCCAACGCCCGCAGGCGATAGGTAGGTCCGAGCCCGGCGGGCGCATCGTCCGGCACCCCGGCGCTCACGCCCGTTTCGATCCAGGCGGCGTCTATGCCGAAGGCGCGCGCCCCCGCGATGTCAGTTTCCATCTGATCGCCCACCATGACCATGCGCCGGCTCCCGCTGCGGGAAAGAGCCTCCCGAAACAACCCGGGACCCGGCTTTCCCAGGCCGGCGAACGCAAGATCGCTACGGTTAGGATACCGCAGGCCGAGGGCGCCTTCGAACAGCCGCGCGATGCTGCCGGCTCCGAAACCGTAGGCGCCGTCCCCCTTGGGATAGATGAGGTCCGGGTTGGGCAGGACGAGATGCACCTGCCGCCCGACGTCAATTGCCCGGCAAATGGATGTCAGGACGGCGTCCAGGACGTCAATGGAGGGGACCCCGGCTTCGTCGGCGCAGACCAGCACCTCCAGGTCCTCGCCGGGGGCCACGATGTTGCCGCCGGCATCTTCGGCATAACGGACGCTGTCCGGCGTTCCCAGGACCACACACCGTTTGCCCGCAAGCGCGTGCTCCTGGAAAAAGTGCTCGAGCAGCGAACCGGACGTGATGATCCGTTCGGGCGGCACGGACAGGCCGCAGGACCGGTATTTGGCCGCCGCCGTGGCAGGCAGCCGCGACGCGTCGTTGGTGAGAATGTAGTAGGGCTTTTT
>Ga0316576_10001072_pt1 | contig 14199 bp, 15 predicted proteins | sample S0NA_FD_203075 | JGI IMG/M metagenome (GOLD analysis project Ga0316576, IMG submission 203075) | Rhizosphere microbial communities from salt marsh grasses in Alabama, United States - S0-2_050615r3r5 | ecosystem: Host-associated > Plants > Roots > Rhizosphere | place: USA: Alabama | collected... | reverse complement strand
GCAGACATCCACGGCTTGACTGTAGGCCGAACGACTGACTCGCGACGTCGGTCGTCCACAGGCGGCGCTGGCTGCGCCCCGCGACCCTTCTCACCTGACTCAGACCACGCTCGAGGCGCTCAGCCCGTGCGCTACAGCTCGACGCCGACCAGCCGGGGCTCGGGCTCCAGGACGATCCCGAACCGGGCCTGCACCCCGTCCCGGATCTCCCGCGCCAGCTCGACGACGTCCTGCGCGGTGCCGCGTCCGCGGTTGGTGAGGGCCAGCGTGTGCTTGGTCGACAGCGACACCGGCGCGTCGGCTCCTGGGTACCCCTTGGCGAAGCCGGCCTGCTCGATCAGCCACGCAGCGCTGGCCTTGACGCGGTCACCCGCCGGCCACGAGGGTGCGCCCACGGGCGCGTCGTCGACGATGGGGTTGGTGAAGAACGACCCGGCGCTCCAGGTGTCGTGGTCGGCGTCGTCGAGCACCATGCCCTTGCCCCGGCGCAGTGACAGGACGACCTCGGGCACGTCGACAAGGGGCACCCGACCGCCGGCGGAGGTGCCGAGGGCGGTGGCCAGCTCGGCGTAGCGCAGCGGCTCCGACAACCGTCCCAGCCGCAGCTGGAATGTCACGTCGAGCACGACGTACCGGTCGACCCCCTTGAACACACTGGTGCGGTAGCCGAAGCGGCTGTCGATGTTCATGAAGGTCCGCACCGCACCGTGCTCCCGGTCCCAGGTGCGCACCCGGGCGATGGTGGCGCTCACCTCCTGGCCGTACGCGCCCACGTTCTGCAGCGGGGTGGCCCCGGTGAGCCCGGGAACCCCGGCCAGCGTCTCCACCCCTGCCCAGCCACTGTCGACGGCCCGCCGCACGAACGCATCCCACGGCTCGCCGGCGGCCACGGTGACGACCACGCCGCCGCATGCGTCGACCGCGTGCACCGTCACGCCTGTGGTCGCGATCCGCACGACGGTCCCGTCGAAGCCGTGGTCGGCGACGAGCAGGTTGCTGCCACCTCCGACGAGGAGCAGCGGCTCGCCGTCTGCATCCGCGCTGGAGACGGCGTCGATGAGCTCGCTCTCCGTGGTCGCGGTCACCAGCCGACGCGCCGGACCACCGACCCGCAGCGTCGTCAGGTCAGCGAGGGTGGACATGCACGGTCGCCACGGCCTTGCCGAGAACCGCCTCACCCTGGCAGGTCGCGGTGAGCGCCACGGGTGCTCGGTCGTCCTCGTCGGGCTCCCCCGCCTCGCCGGAGACCACGACGTCGACACCATCGTCGTCGTCGGGCACCACGACCATGGACGTGAACCGCACCGAGATCGACGCCACCCGGTCGGGGCCACCTGCCCAGTCGCTCACGGCGCGCGCGGCCAGGCCCATGGTGAGCATGCCGTGCGCGATCACTCCCGGCAGGCCCATCTGCTCGGCGACGCGGTCGGAGTAGTGGATCGGGTTGAAGTCCCCCGAGGCGCCGGCGTAGCGCACGAGGTCGGCGCGGGTCACCCGGTAAGTGGCGGTGAAGGTGCTCACGCGGCCGCTCCCCTCACGACCACGACAGACCGAGCCGTAGTGACCGGGGTTCCTGCAGCATCGGTGACTTGGCAGGAGACTGTGACAAACAGATTCCCCGCCACGCTGCGGATGCGCTCAGCGGCCGCCGACGACGTGAGCACGTCGCCGGCGACGATGGGACGGTGGTGGGTGAAGCTCTGCTCGCCGTGCACCTGGGCTGCGAGGGGGGCGCCGATCTGCTCCATGACGAGGCGCAGCCCGACGAACGACGGAATGACGGCGAACGTCGGAGGCGCAACGAGATCAGCATGGCCCGCCGCCCGCGCGGCCTTCACGTCGTGGCAGACCGGGGAGCGCTCACCGACGGCCTCGGCGAACTCGCGGATCTTGGCGCGGCTGACCTCGTACTCGTCGGGTGCCGTCAGCACCCGACCGACGAGGTCGTCCGTGCTCATCTGGTCTCGCGGTGCGGGGTGTGCTTGCGGCAGCGCGGGCAGTACTTCTTGAGCTCCAGACGGTCCGGGTCGTTCCGTCGGTTCTTCTTCGTGATGTACGTGCGCTCCTTGCACTCCGTGCAGGCCAGGGTGATCTTGGGCCGGATGTCGGCGCTCTTGGCTGCCACGTCATGTCTCCTTGATGTGCCTGGTGCGTAGCGGTGGCCGGACTCGAACCGGCGACACAGCGATTATGAGCCGCTTGCTCTACCGTCTGAGCTACACCGCCCTGATGGGCCGTCGGCCCGCCGAGCCCCACTACGGAATCGAACCGTAGACCTTCTCCTTACCATGGAGACGCTCTGCCGACTGAGCTAGTGGGGCGTAGCAGCGCACTATCGTACCGTGCTGCGTGGCAGGTGTTGGATTCGAACCAACGTAGGCAATGCCGACGGTTTTACAGACCGCTCCCTTTGGCCGCTCGGGCAACCTGCCGCGAGGAGAAAGGATAACGGACATGGCGAGTGACTCGTCGTTCGACGTCGTCAGCAAGGTCGACAGGCAGGAGGTGGACAACGCGCTCAACCAGGCTGCCAAGGAGCTCGGCCAGCGCTTCGACTTCCGGGGCACCGGGGCCTCCATCACCTGGCACGGTGACCTCGGGGTGGAGCTCGAGGCGTCGACCGAGGACCGCGTCCTCGCGGCGCTCGACGTGTTCAAGGACAAGCTGGTGAAGCGGGGGGTGTCGCTCAAGGCCCTCGACGCAGCCGAGCCGCGGGCGTCCGGCAAGGTCTACAAGATCTCGGCCGTCCTGCAGGACGGGCTGACGTCCGAGCAGGCCAAGCAGGTCGCGAAGGTCGTCCGCGACGGAGCACCCAAGGGGGTCAGGGCCACGCAGATGGGTGACGAGGTGCGGGTCAGCTCGAAGAAGCGCGACGACCTGCAGGCCACGATCGCGCTGTTGAAGGGCGAGGACTTCGACTTCGCCGTACAGTTCGTGAACTACCGTTAGGAGGGACGTGGCGACACCGCGCATCGAGGTCTCCCGCGTCGTCATCCGTTTCGCCGGGGACTCCGGCGACGGGATGCAGCTGACCGGTGACCGGTTCACCGCCGAGGCCGTGGCGCTGGGCAACGACGTCGCGACCCTGCCCGACTTCCCTGCCGAGATCAGGGCTCCGGCAGGAACCCTTCCCGGCGTCTCGTCCTTCCAGCTGCACTTCGCCGACCACGAGATCACCACGCCGGGAGACACCGCGCAGGTGCTCGTCGCCATGAACCCGGCAGCCCTGAAGGCGAACCTCGCGGCTGTCCCGAAGGGCGGCACCCTCGTCGTCGACACGGCCGAGTTCACCAAGCGCAACCTGGCCAAGGCCGGCTACGAGTCCGACCCGCTCCAGGACGGCTCGCTCGAGAGCTACCGGGTGCACTCCCTCGACCTCACCGGCATGACCCAGGAGGCGCTGGCCGACTTCGGGCTGACCCGCAAGCAGTCGTCGCGCGCCAAGAACATGTTCGCCCTCGGGCTCGTCTCGTGGCTGTACCACCGTCCGGTCGCGAGTACCGAGGCGTTCCTGAGCGCGAAGTTCGCCGCCAACCCCACGATCCGCGACGCGAACCTGGCTGCCCTGCGCGCCGGCTGGAACTACGGGGAGACGACGGAGGACTTCGACGTCGCCTACGAGGTCGCGAGCGCACGACCGGAACCTGGCACCTATCGGACGATCACGGGCAACCTGGCGCTGTCGTACGGCCTCATCGCCGCGGCGCGACGGGCCTGGCTGCCGCTCTTCCTCGGCTCCTACCCGATCACGCCGGCCAGCGACATCCTGCACGAGCTCAGCCGGCACAAGGACATGGGCGTGCGCACGTTCCAGGCCGAGGACGAGATCGCCGGCGTCGGAGCCGCGCTCGGCGCCTCGTTCGGCGGTGCTCTGGGCGTCACCACCACGTCCGGTCCCGGTGTCGCGCTGAAGAGCGAGACGATCGGCCTGGCCGTCGCGCTGGAGCTGCCGCTCGTCGTGGTCGACGTCCAGCGGGGTGGCCCGTCCACCGGGCTGCCGACGAAGACCGAGCAGTCGGACCTGCTGCAGGCCATGTTCGGGCGCAACGGCGAGTCACCCGTGCCGATCGTGGCAGCGGCGAGCCCGAGCGACTGCTTCGACGTCGCCTTCGAGGCCGTGCGGATCGCGACCACCTACCGCACGCCTGTCTTCCTGCTCTCCGACGGCTACCTCGCCAACGGCTCCGAGCCGTGGCGCGTTCCCGACACCGAGGCCTTGCCCGACCTGTCCGTCGAGTTCGCCACCGACCCGGACGGCTTCGCCCCTTACGCCCGCGACCCCCGCACGCTCGCGCGCCCGTGGGCGGTGCCCGGGACAGCGGGGTTGGAGCACCGGATCGGAGGGCTGGAGAAGAGCGACGTCACCGGGGAGATCAGCTACGACCCGGAGAACCACGACCGCATGGTGCGCCTGCGCCAGGCGAAGGTGGACCGGGTTGCTGACTCGCTGCCACCGCTCGCGGTCGACGACCCGACCGGCGATGCCTGCGTGCTCGTGCTCGGGTGGGGGTCCACCTACGGGCTCATCCACTCGGCGGTGGAGCAGGTGCGCCGTGCGGGCCGGTCGGTCGCCCGCGCTCACCTGCGTCACCTGAACCCGTTCCCGCACGACCTCGGCGACGTCCTCGGCCGGTACGAGCGCGTGCTCATCCCCGAGATGAACCTCGGCCAGCTGGCCATGCTCGTGCGCGCCCGGTACCTGGTGGACGCCCAGTCGATCACCCAGGTGCGAGGCATGCCGTTCCGCACCGACGAGCTCGTGTCCGCGATCGAGGAGCTGTGCCGTGACTGAGACCGCCACGCCGACACCGGTCGCCCTGACCCGCAGGGATTTCGCCAGCGAGCAGGAGGTGCGCTGGTGCCCCGGGTGCGGGGACTACGCCATCCTCGCCGCCGTGCAGGGGTTTCTCCCCGAGCTCGGCGTCCCGCGCGAGAACATCGTGTTCATCTCCGGGATCGGCTGCTCCTCCCGCTTCCCCTACTACCTGTCCACGTACGGCATGCACTCCATCCACGGACGTGCGCCGGCCATCGCCACCGGGCTGTCGACGACGAGGCCGGACCTCTCGGTATGGGTCGTGACCGGCGACGGCGATGCGCTGTCGATCGGTGGCAACCACCTGATCCACGCGCTGCGTCGCAACGTCAACCTCACCATCCTGCTGTTCAACAACCGCATCTACGGGCTCACCAAGGGGCAGTACTCCCCGACGTCGGAGCTGGGCAAGATCACCAAGTCGACGCCCCTCGGCTCGCTGGACCAACCGTTCAACCCGGTGTCACTTGCCCTCGGCTCGGAGGCCACCTTCGTCGCCCGCACCATCGACGCCGACCGGGCACACCTGACGTCGGTGCTCCGGGCAGCGGCCGAGCACCGCGGGAGCGCGCTGGTGGAGATCTACCAGAACTGCAACATCTTCAACGACGGCGCGTTCGACCTGCTCAAGGACAAGGACACGCGGGAAGCCGCGCTGGTGCCGCTCGAGCACGGGCAACCGGTGCGCTTCGGTGACCGCGTGGTCACCACCGACCTGAAGGTTCGTCGAGCGGCGGAGGTCGACGAGTCCGACGTCCTGGTGCACGACGTCGCCGCCGACGTCACGGTGCCGTTCGCGCTGTCCCGGCTCTCGGACCCCACGACACTCTCCACGACCCCGATCGGTGTCTTCCGCGCCGTGCACCGTCCCGTGTACGACGACGTCATGGCAGCCCAGGTGACCGATGACGGCGACCTGGCGGCGATGCTCCGGGGTCGGGACGCGTGGACGGTGCGCTGACCGTTCGCGCGGCGACACCGGACGACGACGCGACGCTGCTGGCCCTCGACACCGGTGAGGCAGGTACCGGCTTCCCGTCCGTCTTCGCACGCGAGCGGTCGTCGTTCTTCGGCTCCGCCGAGGCGGCCGACACCCTGGTGGCGGAGGTCGACGGATCCGTCGTGGGGTACCTCACGCTCACCCATCCGACCCGTCTACCGGAGAACGCGCACGTGTGGTCGATCGAGGGTTTGACCGTGCGCCCGGACTGGCGTGGCCGCGGCGTCGCCCGGGCCCTGCTGGACGAGGCGGGCCGGGAGGCAGCACGGCGTGGAGGCCGAAAGCTGTCCCTCCGTGTGCTGTCCACGAACCCGCGGGCCCGCGCAGCATACGAGGCAGCGGGTTTCGAGGTCGAGGGTGTGCTTCGCGAGGAGTTCGTCATCGAGGGCGAGAGCGTCGATGACGTGCTCATGGCACGCCCGCTGTGAGCCAGCAGCGGCTGGGAGCTCTTCTCGGCGCTGCGGCGTACGTCATGTGGGGGCTGTTCCCGCTCTACTGGCCGCTCGTCGACGCCGCTCGCCCCGTCGAGATCCTGGCACACCGCATCGTGTGGTCGCTCGTGCTGCTGGTGCTCCTGCTCACGACCCGCGGGCGGCTGAGCCGTCTGCGACTGCTTCCCCGGCGCTCGGTCGGGTTTCTCGCCGTCGCCGCCGTGCTGATCTCGGTGAACTGGGGCACCTACATCTACGGCGTGAACACGGCTCAGGTCGTGCAGACGTCGTTGGGCTACTTCATCGGGCCGCTGGTGACGGTGGGCGTCGCCGTGGCCGTGCTGGGTGAGCGGTTGCGGAGGTCGCAGTGGGCCGCCCTGTCGCTGGCGGGCGTCGCGGTCGTCGTCCTCACCGTCGACTACGGCGGTGTGCCGTGGATTGCGCTCACCCTGGCGTTCTCGTTCGCCGCGTACGGCCTGCTGAAGAAGAAGGCCAACACCGGTGCGGCGGAGAGCCTCACCGTCGAGACCGCGGTGCTCGTGCTGCCGGCCCTGTCGTACCTGTGGTGGCTCGACGTCTCGGGCGTCGGGACGTTCGGCCACGTCTCCACCCTGCAGTCCCTGCTGCTGGCAGGCGCCGGCGTGGTGACGGTGCTCCCTCTGCTGGCGTTCTCGGCCGCAGCCACCAGGATCCCCTTGTCGACGCTCGGCCTGCTCCAATACATCGGCCCCACCCTTCAGTTCGCCATCGGCGTCTTCGTCTACGGCGAGCCGATGCCCGCCTCCCGGCTGCTCGGCTTCGTGATGGTGTGGACCGCGCTCGCGCTGTTCACCGCCGAGGGCATGCGCCACCGACGACTGCCGGCGGCTACGTCGTCCGTGTGACGACCGCGTCGCAGATGTCCAGCAGCGCCGCGCGCGCGGGGACGTCGGGCAGCATGAGCAGCTCCTCGCGGGCCAGGTCGGCCCAGCGACGCACCTCTCGGCGAGACTCGTCCATCGCCGGATGGGCGCGGAGAAGGGCCAGCGCCTCGTCCACGTCGTCCTCGGACACCTGGGCGCTGAGCAGCGTGACCAGCCGGGCGTCATCGGGGGCCAGCGATCGGCGGGCGTAGAGGGACGGCAGGGTGGGCACGCCCTCGCGCAGGTCGGTGCCCGGCGTCTTGCCCGACTGGACGCCATCGCTGGCGATGTCGATGACGTCGTCGGCGAGCTGGAAGGCGATGCCGATCGCCTCCCCGAACCGGGTGAGCGTCTCCACCTGATCGTGCGGGGCGCCGGCGAGCCAGGCGCCGAAGCGTGCCGAGGTGGCGATCAACGAGCCTGTCTTGTCCGCCAGGACACTGAGGTAGTGGTCCACCGGGTCCTCGTCGCCGCCGGGCCCCACCGTCTCCCGGATCTGGCCGCGCACCAGCCGGGCGAACGTGGAGGCCTGCAGCCGGACGGCATCCGGACCCAGGTCGGCCACGATCTCCGACGCCCGGGCGAAGAGGTAGTCGCCGGTGAGGATCGCCACCGTGTTGCCCCACGCGGTGTTGGCGCTGGACACCCCGCGACGCACGGTCGCCTCGTCCATGACGTCGTCGTGGTACAGCGTGGCGAGGTGCGTGAGCTCCACAACGAGTGCGGAGGGAATGACGCCCGATGCGTCCCGCTCCCCCAGCTGGGCCGCGAGGAGCACCATCATCGGCCGGAACCTCTTGCCGCCGGCGTCGAGCAGGTGGTGCGCCGACGCGTCGAGCAGACCGTCGTCCGCTGTGACCGCTGCCGCCAGTCCGACTTCGACGGTGGCCAGCGCGTCGGTCACCCAACCTGCGAGGTCGTCGTCGACGTCGGGGACAGCGATGGATCGGGTGTCCTCCACGGCTAGCGGACGAACTCCGAGGCGAGTGACGCCAGCTCCAGCACAGGTCCGGGGACGACACCCAGCAGCACCGTCAGCGCAGCCGACGCGGTGATCACAGCGGTGGTGCCGGTGCCGGGAACGCCGACCGAGGCGCTGCTGTCGGCGGGGTCGGAGAAGAACATCAGGACGATGACCCGCACGTAGAAGAAGGCGGCGATGGCGCTCGCCACCAGCGCGACGAGGACGAGGGCCCACTGGCCGGCATCGAAGGCTGCGGAGAACACGGTCAGCTTGCCGATGAAACCGCTGGTCAGAGGAATACCGGCGAAGGAGAGGAGGAACAGCGAGAACACCGACGCGGTCAACGGCGACCGGCGCCCCAGCCCCGCCCACGCGGACAGGTGCGTGGCCTCGCCACCGGCGTCACGGACGAGTGTGACGACGGCGAAGGCCCCGACCGTGGCGATGCCATAGGCCAGGAGGTAGAAGAGCACGGCCCCGGTGCCCTGGGAGTCCGCGGCGACGATGCCGACCAGCAGGAACCCCGCGTGGGCGATGGACGAGTACGCCAGCATCCGCTTCACGTCGGTCTGGGTGAGCGCCAGCACCGAGCCGAGCAGCATGGTCACCGCGGCGATGACCCACAGCAGGACGGTCCAGTCCTCGACCAGACCGCCCAGCCCCACGTAGAACACCCGCATCAGGGCGACCACGGCGGCGGTTTTCGTCGCCGCCGCCATGAAGCCCGTGACCGGCGTGGGAGCCCCCTGGTAGACGTCGGGCGTCCAGAACTGGAAGGGCACGGCACTGATCTTGAACAGCAGACCCACGGCCAGCATGCCCATGCCGACCAGGAGCATCGTGTCGACGCCGACCCGGCTGCTGATGCCGGCGTCGATCGCGCCCAGGTTCAGCGAGCCGGTCGCCCCGTAGACGAGAGCGGCCCCGTAGAGGAAGAACGCCGAGGCGAAGGCACCGAGCAGGAAGTACTTCATGCCTGCCTCCTGCGAGAGCAGGCGGCGGCGACGGGCGAGCGAGCTGAGCAGGTAGAGCGGCAGCGACAGCACCTCGAGCGCCACGAACATCGTCAGCAGGTCGCTGCTGACGACGAACACCATCATGCCGCCGGAGGCGAACAGCGTCAGCCCGTACACCTCGGTCTGCTGGACCCGCTTCAGGGTCAGCACCCGTTCGGTCTCGCTGCCCGGCATGACCGACCCCGCCGGAGTGAACGGGTCGCCGGAGGGGTCGAGCCGACGTTCGGTGTAGAGACCGACGCTCAGCAGGGCGAAGAGGGCGATGGCCGCCTGGGCGAACAGACCGGGCCCGTCGATGGTGACCGCCCCGTTGAACGCGACGACGGGGTCGGCGCTGATGCGGGTGATCGACCAGACCAGAGCCGTGGCGAGGGCCAGCGCGCTGATCGACGCGTTGACCAGCATGCGTCGGGGTGCGGGGGCGAAGGCGTCCACGAGGACGGCGAGGACCGCGGCGCCGAGAGTCACGACGATCGGGAGGATGGCGAGGACGTCGACGGTCGGTGTGGTGATGTCCTGCATGACGACCATCACTCCTCCCCTCTCGCGAAGACGGGCTCGGGGTCGCTCACCCCGACCTGCTCGAGCGTCTGCCGAGTCGCGGTGTCGATGGGGTCGAGCATGACCGCCGGCGCCACCCCCAGACCGATCAGCAGGACGAACAGGGGTGCCACGACGACGACCTCACGTCCACGGGCGTCCGGGGTGTTCTCCGTCTGCGGGGTCACCGGGCCCGTCATCGTGCGCTGGTACATGATGAGGATGTACAGCGCCGCGAGGATGATGCCGATGGTCGCGAGCGCGGCAGCCACCTGGTAGCGCGAGAAGGTGCCGACCAGCACGAGGAACTCGCTGACGAACGTCGACAGGCCGGGCATCGCGAGCCCGGACAGGCCGGCGAGCAGCAGCATCCCGGACAGGATCGGCGCCGGCTTCTGCATGCCGCCGAAGTCGGCCAGCTGACGCGAGCCGCGCCGGGCGATCATGAACCCGGCGACGATGAACAGCGCCGCGGTGGAGAGCCCGTGGCTGACCATGTAGAAGGTCGAGCCGGCGGTGCCCTGCGACGTGAGCGCGAAGATGCCGAGCACGATCACGCCGAAGTGGCTGATCGAGCTGTAGGCGATGATCCGCTTGATGTCGGTCTGCCCGATGGCGAGCAGGCCGCCGTAGAGGACGCTGATCACGGCCAGCGTGACCACCACGGGTGCGAAGGTCTGGGTCGCGTCGGGGAACAGCGGGAGGACGAGGGCCACCATGCCGAAGGTGCCGACCTTGTCGACGACGCCCGACAGGTAGGCCGCCTGGCTCGGCGGGGCCTCGGTGGCGGCATCCGGCAGCCAGGTGTGCACGGGCCACAGGGGTGCCTTGATGGCGAAGGCCACCATGAACCCAAGGAACAGCCAGCCCTGCGTGGTGCTGTCGATGTCGAGGGCGACGAGATCGGCCAGCGCGAAGGTGCGCTCGCCCGCCGGCGACTGGAGGTAGAGACCGATGACCGCGGCGAGCATGAGCAGGCCGCCGAGCAGGTTGTAGAGCAGGAACTTCATGGCGGCGTACTGCCGCTTGTCGCCGCCGTACACCCCGATGAGGAAGTACATCGGGATCAGCATCGCCTCGAAGAGGATGTAGAACAGCAGGACGTCGGTGGCCAGGAAGGCCCCGATCACCATGGCCTGCAGGGTCAGCACCAGGGCGTAGTAGGCCTTGACGCTGCGACCTCCGGCGTCGACCTCGTTCCACATGGCGCCGAGCACGATCGGCGTCGCCACGGCGGTGAGGGCGACGAGCGCCAGCGAGATGCCCGACAGGCCGAGTGACCAGGAGAGCCCCAGCGGAGCGATCCAGGTGACCTGCTCGCTCATCTGGTAGAGGGGGCCACCGGAGTCGAGCTGGAGGGCGACGACGACCGTCAGTGCGAGCGTGGCGAGCGAGGCCGCGATGGCGGTGAGCTTCGCCGCCCGGGCACCGGGCACCAGGGCCGTGAGGACGGCCCCGAGGGCGGGCAGGAGGACGAGGGCAGTCAGCATCTAGAGCCGTCCTCCCATGAGCAGCAGCGCAGCGATGACGACCACCGCGCCACCCAGCATCGACAAGGCGTACGACCGCACGAACCCGGTCTGGATCCGACGCCCTCGTGCCGATAGCCCGCCGATACCGGCCGCCACCCCGTTCACGGTGCCGTCGATGCCCTTGCTGTCGAGCCAGACGAGCGTTCGCGTCAGGTACTGGCCGGGGCGCATGAAGACGGCCTCGTTGAACGCGTCGCCGTACAGGTCGGCCCGCGCGGCACGGGTGAGGGCCGACCCCGCCGGAGGGGTGGTGGGGATCGGGTCACGGCCGAACACGAACCAGGCCCACGCCCCGCCGACGAGGACGACGACCAAGGTGATGGCCGGGTACGCGAGGGTCGGGAGGATGTGCTCAGTCTCGGCGTAGCCGACGGCCGGCTCCAACCACGGCTCGATGCCACCACCGGGGAGGAACCCGAGCTCCATCGCGCCGCCGACCAGGGAGAGCAGGCCGAGGGCCACCAGCGGGCCCACGATGACGGGCGACGACTCGTGCGGGTGGGCGTCGTCGCGCCACCGCTTCTCACCGAACCAGGTCATGATCATGACCCGGGTCATGTAGAACGCGGTGATCCCGGCGCCGAGGAGCGCCGCCAGACCGGCAGCGACCGACGTGTCGAAGGCCACCTCGATGATCCTGTCCTTGGACCAGAACCCGGCGAACGGCGGGATGCCCAGGATGGCCAGGTAGCCGGCGGTGAAGGTGACGAACGTCCACGGCATCACCCGTCGCAGCGCGCCGTACACGCGCATGTCGACCTCGTCGTTCATGGCGTGCATGACCGAGCCCGAGCCGAGGAACAGGTTGGCCTTGAAGAAGCCGTGCGCCAGCAGGTGGAAGATCGCGAAGACGTAGCCGACCGGCCCCAGACCCGCCGCGAGCATCATGTAGCCGATCTGGCTCATCGTCGAGGCAGCCAGCGCCTTCTTGATGTCGTCCTTCGCGGTGCCGATCACTGCACCGAAGACGAGGGTCACCGCGCCCACGACCACGACGGCGGTCTGGGCGACGGGGGCTCCCTCGAAGATCGGCCCGGACCGGACGACGAGGTACACGCCGGCGGTCACCATCGTGGCCGCGTGGATGAGGGCGGAGACCGGGGTGGGACCCTCCATGGCGTCCAGGAGCCACGACTGCAGCGGCACCTGGGCGGACTTGCCGCAGGCGGCCAGCAGCAGCAGCAGGCCGATAGCCGTGAGCCAGCCGGTCGAGATGCGGTCGGCCGAGCCGGTGACGGCGAGGATCTCGCTGGTCCCCACGGCGGCGAAGGACGCCATGATCGCCAGTGACATGCCGAGGTCACCGACCCGGTTCACCACGAAGGCCTTCTTGGCCGCGGTGGCCGCGGACGGCTTGTGCTGCCAGAAACCGATGAGCAGGTACGAGGCGAGCCCGACCCCCTCCCAGCCGACGTAGAGGATCAGGTAGTCGTTGGCGAGGACGAGCAGCAGCATCGCCGCGACGAACAGGTTGAGGTAGCCGAAGAAGCGACGGCGTCGGGGGTCGTGCTCCATGTAGCCCATGGAGTAGACATGGATCAGCGTGCCGACCCCGGTGATGAGCAGCACGAACGCCATCGACAGCGGGTCGAGCAGCAGGCCGACGTTGACCTCGTAGCCGCCGACGGCGAAGAACTGGTAGAGGGTCTGCTCGATCGCCCGGTCCTCGGCACCTCGTGCAGCCTCGGCCACGAACAGGAAGGCCGCCACGATGAAGGAGGACAGGACGGTCAGGGTGCCGAGGAGGTGGCCCCAGGAGTCGGCGCGGCGGCCGGCGAGCAGCAGGATCACCGCACCCGCGAGCGGGAAGGCGATGAGCAGCCAGATCAGGGAAAAGACCCCCTCGGCTGCCGTCGGCACCTGCTCGCTCGTCGCGAGCACGGTCAGCGCGGTCACGTGGTCACCCTCACGTCGACGTCCCCTACAGCTTCAGCAGGCTGGCGTCGTCGACCGAGGCCGACCGCCGACTGCGGTAGATCATCATGATGATCGCCAGACCGACGACCACCTCGGCAGCGGCCACAACCATCACGAAGAAGGCCGTGACCTGGCCGTCCAGCGTGCCGCTCGTGCGCGCGAAGGTCACGAAGGCGAGGTTCGCGGCGTTGAGCATCAGCTCGACGCACATGAACACGACGAGCGCGTTGCGCCGGACGAGGACTCCGACGGCGCCGATGCTGAACAGGATCGCCGACAGCACGATGTAGCTGGTGGGGTTCACTGCTCGTCCTCCTCCCCGGCCTCGAGCTCCTCGCGGGCGCGCAGCACCCGCGAGTACGACGCCTCGGCCGGTGTGCCGTCGGGCAGCAGTGCCGGGGTGCCGACCGCGTTGTGCCGGGCCAGCACCCCAGGTGGCGGCAGTCCCGCCGCCTGGCTGTAGTCACCGTCCACGGGGCGGAACCGCTCCGTCGCGAGCTCGCGCTGGCTGCGCTTCGCCACGACCCGAGGAGCCAGCGCGAGGACGAGGGCCCCCACGGCTGCGGTGATGAGCAGCGCGCTCGTCACCTCGAACGCGAACAGGTAGTCGGTGAAGATCAGCTCGGCGAGCCCCTCGACGTTCCCGCCGGCGTTGAGCTCCTCGGCCGGGACGGGGTCCGCGATCACCGCTCGGGTGACGGCCGCGACCAGGACGAAGGCAAAGCCGCCGGCGGCGAGGATCGCTGCGACCCGCTGGCCCTTCAACGTCTCGATGAGCGAGTCCGACGCGTCGACGCCGACGAGCATGATGACGAAGAGGAACAACATCATGACCGCACCGGTGTAGACGATCACCTGCACGACTCCGAGGAACGGAGCGTCCTGCGTGACGTACAGCACCGCCAGGCCGATCATCGTCACCGCCAGCCAGAGGGCGCTGTGCACCGCCTTGCGTGACGCCACCAGCCCGATGCCGCCGAGCACGGTGATCGGCGCGATGATCCAGAACGCCACGGCCTCGCCGCTCATGTCTGGTGCTCCAGGAAGTAGTCCTGCTCGTCGTCGCCCAGGCGTCGCGGGT
>Ga0316576_10001071_pt1 | contig 14208 bp, 11 predicted proteins | sample S0NA_FD_203075 | JGI IMG/M metagenome (GOLD analysis project Ga0316576, IMG submission 203075) | Rhizosphere microbial communities from salt marsh grasses in Alabama, United States - S0-2_050615r3r5 | ecosystem: Host-associated > Plants > Roots > Rhizosphere | place: USA: Alabama | collected... | reverse complement strand
TGGGGATCGCCCGCCGGCGCGACCCCGCGGGGGCCCGGCTCACTTCGGGGCGGGCTCCGTCGTGTCCGCGTCGCCGCCGAGCTCTCCGGCGTCGATCTCTTCCTGGGTCAGCACCTTGCGGATCGAGACCAGCGCGCGCTCGATGAACGGGTGCTGCTGCTTCGGGATGATGCGGGCGCGGCCGCTGAGCATCTCCTGGGCGAGCTCCCGAAGGGTCTTGATCTCGGCCTGCATGCCGGAGCGCTCGACGAACATGCAGGTGGAGGTCAGCAGGCTCATCCAGGAGAGCTTGATGCGGCGGGGCGGGGTGCCGTCATCGCCGGTGAATTCGAACCAGGTGCCGAACTTCATCTTGCGCAGGCGCTCGATCATCGCCCGCTCCTCCTCGCTCAGCTCGTCCTCGCTGCTGTCGTCAATGATGCTGCGCATGTAGCTGTTGGCCGATGCGCTTTGGGCCACCCCGGAGGTATCCTCGGTGCCCCCTTCCGTCGCGAGCCGCTCGCGCCATCGCAGCGGGTCGTCGAGAACGACGTTGACCGCGTCGAGGACGGAATGGTTGTAGCTGCCCATGCTGCGCACGCCCTCGCCGATGCGCTGGCGAAGCTGCGGCGCTGCGGCGACACGCCGCTCCAGCTCGGCCTGCTGCAGCGACGGCTCGAACAATCCGATCAGCTGCTCCGCGGTCGCCACCGCGTCCTTCCAGGGCGCACTGTCGTCCCCGGCCTCGTTGCGCAGGGCGATGAACGCGAGCATGTCGAGCCAGTTGCGGTGCAGGAAGGTCAGCACCGGCTCCGGCAGCGGCTGGCGCTGCACCAGGGTCTGGATCTCCTTTGCGGCGTGCTGCTTCGCCAGCTGCAGGCGCTCGCGGCCACGCGCCGCCTCCTTGGTGCGCTGCTCCATGGTGTCGGTGCGTTTGCGCTGCTCCTCGACCGCGGCCTGGAAATCCTTCAGCAGCTCGTCGAACAGCGACACGTCGTCGCTGAACTCCTGGAGCACCCGGTCGACGGTGCGCTGGATGTGCGGAAAGATGCCGCGGTTCGGGTTGGCCTCCTCGACCCAGAGGCTGCCGGCCTCCACCATGTCGTCGAGCAGCTGGCGTGCCGGATGATTACGGTTGACCAGCAGCCGCCGGTCGATCAGCGCAACCTTCAGGTAGGGCGTATGCAGGTGGCTGATCAGCGCCTTCGCCGCATTGGGCAGCACCGGATCGTTGAGCATGTACTCGAACAGCATGCCGATCAGGTCGATCAGGTCCGCGTCCACCGGCGCGAGCTTGTCGCGTCCGAGGGCGTCGAGCACCTCCTGCCGCTCCTCGGTCAGCGCCTGCTTGACTCGGCCGAGGAAGCGCTCGTCCAACTCCAGGTTGGGCATCCCGCCGGACGCCGGCGCGGGGACTGGCGGACGCTGCGGCGTGGATGCGGCCTTGACGCTGGAGAACGCCGAGACCACCTGCTCGCGCTGCACTGGCGGTCTGGCCGTGGCGCCGCCGGCCTGCGCAGGGCCGCGCCGTGAGGACATCAGCTCCAGGATCGTGTCGAACAGCTCGCTGCCGAGGGACGGGCCCGAGTCCGCGTCGGAGTCGGAATCCTCCAGGGCGCTGCTCGCTTCAGCGTCGGCCCTGGCGCGTATCTCCCGCTCGCGCGCCTTCTTGATGCTGACCGGGCGGATGTGCGGCAGGATGCCGTCATCTTTCAGGATCGTGTTCAGGTCGCGATAGAGCGGCTGGGCCTCGCGCATGAACAACTTGTCGAACAACGCGTAGAGGACGATCTTGATCTTGACATCGACCTCGATGGTCCGCAGCGCGTGCCGGAACGCGTGCACCAGGTGATGCGGCCCGGCGAGAATCTCATAGTCCTTGAGCTTCTTCCCGCCGTTGACGGCGGCCAGGCGCTGACTGAGCGCGTAGAGCTCCGGAAAGTAGTTCGCGTTGGCCTTGATGATGATGTTTTCCGTGGCCACCGATTCTTCCATGTCGTCCGGCGGGATCAGGCTCAGCTCATCGAGATCGTCGGGGGCCTCTATCTGCGGCGGCGCCGCATGACCGAACTGGTCGAACCCCAGGGTCACGTCGTCGAGGAACTGCTGGCCCATCGCCTCCCGCCCCCGGTTCAAGTGGGAGATTGCCTCGAAGAACCGCCCCTGGACCGTGTTCGACTCCGCTCGCTCGGCGAAATCGAGCAGCGCCGTGCCCGCGCGCTCGAACAACTCGTCGAGGTGCTCCGCGCAAAAGGCCAGCACGTGCTCCCGGTAGCGCTGCATCGCGGCGGCATGGCGCGCCCGGCCGTCGTTGTTGACACTTCCTGAGGCGGTCATGACAGAAGACGCCCTCGTGCGTGGCGATCCGGGCCGCGGGCCTGATGCCGCTCCCTGCCCCGTTGATCGGTGCTCGATCTGTCCCCGCCTGGCATGGGTCGTGCGCGGCTGTGGCGCGAGGCTCAGTCCTCGCCGATCACCCGCTCGTCGCGGGGCGTGGATAGGAGCTTCTCGGCCTCGCCCTGCTGGTTCGCGAAGATCAGTCGATAGTCCGCGTCGTCATCCGCGGCGCGCTGCTCCCGCAATGAGCGGACGAGGCTCTTGGCCTCCTGATACTTCTCTTTGGTGTCGATATAGGTGAGCTGCAGGTTCGGCTGAACCCGGTAGACGAAATAAGGCATACGACCGGCCCTTTGATGATTCCTCGCGGCGCTGGGCCGGCCTGCCGCCGGCCTTGCGTGGCTCCCGCGACCGAGATGAGGGTGACCCCGTCGGAGTCCACCCCCTTTTCACCGGGTTTTCGCAGAAAGCCAGCACGATTGCAAGATTTCCGGTACAGGGCGCCCGGCGGAGCATCGGACTTGCGCGGCGAGGCCGCCGGCCGCCGGATCAAATCGGCTTGCGGCGGCCATAAGGAGAACCTTGGAATAACTGCTTCGCCATTATGGTAAGGTCTGCGACCGTTCGCGCGGCTGACCTTCGGCCGCGGCGCGACATGAGGCGGCCGCGCGGCCGCTGCATCGAGACGACGCCCTCGCGGCTTGCCGTCTCGCACCGTGCAGGGCCACGGCCAGCAGGCCCGATCGGCGGACCTGCGCCAGATCCCAATTCGATACCGGCGAGTGCTCCGAGGAGGCACCTCATGATCCGACCCGTAGGCTCAGACGAGCTCAAACCCCTGTTCGTTTACGACCCGGACCAGCACCATGCGCTGATGCGCGAGGCCGAGACCCTGCCGGCGGTCACCATCAGCTCCCAGGCGGCCGGCAATGCGGTGATGATGGGCGGCGGCTACTTCACGCCGCTGGCGGGCTTTATGAATGTCGCCGATGCCGTCAGCGTCGCCGAGACCATGAAGACCACCGACGGGCGCTTCTTCCCGGTGCCGATCCTGTGCCTGATCGACGATGCCTCCGCCATCGCCGATGCCAAGCGCATTGCGCTGCGCGACCCGAACATGGAAGGCGAGCCGGTGCTCGCGGTCATGGACGTGGAGGCGATCGAGCAGGTCACGGACGAGCAGATGGCGCTGATGACGGAGCGGGTCTACGGCACACTCGACATGGAGCATCCCGGCGTCGCGGCGTTCAACACCCAGGGCCGCGTCGCGCTGTCCGGCTCCATCCAGGTGCTGCACTTCTCCTACTTCCAGGACGACTTCCCGGACACCTTCCGCACCGCGGTCGAGATCCGCAACGAGATCGCCGAGCGCGGCTGGAAGCGCATCGTCGCGTTCCAGACCCGCAACCCGATGCACCTCGCCCACGAGGAGCTCTGCCACATGGCCATGGAGCGCCTGGAGTGCGACGGCCTGGTCATCCACATGCTGCTCGGCAAGCTCAAGCCCGGCGACATCCCGGCGCCGGTGCGCGACGCGGCTATCCGCAAGATGGTGGAGCTGTACTTCCCGCCGAACAGCGCGATGGTCACCGGCTACGGCTTCGACATGCTCTACGCCGGCCCGCGCGAGGCAGTGCTGCACGCCTACTTCCGCCAGAACATGGGTGCCACCCACTTCATCATCGGCCGCGACCATGCCGGCGTCGGCGACTACTACGGCGCCTTCGACGCGCAGACCATCTTCGATGAGCAGGTCCCCGAGGACGCCCTGGACATCGAGATCTTCAAGGCCGACCACACGGCCTACTCGAAGAAGCTCAACAAGGTGGTCATGATGCGCGAGGCCCCCGACCACACCAAGGAGGACTTCGTGCTGCTGTCCGGCACCAAGGTGCGCGAGATGCTCGGCAACGGCATCGCCCCGCCGCCGGAGTTCAGCCGGCCCGAGGTGGCGCAGATCCTGATGGACTACTATCAGTCGCAGAAGTAGGACGCGCCCGCGTCGGCGGCTCGGCCGCGTCCTTGCCGCCAGTGAGAAAAGCCCGCCCCGGTCACCCGGGGCGGGCTTTTTTTGGCGGCCGGTGCGTCGGATGGACTGCCTTGTCCCCCGTTCTTTCGACGAACTCAGGGACGGAGCATGCGAGCGTCCGGCGCCCGCCGTTGCGCGGCGCCGAGCAGGCCCAACCCGATGCCGAGCAGCGCGACGGCCGGCGCCACGGGCGCGTTGCCGGTCTCCATCGGCGTCAGCAGAACGGCAGTGCCAGTGGCGGCGCTAAAGTGGGCGTCCGCGCCGACCACAGCGCTCAGCTCCGTCGTGGTGCCGGACTGCCATACATAGGGGTAAGACTCCCCCGGACGCGGTTGCCGCCGCACTATAGACCCATCCCTGGTTATCGAGCCCCGCGACGCTTGAGCCGTTGGCGCCGAGCGTGCCGAGGTTGGTGATGTTGCTGTCGTCCGCGATGAAGCCGCGATGCTCGCCCGTTGCGGTCGAGCTGGTGCCGGCGACGAGTCCGTCGGCATTGACCAGCATTGGTCCAAAGGACAAGGGGCCGGCCACGATGGCGCCACCGAGTGTCGGGATTTCACTGAGGGGGTACTTCGGCGCCGCGGAAGCCCCGTGACTGCCAAGAACAGGACTGGGATAAGCCATCGAGACCGGCCCCAACCGCAACCAAATCTCTCCAACTGCGCTGCAACATCTCGAACATCTCCAGATCGCCCCGCTCACCGATTGCGCGGGATGCCGCACAGGGTCCAGTGGCGGCGCTCGATCGGCCGCGGCGAACAATTATCTTGCTGTTGTGGGGCTTTAGTGCGCGCAGGCGCGGGGCCAAGATGCGCCGAGACTCGGTGGCTCGAAGGAGGAGTTGGAGCTGACCGGCAATCCGACCATGGGCACCAAAGAGGCCGGCGATGCGCCGATGCCCCGCAATCCGGCATCGGCGCATCGCCCGCATTGGGTGCAGATCTCGTCGAAGCGCTATGCCGCCGCGCGGTTCAGCGCGGACAGCACCGCCCGCAGCGACGCGCTGACGGTGTCCCGGTCGATCGCGGCGCCGGGTACCGCGCGGCCGTCGACGTCGAGCAGCACGTAGGCCGCGGCCTCGGCGTCGGTGCCGGCGCCGATGGCGTGCTCCTGGTAGTCGCGCACGTTCACCGGCTGGCCGCCGTGGCGGGTCCAGGCGTCGGCGAAGGCGGCGATGGCGCCGTCGCCCTCGCCGGTCAGGCGCTGCTCTTGGCTGTCGATGCGCACCCGCGCCTCGATGCGGTCGTGGCCGGTGCGATGCAGCCGGTAGCCGAGCAGCCGCGCCGGCGCGTCGTCACGGACGAATTGCTCGCGGAACAGCCGGTGGATGGTATCCGCATCGATCACGCCGCCGCGCTGCTCGGCCTCGCGCTGCACGATCGGCGCCAGCGCCTGCTGCATCCAGCGCGGCAGGCTGAGCCCGAAGTCGCGCTCCAGCACGAACGCGACACCACCCTTGCCGGACTGGCTGTTGACGCGGATCACCGCCTCGTAGCTGCGACCGATGTCGGCGGGGTCGATGGGCAGGTACGCGACCTGCCACGGCTGGCCGGCCTCGCTGGCCGGGCGCTGGTGCTTCAGCGACTTGCGGATCGCATCCTGGTGGCTGCCGGAGAAGGCGGTGTAGACCAGCTCGCCGACCCACGGGTGGCGCGGATGGCAGGCGATGCCGGTGCACCGCTCCACCACCGCGATGATCCGGTCCGGGTCGCTCAGGTCCAGCCGCGGGTTAACGCCCTGGCTGTAGAGGTTCATCGCCAGCGTGATCAGGTCCATGTTGCCGGTGCGCTCGCCGTTGCCGAGCAGCGTGCCCTCGACCCGGTCCGCGCCCGCGAGCAGGCCGAGCTCGGCGGCCGCGGCGGCACCGCCGCGGTCGTTGTGGGTGTGCAAGGACACGATCACGCTGTCGCGCCGGCCGGAGGTCCGCTCCAGCTCGCGGCAGAACCACTCCACCTGGTCGGCGAAGACGTTCGGGCTCGCCGATTCCACCGTCGCCGGCAGGTTCAGGATGCAGGGGTGCTCGGGCGTCGGCCGCCAGACATCGAGCACCGCGTTGCAGACCTCGACCGCGTAGTCGGGCTCGGTCTGCGAGAAGCTCTCCGGAGAATACTGGAAGGTCCACGCGGTGCCCGGGTACTTGGCCGCCTCGCGCTGCAACAGCTCGGCGCCGCGCACGGCGATGGCCTTGACCGCGTCACGGTCGGCGCCGAACACCCAGTCGCGCTGCACCGGCGACGTGGAGTTGTAGACATGCACGATGGCCCGGTGTACGCCGTCGAGGGCCGCGAAGGTGCGCTCGATCAGGTCCTCGCGGGCCTGCACCAGCACCTGCACCGTGACGTCGTCCGGGATCTGGCGCTCCTCGATCAGCCAGCGCACGAAGTCGTAGTCCGGCTGGCTCGCGGACGGAAAGCCCACCTCGATCTCCTTGATGCCGATGTCGACGAGCAGCGCCCACAGCTCGCGCTTCTGCGCGACGCCCATCGGCGCGAGCAGCGCCTGATTGCCGTCGCGCAGGTCCACGCTGGCCCAGCGCGGGGCCGTGGTGATGGTGCGATCCGGCCAGCCGCGGTCACGCAGCGGCACGGTCGGGGCGGGGCGGTAATGGCGGTGGTCGAGCATGGTCGTCGAGCTCCGGGACGAAGAGAGCGCGGTGGTAAGTGCGCGGTGCGTTGCGTGGAGGTTGGCGACCGCGGTCCCGCTCGGGTTGCGGGCTGGGGCCGCTCGGTCACTGGTTTCGGGTCCGTGCCTTGTGAGCCGGACCCGGACGCCGGCTTGTGGCCGACGGTGAATAGTCTGCGGCGCCAGAGGCGGCAGGGGATTGCGAATGTGCTCACCGGAACCACGTGTTACGCAACAAATCGCTCCCAAGCATCGAAAACTCGCAACTTTCGGTCTATGCTCTTCCGCAGGCGCCAGCCCCGGCAGTCCGACCACCACGCCACGCATGTCGAAACCGTGCGCGGCACTGCGCACCAGAACCATGCTCGACCCCTACGACAAACGCATCCTCGACATCCTCCAGCACGAGGGCCGCATCAGTAACCAGGAGCTCGCCGACCGCATCGGCCTGTCGCCGTCGCCGTGCCTGCGGCGGGTGCGGGCGCTGGAGGAGAGCGGGCTGATCGCCGGCTATCGGGCCATGCTCGATGCGCGCAAGCTGGGCCTGAGCCTGATCGCGTTCCTGAGCATCTCGATGGACCGGCACACGCCGGAGCGCTTCGCCAACTTCGACGCGACGGTGACCGCGCTGCCGGAGGTGCTGGAATGCTTCCTGATCACCGGCCGCGACGCGGACTATCAGCTCAAGGTCATCGTCCGCGACATGGACGCCTACCAGGACCTGCTGCTGAACACCCTCACGCGCATCGAAGGGGTCAGCGGCGTGCATTCCAGCTTCGTGCTGCGCCGAGTGGTGGAGCGCACCGCGCTGCCGCTGTCTTGACGGGGAGCGCCGGCTTCAGCCGATCCGCTCGGCGCGGGGGCGCTGTCAAAGCCCGTCCCTGACAGGCACGAAGCGCCGGCCCAGCCGCTCGGCGAGCGCACTCAGCCGGGCATCGACCGCGGCCTCCTGCCGCGCCTTCAGCGTCCCGCCGAGCAGCGCGCGCTGCTCGTCGACGGCCTCGAGCAGGTCGGCGCGCATCTCGTCGCGGAAGCGGACCTCGTCGATCTCGATCATCACCTTGTCCACGGCGAGCCAGGCGGCCGCGCCGGCGCCGATGCCGCAGAGCACCGCCCAGGGGCCGGTCGGCGCACAGAACGCCGCGCCGCCGAGGGCCGACGCCAGCGTCGAGCCGCCCTTCTTTGCCGCGGCCTTGCCGGCCAGCGCGGCGGCGGTCTTGAAGCTCTGCTTCGCCGCGAGCTTGGTGCCGACCGCGGTCGCGACCTTCTTCGACAGCAGCTTCGCGGTGACCACGCCCACCGCCGCGCCGGCGCCGGCCGCGGTCCCGGCGCGGGTGGCGTCACGCGGCAGCCCGGCGAGGTCGCCGAGCCCGGCCGGCGCGAGGCCGCCGGTCAGCTCCACGGTGCAGGAGCTGTCCTCCGATGCCTGTTGCAGGCGGCTGCCGAGATCGTCGGTCAGTCTCGCCATCCGCTCCTCGGTGTCCGACTCCAAGCCCTCCTGCAGCCGCTGCAGCGCCTGCTCGAAGCTGGTGTCCGCGAACAGCCGCTGCTCCAGCTCCGCGGACATCAGCGCGCCGAAGTCGCCCACCGCCAGCGCGGCGAGGCGCTGGTATTCGCCGATCACGGTGAAGTACCAGTCCAGATAGGCGTCGACGCCCTGCTCGACGCGGCCGAACAGCGCATCGAGCTCGGTGTCGACGCGCCGGTCCCCGGCCGCGAGCAGATCCCGGCGGACCTGCTGCAGCCGCGTGTCCAGCTCGCCGGACAGGGCCTTCAGGCCGGGGTCGGCCCGGCACGGGTTGGTCCAGGCGACGACCTGGCGGGCCTGCTGCTGGAGCGCCGACGGGTCGAAGTCGCGCAGCTTGCTCACGGCGTACAGGTAGGGCACCGCGAGCAGCAGGATGGTGTAGATGAACGCGGTCGAGACCGTGCCGCCGGCGGCGCGCTCCCTGCCGCGTGACTTACCCGATGCCTGCCGGCGCTGCTCCACCAGCGCCAGCGTGCCGAGCAGCAGGCTCGTGAACAGCCACGCGAGCAGCCCGGCGCGGGCCAGCAGCAGCAGCCAGGCGGCGAGCTTCAGCGCCGGGTCCGGCAGGCTCGGGATTACCAGCTGGGACGCGTGCCAGGCGAGCGCCTGCACCGCGGCCATGCCGCCGATGAGCCAGCCCGCGGCGGCGCAGCCGCTGCCCGCGGCCGCGGCCGCGAAGGCCTCTTCGGCGACCCGGTGCCAGGGCATCCCGCGGGTGTCGGCGCCTGCGCCCAGCGTCAGGTCCAGCGCCAGGAAGGCCGCGGCGAGCAGCAGCAGGTTGAGCGCCATCAACGGCCAGCGGCGGGCGAGGAAGCCGGACTTGTCCGCCTGCACCTCGGTGGCCAGGCGCCGCTGCACCGGGCCGATCAGCAGCGAGAGCAGCAGCACATCCAGCGCCAGCACCGCCCAATGCTCCGGCCGCAGCAGTGCCGCCAGGGGCAGCAGCACCGCGGCGAGCACGACCGCGACGGCCGCGGCGAAGGCCTGCAGGAGCCAGCCGCGGATCAGCCAGCGCCGCAGCCGGCTGCGCTCGTCGGTGACGCCCTCCAGCCAGAGCCGGCGCGCGAACAGCAGGTTGCCGGCCCGGTAGGCCCAGATGGGCCAGGCGACGGGAATCAGCAGCGGAAACAGCGCCCAGCAGGGCAGGCGCGTCACCGCCAGCGCCGCGACGTAGACCAGCGTTGCGGCCAGGGTCAGCGGCAGCAGGCGGCGCAAGGGGGTGTCGGCGGTCATCGGCCGCACGGTGGGCAGCAGAGTGCGGCGCAATCGGCTCGTGGATGACCTGGTCCTGTCCGGCACGCTGCGATGCTTTGGGCACGGCGCCGGATGCGGGACGACGCGGGGGCGGCCGGCACTCCGATCCCCGCGAGCATGACGGGGTCGCGGTGCATCATCCCAGTGCAACAGGGCACAAGTCCCGAGACCCTCTCAGGTCGTTGTCGTTGTCGTTGTCGTTGTCGTAATTGTGGTCTCAACCGCGCGGATATTCGATGACGGCTCCGATTACGACAACGATAACGAGGCGCCGTGATCTTGGAACCTGCGCCGCGAAGCACTCGCCCGGCTCACCAAGGTATCGGCTCACCGTGTCGGAAGAAGCCGCCGCTCGGGCCGTTCTCGGGCAGGGTCGCGGCCCAGACGATGCCGCGGGCACCCTCCTCGATGGTCAGCGTGGCGTTCGGCCCGCCCATGTCGGTGCGCACCCAGCCGGGGCAGACGGAGTTGATCTTCACATCGGTGCCCTGGAGCTCGTCGGCAAAGATCCGCGTGACCGCGTTCAGCGCCGTCTTCGACAGCCGGTAGCCCGGGCAGCCGCCATTCATGTCGCTGAGCTGGCCCATACCGGAGGAGACGTTGACCACGCGGCCGCGGCCCTCCATCAGCGGGATCAGCGCCTGGCACAGGTGCAGCGCCGCCAGCGTGTTGGTCTCCATCGCGACGCGGATGGTCTCCAGGTCCGCGACGAAGATGCTCGCCTCCGGGGTGCCGGGGCTCGGGTCCGGGAAGATGCCCGCGTTGTTGACCAGCACGTCGATGCGCCCGAATTCCGTGCGCAGATAGTCGCGCAGCTCCTGCACCGACGCGTGCGCGGTGACGTCCAGCCGGTGGAAGCGCACGTCGCGGCCGGTGGCGGCCAGGCGCTCGGCAGCGGCACGGCCCTCGGCGTCGCGCCGCGCGGTCAGCACGACCCGGTAGCCGAGCTCGGCGAGCTGGCGGACGGTTTCGAGTCCCAATCCCCGGTAGGCACCGGTGACGACGGCGGTCTGCGATTGGCTCATGACTTCGCTCCTGGTGGTGGCTCGGCGCGGGATTATGATGGGAGCGGCTGGCGGGGCACCAGCCGGTTGCCCGGACCGGCGCGTGGCGTCAGTGCCGCGGCCAGCCGCCGCGCCCGTGGTTGCTGAGATCCGGCCCGGGGTCCTGATCAAAATCAGAGCCTGAATCCGAGCCTGAATCAGGGCCGGGATCGGGGCCGGGGCCGTCGGATCGGTCGTCCAACGGCTCGCAGATTCGGTGCTTCTCGTCGAACCAGTCGCCGAGATCGATCAGCCTGCAACGCTCGCTGCAGAATGGGCGGTAGGCGGACGCCGGCACCCAGGGCACGGCGCGGCCGCAGGTGGGGCAACGGACGGACTTCGGCATGACGGGATCGGTGGTCTGTGTCGGCCTCGGGGAGCGGCCTTCAGGTCAGGCGTCCGGTCGCGGCGTCAGAACACGCAACAGGTCAGCGTGAAGGGCACGTCCTCACGCCGCTGCACCGGGCGGCTGGCCCCGTCGGCCTGCATGAAACGGATGCTGAAGCGGTTCTTGTGGCCGCTGACCTCCGGGTACAAGGCCAGCTCCGGCGCGAGGCCGACGCGCACGAGCTGCGCCGGTGTCTGCGAGTCCAGCGCCTCCTGGAAGAAGCCGGCCTCGGCCTTGAGCTGCCGCGGGTTGGCGCTGGTGCGCGCCAGTGCCAGCAGCAGGCGGATTGCCTTGCTCACCGGGTCCATCGGTGCCAGCCAGCCGCGCAGGCGCTCGCTGCGGGTCTCCGGCGGCAGCGTGAGCAGGAAATGGTAGTTCGGCAGGTCGAAGCTGCAGGCCCCGCCCGGAATCGCAATCCGCTGCGCGATGGCCTTCAGGAACTCGCTCTCGCGGGCGCCGGCGCCGATCGGGCCGTCCAGGCTCAGGATGCCCGCCGCGGCCTGCTCCAGCTCCGAGATCACGCCCCTCAGGGCCTTCGGGTCCACGCCCGGCTGGCTGCCGATGCGCGCCAGCGTCGACAGGTTGCGGTCGATCTCTTTCAGCAGCTCGGTCTTCACGTCCGACCGCGCCGTGATGGACAGGATGTCGAGCAGGCCCTCCACCGCGGCACGGGTCTCCCATGGCTCCGCGCGTGGCGTGAAATAGTCGACCTTCTCGAACAGGTGCTCGAGTCGCAGGAAGGTCCGCATGCGCTCGTTCAGCGGATGCTCGAAGATGGTGAGGCTCGACACGGGAGAGGTTCCTCCGAGGCCGGCGGGTCGATCGCTCGCGCACACGCCCGCCCGGGCGCTGGAGCGACTGGCCGCCGGCCGGCTGCTGCAATCGGGAAGGAACGCCCGCTGGCTCGGCCGGGCGCCCCGGCTCGGGGAACGGCGAGCAGCGCGGCTCGCTAATTGCCGTTGATTCTCCGGGATTCGCCGATTGCGGACAAGCCGGCATTCGAAGGGCGGTGGGTCGCGCCCGGCGGCCTGCGCTGCGAGTCGCGGGAGCCGGCCGGGAAGGCGGCGATGGTAAACTGCGCGGCATCACCGGTCCGCGCCTCGGGTGCGGGCCCGGGCCACACCTGGAATTTTGAGCACGAGAGGTTTCATGGCCGGACACAGCAAATGGGCCAACATTAAGCACCGCAAGGCGGCCCAGGACAAGAAGCGTGGCAAGATCTGGACCAAGCTGATCCGCGAGGTCACTGTGGCGGCGCGCGAGGGCGGCGGCGACCCGGACAGCAATCCCCGCCTGCGTCTGGCCATGGACAAGGCCTTCGGCGCCAACATGCCGAGGGACACCGTCGAGCGCGCCGTCAAGCGCGGCGCGGGCGCCGACGAGGGCGAGAACTACGAGGAGATCCGCTACGAGGGCTATGGCCCCGGCGGTGTAGCGGTGATGGTCGACTGCATGACCGACAACCGCAACCGCACCGCCGCCGAGGTGCGCCACGCCTTCACCAAGCACGGCGGCAACCTGGGCACGGACGGCTCCGTGGCCTACCTGTTCACGAAGCAGGGGATCATCAGCTTCCAGCCCGGCACCGACGAGGACGCGGTGATGGAAGCGGCGCTGGAGTCCGGCGCCGAAGACGTGGTCGTCAACGACGACGGCTCGCTGGACGTGATCACCGCGCCGGAGGAGTTCGGCACCGTGCGCGACGGCCTCGGTGCCGCGGGCTTCGACACCAGCGTCTCCGAGGTCACCTACAACGCCTCGACCCAGGCGGAGCTGGACCTGGAGACCGCGCAGAAGCTGCAGAAGATGATCGACGCGCTGGAAGACCTCGACGACGTGCAGGAGGTCTACAACAACGCCGATATCTCCGATGAGATCATGGAGCAGTTGGACGGGTGAGAAAGAGCACGGGATACGGGGCTCCCGGTCCGGTGGACGGAGGCCGCCCGGCTCCGCGTCCCCGGACTGTGCGGCGGGTCGTCCCTGCCCGCGGACGTGCAGCGGCGCTCGACCGGCCGGGCCGGACCGGCACGACCGCGTATCAGGTACCGCGAACGTCGCAGTTGCCCGGCGCCGCACCTGGTGCGCCGCGGTACAGACATCACGGACAGCGCGCGCGTCGCGGGTGACGCCGGCCCCATGCCCGCCGCCCTCCGTCACCGCATCCTCGGCATCGACCCGGGCTCGCGCAACACCGGCTTCGGCATCATCGACACCGATGGGCGGCACAGCCGCAGGGTCGCAAGCGGCTGCATCCGCGTCGGCGAGCATCCCTGGCCGGACCGGCTCGGGCTGATCTTCGACGGGGTTGCCGCGCTGGTCAGCGAGCACGCGCCGAACGAGATGGCCGTCGAGCAGTTGATCTTCGCCCGCGACCCCACCGCGGCGCTGAAGATCGGCCAGGCCCGCGGTGCGGTGCTCTGCGCCGGGCTCAAGGCCGGTGTCACCGTGCACGAGTACAGCCCCAAGTCGGTGAAGCTCGCCGTCGTCGGCAGCGGCGGCGCCGGCAAGGGCCAGGTGCAGCACATGGTCCGCGTCCTGCTGTCGCTGGAGGGCGAGCCCGGCGAGGACGAGGCGGACGCGCTGGCCATCGCGCTGTGTCACGCCCACTCGATGGGCATCCCCCAGCGCAAGCGGGCAGCGGCGAGCTGGCGGGATTTTCGTCCCTGAGTCCACGGCGATTGCGCCGTGGACAAGCGCGGCGCCTCAACGCGGCTTCAGTAGGTCAGCGTCTTCGGCAGCGCCTTGGCCTGGGCGACCCACTCCTCCACCTGGGCCGCGGTCGGCGGACGCTCGGAGAGCTGCATGGTGTCGTTGGTCTCGATGATCTTCGCGTGCAGGTTCTCGGGCTTGCGGCTCGCGAGCTCCTTGACCGTGTCGACACCGGCGTGCTCCAACAGGTCGCCGTAGACCCCGGAGACGCCCTTGATCCTGGCCAGGTCCGCGCGGTTGGCCAGCTGCAGGATGTCCCTGGTGTCGCAGCCGCAGGCATCGGCCAACTCCTTGCGCTGGGCCGGGCTTGCGGCGG
>Ga0316576_10001069_pt1 | contig 14220 bp, 12 predicted proteins | sample S0NA_FD_203075 | JGI IMG/M metagenome (GOLD analysis project Ga0316576, IMG submission 203075) | Rhizosphere microbial communities from salt marsh grasses in Alabama, United States - S0-2_050615r3r5 | ecosystem: Host-associated > Plants > Roots > Rhizosphere | place: USA: Alabama | collected... | reverse complement strand
GCAACAGCAACAGAACCAAACCGAAGACCACGGCGCTCGCCCGCTCGAAGACCATTCGGCTCACCGCCATGGCGTCATGAACGGAACGCCTCAACGTCCTCAGCATCAAGATGGTCATGATCTCGGCGCAAGCCAGGGCGAGCCCGATGGTCAGCCAGATCCCCATCGACCACAGAAGGTGATGCCTCGTCACTTCGTACTGGAAAAGCGCCACCCAGCCGCGGCCATACCGGAGAATCGAATCCAAGTACCTGCCAGACTCCCAGTGTCGAGCAGCGAGAACGAAGTAGGTCGTGGGCAGCTCCGGATCCAGCCGCGCCGCCGTTTCCAGAACGAGATCACCGGGATCCTCGTGACCCTGTGACCACGCGACGAGGGCCGACGCCTGGGCCGTCAGTCGCCGCACGTCGATTTCCTCGGCTGACTCGACGAGCTCGTCGAGGTGCTCCTGCAGGGGAACCTCGCCGAATTCCTTCGCCGACAGTGCCTCCTGGACTTCCATCCATGCCTCGTCCACGGCAGCCTCCGCCGGCGCCAGAATCAGCGCGACGGACGCAACCAGCCAGGCGACGCGAGCGAGCTTCATCGCTGGTGCTGCACGTAAAGAGCACGGAGCTGGAAGATCACGTTAGACAGAATCTGACCCTCCTCGGTCGACAGGTTTCCGTTGGTCTTGCTCTCGAGCATCGTCAGGTACTCGATCACCCGTTGTGCCTCTGCCGGCTGCGCCGGCAACCCCTGCGCCCCAGTGATCAGCAACTCCGCCTGCTGGGCCAGCCCGGCCACCAGATCGAGAAACAGCGGGGAGGTCGCGGGGCCACCAGCTCGTGGGCGCTCGGACGCGTCACCGCGTGGCGGAGCGCTCGGCCCTGGTTTCGGCGGAGCGCTCCTATCGGGCGGTGGAGGTGTCGATTTCGCTGGTGGCCGAGTCACGGTAGGCGGCCGATCGGGCCGCAGCTCGCCGCTTTCATCGAAATGGCGCCGGTCCACGACCTTGATCTTCTTGGGTCCTTCACCAGCGTCGCTCACTGTCCCTCCCCAACTCGTTCGATTCCAGAATACTACGTAGCTCCGAACACGGGTTCAAGCAACGGCAGCCGCCGCCGACATCAGTCCGCGCGGAAGCTCGGACGGCGTTTCTCGAGAAACGCGGTCGTCCCCTCACGCATCTGGTCGCTGGCCGCACCGACCCCGAACAGCGTTGCTTCGAGCAAGCAAGCGTCGTCGAGGCACATGTCAACGCCGGCATTGACCGCCTCGAGGCAGTGACTGACGGCCAGAGGTCCGTTACCGAGGATCTGGCCGAGGAGCGAACTCAGCGTCTCGTCGAGGTCTTCGGGCGTACACACCTGATTGACGAGACCCATGTTCTTCGCTTCGTCCGCGTTGACGTTGCGACCCGTCAGGAGCATCTCCAGCGCGCGACCGCGCCCGACCAGTCTGGGCAGCCGCTGCGTGCCACCGTACCCGGGAATCAACCCCAGCTTGACCTCGGGTTGCCCAAACACTGCGTTGGTCGTCGCCACTCGAAGGTGGCATGCCATGGCAAGCTCGCATCCGCCGCCCAGAGCGTAACCGTTGACGGCTGCCACAACGGGCACGAGAAGGCGTTCGATTCTGCCGAAAACCGCCTGCCCGCGAAGCGCGAACTCCTTCGCCTCCACCGGCCCCAGCGCGGCAAGCTCGGCGATGTCGGCGCCCGCCACGAACGCCTTGTCACCAGCACCGGTGATCACGACCGCACGAACTCCGTCGTCGACCTCGATGTCGGCGACGGCCCGTTCTAGATCGGCGATCGTCGCACGGTTGAGCGCGTTGAGCTTGCTCGGACGGTTGACGGTAATGCGACGCACACCTTCGGTGTCGGTCACCAGCAGGTTCTCGAAGCCCATCGTGATTCCTCCTTCAGGTCAATCCGCAACGCGGGACCGAGCCCACTCGCTTCCGGCCGAGTGTATCGTGGAACGAAAAACGCGGCGGACAAAGCCGCCGCGGAAATCACTCTCTCGTCAATCGGAGCTAGTCGAAGTCGGACGGGCTCACCGCTCGATCGACGCCGGCATCGAGAACGTGGTTGGCCGAGAATCCATGACCGAGCCGTCTCGCGTTGTAGTCGCGGAGCTTGGTCACTTCACGCCACAGCAGCGCTTCGAGGAAGACCCCTGAAACCGGCTCATCCGGCTTTGCGGGCTGGTACTCGATCCCGATATGCTCGAGGATGAACGCCAGCTCCCAGTGAAGAAGCGGCGCATCCCAAAGCCACGTCACTGGGACCAAACCCCAGCTCTGGAGTCGCTCGTGAGCGGTCTGGGGGTCAGGGGTCGCTTCGGCGTACCCGACGGCGATCTTGAGAATCAACTGGGCAGCCTCACCGTGGTTGACGGCGTCCTTGTAACGTACAGCTTCCGGGTCGCTCTGGGCGCTGGCGAAAGACGCCAGAAACACCAACAACCCACCGACAATCAACCGCTGCCGCATGAGAACCTCCACACTGCAATCCCCATGGTACGTTCGGCGTCCAACTCTGTCAATGCGATGAACAGACTCGTCGCGGTCCCGACTCAGAAAAACCGACGGCGGACGATGATCACGTCCCCCGCCTCGATCACCGGGTCTGGTAACTTGCCCTTCCGGATTTGACCGAGGTCAAAGGTGTGGATCGTCTTGTCGCCGTCACCGCCACGGTGGACTTCCACGGTCTGTGACGCGAACTTCCCCTGCCCGCCTGCCTGCGACAAGGCCTGCATCAGGGTCATGCCGGACATCAGGTCGTACTGACCGGGGCTTGCCACCTCGCCAGTGATGAAATACCGCTGTTTGGCCGATACCGAAACCACGTCACCCGGTTGAAGGTAGACGTCTCGCCCCTCTTCCCCGGTGAGAAGCTGACCCGTCGAGAAGATCCGAGCCACCGGTTGCTCTTCGCCGTCCACCAACCACAGCCGGCGAAGCTCGACCACGGGCCCCGCGGAGCCCGTCAGACCTCCAGCCTCAGCGAGAATCGTCGGCAACGACGTGCGGCCTTCCAGATAGTACGTTCCCGGACGAGAGACCTCGCCGAGCACGGTCACTGGTTGTGATCTGTACTGCTCGACCTCGACCTGAAGCTGGACGTCATGATAGTAGTCACGTTCCAACAGCTCTTCGAGGCGTCGGGAGATCTCCGAGGTTGTGCTGCCGGAGACCTTCAGGCGCCCAAGAATGGGAAAAGAGATCTCGCCCGATTCCTCGACGGCGAACTCGCCAGAGATCTCGTCATGGCTGAACGCCTCAATCTTGAGGACGTCGCCGGCGCCGACCCGGTAGCCGGTAACCTGCGGCGCGGTCTCACCCTCGACGGCGACGGCTGGTCCGACGAACGTGATCAGGAGGACAACGAGACACGTCACTCGCATGCGCTGAAGGTAGCACAGTCCCGGCGCAACTGAAGGGGATGCGGCCTCAGTAGCCGACCACGAGGCCGAGTGTGAACACGTTGTAGTCGTACGAATATTCGTAGATGTTCGAATCGCGGTTCTCATGGAGGAAGCCACCCCACAGCGACAGGTAGGGTCCGAAGCGGTACCCGAGCCCCACCGCCCACGTGGTGATCGGATCTTGTCGGTCCTCACCGGTAGTGAGGTCCGGGACATCGTAGTCGTTGACCTGATAGCGGCCTCGGATCTGCGCGTAGAAACGGTTCTTGTCGTACTGGTACTGCATGCTGGCACCGGTGGCCACGTAGTTGGCGTTGGTGCCGTAGTTCGAGGGGTAGTCGGAGCGAAGCAGGTCGAGGCGGAGCGTCGAGCCGTGTCCGAGCTCCCAGCTCAGGTAGCCGCGAGCGATGAAACCGCTGAAATCCGGAATGTCGGGATCACCGAGATGAAGATCGTACGAGGTCCTTCTGTAGCCAACGGCGAGGTTCGTGGAGACGACCGGACTCAGCTGGCCGTCAAAGTCCACCGTCAGCTCGTCGGACTGGGACGTGCGGTACGAGTAGGTCTGGGTCTCGTCTGGATCGAACTCCGTGTGGCGATACGCCAGGTTCATGACGAGAATCTCACTGAGCTGGTGCAGCCACCCGAAGCCTGCGCTGAACCGGTCATAGTCGTAAAACAGGTTTGGATCTTCGTGATTGAGAACCGTGTAGTCGGCGAAGAGGTTGAGACCATCTGTGTTGGTGATCCAGTAATCGAGGTTGAGCTCGGCGTAATGCTTCTTGAAATCGCGGTCACCCCAGACGAGCTCTCCGCCGGGATCGACCTCGCGGGTCTCGAGGTTGCCCTGGATGTACTTGTAGGTCGTGCTCAACACGAGACCGTTCGAGAACTCGAAACCACCGAGGATGTCGACGAAGTGACCCCACTTGTCGGCAAGCTCGTAGTCCTTGTAGTCCCGGTACTGCGGAGTGTACGAGAACAAAACGTACGACTCGTAGATGGGAAGCTCGAACTGAAGTCGCGCTCTCGCCAGCAGAACCTGGTCGGACACCTCATCGTCGGGCGTGAAAAAGATGTTGTCGCGATGCTGCCATGTGAGCTGAACCGCCGGACTGAATAGGAACGGCCCGACCGCAATCGCCTCACCAGGGTTTGGGGCCGCCTTCGTCGACTCAGTCATGACCGGTTGATCGAGGTCCCCCTGCCCCCCCTGTGCCATCGCCGACGGCGCGGCCAACGAAACCCCGATCACGATCGCCAAAAGTGTCGTTCGCTGCGTCATCGAACTCTCCCAAGCAGCCGCTTCATCGCTTCATCCCGGATGTCATCACTGGAACCAAACCACATCGACGCTCGGCCGATCGGGCCCATGACAAGTAGGATAACACCAAACCATTCTAGTCGCAAATCCTAGGGCATTCCCAGGCTCGACGTGTCGAGAATGAACGTCGCATTTTCGTCAAAGGGCGCCCGAATACTACGAACCCAGAAGCCCGGCTTTCAGATCCTGTGTCGGCGGGTGGTCGCCCAGCCACACCTTGAGCAAAGCTGTTGCGAAATCGTCACCTTCGATGATCCCGACAGACTTGCCGTTGACCGAAACCGATGTTCCGACCTCGGGCGTCAGGTCGATTTCGACCACATCTCCATCCTTCATGTCGCCAAAAAAGCCTGCGAATTTCTTCACTCTTTCTTCGAGCTTCCCGTAGGCATCGGGCGAGTTCCCTTCGAAACCCTCGAACCATGCGGCGTCCATCTTCTTCTTGGTCGCACGATTGGTCAGAAAATGCATCACGACCCGTTTGGGTCCGGTTGAGCTCACGATTTCGGCCGCATTCGAGGTCGGCGATTCCAGATACAGGCCAGCCACGTAGACTTCGACCCAGAGCTTTTTGCGAAGCCCCATCCCGTTGAGCTCGAGGGTCGTATCGCCCACAGTCACCTGATCGACCATGGTCACCCCGGCTAGCTCACCGCCCGAGACCACCGGAACCGAAAGCGCACAGACGATCAGGACCGACGCGAGTCGATGCATGTCAAGCCTCCTTGTATTCGTTTCAACACACCCCGTCATTGTACCGGAGACCGTTCGACCTATGGAGTATGACCCGTCTTTGCCTCGGATCTGCGAGCCGGCGCCGATCCGTCGGACCCGACAACGAGTGCACCTCTGGCACCGGCCGCTCACCCGACTCCGACTGACCTTCCGGCAGCGTGGTCCTTCCGTGGTTCCGAATGTTCTCCCTCTCGAGACTTGCCGCGCTGCGACATTCCACCTTCCACTCATCGCCGCCAGACTTAGTCCAATCATGACAGTGTGATAGCTATCGGCGCGAGCTGGACACCAGGGTCGTCAGGCTCACCATCCCTCTCCCTCTTGCCATCTCGCGGCAGATCGTGGAGAATGAATGAGTGTTCATTCACCATATCTTCGGCAACCGCAACCAGACCTGCAGCGGAGGCTGACCAACTCATCTGAGATCGGGAGGTTGATCCATGGGCAGATTGATCCGACGGGCCGCGGTGCTCGGCGCCGGTGTCATGGGCTCCGGCATCGCAGCCCACCTCGCCAACGCCGGAATTCCGGTGCTGATGCTCGACATCGTGCCGCCAGAGCTCACCGACGAAGACACGAAAAACGGGCTCACGGAGGACGACCCGAGGTTCCGTAACAAGTTTGCCCTCGCCGGGCTCGAAGGCATCAAGAAGAGCAAGCCCGCCGCCCTTTACTCACCTCGTTTCCTGCCCCTGATCGAGATCGGCAACTTCGCCGACGACTGGCACCGTCTTGCCGAGTGCGACTGGATCGTCGAAGTCGTGGTCGAGCGTCTCGACATCAAGCAGAAGGTCTTCGCCCGCCTCGATGAAGTCCGCAAACCGGGCGCCATCGTGTCGTCCAACACGTCGGGGCTTTCCATCAAGGGAATGACCGAAGGCCGTTCGGACGACTTCAAGCAGCACTTCCTGGTCACCCATTTCTTCAACCCGGTGAGGTACATGCGCCTGCTCGAGCTGGTGGCCGGTGAGGAGACGAAGCCCGAGCTCATGGACTTCTTCGCTCACTTCGGCCGTTTCCGGCTTGGTAAGGGGATCGTCTTCGGCAAGGACACACCCAACTTCGTCGGCAACCGGATCGGGGTCTACGGCATCGTCTCGACGCTGCACCACATGATGGAGATGGACTACGATATCGACGAGGTCGACGCGATCACCGGACCGGCGATGGGCCACCCCGGCAGCGCCACTTTCGGCACCTCGGATCTTGTCGGCATCGACGTCATGGCGCACGTGATCAACACCATCGCCGAGGGTTGCCCCGACGATGAGGAGATCGGACTGTTCACGGTGCCCGACTTCGTCGAGAAGCTCATCGCCTCGGGCGCGCTCGGCCGCAAGACCAAGGACAAGGGCGGCTTCACCGGGATTCGCAAGAACCCGGACGGCTCCAAGACCAAGCTGGTCCTCGACTGGCGGACCGGCGAGCAACGCGAAAAGAAGAGCTACCGCGTCCCCTCTCTGGGCAAGGCCAAGAAGACGCACGATGTGCGCCAGAGAATCAAGGACCTGGTCGAGGCCGACGACCGCGCCGGCGCCTTCGCCTGGGCGCTGCTGCGAGACACCCTCGCCTACACCTCGCGGCGGGTCGGCGAGATCTCCGACACCCTGGTCGACATCGACAACGCGCTCAAGTGGGGCTTCAACTGGGCGCTCGGCCCGTTCGAGACCTGGGACGCGCTCGGCGTCGCCGCCACCGTCGAGCGGATGAAGGCCGACGGCGTCGAACCGGCGGCCTGGGTCACCAAGATGCTCGCCGCTGGGCACGACAGCTTCTACCTCGAGTCGGCCGACGGCCGGCAGGTATGGGACCCTGCGGGCGCAGCCTACGTCAAGGAGCCCAAGCCGGACTCCTTCATGGTGCTGCCACAGATCAAGATGGACGAGGAGAAGGTCGTGTTCGGCAACCGAGGCGCGTCGCTGGTCGACATCGGCGACGGCATCGCCTGCATCGAGTTTCACTCGACACTCCAGCCGAAGCTCAACCCGGTGGACGAGTACATCACCGAGGTCATGACCAAGGGAGTGGAGATCGCGGAGCGCGATTTCCGCGGTCTCGTGATCCATCACCAGGGTGAGAACTTCTCCGCAGGCGCTAATCTGTTGGCGATCCTCGAGGCGGTCCAGGCCGACCAGTGGGCGTTGCTCGACAAGATGATCCAGGTCTTCCAGGGCATGACCATCGGTCTACGCCGGGCCTCGATACCGGTCATCTCCGCACCCTTTGGCTTCACCTTCGGCGGCGGCTGTGAGATCACCATGGGAGCGGACCGTGCCTGTGCAGCCGCCGAGTCGTATATCGGGCTGGTCGAGGTCGGTGTCGGCGTGATTCCTGCCGGCGGCGGCTGTCTGTACATGCTCGAACGCGTGCTCGAGGGAATCGACGAGCCTATCCTGTCGCAGATTCCGTTCATTCGCATCGCATTCGAGAACATCGGCATGGCCAAGGTGGCAACCTCCGGGGAGGAAGCCCGCGACCGGAAGTACCTGCGATCGGTCGACAAGGTGGAAATCAACCGCGACCAGCAGCTGTGGACCGCGAAAAGGATGGCGATCGGGATGGCCGATGAGGGCTATCAACCTCCTCTGCGAAAGACTTTCCGCCTACCAGGAGACGAAGGCCTCGCGACCCTCAGGATGATGCTTCACAACATGAAGCTCACCCACTGGATCTCGTCTCACGACGAGAAGATCGCAACCCACCTCGGTCGGATCCTCACCGGTGGTGACACCACCATCAACGACGAGGTCAGCGAGCAACAAATCCTCGACCTGGAGCGCGAGGCGTTCCTGTCGCTGTGCGGCGAGCCCAAGACCCAGGACCGGATCAAGTACATGCTCGTCAACAACAAGCCACTCCGGAACTGACCAGGGAGGTCGCCATGCGTGAAGCCGTCATCGTCTCCGCCGCCCGCACCGCCATCGGACGGGCCAAGAAGGGCAGCCTCAGGGACACCAGGCCAGAGTACTTCGCCTCTGAGATGCTCAAGGGCCTCGTGGCCAGGACTCCCGGGCTCCAGAAGTTGATGGTCGACGACATCATCCTCGGCTGCGCCATGCCTGAGGGCGAGCAGGGCATGAACGTCGCCCGCCTCGTCAGTCTCGCTGCCGGCTTCCCCGTGGAGGTGCCGGCAATGACCGTCAACCGATTCTGCTGCTCCGGATCCCAGACCATCGCTCTCGCAGCAGACAGCATCCGTGCAGGCAATGCCGACATCGTCGTCGCCGGCGGCCTCGAATCCATGTCAATGGTCGCGATGGGCGGCAACAAGCCGATCGCCTACCCCGGCCTCATGGAGAGCATGCCCAATGCCTACGCAGCCATGGGCACCACCGCCGAGGTCGTCGCCAGGAACTACGGCATCACCCGCGAGATGCAGGACGAGTTCGCGTACCACTCTCACATGAAAGCCTCGGCCGCCATCGAGGCAGGCAAGTTCGTCGATGAGATCGTGCCCCTTGACGTACGCGTGCGCGTCAACGGCTCCTGGAAAGAGATGGTTTTCGACACCGACGAGGGGCCGCGTCCGGACACCACCATCGAGGGGCTCGCCAAGCTCAAGCCGGTCTTCGACCCGCATGGATCCGTAACCGCCGGCAACGCCTCCCAGATCAATGATGGCGCCGCCGCGGTCGTGATCATGGGCGACGACAAGGCCCGAGAGCTCGGACTGGAGCCCATCGCCGTCATCCGTCACTGGGCCGTGGCCGGCGTCGAGCCAGACGTCATGGGTGTCGGTCCGGTCAAGGCGGTGCCGAAGCTCCTCGCGAAAAGCGGCATGAGCCTCGATGACATTGATGTTGTCGAAATCAACGAGGCCTTCGCGAGCCAATCGGTGTACTGCGTGAACGAGCTCGGGCTCGACCCGGAGAAGACAAACGTCAACGGCGGCGCCATCGCAACCGGGCACCCGCTCGGCGCCACCGGCGCTGTCCTGACCGTCAAGATCCTCGGTGAGCTCAAGCGGCGGCAGGCCAAGCGCGGCATCGTCACGATGTGTATCGGCGGTGGCATGGGCTTCGCGTACTTGATCGAAATGACCTAACCTCACGACGAACCCCGGTGAATAGTCCGGGCTAACCTGAGCTTACTTCCAACTCCGAAACGACGACCGCCCCGGGCCAGCCGGGGCGGTTGTCGTTCCGGAGCGTGAGCTCCATCAGGCGATCGTCGCACCGAGCTCCGTGAGGGCCTGCTTGAAGTAGCGCTCGAAACGATCGGTAAAGGCGGCATGGAACGGTGAGATTCGCTGGCTGACCAGGTCGGCGCGGAAGCCGTCGGTGGTCTCGACAACCTGATAGTCGAAGCTCGTCGTGCCCATCCAACGGAACGCGACGGTCAGGCGATCGCCCTCGAGGCGTACCGCGAGATTCCGGTCATAGCCCCGCTTCGCGAGTTCGGCCCGGACTCGAGCCACGAAATCACTGGGGGTTGTCGCTGGCATCTCGAAGGACTGCATCTCGAAACCCGTGAAACAAGCGGGCGCGGCCGAAGCCGCGCCCGACGTGATATTGCGAACCGATCGGGCGCCAGCCCTACTCAGCAGCCGCCTTGAACTCGTGAATCGCAGTCTTGTTGTCCTTGTTGTCTGCCAGGACCACGGCCTTGGAGTGACCGTTGTCCTGATGGCAGCCATCACACGTCGCCTGAGTCGGAATGACGAGACCGTTGGCGACCGCCGAATCACGGTCCTTCATGATGCTCATCTTCTTGTAGTCGGCGCCCGGTCCGTGGCAGGCTTCGCACTGCACACCGGCGAGAGCCTCGTCCGAGTTGGTGGCGTGGCAGCCCAGGCACTTGGCTTCGAAAGCCGGATCGGTCGAACCCTTGGCAGCGTCGGTGGCCTTGGCGTGGATCGTCTCCGTCCACGAGTTGTACTGGACCTTGTGGCACATCTTGCACTTGTCGGCGCCGACGTAGGCGTGGTCCTGTGCCTGCACGTATGCCACTCCGAGCGCGACCAACGCCAGACCAATCGCGCAAATGATCGTGGCCTTTTTCATCGGATTCCTCCTTTATCGGTCCGGCCGGCTGCTCGGCCCGGCCGAGGTCGAATGTAGCATCGTCTCAATCCGCGATCAAGAACGACAAATCTGTGACGATTCGTCGCCGATCGGCACTCTGATGTCATCCACATAACCATGAAACGATACATAAGTCAAGTCACAACTCTTTCACCAACAAAGACTTGAGCAAACATACGCGAATTGCAATGCCACCCACGGTCACCAGCGATTGACGTCGACGCCGTCGAAGACGATCAGGCTCGCCGTCCCCGAACGACGGTTCACGACCAACCTGCCGGTCACCGGATCGACGGTCAGCGGCATGTACTCGAGCTGAATTTGAGGTCGGGCGCCAAGATCGAGGGTGCTTCGTTTCCGCCACCGCCACTGGCTGCGCTCGGCCTGCCACAGCTCAATGGAGTCGTCCGACCGCCGCAGCTGGAGCAACGCTCCCGAGCGTCGATCCCAGACCACTCGGGTCGGCCAGTCGCTCACCTTGACCGGATCGCCACCCGAGACAAACGCAACCCAGGTCCCCTGGTCTGGATCCGACGCTTCCGTCCACACGGCATAGGCGATTAGGGACCCGTCCGGACTCCACTCCGGGTAATCGCCCCCCGGCGGGCTCACCGGTCGGGCCTTACCCCCAGCCGCCGACACGATCCAGATCCGGAGCGGCGAACCGCCAGCATACGCGATGCGACTGCCGTCCGGCGACCAGGACACGAGCTCCGATGCCTCGACATCCGTCGCCAGGATCACCGGTTCCCCACCCTGCCGAGAGCGGACCCGGAGCTCGTTGCGCCCTCCGACCTGAGCCAGATAGGCAATCCGGGTCGCGTCGGGGGCCAAGACCGGGCACGAGGCCGACTCGTCGGCTGAGGTCAGCGTGGACACCTCGCCGTCCACCGTCTGCACGACGACCAGGTCCTGCTCGCCGCGTGGGAGACGGTACGCCACCGACCCGTCGACGCCCGTGCTCCCCCAACCGATTCTCGGCATGCCGCACAGGACGCACTCCCAGCGACCCCCGTCCGGCTCGACCGAAACGATGTCGTAGGTGGTTCGGTTCCGGACCGCCGCCAGTCGACCGGACGCGGAAAATGTCGGGTAGTACATCGGGTCCGTGTTCGCCGGCAGCAGCGCCTTGAGACTGTCGCGATCGACGACCGCGAGCTGGCCGTCCACCGAGGTGACCAGCGATCGTCCACCAGGACACCAGTCTGCGCTCGAAACCCGCCGACCCGGCGCCAACCACTGCTCGATGCGCTCGCCCGATCGATCGGACACGTACAAACCGACGTTGAAATCCGTCGCGCCGCCGAGAAGAACCAGATCGCCGCTCTGACGCGGTCGCGCGTCCCACCACGAGAGGTCCTCGCGAGCGTCGACGACAAGCTTCTCCGCACCACTTTCGAGATCGACTGTCCAGATTGAGGAGCGACCGTCGACGACGCGTGAGAACACGAGAGTCTCGCCGTCGAGCCACGATCCGTGCATCGCATTGTCGATCTCCGCCACCGACGGTCCCCCGACCGTCGGCACAACGCGCAGCAGCTGGCTGCTGCCGCTGAGAACCGACACCGCGATTGCCGCCGAGTCCGGCGAGAACGCAGGGTGGCTCGGCGCCTCGTCCCCACCCCCTGCCACCAGCACCCTGGGTTCGCTCCCGTCCACCGGCACGAGGAGCACCTCGCCGCGGTCGCTTTCGACCCTCGGCACCGCGAGCATCGCTCCGTTGGGGCTCCACGCCGGACGCAGGAAGCTGCCCCTGCCCTGGATCAGCTCGGTCGTAGTCCACCGGCCGGGATCGGGTCGAATCGGCTCGCGCCCGAGGCGGCCGATCCAGAGTCCAGCGAGTCCTCCGATCGCGAGGGCCACAGCAGCCGCCGCGAAAAGTTGCCGTCGCCGCTGAGCTCGCCGCAGCCTGCTCGCCGCCACCTGGCTGCTGAGGCCGACGGTGGTTTGCGCCGCCGATGACGAAGATGACTCGATGGTCACGACCAGAGAAAGATCTCGAGCTAGCTCGGCCGCGCTGCCGTATCGTTGCGACGGCTCCCGAGCCATGCATCGATCGACGACTTCGTAGACCGACTGCGGCAACCCGGGCGCGAGGTCCTCGAGGGGCATCAGCTCGCAGTTGACGACAGCGCGAAGCACGTGCATGGGAGTATCCCCGGTGAACGCACGGCTGCCTGCGAGGACCTCGTAGAGCACGGCTCCGAACGAGAAGATGTCGCTCGCCGCGGTGACCTCCTGGCCGAGCGCCTGCTCCGGCGCCATGTACGGGCAGGAACCCAGCACCATCCCGGGCGTGGTCAGGGTCTCTTCCGGGACATCTCCATCGCGGTGGGTCAACCGAGCGAGCCCGAAGTCGAGTACCACGACGTGGTCCTCGTCGTCGACCATGATGTTGGAGGGTTTGAGATCTCGATGCACGATGCCCGCATCATGGGCGGCCGACAGAGCTCGCGCCACCTGTTCCATCCACCTCAGAATCCGATACTTGGGCACCGATTGGTCGGGCATCCTATCCATGAGCGATCGCCCCCGGACCAGCTCCATCACGAGGAATGGGAGGTTCTCACCGGTGCCGGGATCAGCAGTGCCGATGTCGAAGATACCGACCACGTTCGGGTGTTGCAGCCGACCCATGGCGCGGGCCTCGCGCTCGAAACGACGCTCGGCCGACGGATCGGTCACGAGCATCCGCGGCAAGACCTTGAGCGCGACATCGCGCTCGAGCACCTGGTCGCGCGCACGCCACACCGAGCCCATCCCGCCCTCGCCGATGCGCGCCTCGAGACGGTACCGTCCCAGGTTCATGCCGACATCGAGCTCGCTGGTTACCACCATCCAATGGTACCGCGACGCCGGGTTCAGGATGCGCTGTCGGTCTCCTCGGCCGGCGGAAATAGCCAGGCATCGGCCTGCGTGGTCGCGCCCTCTGGCTCGTGGCACCGCCGGCATCTCGCTTCATAGACCCCGGTGGCACCGACGAGCACTCGCTCCTCGTTCTCCGTTAGCCGTTGCGTGTAGCTCGCCGGTGCACCGCACCGCGCACAGATCGCCTGGATCTTGTGCACGTGTTCGGCGATCGCGAGAAGCTCGGGCATCGGTCCGAATGGCACTCCCCGATAGTCCATGTCGAGGCCGGCGACCACCACCCGCTTCCCGAGGTTGGCGAGGTAGCTGCACACCGCCGGAAGCTCATCGTCGAAGAACTGACCCTCATCGATTCCAACCACCTCGGTTCGCGGATCGAGGCGATGCCGAATCTCCGCCGCCCGTTCGACCACCTGGCAGGGGATGCGCCATTGGGAGTGGGACACCACGTCGCCTTCGGAGTACCGATTGTCCAACGCCGGCTTGAACACCTGGACCCTCAGACGGGCGATGGCGGCACGACGGAGCAGCCGGATCAGCTCCTCCGACTTGCCCGAGAACATGGGGCCCGCAACGATCTCGATTTCCCCGCCTCCCGGGCGTCCAGGGTTCATGGTGTGTCTCGCATCGAGTGAGAGGGTAACACTGCCAAGCGCCCTCCAGTTGCACGCGGGAGATTCGTTCCCGCTTCTGTTTCCCTCCTCCCTCTCCCGTACCCGATCCCGTTTCCGTGCCCGATGGCGGCAGCGGCAGCGGCAGCGGCAGCGGCAGCGGCAGCGGCAGCGGCAGCGGCAGCGGCAGCGGCAGCGGCAGCGGCAGCGGCAGCGGCAGCGGCAGCGAACGGTCGCTCCCA
>Ga0316576_10001068_pt1 | contig 14232 bp, 13 predicted proteins | sample S0NA_FD_203075 | JGI IMG/M metagenome (GOLD analysis project Ga0316576, IMG submission 203075) | Rhizosphere microbial communities from salt marsh grasses in Alabama, United States - S0-2_050615r3r5 | ecosystem: Host-associated > Plants > Roots > Rhizosphere | place: USA: Alabama | collected... | reverse complement strand
GCTTTTGACCAATGGCTATCCTTGTTTGTGGCCGCTTACGCCTGGAAAAGCGGGTATCCGCTATTCCAGCTTGATCCCGCTTCTCCGCCCGACCCCTACAGCCCGGCGGGGCAGGTCCTCAAGCGCGCCGCCTATTTCGTGCGCCGCCAGGTCCAGCGCAGCGCCACCGAACGCGACAAACTCGGCCGTCAGCTGGCTTATTCCGGCTTGGACCGGCCGCCTGGTCTCGACCAGCTCAATGCGGAAGGCCCGATCGCCCCTCTGCCGCCGCACTACCGCTCGCCTATTCCGGTCAGGTATCCGGAGGTCTCTCGGGAAACCTTGCAGGTTGATCCCGACAGCGGCGCTGCGCCGGCCGACGTCACTCGCGGCGAACCGATCACCATTACTGACAGCGATCTGCAGTCCCAAAGTCAGCCGCCAACCTATCGCGAGCCCATTCAAATCAACGCTGCGGAACCCGTTCCACCGTCGACGACGCGCGTCGTTACACCCAATGCCGCCGTATCGACAGGATCTACCTTTTCGCGCTCCGTGCGCAAACGATACGGCCGTGGTAAAGGGTCGATGAAGACGACGAAACTAGAAGTCATCGTCCAGGAATATCCGGACGGTCCTGGCCTTTATGGTCTGCAAGTGCGAGTGAGCTGCAAGGGTATCAAGAGTCACGTGGCCGGCACAACCTCGCGGGAAGGAAAATTCACCTGCGAGCTGCCGGTTCCCGAAAATACAGGCCTGACTTACGACATCGATCTCAGCTGGCCGCGCGAAATGGGTGGCGAGACAGAGCGCAAATCGATCACGCTCAATGCCGATCGCACGCGCTTCACGCTGCCCTTCTTCCACCAGCTTAGCCAGGAATCGGATAATTAGTACAAGTTATAGTTTTCCCGGAAACTGTTCGACAAACCTTGCAAATCAAGCAAGGCATGAGTTTCCGGAAAAATGGTTCCAACTCGCACCAATAATAGGTTATAAATGAGTGCCGGAAACTGTTCTACAAAGGTTGCAAATCAAGAAAGGCTTGAGTTTTCGGGAAAATGGCCCCAACTAGCGCCAATAGTGGGTTATGAATGAACGCCTCACGCTAACCGAAGAAGAGATTGAGCAGCTGATTGGCCAGGTGCGTGAAAACCCACCCATGCCGGCCGTGATGCGTATCGGTTCTATAGATGCCCCATCAGCAGCGCCGCCTGTGAGCGCTTCCCTGATCCGCATAACGGCCGATGACCTGAAAGCCACGCCGCCACAGCGTTATAATGCGCCAAACCTGGTGGAGTTGGAAACCCTGATGTTTGGTTTGCTGAACAGCGCCCGGCAGGCGCATTTGCCGAAATGGCTCGGCAGCCCTAACTTGCGTTGGCATGAAGGGTTAGCCTCAGTCGCCCGTGGCCATTCGCTCGATATGTTGCGCAGAGGTTATGTTGACCACACATCGCCGGAAGGTGTTAAAGTGGCCAAGCGGATCGATCAGAGTCACATCGCCTATGTTGCCTGTGGTGAAAATATCGGCATTGTCTATGGCGCGGCCAGCCACAGCGAGCAGGGTGTTTATGAGATACACAATGCTTTTATGAACCAGCCACGCCGCCTGACCAACCATCGTGGTAATTTACTCAACCCGATCTGGACACATGTCGGCATCGGTGCAGCCTATGATGAAAGCGGATCCTTATTCATAACCCAGAACTTTATCTCGAAATTGGGTTAGCAAAATTGTTAGGTGCCAGGCACTTTGTTAAGGTTCTACTTGCAAAATTTATAGATAAAGTGCCTGGCACCTGAAAACTAGAGAATGAATGTATTAAGTGCCTGGCACATGATAGAAAAAGTGCCCGGTGCCATTATTAAGAAAGACACATGGCAGAAGAACAAGAACCTATCGTAATAACCGATCCGGACAGCGATCGTTACCATACCTTTGGCTATATCAGCTGGTGGCGCCAGGACATCGTGCGCGAGGCGACAATCCTCGTCGTCGGCGCCGGCGCCCTGGGCAATGAAGTCATCAAGAATCTCGCCTTGATGGGCATCGGCAATATTCTCATCGCCGATTTTGACACCATTGAGGACAGCAACCTCAGCCGCTCAGTATTATTCCGCGAATCGGACAACGGCCGTCACAAAGTCGATGCCGCTGCTGAAGCGGTCAAAGAACTCAATCCCGATGTCAAGGTAAAAGCGTGGCATGGCGATATTAACTTTGAAATGGGCCTGGGCGTATACCGCCACGTCGACGCCATTGTCGGCTGTTTGGATAATCGCGAAGCACGTCTTTCAATTAATCGCAACTGCTGGGCCGTCGACCGCCCCTGGGTGGATGGCGCGATCCAGGAACTGATGGGTATCGTGCGTGTCTTTTGGCCGGGCCAGGGTGCCTGCTACGAATGTACCCTGACCGATCATGATTACCAGATGATCGGTCTCCGCTATTCCTGCCCCCTCCTGGCGCGCGATAATTTACTGATGGGTAAGGTCCCTACCACACCTACCAGCGCCTCCATCGTTGCCGCCTTCCAGACCCAGGAAGCGCTTAAATTAATCCATGGCATGGAAGTTCAGCCGGGCAAAGCGCTATTAATCAACGGCCTGACCAATGACATTTATACAACCGAATATCCGGTCAAAGAAATGTGCATGAGCCATTCTCGCCTCGAACCGATTATTGAACTGCCGGATGCGCGTGTAGACCAGACTACGCTGGCCGACCTTCTGGCAATCGCCCGCGAAGAACTGGGCGAGGACGCGGTGCTGGAATTTAGCGGTGAACTCATTGTCGCCATGACCTGCGCCCACTGCCAGCAAGAAACACCCGTTTTCAAGCGTATGGCGCGCATGACCGAAATGCAGTCAACCTGCCCGGTTTGTAATAATCCGCGCGACCTGGTGCTCACCCACCGCATCACCGGCGATGAAGACTTCCTCAACCGCACGCTGGCCAAGGTTGATGTGCCGCCTCTGGACATCATCCGCGCCCGGGGTAAAGAGAAACAGGTTTATCTCGAATTAACAGGAGACAAAGAATCGTTCTTGCGTTTTGCCTGATTGATTTTGTATGTGAATAGTCTGAGGCGGGAATGCACGAAGCGTTCCGGTCGCAACTAATATTGACGTTCTACGTAATAAATAGTGTAATATCTAAGTCTAAAAAGTTTTTGGAGGCTTTTTCAAATGGCTAGTACCAAAGTAATTATTTATGATCCCACGGGCTCAAAGAAAACACCCGTTGAACTACCGGACGATGTACCCATGCGGCGGCTGATTCCGGCCCTGGTAAGCAAGATGGGTTTGCCCACCAGCCAGGGCGCAAATCCGATTACCTACCGCCTGGATCATCGTGCATCCGGCAAACGCCTTGGCGACGATGAATCTCTGAGTGATGCCGGCGTCAAAGAAGACGATATTTTAAGTCTGTTTCCGGAAGTCACCGCAGGTTAACCTGATTCGATTAGGTTCGAACTCCGCGCAGGTGCGCTTTTTCGTTCGCCTGCGGAGTTCGTGGTTCTTATTAAAAGACGAGGGCTGCCGCCGGTTTGTCTCGACTCTTCATTACCCTAACTTATTCGATTCAATATTAATTAAGTAAGGAAGCAACCATGGCATTTGACATTCGCGAAACCCGGCTGCGAAATGACTATAGTCGGATACGCGATTTAGTCGATCGCAGCGAGTTCGTTCATATTGTAACGACGGAAGGAGATCCGGTAGAAAAATACCTGATCCGCTTTACCTGTCGTGGTGTAGAGAAGATCACTAACTTGGGCAAACCGGTTTACCGCGATTCCCATGATGTGAGCATCTACTTGCACTCGGAATACCCGCTTAAACAACCGCAGCTTAAGTGGCTAACACCCATATACCACCCCAATATTCATGTGACGGGTGCCGTCTGTATTGGCGCGTGGTGGCCGGCGAAAACATTGGATGAACTTTTGTTGACGCTGGGCGAAATGATCCAGTATAAAAACTTCGATCCTCGTGACCCGATGAATTCCCGCGCAGCAACCTGGGCCTTACGAAACAAAAATCTGTTCCCGGTCGACGATCGCGACCTAAAAGGGCAGTCCATTTCCGAAATGATTATCCTTGGGGAAGAGGAAACTGATGACTTCGGCATCAACCTACTCTGAGCAAGGGGCAACCGAAAATAGGGATGCCGGTTCTGCCGCGATGACTCAAGCCCTGTCTGGGGTCGAGGCACTGCCCGAAAGCCAGCCGCCTGGATTGGATGAAGAGTGTCTTCTCCACGGCCAGGAACCGGCTGCTGACGGCCTGATCATTTTCATCTCCCAGCTGGCGCTAAAACAAGTCGCAACGCACAGCAAGAGCGATTTGCGAAGCGAGGTGGGCGGTGCGCTGTTAGGCCGGGCGTACCAGTATGGTAATGAAATCTACCTTGATGTGCAGGCGGCGATCCCCGCTGTTACTGCCGATCATGGGCCGGTTCATTTTACCTTTACGGCCGATGCCTGGTCCCAACTGCATAAGGATCGCGCCGCTCGCTACCCGGAATTAGACATTGTCGGTTGGTTCCATACCCACCCCAATCTCGGTGTCTTCTATTCCAGCGATGATGTCGTTGTGCACAGCGCCGCTTTCACCATGCCCTGGCATATCGGTCTCGTTGTCGATCCCGTGCGGGATGAGATGGCCCTCTTTGGATGGAAAAACGAGGAACTTGCCGTCTACCCGGGCTTTTATGAACGTATGGAACTGCAGCCCTCCTCTGTTTTAGAGTGGGAAGTTGTCCCTACGGCCGTCTGGGATCATCCTTACGAATACCGTGGTGTTGAGGGACAGGGCTCAAGCAGCGTGTATCTGCCGGCGACCGGTACTTTGGCGATGCCTGCCCTCAAATCGTATATTGCTTATGGCATCGCCGGGCTGGCTCTGCTGCTCAGCCTGCTTATGTTATTGGGTTGGGTCCTGCCCCTGACCAGAGAAGTCGACCGCCTGCAAAATATGGTCATCGTCCTCGCCGATTCGGCCTTGTCTGAGAGCAATGCCGGTCTCTGCCCTGACCCGCGTTTACGCATCCTTGCGCCATTGACTACTCAACAGATTCCTGACGGTTCTCAGGTGGAAGTAACCGGCACAGCGATGCTGCCCGAGGTCTCCCGCTATCAGGTTGACATACGGCCGTCGGCCGTTGAAGCACGGTGGACAACGGTTGGAACCCATCGTGGTTCCACCAAGCTGGGTGAATTGGCTTTGTGGGATACGGAGACCTGGCCGCCGGGAACCTATGAGATGCGATTAATACCCGTGGACAAGAACAACATCCTTTTGCCTGGCAGCCCGCCATGTGCCATTGACATCGAGCTCAACTCTTAACGATTTCCTTGCCCTTACTGCGAGATAATTCATGACCGATCAAACTGAACTGACCTACGTTGCCCAGATAACAATTTCACTTCCCGGCTCAGGGGATTCTGTCACTCTAACCGTGACCTTGCTGCCGGAGGATGTGGTTGTTGTCAATGGGGAATCAAAGCCGCTGAGCGAATGTACGTTGGCTGACCTGGAGCGTTACGCCGAAGAACTGGAGGCCGATGTCTGGGATACTTACGAATCCATCGTGCTGCCGGAGCTGGATTCAAATGAAACAGTGAAGGTCGACATTACTCTGCTCGACCAGGAAGCGCAAGAGGCGGTCGACTGGCGGCGGTTTAACCTGCTGCTGCCCATGGAAGATATTGAAGAACAGTCGGCAACCCTGGAAGAACATACTGCTGAGAATGTTCCACCGGCGGAAGAAGAATCAACCACGGAATTGACGACCGAAGAAGCCGAGCTTGTCGAAGAAGATCTTTCTGCTCCCACCGTAGAGGTTGCCGAGGCTGAACTAGTCTACCCGGAGATTGAAGAGGAACTTGGCGAAGAAGCCGAGGCGGCGGAGGTGGTCCCCAGCCAGGCACGGGTTCGAGTCGCCGGCAAACCACTTCCTGTAAATGACCCGACCTGGGCTGCAGTGGATATTTTGATGGATGAACCCGCCTTAAGAGCGGCGCAGAATCATGCCTTGAGCAGCCTTAACCGTGAGGTTGCCGGTGTATTAATCGGCAGCCGTCCGGAGAAACAGCCCGACGGCCGTTACATTGTACATATCTTTGATACCATCATCGCTCGCCACACGGTCATGCAGGGTGCGAGCGTCACCTACACGCCCGAGAGCTGGCGCTACCTGAATGATACTCTGCGCGAAAGATATCCGGATGACACCGCGGTGATGGTGGGCTGGTACCATACCCATCCCGGATTTGGGATTTTCCTTTCCGGTATGGATCTCTTTATTCATCAAAATTTCTTCACCCAGATCTGGCATGTGGCCATGGTTCTCGATCCACGAGCCAGAACGAGCGGTTTTTTCTGCTGGGATAGACAGAAAACACGGGTGAGCCGTTGTGATTTCCAATGGCCGGCATGGATAGATGGCACCTGGCTAAGTCCTTGAAAAGAGACCCAAATAGAGAATAAAACTAGGCGTATAAGAAGGATTAAATCTGCTTTGCAGGTCTTGACCTTTTGCTAAAATCAATTTACGCTTTAATTATCATGGATGAACACGAAAATCCGTTCCTTCGCATAACGGATGAGGATATCACAGAAGCGAATCAGCTAAGCCTTCACTGTCCGATCTGCGCCAGCGCCGTCGAGAAAAATCTGGATGGGGAAGCGTTGATTCCTATTGTCTGCGCCAGTTGTGGAACGCTTTACCACAAAACCTGTTGGGAGCAGAGCGGTGGTAAGTGCGCGATTTTGGGCTGTGGGAATACGACATACCATGTATACGGCCGTGATTTTGGTCCTGCGTTGAAGCTCAATTATGACGATATTCCAAAGCCGTCCGCAAACGGCCGCAGCCCGTATGGGTCCAGTCCCCGCCAACGACGTCTTAAGGACGAGCAGAAACGCCAGGTAGAAGAAATGCGTCGACCCGGTCTCCTACAGCGTTTTTTCCAGTGGCTGTTGGATCAAATCCAGATTGGGTGATTAGAACCGGGGAGAAAATACTGGAGCCGCTTGCCTGCCTGCGATTATCCCCATTATCAATAAGCTGATTTCAAATGCCCACACGCTCATACATCAGACCAGTGCCGGTTAACGAGGCTTCTCCTTTTCTCGGGGATCAATGCGCTTTGTGTAAGGCGCCTTTTGTGGTTGGCGATAAGTTGGTGATTTGCCCGCGGGATGGCAGCCGGCACCATCAGGAATGCTGGGAGGCTAACGGTAATCACTGCACGGCCTATGGTTGTGATGGGCAGGGGGAAGTCGTAGAGGCGCGGCTGCGATCCGGAGCCCGTCCATATAGTCAGGAAGCCCCTGATTCGTCTCCAAGAGGTCGTTTTTCAAAGGTGCGTACGATGCCCAGCAGTAATATTGGCTGCGCGCAGTCTTGTCTGGTGATTAGCATCGCCCTGGCCATCATCCTGATCGCCGCCGGTTGTTTTGGTCTTTGGGCAATAGCCGATTATATCCTGATCGATATTCTTGGATGGCAGTATCGCGCTCCCTTTTCAGGTTGGATTGCTCCTTCAACCATAGTCGCCTCATTAAGCGCATTACGCTATCTAATCCTACTTTGAGAAAAAAGCGTTTGTGCTAGACTAGGCCTTCGCATCATGAGCAAGATGCACGAAATTCAGACGATTTGGGCGGGGCTGCAAATAGCCCTGAACGCTGCAAAGTGAAAACCGGATAAAGAGAGATGAGTACAAAATTCGAAAAACTATTGGAAAAAGTATACGAGGTTCACGACCTGGAAAAGGCTACGGCCGTTCTATCCTGGGATCGCGAGACAAATATGCCGAAGGCGGGCATTACGGCACGCATTCAGCAGATGACCACATTGAGCCGTCTATCTCACTCCTTTTTCACCGCGGACGAGATGGGTGAGTTGATTGAGGCGGCTGCTGTTGGAATGGAAGACACTCCTTATGACAGTAACGAAGCCAGCTTAATCAGGCTTTTACGACGCCAATACGAGAATGCCCGAAAGCTGCCGTCTGAGTATGTTACCCGCGTAAGTGAGATAAGTGGCCACGCGCATGATGCCTGGGTCCAGGCTCGGACGGAAGACGATTTTGGGACATTTCAACCGTGGTTAGAGCAGGTTGTCGAGTTGGGCCAGGAGATGGCCGAATACTATGGTTACGAAGACGAACTGTATGACACCCTGCTCGATAAATACGAGTTTGATATGAAAACGGCCGAAGTCCGCGAAACTTTCGCCGCCGTCAAGCAGGAATTGGTTCCCTTACGCGAAGCTATCGTAGAAAGGGGCAGCCCGGTAGATGACAGTTTCCTGCACCAGCCCTTTGAGATCGAGAAACAAAAGCAGTTTGCACGCTTTATTGCGCCCAAGGTTGGCTACGATCTTTCTCGCGGTCACATTGGTACGGTAGTGCATCCTTTCGCCACGAGTTTCAGCCGCGATGATGCGCGAATCACGACGCGCTGGTACCCTGATTTTCTAAATCCTTTCCTCTTTGGTACCCTTCATGAATCGGGGCATGCCATTTATGAACAGGGTACCCATCCCGATCTGGCGCGAACCCCCCTGGCCAGAGGAACTTCTTTGGGTATTCATGAATCCCAATCGCGCATGATGGAGAATATAGTCGGGCGCAGCCGTGGTTTCTGGCAGGCTTATTATTTGCCCCTACAAAGCACATTTCCGGAACAGCTTTCTGATTATTCAGCAGAAGATTTTTACCGTGCAGTGAATAAAGTTCAGCCTTCCTACATCCGCGTGGAAGCAGACGAATTGACCTATAATTTCCACATAATTTTACGTTTTGAGTTGGAACAGGCCTTGATGATGGGTGACCTGGCAGTTACTGATTTGCCGGTAGCCTGGAATGATAAGATGGATGAACTGCTGGGAATCGTACCGCCGACGGATACGGAAGGTTGTTTGCAGGATGTGCACTGGACCCGGCCAGGTTTCGGCTATTTCCCGACCTATGCGCTTGGAAATCTTTACTCGGCGCAGTTCTATGAAACGGCCGTCGCCCAACAACCGCAGATCGCTGATGAGCTGGCGCAAGGAAAAACGGATGCTCTCATGGCCTGGTTAGGGGAGAATATTCACCAGCACGGCCGAAAGTTCACGCCGCGCGAGCTTGTGCAGCGCGTCACCGGCAAGCCGCTCAGCCATGAGCCCTTCATTCGCTACGTGACCGCTAAATTTAGCGATATTTACGACTTGTCTTGATCTTTGTTTTCCCCGTTCTCTTCTAAATCGGGATCGGGAAATTCAACGCGCACACGCGACACGGCTCTGCGGTCGACATCCAGCACAGTGATGTGCACGGAATCGTTATAGACGACTTCATCATTGACCAGTGGTGGACGGCCGAGTTCGGCTACTACCAGCCCGCCCACTGTTTCCACGTCCGGTAATGTTGATTCATCGCCTAAATAGACTTCTTCAGCAAGATCATCGACGAGATAGTCGCCGGAAACTTCAATCACGCCTGGACTGAGTTCAATGTAAGGCTCAGGTTCCTGATCGAACTCATCGCGAACTTCACCGACGACTTCCTCGATAAGGTCCTCAAGAGTAACGACGCCGGCCATCCCGCCGAATTCGTCGACAACAGTGGCCATGTGCATCTTAGCTCGTTTCATAGCCCCCAGCAATTTCTCGATTTGTTGATCCTCGGGCACCAGGGGGGTGGGGCGCAAAATCAGGCGCAAATCGAGCTTGGCTTCAGGTTTTATCGTCTGGCGGATTAAATCCTTTAAATGCAAAATGCCCAGGATGTGATCGAGATCGCCCTCATAGACCGGGAAGCGGCTGTGGACGCTTTCGGTAACGAACTTGATCAAGTCGTCTTTTGGCATATTGATCGGTACTGCCTGCACTTTCGTCCTCGGCGTCATAACTTGCCCAACCGTGCGTTCGCTGAAGTCAAAGATGTTGCGGATGATCTCTTCTTCTTCCTCTAAAAATAAGCCTCCTTCAGTGCTTTCAGAAACGAGCAGTTCGATTTCTTCAGGGGCCATTAAGCTCGATTGACCGTGTGCCGGGGGAATGCGGAACAGCTTGAGAAGTCCATTTCCGATTGAATTGAGAATTTTAACCGGAATGGTCAGGATCTTTTCCGTGAACTGCATCGGCCGGTAAACACGCAAAGCCATCGTAGAAGCGTCCAAGAGAGATAATGTTTTGGGAACCATCTCACCGATCACCACGTGTAAGTAAGTCAGTAACCCCAGGGTGATCAGGTAGCCGATTGTTCTAACGGCCGTTTCACTCAATCCAAACCAGGCTGCCATATACGGTTCAATGAAATGTGAAATCCGTGGCTCACCATACATGGCTAGACCCAACGACGCCATCGTGACGCCAAGCTGCGCGGTGGCGATATATTGGTCTCGCTTAGCCTGGGTATCAACAATTTCCAGGACTTTACCGGCTTTTTTATTACCCTCGTTTGTCATTTGTTCGAGTTGGGTCGGTCTCACTCCGATGAGGGCAAACTCAGAAGCGACATATAATGCGTTTAGAAGAATGAGTACGCCGATAACGATGATGGGAATGATCAGCGTAGTTATCGACGGAAGCTCTTCTTCAGCAGCGGTATAGACCAGGAATAAAAAGCTCGAGGCGGGAACAGCGAGTGAGAGGAGCAGAGTTTTACTCATGGTCAACAACATCCCACTCAGAATAAGGGGCAACAGATTCCCCTGGGGACAGCTCTAGAGAGACCTCAAGTACACCGAGGTCTTCCATCGCCTCCACGCGAATTTTGGTATCACCAATGACGATTTCTTCTCCTACTTCCGGCGGACGTCCCAGTTCACTGTAAACCAGGCCGCTTAAGGTATCTGCTTCCACCGGCAGTTCCAGCTCTAGATATTCATTGACATCGCTGACCAGCAAATCACCGCGCAAATAGATACGTCCTTCTTTGTCTATTGCTGCCAGAGCCATCTCGTCATCGAATTCGTCTTGCAGCTCACCGAATATTTCCTCGATTAAATCTTCAAAAGTAATTAAGCCTGCCGTGCCGCCAAACTCATCAAACACGATCGCCAGGTATTTGCGGCGGGCATTCAATAGTTCCCATACATCACTCACCGGCATAGACTCGGGGACATAGACGGCCTCACGAATAGCGCTGTGCAAGTCTGTTTCCCCCTGAACATGGAGCTTATAAAGATCTTTGACGTGTACGAAACCGATAATGTCATCCATCGATTCCCTGTAGATGGGAATGCGCGAAAAGCCGGCATCGATAGCTAAGTTCAAGACTTCCAGAACGCTGCTGTTCTCAGGCGCGGCAGCGACTTTGGTGCGGTGAAGCATTACCTGTCGAGCAGTTAAATCGCGCAGCCGAAATGTGTTGCGCAGCAGCTGCCGTTCAATGTCGTCCAGAAGACCCCCTTCATAACTATCAGATACCAGGAGTTCAATTTCCTCCGGAGAGTGGGAATGCGTATGTCCTTCGGCAAGGGAATGGCCCATCAGACGAAGAAGAAGGGCGGCGCTGCCGTTGAAGAGCCAGATCAACGGAGCGAATAATTTTAGGGAGATACGCATGGGCCAAACAACGCTTTTGGCGATTTGTTCCGGGTACTGAATGGCCACCGATTTGGGGAATAACTCGCCGAATATTACCTGCAGGGTCGTAATGGCGATGAGCACGGCCGTTACGGCTATTGTATTGGCTAGGACGATGGTTGCTGTATCGCTGTTACCTTCCAGCATGATGGCAAAAGAGGGAAAGTCGTCCAAGAGTGAGGCAATCGGAACTGCCAGCTTATGGGCAATGGCGTTTTGTCCATAGGCACCCAATACCAGTGAGGAGATTGTGATCCCGATTTGGCAAGCCGCCACATAGCGATCCAGTGATTGGCTGTTTTCCATGTAGGATAATAAAATTTTAGCCATTCTGTCGCCGGCTCCGGCCATTTGACTAACCTTGGTTCGCCTAGCCGAGACCGTGGCAAATTCAGCCGCCACATAAAGGGCGTTGAAGAATATCATGACCGTGACGGCCGCTACAATGATGAGTAAATCTATCATCGGGAAATCGTAAAGAACTGCCCTTGCATGAAATAAGTTAACAGATGCTGTTCAGGCACAAAAGTTTTTCGCGAGCCGAAATGAAGAGAAAGCCTGAAGCCTTCCCAATAGAAGGGAATATTAGAGGTAGTAGGGGGAGGTTGGTCAAGAGGAACTGAAATAGAATCGGGCACCGTTATAGCATCCCCCGGTGCCATGGCATTAAATTTGCCTTGTTCAGTTTTCTGGCTGACATGTGATGCAGGTTTCGAGACCAAAAAGAGAATTTTTTTGCCAATCTTTGGCAAAGAATTAGGAATATTAATAAGCAACCGTTTCTTTAGATTGAACCAGCCACCGCTGATTATAGAACAGCGGTGGGAAAAGTCAACCTCCCTAACCATTGACATCCAAAACGTTTTGGATTAAGCTATTATTGAAGATCCAAAACGTTTTGGATGACTTCATCTTCTCAGAGACGGTTTTTTTAACAAGGCACGAGCGAGGCAAATTCGAAAGTGGCTGTCACACTCAAAGATATCGCTGATCAGGTCGGGGTCTCAATAACCACCGTATCACGTGGGCTGGCTGGATATAGCGATGTGGCTGAAGAGACACGACTGCGTATTCAGAAGGTCGCATCGGAGCTTGGCTACTATCCAAATCTCACCGCTCGCCGCCTGCAAAAACGTCGAACCGACACCCTTGGTTTTATTATGCCTACTTTTGGCCCCCGTTTTTCTGATCCATTTTTCAGCGAATTTATTGCCGGTATTGGAACTGGGGCGGCCGAACAAGATTATGACCTTCTTGTATCGACGCATGCGCCAAATAGTGATGGCGAATTAAATGCCTACAGCCGCGTGGTAAGAGGGGGGTGGGTTGACGGCGTGATTGTTGTACGCACGCGGGAAGACGACGAACGGATCAAGCTGCTTTGTGATAATGGATTTCCTTTTGTGGCTTTCGGCCGAACGAACTGCAGCATAGAGTATCCTTACGTCGATGAAGATGGCGCAGCCGGTATGGAAGCCCTAGTTCAACATATCATCGACCTGGGGCACCGGCGCATCGCTTTTATTGCCCCGCCCCAAGGTTTGATGTTCGGCCGTTATAGGCTGCACGGGTATTCAGAAACCATGAAAAGCAACGGGCTGGAAATTGATCCGGACTGGATTGTGCATGGCGATATGACTCAACAGGGTGGGGCGCAAGCCGTAGAACCACTGTTGACACTCGATCCCAGGCCGACAGCGATCGTTTGCAGCAACGATCTAATGGCCATTGGCGCTATGAATCGGATTCAGCAAGCAGGCTTGCAAGCAGGGAAAGATATCGCTATTGGCGGTTTTGATGATATTCCACTCGCTGCCTATGTCAGCCCGCCACTTACAACACTCCACCAGCCCATTTATGAGATCGGCCGTCGCGCCTGCACCATGCTGATCGAGATCCTGAACGGAGGGATCCCAGCCAACTCACATGTTCTTTTGACGCCGACATTAGTTGTACGCGCGTCTAGTGGTTCAATGATTAATTAGACCGGATAGGTTTCAAAGTAAAGGAGGTACGCTATCGATATAACAATTAATCAAAAAGATTTACTAAAGCTCATTAGTGGTTTTGTTGTTTTATCAACTCAAGAACATTGGAGGTTTTGAGAAGATGAAGAAATATCTCGTTTTAACATTATTGATTATGAGTGTTGTGCTGGTTTTAGCAGCCTGCCAACCACAAACCGTTGAAGTAACACGTGTGGTCACGGAGACGGAAACGGTCACAGAAGAAGTGCCCGTGGAAGTGACCCGGATGGTGACCGAAACGGAAACGGTAACCGAGACAGTGACTGAAGAAGTTACGCGTGTCGTGGAAGTAGCCGCCGAACCGACGGATCGCACGCTTGTCGAGTTCTGGACGACTGATAACGAGGCAGAACGGGTCGATGCGTACGAAGCTGTTGCCGCGAGTTATATGGAAGCACATCCCGAGGTTGAGGTTCGTATCGTTCCTATCGAAGAGGCCGGTATTACGCAGCGTCTGGCCACAGCCCAGGCTGCCAATAGACTCCCAGATATCGTGCGCATGGGTGTTGAACGCGTCTCCACCTTCGCCGCAGATGGCGTCCTTGATGAGGATGCCGCGTCAGCCGTTATCTCGGCTATTGGTGAAGATGATTTCCGTAATGGTCCGCTGGTTATGGTCACCGATCCGAGCAC
>Ga0316576_10001067_pt1 | contig 14245 bp, 10 predicted proteins | sample S0NA_FD_203075 | JGI IMG/M metagenome (GOLD analysis project Ga0316576, IMG submission 203075) | Rhizosphere microbial communities from salt marsh grasses in Alabama, United States - S0-2_050615r3r5 | ecosystem: Host-associated > Plants > Roots > Rhizosphere | place: USA: Alabama | collected... | reverse complement strand
GATTTCGGTAGCGGTCAGGGCGCGATCCGGGTTCACCGCATGCGCCACGTCGACCACCTCGGGGGCACGCTCCCGCGAGCGGCGTACGGCCTTGCTCGCCTCGATCACGATCGGCAGCAGCAGTGCCAGGCCGATGGACCCCAGCCACTGCCAGCCGCTCAGAGCGGTCGTCCGCAAGGCCGACTGCAGGAACGGTAGTTGTGTGGCGAGGACCACCAGCGCCGCCGGCACCAACCCGATCATCGTGGCCTTCAGGACCGGCGGGGTGAGACCACTGGCCGGGTCCCTGCGGTTCGTGATCGCGTTGAAGATGGTGCCCAGCCCCATCACCACGAACGTCATCGTCATGGACACGCTGGCCGCATCAGTGCTGGGGGAGTCCGGACCGAACACCAACGGGATGAACGCCGCCAGGAACAGCGTGAAACCGTATCCGAGCCACATGGTGACCGCACCTCGGTTGACGATCTGGACCTTCGCGTCACGCGGTGGCCTTGTCATCACATCGGGATCTCCTGGATCCATGGCGAGGATCACGACACCTCCCGCCGTGGCGAACATCAGCAGGTACAGAATCATCAGCGGGGTCAGCGCGACGCCGTCGTTGACGTTGAAGAGGGTCGCGGCAAGGAACAGCATGATCAGCGACAACAGCTGCGTCATCTGATACCGCACATACGCAACGACCTTGTCGTAGACGCGCCGGCCGAGTTCGACAGCGTGCACGAGGGTGCCGAAGTTGTCATCGGTGAGGATCATTCGCGCGGCCTGCTTGGACACCTCGCTGCCGCTGCCCATGGCGACCCCGATGTCGGCCTGTTTCAGGGCTGCGGCGTCGTTGACCGCGTCACCGGTCATCGCCACCACATCCCCCGCGTGTTGCATGACTCTGGCCAGGCGCAGCTTGTCCTCGGGGGAGACGCGTCCGAAGACGTGCAACTGCGGGAGTTGTGCCTCGAGTTCCTCGTCGGTGAGTTCACCCATCTCCGCGCCACTGATGGCACCCGGCCCGAGTCCCAGGCTCCGGCCGATCGCGGCCGCGGTCACCGCGTGGTCGCCGGTGATCATGCGCACGTCGATTCCCGCGCGTAATGCCGTCGTCACAGCGGCCTTGGCCTCCGCCCGCAGCGGGTCGATGATCCCCACCAGGCCGATGAAGGACAGGCCGTTGGTCAGTGACATCGGGTCGGTCTGCATCGTCTCGAGTTCGGCATCCTCCACGATGCGGGCGGCGAACGCCAGCACCCTCAAACCATCTCCGCCCATCTCGGCATTGGCTTGTTCGATGCCTTCGCGGGTCCGCCCCAGCGGCACCAGGTCGTCGGTGACGATCGGGCCACTGGTCGAACAGCGGGACAGCACAACGTCCGGGCCGCCCTTGACCAGTTGCACGACCCGCTCGACACCGTTGATCGGAACCCGGTGGAACGTTGCCATAAACTTGTACTCGGAGTCGAAGGGGACCTCGGCGATCCGCGGATAGGCCTTGCGGGTGTGTTGGGCGTCGACGCCCAACTTGGCGGCCAGGACCACCAGCGCCAACTCCGTGGGGTCACCCACGACAGCACCGTCGTCGGCCACAGTGGCATCGCTGCACAGCACCAAGCCATACGCAAGGTTCGTGAAGTCGGGCACGGGTGTGCCGGCCACTGCGCCGATCTCCCCGGACTTCTCGTACCCCTGACCGGTCACGCTGTACCAGGAGCCCTGCGTGTAGAGCTGGGAGACCATCATCTGGTTCATGGTCAGGGTCCCGGTCTTGTCCGTGTTGATGACGCTGGTGGCACCCAGCGTCTCCACATCGGTCAGGTTCTTCACCACGGCCTTGGCATCGGCGAGCTGATGCGCGCCCATGGACAGCAGCGCCGACACGAATGCCGGCATACCGGTGGGGATCGCCGAGATAGCCATGGCCGTACCCAGTAGGAGCAACTCGCTGATCTCGATGCCGCGCATCCAGCCCACGGCCACGATGAAGGCCACAGCAACCCAGGCGATGATCCCCAGGATCTTGGTCAATCCGTCCAGTTCCCGCTGTAGCGGCGACCGACTGCGTTCCACCGATGTCAGCATCGTGGCGATCTGACCCATCTGCGTGTTCATCCCAGTCGCCGTGACGACCATGGCCGCCGTCCCGCGGGTGACTGAGGTGTTCTGGAAGAGCATGTTCGTGCGGTCACCGATGGGCACGTCGCCAGCGGCCAGCACCCCGGCGTCTTTGGCCACCGGAGCGCTCTCACCTGTCAGTGCCGCTTCCTGGACCTCCACGGTCGCAGACCGCAGGATCCGGCCGTCAGCGGGCACGAGGTCACCGGCTTCGAGCGTGACCACGTCTCCCGGAACGACGTCGGGGGCATCGATCATCTGCAGGGAGCCGTCGCGCACCACCTTCGCCTGCGGTACCTGCAGGTTGGCCAGTGCATCGACACTCGCGCGGGCCTTGAGTTCCTGACGGGAGCCGAGCACGATATTCAGCACGATCAACAACGCCACGATGAGCCCCGTCGACACCTGACCGATCAGCATACTGACCACGACCACCGCGACGAGCATGAGGTTCATCGGTTCGCGCAACTGCCCCAAGGCGATCAGCCAGACCGACGGCGGCTTCTCAGCCGCGATCTTGTTATTCCCGTACTTGGAGAGCCTGACCTCGGCTTCAGTCTGGGTCAGACCGGTGTCGGCGTCACTGCCCTGCGCGGCGACCACCTCCGCGACCGGCATCGAGAACCAGGTTCTCGCAGGGTCCGGGCGGCTGCCCGTGTTCGTGACCGCATCCATGAGTCCACCCTCCAACAGCAGCGTCCAACGCACAGCCTGCCATGGACGCCCCCCATCTGGGTGATCCGGAGTTCCAGCAACGAGGGGGCGGCCTCAGATCCCGGTCCGGGCCTCGATCCGGCCGTCCTCGACGGCCTGCTGCAGCGCGGCGTAGTCCTTGGAGTTCTGCTCGGCGTAGGCGACCGCGAACTCAGCGATCGCTTTGTCGAAGGCGCTACTTCCACCCAGGTAGGCGGCCAGGGCGATCCGGTCGCCGGAGCGGGCGTGGGCCTTCGCCAACGTCCACGCGCACATCCGGCCGTACAGATGCAGGCGCTGGGGATCCATGTTGTCCACGTCCGCGGAACCCTTCCAGTCCCGCAGTTGCCGCACGTAGTAGTCGCGCGCCACCCCGTCGAGCGGACTCTTGACACGATGCCAGCCCAGGAAGATGTCACTGCTCGCCTGCATGAGTCGCTGGCCGGCGACGACTCGCTGCCCCGCATTGAGGTACTCGCTACGGCCCGCGTACGGTTCCAGCACGGATTCCTGTGCCTCTTTCGCCTGCAGGAACAGGGGGTCCCCGCTATCGCGACCAGCCAACAGCATCATCCACGCGCGCGTCCCCACGCTGCCGACGCCCACCACTTTCAGTGCCATGTCAAGGTATTCGAACTGGGCGAGCAGATCGCGGCGATCGGTCTGCAGCGTGCGGCGATAGCCGCGGAGAACCGATCGCATCTCGTCCTGGACCACGTCTCCGGGAACTCCCCATTGCTGGGCGAGGTCGTTCATCGGGACGATCAGCGGTGGTGCGCTGCTGATGCGGCGACGTCCATCCACGACCTCTGTGAACTTCTCCATCGCCTGCATGGAGTCCCTGGTCCGCGCCTTGTCGAGGTTCTTCTGCGCCTTGCGAGCCACCTTGGAGGGGGCCTTCTTGCTGACGCGGGCGAACTCCTCGGTGAGATTCATATGGGCGTACCACACGTCCAGGTTTCGCATCGTCGCAAAGCCCCGCATGGTCTCGCGGTACTCCTGCGCGGCAGCAAGCAGGATGCCCCGTCGTTCGGTGGCGGTGTGGCCGTTGGCCACTCCCGCGATCTCCAGGCTCGTGACCAGGCGCTTCACGTCCCATTCCCAGGGTCCGGGCGCAGTCTCGTCGAAATCGTTGATGTCGAAGACCAGCGACCGTTCCGGCGAACCGAACGCGCCGAAGTTGGCCAGGTGCGCGTCGCCGCAGGCCTGCACCCGCAGGCCGGAGTCGGGGGTCGCCGCGAGATCTGAGGCCATGATCGCCGCCGCACCGCGGTAGAACGTGAAGGGTGAGACCAACATCCGGCCGTAGCGGACGGGCACCAGCTCGGGTAACCGATTGGCTGCCTGCGCTTCCAGGAGTGCCACTGGATCGGGCCGGCTGCTGGGCGGATCGAACATCGCCTGACTGGATCGGGGGACCTGGGACCGCGCCTCCTTTCCGACCGCGGTACGTTCTGCGGGCGTCAGATGCAGGGCTTTGGCGCTGCGTGTGTAGCGACGGCCGGTGGGATGTGTGTCCATCGAGTTGCCTTAAGGGTTGGGTGGTTGCGGAGGTCACATCAGCGGCGGGGTGGCCGGAACCGGTCTTCCGCCGGCGACGGCTTAGGGTCGAGACCCAATATTCCGAGTGTCCATCGGACGGGCATCACCCAAAGCGGGTGGTCAGCCGCCGATCCGCTTGAAAGAGGTGGTGGCGGTGTCCTCGCCACCCTCGATCGTCACATTCATCAGATCGTCGTCGACCATCCGGAAGGTCCACACGAACTCGGGCTCGGCACGGTACTCCCCTTCGCCGACCTTCGTGGCGGTCATGGTGCGATCCAGGTTCCCACCGGACATGCTCACCGGATACTCGCCATCCGTGGGTTGTTCCACCACGAGCGAGATCTGGGATCCCCCGGTCGACTCCCACTGCCCGACGAAGGGGTCCTCCCGGGCATCCGAACTGCAGCCCGCGAGGGCCAGCCCCACCAGCAGCACCATGAGAAGAGCGAACCTCTTCATAACCCACCCCCTGTGTAGGTTGCACCTCCACGGTAGACCCAAGGGGTTCCACGACCCGGCACCGCTCGCCTAAGGTGACAGGATCAGATTGCGCACTCTCGCCACCGGCATCGCCGTCCTGGGCCTGGTCGGCGCCACCGCCCCCACGGCGCAGGCCTCGTCACCCTCACCCTCCGCGGAATCCTGTTCCAAGATCCAGAAGAAGGCGAAGAAGGCGAAGAAGGCAGGTGCAGCGAAGAAGGCCAAGCGATTGCAGAAGCGGTCTCGGTCCTGCAGGAAGCAGGTGAACCGTCTGCGGACCGTTGTGAACGCGATCTCGGGGTACACCTTCACGGGTACACGGGGGGACGGGCTGCCCATGAACCTGACCTTCTGTCCCGACGGGAAGTGGATCAGCTACGAGCGCGACATCCGCTTCGCCAACCGCGGCGACAGCTGGTACGTGCGGGAACTCGACTACACGAGCAGCACCAAGTGGGTCACCCAGGTCGGGGAGAACAAGGATCGTTCGGACGGTGGGTTCGGCATCGGTCTGGCCCGTGCCGGTGACACGTTCCAGGTGGGGATCGCATCCTTCGACGCGGTGACCGACCTGGGTCCGGCAACCCGCTCGTCGGGAGCTGCGCTGTGCGCAACGCTGTGAGCAGCGCTGCGACGACCTCAGCACAGACGTACTCACTGCCCGACTGGAACCCATCGATGGCCAAGGGATCCCACATGGTTCTCAGGTGAGGATCGCCGTCCTGGGTGCCACTGGTGTCAGCGGCCGTTTCGTCGTGATGGAGGCGTCACGGCGGGGCCACGATGTGGTGGCCATCGCCAGAAACCCACCCGCGAACCCACCAGCCGGCGTCAGCGCCGCGTCGGCTGATCTGCAAACAGGTCAGGGGCTGGCCGCTGCCCTGAACGACGTGGATACCGTCATCGACTGCTCGAACATCGTCACGAACAGCGGGGCGAAAGCGACCCGGTTCTTCACCCAGGCACACCGGAACCTCCTGGCAGCCCGCCGGCGGACAACCCCGGCCCACTGGGTACTGCTGTCGATCCTGGGTGCCCATGCGGTGCCAATGCCCTACTACAAGGCGAAAGTCGACCAAGAAAGGCTCTGGTCTGCAGAGTCCGGCGTCAGCCTGGTGCGATCCACTCAATTCCACCAGTTCGCCGATCAGATACTGCGCCGAATGGGCCTGGGGCCTGGAGCGGTCGTCCCCACGATGCGGGTGCAGCCGATAGCAGCCGAATCCACGGCGAGCGTGCTGGTGTCGGTCGCTGAGGCCGATCCCTCCGGTACCACTCACGAGATCGCGGGTCCCCGGGAGGAGAACCTGGTGGACATGGCCCGGCGACTCATCGACACCGGCCGCTCGACCCGCAGATTCGTGTTGCCGATGCCGATCCCGGGGGCTGCCGGTCGCGCCATCAAGGACGGCGCGCTCCTCGGTCCGAGGGCAAGCACGCACGGACCGAGTTTCGACGATTGGCTCGCCCTCTCGCCGCACTAGCCACGTCCGGGAGCCCCGGGATGGCTTGCGCAGCGACCCGACCGACGGCAACCACCGAACCGATGGCCGAGACTGCGATCAGCCGACTGCTCGCCCCTGATTACAGGTCCAGGCCCGTCAGCACCATGACCCGGTCGTGGGTCAGGTCGGTCATGGCGGCACGCAGCCCTTCCCGGCCGAGACCCGAAGACTTGACGCCGCCGTAGGGCATCTGGTCGGCGCGGAACGACGGCACGTCACCGATGACGACCCCGCCGACAAGCAACTCCCGGTGCGCCCGGAAGGCGACTTGCAGATCCCGCGTGAACAGACCCGCCTGCAGTCCGAATCGGGAGTCGTTGACCGCGGCGAGCGCTCCATCCACGCCCGACACGGGCGCGATCGTCATGACGGGACCGAACACCTCTTCGCACGAGACCTTAGCCGCAGAAGAGACGTTGCCCAGCAGGGTCGGAGCGACGCTCGTCCCCTCACGCGTGCCGCCGGCCAGGACTTCGGCCCCCGAAGCGACAGCGTCGTCGATCCACGACTGAATCCGTTCTGCTGCCGCCTCGTTGATCACGGGCCCGACCACGACGTCGTCCTCGAGAGGCGATCCGGTCTTCAGCGAGTTCATCTTCGCCACCAGCATGGGGACGAATCGCTCGTACAGAGATTCATCGACCAGCACCCGCTGCACGGAGATGCACGACTGGCCCGCCTGGTAGTTGCCGAAGGTCGCGATCCGGCCGGCGGCCCACTCCAGGTCGGCCTCACTGGACCAGTCCGGCATCACTACGGCCGCGGCATTGCCCCCGAGTTCCAGCACGACGTGTTTGGTCGGCTGGGCGGACTGGATGTGGTAGCCGACGGTTTCCGACCCGGTGAAGGAGACCACCGGCAGTCGCGGGTCGGCCACCAGGGCGGCGGTCTGCTCGTTGTCCAGTGGTAGCACCGACCACATCCCGGCGGGCAGGTCCGTCTGGGAGAGGATCTCCCCGAGCACCAGCGCCGTCAACGGCGTCGCCGGGGCCGGCTTGATGATGATCGGCGCTCCGACCGCGAGGGCCGGCGCCACCTTGTGCGCGACGAGGTTCAGCGGGAAGTTGAAAGGTGCGATCCCGAGCACCGGGCCGTTGGGGAATCTGCGGATGATCGCCATCCGGCCGGCCGCAGAGGCGTCCGTGTCGAGGCGCTGCACCTCCCCGGACCACCGTCGCGCCTCCTCGGCCGCCCACCGGAACGTGGAGACACCACGGTTGACCTCGGTACGCGACCACATGAGCGGTTTGCCGTTCTCCGCGGTGATCAGGTCGGCGATCTCGTCGGCACGGGCCGCCAGTTGCGTGGACACGTGCATGAGTGCGTCCGCCCGCTGCGCGGCGGTGGTCGCCAAGGCCTCCGACTGGACCGCTACGGCGGCGGCCACAGCCTCATCGACGTCGGCCGGCGTGGGCTGCGCGTGCCGAGCCACCAGGTGCCCGTCGAAGGGGCTGTGCACCTCGTGCACGCCGGCACTGGATCGAGGCTTACCCGCCACCCAGAACGGCTGGACCGTGCTCACGCCCCCACCTCGGCGGCCAGTGCGTCGGCGAGCACGTCCAGACCCTCGAGTAGCAGTGCATCGCTGATCACCAGCGGCGGGAGCAGTCGGATCACGTTGCCGAACGTGCCGGCGGTCAGGATTACGACACCTTCCGCCGTGCAGCGCGCGGCCAGCGCTTTGGGCAGGTCCGCCCGGGGCGTCAGCGTCCCGGGCTCGGCGAACTCGATGGCGACCATGGCTCCGCGGCCGCGCACCTCGGCGATGACATCGAAACGCTGAGCCAGTTCGTTGAGCCGATCCATCATCAACTCACCCAGGTGCCGGGCACGTCCGGCCAGGTCCTGTTCCTCCATGGTCGCGATGGCGCCGAGAGCCGCCGCGCAGGCGACCGGGTTCCCGCCGTATGTGCCGCCGAGGCCTCCGACGTGGACGCTGTCCATGATCTCCGCCCGCCCGGTGACCGCGGCCAGTGGCATGCCGCCGGCGATCCCCTTGGCCGTCGTGATGAGGTCGGGCGCGACGCCCTCGTGCTCGCACGCGAACCAGGCGCCGGTCCGGCAGAACCCGGTCTGGATCTCATCGGCGATGAACACCACCCCGTTGTCCGTACACCACTGCGCCATGGCCGGCAGGAAACCCGGCGCCGGCACGATGAAGCCGCCCTCACCCTGGATCGGCTCGATGATGACAGCGGCCAGGTTGCCGGCTCCCACCTCGGTCTCGATCCGGGCGATGGCACGCGCCGCGGCGGCGGCGCCGTCGAGCCCGTCCCGCAACGGGTACGACGTCGGGACCCTGTGGATCTCCGAAGCGAACGGCCCGAACGAGTGCTTGTAGGGCATGTTCTTCGCGGTCAGCGCCATCGTGAGGTTCGTGCGGCCGTGGTAGGCGTGCTCCACGGCGACCACAGCGTTACGGCCCGTGTACGCCCTGGCCACCTTGATCGCGTTCTCCACGGCTTCGGCGCCCGAGTTGAACAGCGCCGAGTGTTTATCGAAGTCTCCGGGCGTGAGCCGGTTGAGATGTTCGCACACCTCGATGTAGGGCTCATAGCCGGCGACCATGAAGCAGGTGTGGGTGAGTTTGTGCGCCTGCGCGTCGATCTGTTCGACGACCTGCGTGGCACTGTTACCCACGTTGACGACCGCGATGCCCGCGCCGAGGTCTATGAAGGAGTTGCCGTCGACGTCGACGATCACCCCGCCACCCGCGCGGTCGGCGTAGATCGGTACCGCAGCACCGAGCGCGGACGAAACAGCTGCCTTGCGGCGCTGCGCGAGGGCCAGCGAGTTGGGGCCGGGGATCTGCGTGATGACCTCGCGCTTCTGCGGCAGATCAGGTCCAAAGGTGTCGTTCACGGGGTCCGCTCCTCCATCTTCCACTGCTGACCGTAGCCGTCCTTGAGCAGGTCAAGGAACGGTTCGCTGGGCAGCGCCTCCGGGCCGAGCACGCCCGCCCCCGACCAGGCGCCGGTCGCCAGCAACTCCAGCGCGACGACCGGGTTCATCGCGGTCTGCCATACGACGGCCTGTGCGCCGTACTCCCGCATGGTCCACTCGTTGTCAGCCACGTGGTACAGGTACACGGCGCGGGGGTTGCCGTCCTTGCCCTTGCCTGTCACGTACAGACCGGCGCACGTCTTGCCGGTCATCTTGTCCCCGAGGGTCAGCGGATCGGGCAGGCACGCGGCGACCACGTCGCGGGGGCTCACCTCGTGATGTCCGACCCTCACCTTCTCAGTGCGGTCGAGTCCGAGTTTGCGCAGCGTCGAGAGCACCCCGATGAACTCGTCGCCGAGGCCGAACTTGAACGTCACGCGCTTGGCGTCGACCCAGCGTGGCATGAGCAGCACCTCCTCATGCTCGACGTTGACGCACTCGACCGGGCCGATCCCCTCGGGGAAGTCGAACACCTCTGCGCCGCTGAACGGCTGCGTGGTGTACCAGCCCTTGTCCTTCTCCCAGATCACCGGCGGGTTCAGGCACTCCTCGATGACGGTCCAGATCGAGAACGACGGCGCGAAGTCATACCCGTGCACCACGATGTCGGAGGCGTCCCGCACCCCGAGCTCGTCGATCTCGCTGAACAGGTGGTCGGCGGCGTACCGTGCGAAGACATCGGCGAGGCCCGGCTCCACGCCGATACCCACCAACGCGAGGCGACCGCTCTCCTGCCATGCCTGGGCGAATGCGAACTGGTCGTCGCCGAGTTTGATGCCCGTCAGTTCGTACGGCCTCTCCGGGTGCTTGCTGGACAGGCTCATCGCCGTGTCCAGGTAGTCCGCTCCGGCGAGGAAGGCCCCCTCGAAGATGCTCATCACGAAGCGGGGGTCCACCACGTTCAGCACGTGGGTGATCCCGTTCCCACGGCAAGCCTGCGCGACGGACTGCGCATCCGAGGCATCGAGTTCGATGGCGCTGAAGCGCTCATCGCCGATGCGGTCGGCAAGCTCCTGAGCGCGCGCACCGTCGTAGTCCGCGATCACGATGTGCTCGAAGAAATTGCGGCGGGCAGCGATGAGGGCGGCCGACGAACCGACTCCGCCGGCGCCGATGATGAGGATGCGCATGGAACTCCCTGATTGTGTGGTGACCGACCAGCCACTCCCGCCAGGGTACGGTTTCCGAACCACTTCGCGCAATACACAGTCGAAACCGTAGGCCTTGCCGGGATCTGGCGAATTGGAACCGCAGATCGGTGACTGCCGGGAGCCTGGTGCTGAGGTTGGTGCGCGGTCGGCCACGTCCCGTTCGACGCGGTGGTGGCGAAGCGTTCTGGCCCGCTACCTGGGTTGAGTTGGCCACGAGCCAGAACGGTAACGGGCCACAACGCAGAGCCCCGTGCACCAAGCACCGAAGGGCCGCCCGGGCGTACCGGAGCGGCCCTTCGTCGCGGCCCGACCTACTCGATCGAACTCATGACGTGCTTGATGCGCGTGTAGTCCTCGAAGCCGTACATGGACAGGTCCTTGCCGTACCCGGACTGCTTGTAGCCTCCGTGCGGCATCTCGGCGACCAGTGGGATGTGGGTGTTGATCCAGACGGTGCCGAAGTCCAGCGCCTTGGCCATGCGCAGCGCCCGGCCGTGGTTCTCGGTCCAGACCGAACTGGCCAGGCCGTACACAACGCCGTTGGCCCACTCGATCGCTGTGGCCTCGTCGTCGAAGCGCTGGACGGTCATGACTGGGCCGAAGATCTCGTTCTGGATCATCTCGTCGTCCTGCTGCAGATCCACCACGACGGTCGGCTCGAGGTAGTAACCGCGGTCGCCCTGGGTCGAGCCACCCGCGGCGACGTTCGCGTGGGACGGCTTGCGCTCGAGGAAGCCCTGCACCTTCTCGAACTGCGCGACGTTGTTCAGAGGCGGAACCAGGGCGTCCTCATCGGTCGGACCGTTGGCGAACGTGGTCGCTGTGGCCCTCGCCTGCTCCGCCAGCGCTGCCACGAAGTCGTCGTGGATGCCCGCCTGCGCCAGCACCCGGGTCGCAGCGGTGCAGTCCTGACCGGCGTTGAAGTAGCCTGCCACGGCCAGCCACTCCGCCGCCTTCTCGGGGTCGGCGTCGTCGAACACCACGACCGGGGCCTTGCCGCCGAGTTCGAGGTGGACTCGCTTGACCATCTTGGAGGCCTCTTCGGCCACCTGCATGCCGGCCCGGACCGAACCGGTGATGGCTGCCATGTCGATGCCGGGGTGTGCGACCAGCATCCGGCCCGTGTCGCGATCGCCGGCGATGACGTTGAAGACACCGGGCGGCAGGATCTCGGCCTCGGCGATCATCTGGGCCAGCCGGGCGGTCGACACCGGCGTCGTGTCCGAGGGCTTGAGCACCACGGCGTTGCCGGCGGCGATCGCGGGGGCGAACTTCCACACACCCATCATCAGCGGGTAGTTCCACGGCGTCACCTGCGCGACGACGCCCACCGGCTCGCGGCGGATCATCGAGGTGAAGCCCTCCATGTATTCCCCGGCGGCACGGCCCTCGAGTACGCGCGCGGCGCCGGCGAAGAACCGGATCTGGTCGACCATCGGCGGGATCTCCTCGGCCATGGTGACCGGGATCGGCTTGCCGGTGTTCTCCGACTCCAGCGCAACGAGTTCGTCAGCGTTCTGTTCCACCAGATCCGCGATCGCGAGCAGCGCCTTCTGGCGCACGGACGGCGTGACGTCGCGCCATTTGAGGTAGGCCTCCCGCGCAGAGGAGACCGCCGCGTCGACCTCGGCCTGACCCGACACCGGAGCCTGTCCGAAGACCTCGCCGGTGCTCGGGTTCACCAGGTCCAGCACCGGGCCCGCAGCGGCTGTGACCGCACCATTGACGACATTGCTGACTTCCCGCATCGTTTCTCCCATCGACAGACAGATAGCCTAACCGTGCAAGCGCCCGACTGTCTCCGGTTCCGTCCAGGGCAGAAGTACGGATTCAGCGGTTTCACACTGCTGAATCTACGAAAAACATTGCCACCATCTGGGTTGTGGGTCAGAATCGCAGAGTGAGCGAACTGGATGAAACGAATCGACAGATCATCCGCCTGCTGCAGCGAGATGGCCGACGCGCATACGCAGACATCGCCAAAGAGGTGGGACTGTCGGAGGCGGCCGTGCGACAACGTGTACGCAGACTGCTGGACGCCGAGGTCATCCAGATCGTGGCGGTGACCGACCAGATCCAGATGGGCTTCCCGCGGGCGGCGATGATCGCGATCAACGTGGACGGCGACGTGCAAGCAGCGGCCCACCTGATCAGCGAGATCGACGAGGTCGACTACCTCGTGTCCACGGCCGGCGGCATCGACCTGCTCGCCGAAGTCTTCGCGTCCCACGACGAGCACCTCTTCGAACTGCTGAACCGGATACGCGCGATTCCGGGCGTGCGGCACGCGCAGACCTACATGTACTTCAAGATCCACAAGCAGACATACCAGTGGGGGGTCTCATGACGAGCACGCCGCAGATCGTCACCGAGGGTGGGGCCGATCCGCTGGCCGAGGTCGCCCGCCGCCATCTCTGGATGCACTTCACCCGACACTCCTCCTATGAGCACGGCGAGCACGTGCCGATCATCGTGCGAGGCGAGGGCGCCTACATCTGGGACGACCAAGGACGTCGGTATCTCGACGGCCTGGCGGGCCTGTTCACGGTGATGATGGGCCACGGCCGCGAGGAACTGGCACGGGCGGCGGCGGACCAGTCGCGGACCCTGGGCCACTTCCCGATCTGGTCCTACGCGAACCGGCCGGCCATCGAGCTGGCCGAACGGCTCGCCCACCTCGCCCCCGGGGACCTCAACCGCGTCTTCTTCACCTCGGGCGGCGGCGAAGCCGTCGAGTCCGCCTGGAAACTGGCGAAACAGTATTTCCGCATCACAGGCAAGCCCAACAAGTACAAGGTGATCAGCCGTTCGGTCGCCTACCACGGAACCCCGCAGGGGGCGTTGAGCATCACCGGGATCCCCGCCGCCAAGCATCCGTTCGAGCCGTTGGTCCCGGGCGCGATCAAGGTGCCCAACACGAACTTCTACCGCGCCACCGAGCACGCCGACGACGAGGTAGCGTTCGGCCGCTGGGCCGCCGACCAGATCGCGGTGGCCATCGAACTCGAGGGGCCCGATTCGATCGCAGCGGTGTTCCTCGAGCCGGTGCAGAACTCCGGCGGCTGCTTCCCGCCGCCGCCGGGCTACCTGGAACGGGTCCGGCAGATCTGCGACGAGTACGACGTGCTGTTCGTGGCCGACGAGACGATCACCGCCTTCGGTCGCATCGGCGATCACTTCGCGATGAAACGCTTCGGCGTGGATCCGGACATCATCACCTGCGCCAAGGGGCTCACATCCGGATACGCCCCGCTCGGCGCGATGATCGTGCACGATCGATTGTTCGAACCCTTCCTGCAGGGGAACAACACATTCCTGCACGGATACACGTGGGGCGGCCACCCGGTGGCCACGGCCGTGGCGCTGGCCAACCTGGACCTGTTCGACTCCGAGGGGATCATGGAGCACGTCCGCTCCAACGAAACCGGATTCCGAGCGGTGCTGGAGGGTCTGAAGGATCTGCCCATCGTGGGTGACGTGCGCGGGGCCGGGTACTTCTACGGCATCGAGATGGTCAAGGACAAGGCCACCAAACAGACATTCAACGAGGATGAATCGGAACGCCTGCTGCGCGGCTTCCTCTCCAAGGGCCTGTTCGACGCAGGGCTGTACTGTCGTGCGGATGACCGCGGCGACCCGGTCATCCAACTCGCACCGCCGCTGATCTGCGACCAGTCGCACTTCGACGAGATCGGAGCGATCCTTCGCGACGTCCTCACCCAGGCCTGGTCGATCCTCTAGGCAAGGGCGGGCGGCGCTTGGCTGGTGCTCCCTACGCGGGGTGCGCCGGGAACCTCCGCCGGGCGGCGTCGACCACCGCGT
>Ga0316576_10001066_pt1 | contig 14250 bp, 8 predicted proteins | sample S0NA_FD_203075 | JGI IMG/M metagenome (GOLD analysis project Ga0316576, IMG submission 203075) | Rhizosphere microbial communities from salt marsh grasses in Alabama, United States - S0-2_050615r3r5 | ecosystem: Host-associated > Plants > Roots > Rhizosphere | place: USA: Alabama | collected... | reverse complement strand
CCGACGTTGAGCACCGACTTCATCGCCAGCCTGACGGACGGGTCGATGGCCTGTCCCCCGGTCTGCGGTTCGAAAGGTTCCGCGGACAGGATCGTCCTTCGATTCGCGGCGAACCACTCGGCGGTAGCGTGCGCGCGGGTCCCGCCCGAAAACTCGTACGCCGCTCCGCCCGCCACGGACCACGGCGAGTTGTAGTTCGCCGTCAGGTCCTCCTGGTAGTCGGCCGCGATCGCGGTGGGGAGCGAGCCATCGGGCAGCGGCCGCTGGCCGAGCAGTCTCACATTGAGCGTCTCGTCCCCGCTGCCGAACAGCCGCAGTCCCGGCGCGGTCGCGCTCATCCCCAGCGACAGTCGATCCCGTTCCCACCCGAGACCGACCTTGGGCAGAACCCGCCAGGCGTTGTACTCGTAGTCCCGCAGCTCTCCCAGCACGATCGCGAGCCCCTCGTCGCTCACCGCCTGCACGTCCAGATTGCGCCTCGCCCGCTGGCTGCGGACGGCGACGAAGGCCGAGATGCCGATTCCGAATTCACGACCCAGCGGCTTCGCCCATGTCAGACCGGCCCAGTGCTCGCCGAGACGGGTCTCGTACGACACGTTACCCGCCAGGAGGCCGAGGTCCGGCAGGTCGGGCCGCTGAGGCTGCTCCAGAATCAGCTCATCCTTCAGCCGGACATCGAAGCTGTGACGGCTCATGTACGAGTAGGCCAGGTGGGAATCCCCCAGCCAGTCGAAGCGCAGCTCACCGGCGATCAGCGCCGCGGCGGCGTTGAAGCGCGACGAGGTGATCCCCTCGCCCGGACCGATCGGACTGGAGAGGCTCAGGTGGTCGTAGCTGAGAACGAAGCCCGAGAGGAACGCCTCGGGGCTCTCGAGCAGCGCCAGCCGCCCCGGGTTGTAGTAGACCGCGCTGAGATCCGAAGCGCTGCCGACCATTGCGCCGCCCAGCAGCCGCGCGCGATTCCCGTAGTCGTTGGTCCAGTACTGTGCATCCTGGGCGGTCACGGCGCCCGGGAACAGGGTGAGCAGGGCCCCGCACACCAGGACGAATCGGAGTCGAGCCACCGGAGTTCACTCTCCCTTGATGCGTGGCCGAGTAGGGGATCGGGATCTTCTCGCCGCGATTCCATACTAGAGCGCATCGGGCGGGTCCGCGACCCGCATCGTCTTGGCCGTCGGCGCTCCCGGCGGGTAGCTTGGCTGCCATGCGAAACTCGCCTCCGGCACTCACCCGCGCACGGTCGATTCTTCTGGCGGCGGTTTGCCTCCCGTTGTGTGCCGGCGAAACCCGGCCGCAGCAGCCCGAGCGGGGACGCGAACCGACGCTCTCCGACTCGGCCGTCGTATCCCTGCTCACGGTGCTGCCGGGCGACAGGCTGTACAACCTGTTCGGCCATACCGTCATTCGGGTTCGCGATCCCCTCACCGGCCTCGACGCGGGCTTCAACTTCGGTACCTTCGACTTTCCCGAGACGTTGACGGGGGGCGTCGGCTTCGTGGCGCGCTTCGCCTACGGAAAGCTGGACTACAGGCTGTCGGCATCGGGTGCCCCGCTGCGCGACGTCGAATGGTACTGGTCCAACGAGGCCCGTCCTACCATCGAGCAGACGCTGGACCTCACGGCTGCGCAGGCCCGTTCGCTGTTCACCATGCTGGCAGAAAACGCGCGTCCCGAGAATGCCACCTACCGATACGACTTCTTCTTCGACAACTGCTCCACGCGTCCGCGCGACGCCTTCGAAGCCGTGCTCGGAGAGGATCTGCAGACGACGATGGACGACCCCGGTAAGAGCTTCCGTCAACTCCTGGATCCCTACCTGGTGGCGAACCCGGGCGTGGACCTGGCCATGGACCTCGGGCTGGGCCCACCTGCGGACAGGGTGGCGACCGCGCGGGACGCGCTGTTCCTTCCCGCGGAGCTCATGCACTGGCTCGACGCTGCGACCGTCCGCGATTCGCGGGGCAATCGACGACCACTGGTCAGCCGGACGGACACGCTGACCTGGGGCCCGGGCGCCGGCCACAAGGACCCGGCGCCGCCCTGGCCGTCGATTCTCGCCTGGGCGCTCGCGGCGGTTCTGCTCGGGCTCACGCTGGTCGACTTCAGGTCGGGGCGCGGGCCGCGCCGCTGGCTGGACGGAATGCTGTTCGGGCTCGTCGGAGTGGCGGGGAGCGTACTCGCGTTTCTGGTCTTCGTGTCTCTGCACACCGTGACGGATCGGAACCTCAACCTGACTTGGGCGCTCCCGACCCATCTCATCGCCGGGGCCGTGCTGCTGGCGGGACGCCAGCCACGGTGGATCAAGCCCTACATGATGGGCGCTCTCGCGCTCGCCGGCCTCTTCCTCGTCGGACTGCCGTTCTGGACCCAGGAGATCCCGCCCGCAGTGGTCCCCGCGGTGCTGGCGATCGCGGCACGCGAGGCACGGCTCGCCTTTCCGCCGGTCTGCCGCTCCAGTTCGAGCGGTTCGTCCGGCGACCGTGACGCGCCCGACTCCCAGCGTTCCCAGGCCGCGGACGCCCGTTCCCGATAGCCGCCCCGACCGTCGGGCAGCACGAACAGCACGGCCAGGCCCTCCTGATCCGCGAGCTCGAGCCCCGCTTCGGGACCCAGCACGCTGACCCCCGTTGCCCAGGCATCTGCATGGGTCGCGCTCGAGTGCACGACCGTGACCGAGAAGCCGATCCAGGGCACGGGGCGCCCCGTGCGCGGATCCACGATATGAGCGAACCGGTTACCATCCGAGTCGTACCAGTTGCGGTAGTCTCCGGACGTGGCGATCGCGGCGTCGTCCAGATCGACGCTCCTGTAAATGCGGCGGGAATCGGGGTCCGGCGCCTCGATGCCCACGCTCCAGGAGCTTCCATCCGGCTTCCGTCCACGGGCCCTCACTTCGCCCCCCACCTCGATCGCGAACGAGGCCAGCCCGATCGCGGCTAGCCCCTCCGCCGCGCGATCCACTCCGTACCCCTTGGCGATCGCGGACAGGTCGATCTCCAGGCGCGGATCGTCCTTGGCGAGCGAGCTCCCGTCGGGGGCCACGTGAAGTCGCTCGAATCCCACCCGCGCGCGGGCCGAGTCGACGATCGCCGGATCGGCGGGACGACCGGGAGCGCCTCGTGCCCCGAACCCCCACGCCGCGACGAGCGGAGCGACGGTGACATCGAACGCCCCACCCGTCAGCCGACTGACTTCGTCCGCCTGCCGGACCACGTCCGCAAACTCGAGAGTCACCGGGAAGGGCTCGGTGGACTGCAGTCGGTTGAAGCGGGAGATCTCGGATTCGGGATCCCAGGTGGACATCGACCGGTTCACCCGCTCCAGCCGCGCGGTGATCGTGTCACGAGCCGCATCGACCAGCGACACGGCACCCTCCGGGACGACGACGCGCGCCGACCAGGTCGTGCCCATCGTTTCGCCGCCCAACTCGGCGACCATGGGCACGCGGTCGGGATACAACAGCCGGGAAACGAGGGAGCCGAGGACGAACAGGGCGGCGATCGCAGCGACCGCCGCCACGGTCCGCAGGTTCACTCCTCGATGACCTGGGAGATGTCGGCGGCGGTGCGCTCGTAGGCCACGATCTGGTGACACAGCTCACAATCGGCCGAGATCTTCGACCCGTCCTCCGCCGTAAACGCGACGTTGTGACAGCGGAAGCAGCCGCCGGCCATGCCGCTGTGCCCGAGGTGGTCCGGATAGGTGCCCCAGGTGACGTTCATGAACGGGAACACGTTCGTCACGTAGACCTCCTGCAGCGTCTCGATCGCTTCTTCGACCGCATGTCCGCGCGACTCCGACAGGGCCGGAAACGAATCCGCGTAGAAGGCCCGGATGTGCTCCGCGATGCCTTCCTTCGCCGCCTCGTGCGAGTCGTAATCGGCCTTGATCGCCGCCAGCCCTTCGCGACGGATATAGGGGAGATCGCGGCTCAGCACCCCGAGCCGGAGGACTCCATCCACGGCCTCCTCCGGCTGCAGGTAGACGTGGGTCGGCCGGTTGTGGCAGTCGATGCAGTCCATCGTCCGGGTGGACTCGGCCGGCGGGTCGTTCTCGCCGGGCTCCCGCTTGAACACCTTCTTGGACCCGTCGCTGTAGACCGTCTCGATCTCCTGCACGAACTCGCGGCTCTCGTCCGAGGTGTAGTGAACCTCGAGCGAGGGGTCCACGTGCCAGTGCACGCCCACCGAGATTCCCAGTTCCTGCCCGCCCCCGACGTTGTTGACGATGATCGTCTGCGTCTCCGTGTTCGCGGAATCGCTGCGGAAGCGGGTGATCACCCGGGTGCGGTCTCCGTGAAACCGCGTCGGCCAGTGGCACTCGTTGCAGGTGGCCCGGGCCGGTCGAAGGTTGTGAACCGGGGTCGGGATCGGACGGTTGTAGGAGTTGGTGGCCAGCGCGATCACCTGCCGCACGCCGGAAAGTTTCGCCTGCAGGAAATTGCTCGCCCCACCCCCCACGTGGCAGTCCACGCAATGCACGCGAGCGTGAGGCGACCGCTGGTAGGCCGTCCACTCCGGTTCCATCACATGGCAGGTGGTGCCGCAGAACTCGTTGGAGTCCACGTACTCCACGCCCTTGATGGTAGAGGTGGCGAGCAGCACCGCGGCGGCGGCGCCGAAACCGCCTGCCGTCAGCAGCCAGGTTCGTACCCGGTCGTCGTTCAGATCGATCACCGGAAATTCGGCCGCGATATCACCGGATGCCTCTGCTTCGAGTCGCCGCTTCGTCTGTCGACGGATCCCGATCACGATCAGAACCAGCCCCACGACGAACACGATGGGAAGCACCATGTAGGTGATGATGCCGAGGTATGGACTCTCGCTCTCGCCGATCACGTCGTAGACGAACAGCGTGATCATCAGGAAGCCCGCCGCGCCGGCGAGCATCGTCCCGAACATCCCGATCGGGCTGCGGGTGAGCGACGCGAGAAATCCCCTGTAACGTTCCTTCATTCCTGGCTCCTTGAGTCGTTGTCCGGCCCGGCTGCATCGCCGGCCCGTCCTGACGTGCCCTTCCGGTCAGTCGCCGTTCGGCTCTTCGCCCAATGTCGCGACCATCACGGCCTTGATCGTGTGCATGCGATTCTCGGCCTGGTCGAACACCACGGAGGCCGCCGACTCGAACACCTCGTCGGTCACCTCCATCCCGTCCAGTCCGAATTCGTGATAGATTTCCTCGCCCACCTTCGTCTTCCGGTCGTGGAAGGCGGGCAGGCAATGCAGAAATTTCGTTTCGGCTTTCCCCGTCAGATCCATGGCCCGCCCGTTGACCTGGTACGGCTTGAGCTTCGCGATTCGCTCGGCCCAGCGCTCCTTCGGCTCGCCCATGGAAACCCAGACGTCCGTGTAGAGGAAGTCGGCTCCACTGACACCCTGTTCGACACTTTCGGTCAACAGCAGTGAGCCTCCCGCGTCTTCCGCGAACTTATCGCAGGTACGGACCAGCCATTCCTCAGGCCACAGATCACGGGGCGCACACAGGCGCACGTCCATGCCCAGCAGGGTTCCACCCACCATCAGGGAGTTGCCGACGTTGTTGCGGGCGTCTCCCATGTAACAGAAGGAAATGCCATCCGGCATCCGTCCGGTATGCTCCATCATCGTCATCACATCGGCCAGTACCTGCGTCGGGTGATACTCATCGGTGAGCCCGTTCCACACCGGAACGCCCGATCGCTCGGCCAGGGTCTCGACCCGCTCCTGTCCGAATCCTCGATACTCGATTCCGTCGTACATCCGGCCCAGCACGCGTGCCGTATCGGCCACCGACTCCTTGTGTCCGATCTGAGAACCCGTCGGCCCCAGGTAGGTGACGTGAGCGCCCTGGTCGTAGGCCGCGACCTCGAAGGCACAGCGCGTCCGCGTGGACGTCTTCTCGAAGATCAGAGCGATGTTGCGGCCCGACAGCCTTCGGATTTCCTGGCCATCCCGCTTCGCCTGCTTCAGTTCGAAGGAGAGTTCGAGGAGGTAATGGAGCTCCTCCGGGGTGAAGTCCATCAGCTTGAGGAAACTGCGTCCCTTGAGGTCCAAGCGTACCGCTCCGGAGTGTGGAAGGTGCATGCTCTGATGGTGCCCGGCCGATCGGTCGGCCTGCGCCCCGGTCGGCCGGAATATAGCGGGTCGGGATGCGTGACGCGGCCCCTGTCCGCCTCTCGGTCAGGACCCGCTCGGCGAGGGGTTCGCGGCGACGCCCGGTTCGCTCGACTCCCTCCGTTCCCTCAGGCCCTGGATGATCACGTAGAACGCCGGGATCAGGAAGACGCCGCTCGCCGTGGCGATCAGCATACCGAACAGAACGGCGGTGCCCAGCGACACGCGACTCGCGGCACCCGCACCCGACGCGATGGCGAGCGGAATTACCCCGAGAATGAAGGAGAACGCGGTCATCAGGATCGGACGGAAGCGAAGCAACGCCGCGGTCTCCGCCGCCTCGATCACCGGCTTTCCCTCCTCCCTCTGCTGCTTGGCGAACTCGACGATGAGGATCGCCGTCTTGGCCGCGAGACCGATCAGCAGGACGAGTCCGATCTGCGTGTAGATGTTGTTGTCGAGCTGCCGGAGCCCCGTGCCCAGCATCGCCCCGAAGATCGCCATCGGCACCCCCATCAGAACCGCCAGCGGGATCAGCCAGCTCTCGTACTGCGCCGCCATGAACAGGAACACGAAAACGATCGCGAGACTGAAGATGATCGGGGCCAGGTTGCCGGCCGCGATCTGCTGATAGGTCACGCCGGACCACTCGTAGCCCATCTGGGCCGGCAGATACTCGGCGGCCAGACGCTCCATCTCGGCCACCGCCTGTCCGGAGGACTTCCCCGGGGCCGGTACGCCCGTGATCGAGGCCGCCGGGAACATGTTGAACCGGGTGATCACGCTCGGTCCCACGGTATCTCTCACCTGCGCCAGCGTGCCCATCGGGATCATGTCTCCTGCGGCGTTTCGTACCTCCAGTCGGTCGATGTCGGAGACCTTGGAACGAAACTGCTGATCTGCCTGCACCTGCACCCTCCAGGTCCGACCGAAGATGTTGAAGTCGTTGACGTAGGCCGAACCGAGGTTCGCCTGCAGGGTGCTGAACACAGTCTGCAGGGGCACGCCATAGGTCTTCACCCGGTACCGATCGACGTCCACGAACAGCTGCGGGACGTTGGCGGTGAAATTCTGGTTGAGGCGCTCGACGACCGGACTCGCGTTACCCGCGGCGACCAGGTCGTTGGCGAAGGTCTGGAGCTGCTGCAGGCCCACACCGCCGCGATCCTGGAGCTCCATCGAGAAGCCCGTCGCGTTGCCGAGCCCGGTGATCGGCGGTGGCCCGAAGGCGAGCGCGCGGCCCTCCTGGATGGTGAACAGGTAGCGCTGGAGGTTTGCCATCAACTGCTCGACGTGTTCTTCCCTGCTCCGCTCCGACCAGTTCTCGAGCGTGGCGATGGCGGCGCCGAAGTTCGATCCCTGGACGTCATTGAGCATCGAGAAGCCGCCGATCGTGATGTAATTCGCCACGCCGGGCGTGTTCTCCAACGCCCGGTTCACCCGGTCGAGCACCGCCTCGGTGCGCTGCATGGACGCTCCGTCGGGCAATTCGACGTTGACGAAGAAGTATCCCTGGTCCTCGTCCGGGATGAATCCTGCGGGAACCATCCGAAAGCTCAGGAACATCGCCACCATGAGGCCTGCGAACCCGAGCAGGACCAGGCCGGTGCGGCGCACGAGCCCACTCACCGCGGTCATGTATTTTTCCGTCGTGACCTCGAACAGGTCGTTGAACTTCGAGAAGAACCGGCCGCGCTTCTCAGGCGACGGGCGAAGCAGCATGCCGGCGAGCGCCGGGCTCAAGGTCAGCGCGTTGATCGAAGAAAACACGGTGGCGATAGAGATGGTGATCGCGAACTGCTGATACAGGCGGCCGGTCAGCCCCGGCATCAGGGCGGTCGGTACGAACACCGCGAGCAGCACCAGCGTCGTCGCGACGATGGCTCCGCCCACTTCTTCCATCGCCTTCGCCGTGGCGGCCTTCGTCTCCATGCCCTCCTCGTCGATCAGGCGCATGGTGTTCTCGACCACGACGATCGCATCGTCCACCACGATGCCGATCGCCAGAACCAGGCCGAACAGCGTCAGGTTGTTGATCGACATCCCGAACAGCTTCATCACGAAGAAGGTGCCGATCAGCGACACAGGAATCGTCACCGACGGAATGACCGTGGTCCGCCAGTCCTGGAGGAAAATGAACACCGAGAAAATGACGAGCAGGATCGCGATGATCAGTGTCCCGATGACCTCGTCGATGGAGGCTTCGATGTACTCGGTGGAGTCGTAGGCAATGACGGCCTCGAGCCCCTCGGGAAAGCTCTGTTCGAGCTCGGCGACGGCGTCCCTGACGCCCTGTGCGACCGCGAGAGCGTTCGAGCCCGGCAGCTGGTAGACCGCGATCGCGACGCTCGGGGCACCTCCGAGTTGCACGTACCAGGAGTAGTCCTGAGCGCCGAGCTCCACCCGGGCCACGTCGCGAATCCGCACGAACTCGCCGGCCTGACCGGTCTTGACGATGATGTTCTCGAACTGCTCGACCGTCTCCAGCCGCCCCAGCGTCGTTATCGCATACTGGAAGTTCAGACCCTCGGGGTTCGGCGGCTGGCCGATCGCCCCCGCCGCCACCTGCACGTTCTGCTCCCGCAGGGCGTTCACCACTTCGTCCGTGGTCAGGTTGCGCGCCCGGAGCTTCTGCGGATCGATCCAGATCCGCATGCCGAAATCCTTGGCGCCCATTCCAACGACCTTCCCGACGCCGGGCACGCGGGCCAGCACGTCGTTGATCTGCGTGGTGGCGTAGTTGGAGATGAAGATGTCGTCGTACCGGCCGTCCGGTGAAATGAGGTTCACCATCAGGGTGATCTGCGTCGATTTCTTCTCGGTCTTCACCCCCTGCCTCTTCACCTCCTCTGGAAGCAGCGGCTCGGCTATCGAAACCCGGTTCTGCGTCAGCACGGCCGCCATGTCGGGATCGGTGCCGATATCGAACGAGACCGTGAGACTCATGCTGCCCACCGACGTGCTCTTCGACTGCATGTAGATCATGTTCTCCACGCCGTTCACTTCCTTCTCGATCGGCGTGGTGACCGTCTGCTCGACCACCTGGGCGTTGGCGCCCGGGAAATTCGTGCTCACCTCCACGGTGGGAGGGGTAATGTCGGGCATCGACTCGATGGGCAGCGTCGGGATCGAGATCGTGCCCAGAATGATGACGACGATCGAGATGACCAGCGCGAAGACCGGCCGGTAGATGAAGAAGCGGCTGAACATCGCCTACTCCTCCGCCCCGGCGGCGTCCCGTCGCTGCGCCATTTCCTCCTCGGTGCGCGGCGTGACCGGGAGACCGGGTCGGGCGCGAAGCAGTCCGTTCGATATGTACCTGTCGTCCGGCCCGAGGCCCTCCTCCACGGCGATCATGCCATCCGGCTGGAGCTGACCCAGCTTCACATAACGCCGCTCCACGATGCCGTCCTCACCCACCAGGTACACGTACTTTCCACCCAGATCGGTGCCGACTCCCGTCTCATCGACGAGAAGGGCATCCGCAGATTCGACGGCCAGCAGTCGCACACGCACGAACAGGCCCGGGAACAGCTGCCGATCCTCGTTCTCGAACAGGGCGCGCAACTCGATCGTTCCCGTGCTCGGATCGACGGTGTTTCCGATGAAGTCGATCTTGCCCACGAACGGGAAACGATCCTCGTCGGCTGATGTCCCCACCAGCGCCTGGACCGTGGCCCGGGGTGCTGTATCCGCCGTGGCCTCCCCCCCGGCGCGTTCCCGGGCCCCCTCCTCTACCTGCCGCAGGATTTCGAGCACGACCCACTCGGGCGCGTTGAAGAGCACGTGGATCGGCTGCACCCGGTTCACGGTCGTGAGCAGCGTCTGCTCTCCGTACCCGACCAGGTTGCCCGGGTCTACGAGTCGCCGGCCCACCTGTCCGGCGATCGGGCTTCGCACCTGGGTGTATTCGTAGTCGAGCTGGGCACGCGAAAGCCGAGCCCGCGCTCCGAGGACCCCGGCAACGGCCGCGTCCCGCTCCGCCTGCGCCCGGTCCAGGTCCTGTTTGCTGACGGCGTTCGTCTCGATCGCGATCCGAATCCGGTCCAGATTGGACTCCTTCAGCGCGGAATCCGCGATCGCCGCCTGCAGCAACGCCTGCGCTTCATCGCGCGCGGCGCGGTACTGCTCAGGTTCGATCACGAACAGCACCTGGCCTTCTTCGACGATCTCGGAGGGTCGAAAGCTCTGCCGCTCGAGAACGCCTCCGACCCGTGCGCGGATTTCGACCGATTCGACCGCTCGGGTGGTTCCGGTGAAGTCCACGAATGGCCGTACCGGCCGCACGACCGGTTGCGAGACCGTGACCTCCGGGGCCTGCCGGACGGGACCGTCATCCCCACCGCAGCCCGACAACAGAATCGATGTCGCCGCCAGGATGACCAGGAGAGAGTCGGGAAATTCCATGACGCTGCCCGTCTTGTCGGTGGAAGAGTGCAAAGACCCGAAGTCGTGACTCATCGATCGCCTCCCGCCGGCGGAGGCGGCGCCTCTGCCGTGGCGGCCGCTGCCGTCGCGCCCGGCCGCCCCGGTGCCCAACCGCCGCCGAGGGCGCGGTTGAGCGTGATCAGGTTGTTCACGACCTCGCCGGCGCTTTCGGCCAGTTCGTCCTGCTGCCGAAACAACGACCGCTGCGCGTCGAGGAAATTCTGAAAGTTGGTCAGTCCGGACAGGTACTGCGTCTCGACCAGGTCCACGGCCCGCTGCGAGGCCTGAACGGCTTCCAGCAGCCTGTCGCGACGGACTTTCTCCTGACCATAGGCGACGAGGGCGTTCTGGACCTCTTCGAGCGCCGCCAGCACGGTCAGCTCGTAGGCGGCCAGGGCCTGCTGCGTCCGCGCCTCCTCGGCCCGGATCTGGTTGCGGATCTTGCCGCCGGTGAAGATCGGCCAGCTGATCTGCGGAACGATGCTCCAGAACAGGCTGGTTCCTTCCGAGAGATCTTCGAAGTCCAGCGCCTCGAGCCCGACGCTCCCACCGAGTGAGAGGGTCGGGTACAGGTCCGCCGTGGCGATCCCGATCCTCGCCGTCTGCGAGGCGAGAAGCCGTTCGGACTGCCGGATGTCGGGCCGCCGGCGCAACAGGTCGGCCGGAATGCCGTAGGCGACCTTGTCGTCCGGATCCGGAAGACCGGTGTCCGTCCGCAGTTCGTCGTGCAGCGCGCCGGGAGCCTCCCCGAGCAGGACCGCCAGCCGGTTCAGCGCCACCTCGAGGCCGATCTCGAGGCGCGGAATGGTCGACTCCGTCTGTGCGAGATTCTGTTCCGCCTGCGCGACATCCAGCCCGGAGGTCAGACCAGCGCGAAACCGATCCCTCGTAAGTTCGAGGCTGTACTGCTGGGACTGTACGTTCTGTCGCGCGAAATCGAGCCGGGTCTGGAAAGTCCGGGCATCGACGTACGCACTGCCGACTTCCGCATACAGGGTCACCAGAACATCGCGGTAATCCTCGACCGAGGCCTGGAGCTGGGCGTCCGAGGCCTCTACGGTTCGGCGGATCCGCCCGAACAGGTCGATTTCCCAGCGCATGTCGAGCCCGAAGATCCAGGAATCGAACGGATCTGCGAGCAATGCACTCGAGGCATCGTCTCCTCCCTCTTCGGGCGGGGCGGCCGACGCAGCCCCCTGGAGACCGTTCTCGCTCAGTTTCTGGTAGCTGTAGGCGCCGCCGAGAAAGATGTCCGGCCAGTACCCGCCCCTGGCGATGCCACGGATGGCTCGGGCTTCCGCCACTCGGCCCACCGCCGCCTGGAGATCCAGGTTTCCGAACTCGGCTCGCCGGATGAGATCGGTGAGCAGGGAATCGTTGAAGGAGATCCACCACATCTCGAGGTCCGTGGTGTCGGCAGCCATCTCGGTTTCGACTACGGTGTGCCACTGGTCGGGGACCGTCGTCGTCAGATCGGGAGGCTCGTAGTCGGGCCCCACCGTGCAGGCGGAAGTCAACGTGACGAGGGAGATGAAGTACCGCGGGAATCGAGATCGAGACGTGCTCATCCGTCCACCTGTTCTACGGGGAGTGTACGGCACGGATCGGTCTGTAGCGATGGCGCCGGGCAGAGCCGGAGGCGCGCCGATGTTCCCATTCCCGGAGCGAGAGTGCGGGGCCGCCCGGGCCTACGGCCCCGCACTCGGTCAGGCGGGCGTGATCGAGGGCGCGAGATACACGTCCTGGATCAGGTTCAGGAGCTGCACGCCTTCCTTCATCGGACGCTGAAACGCCTTGCGGCCCGAGATCAGGCCCGTGCCCCCCGCCCGCTTGTTGATCACGGCGGTGTGCACGGCGTCGCCGAAGTCGTTCTTGCCGGAGGCCCCGCCGCTGTTGATCAGCCCCACGCGCCCCATGTAGCAGTTCGCGACCTGCCAACGGCACAGATCGATCGGATGGTCGCTGCCCAGCTCCTCGTACATCTTCTTGTCGAACTTGCCGAAGCTGGCGCCGCCCTCGTTGAGGGCGAGATACCCGCCGTTGTTCTCGGCCAGCTTCTGCTTGATGATGTCGGCCTGGATCGTAACTCCGAGGTGATTCGCCTGGCCGGTGAGGTCGGCGCTCACGTGATAGTCCTTGTCTTTCTTGAACGCCGAGTTGCGCAGATAGCACCAGAGGATCGTCGCCATGCCGAGGTCGTGCGCGAGCGAGAAGGCCTCGGCGACCTCCTGGATCTGACGGTCGCTTTCCGCCGATCCGTAGTAGATCGTCGCGCCGACTGCCGCCGCACCCATCTCGTAGGCGCGCTCGACCGTACCGAACATGATCTGGTCGAACTTGTTGGGAAACGTCAGCAGCTCGTTGTGATTGATCTTCACGATGAAGGGAATTCTGTGTGCGTACTTCCGGGCAACGGCACCGAGGACTCCGAAGGTCGAGGCCACGCCGTTGCAGCCGCCTTCTATCGCCAGCTCGACGATCTTCGCAGGATCGAAGTAATCCGGGTTCTTCGTGAAGCTCGCCACTCCCGAGTGCTCGATGCCCTGGTCGACCGGCAGGATGGACACGTACCCGGTGCCGCCGAGGCGTCCGTGCGAATGGAGCCAGGCGAGGTTGCCCAGCACCCGGTTGTTGCGGTCCGAAGAGGCCCACACCCGGTCCACGAAGTCCGGGCCGGGCAGGTGGAGGCGCTCTCTTGGAATGCCCGTGCAGGTATGATCCAGGAGTGACTTCGCATCGTCGCCGAGAAGCTTCAGAATCTCTTCGTTCATCTGTCGCACCGGATGGTCTGGAGTGGTCGCGTCGGGGAACGGATCCGATGCGTGGAAGATGCGGGGGCGGAACGGGATCCGCAAAGCCGGGAGGCCGACCGATCAGATCCACCTCGGATAGGTGAGCATGACCGCGAACGCACCGGTGAACAGCGCGGTGCCCATGAGGAGAACGGCGGTACGCACCCCGTAGTGCTCGAATTTCTCGGAGATGCCCGCGAAGAACAGCACCGAGGCGAAGACGACGGTGAGCAGCACGTACCGGTCCGCGCGCTCGTCGTACTCGCGCGCGATGCGCCACGTTTCCTCGGAGCGCGATTCCTCGGCGGCCCAGAGCGAATCCTCATCCACCCGGTATTCCGGCAGCACGAACGGGTGCGGCGGCGCGTCCGGATTGGTGGCGGGGTTCGTGGCCAGCCAGGCATCGACGGCGGCGCGCATTCCCGGGCGGAACCGCTCCAGGTAGAAGCTCTCCAGACGTTGGTCGCCCGTGGCGACCGCCCCGATCCACTCCATGAACAGGGCCGCATCCAGCGACCTGCGCTGCATCGCGAGCGACTGATGCAGCGCAGCGGCGCGTCCCGCGCGGGTGGACTCGCCGAGCATGAACGACTGCTCCCCTCCCCACTCCGCGGACTGATAGGCGCACCACGCCGTGGCCACGGTCGCCAGTGACATCAGGAGCGCCGACCAGATTTCGAATCTGCGCTCGCGAGAACGGTCCCGACCCGCTTCCATCGTCAGTATCCTTCCCTGGCGGGTAGTTCGCGCCACAGCCGGAACGGCTCATCGGCGTCGGGTATTTCCACCCATTGCATCCCGATATGCCGGGAAGCCGCTCGTTTCCCGAGCTCCTCGTAGATGAACGCATCATCGAAGCCGGCCGACGCCGCTTCGCGCCGGTCGTTCGCGAAGTAGACCGCCTCCGGCCGTGCCCAGTAGATCGCACCGAGACACAT
>Ga0316576_10001065_pt1 | contig 14252 bp, 15 predicted proteins | sample S0NA_FD_203075 | JGI IMG/M metagenome (GOLD analysis project Ga0316576, IMG submission 203075) | Rhizosphere microbial communities from salt marsh grasses in Alabama, United States - S0-2_050615r3r5 | ecosystem: Host-associated > Plants > Roots > Rhizosphere | place: USA: Alabama | collected... | reverse complement strand
TGCATTGTCTTTCTCCCTAGATTGCTTTACCGATATTTGGTGTTTAGTGTTTGGTGATTAAACAGGCTTGTTATGCCCGTATATATATTTCACGCAAAACACCAAATACTAAACATCAAATACTTGTTTCACACGGCATTTTCGATGTCTTCACAAATGATTTGATACGTTTTTAGCACCACGGCAACAGCTTATAAACATATCATTTTAATATCAAAAACGAAATTGCCTCTAATACGAAACGTCTTTGGGAAAACCTATTATGAGGTGGATTTGGAATGACACTTTTAGGAGGAAAAAGCTAAGGTTTTTAAATATTTTTCCTTCAGCGTTATATCTCAGTGTTTCAGTAAACCTGGAAATAAACAATTTGCTGTATCAGGTGGATGATATTTTCTGCAACCCATTTCTTTCTATATTTGAGTTGAACAGGACCCCTGCCACAATGCCGTGTTGGGAGGTCTTTGATCCATAAAAAATAAGTGGGCGCCCTTTAATTTCTTTAGGCTTTTCTGCATAAACAGAACATGCACACCAAAATCAGAGAGGGCTCCCCTGGAATGAAATGTTGGGTCAAAGAACATCTTCCAATCACAAACACGGCAGGGGCCGCATATGTTAAAACCCAAATACCTTCAAGGTCGTTTTTATATCGGGGAATTAGAAAGATATCTATATTTGTTCTCAACCGACACAGACGAAAATTATGGAAACGGAAATAAAAACAACTTGTTACAATTTTTTACTTTCATTTGTGGATAAGCCTCACCCATTAACAGCCGCATCAAGCGTATGTATCAGATTTGCCGATTTTTTTGAAATATCCATCAATAAATCTGAATGACTCTTTTTTAATTTAATATTTTCATTGGCAATATTAAGCGCAGCTAGAATCAAAGTAGCAAGCTTGTTTACAGATGATTTGCTTGAATATTGGGTTTCTATCTTGGTCACTTCTTTTACCAGATGATCAGCAACTTCTTTTGCATTGCTCACATCTGATTGTGCCTTAAATGTATAAGGTTGCCCAAAAAGCTCTATTGTTACAAGTTGTTCCAATGAATACGTTTTTTACCTTTCCCAAACCGCCCCTTCCGGTCGTCAATCAACCTCTGTCATATCTTCCAGTCTGCCCAAAAGATTATCGATCTTTGACCGAATCAAGGCTTTCTCTTGTGCAAAATTATTTTCCGTCTCAACCTTACCTTGAAGCTCTTCCTCTAACCTCTCAACTTTATTCCTAAGTTCTAAATTCGTCGTTTTAAGCGACTTGCAAACATTGATCAGATTTTCAACTTTCTCTTCAATTTCTTCAAATTGTTTTAAAATAAGTTCGTTATCCAAGCTTACACCTCATAAATAATTATAATAAACTATAATCCTTTATCTTAATGAAAGTCAAGATATATTCCTCATCGCGTCGAGCACGATGTTTTCAATAAGTTAACAAAAAAAAGGGCAAACCATATAATGGGTCTGCCCTTTAAAAATAAAATTCGCCTATCCCCTTTTTGGGGACTACGTCATATTATAAATTCAATACCCCGTACCATAAACACAGCTTATTTAACGGATTTCGACGAGCCTTATGCGTTGCAGGGCTCTTTCCAAGGCTGCTCTGGCTCTGTTAAAATCGATATCTTCAGCCTTTCCCTGCTGGGCCAAACGCTCCTCGGCACGCTCCATGGCCGCCTTGGCACGGTTAACATCGATATCCTTTCGCCTTTCAGCAGATTCTGCCAGTACGGTCACTTTGTCAGGCAGTGCCTCAGCAAACCCGCCGCTTACAAAAACATATCTTTGGGCCCCGCCGGCATCTGTATAGTGCATTACTCCTGTCTTCAAGGTTGTCAAGAAAGGCGTATGACCGATAAGCACACCAAATTCACCGAGACTGCCGGGTGCCACTGCAATCTGGACTTCCTCGTCAACGACATACTTTTCAGGGGTAACAACTTCTAATCTAATATTTCCAGCCATATTATAACCTTATATTCTTTTTGCGTTATGCGGCTTCAGCCATTTTTTGGGCTCTTTCGAGCACCTCTTCAATGCCCCCTACCATATAAAATGCCTGCTCCGGAATATCGTCATGTTTGCCTTCACAAATTTCTTTGAAAGCCCGAACGGTGTCTTCAATCTTTACGTAACTGCCGCTTTTTCCTGTAAAGGCTTCGGCAACGTGGAACGGCTGAGACAAGAATCGTTGAATCTTTCGTGCCCTTGCCACAGTGATTTTGTCCTCGTCGGACAATTCTTCCATACCCAAGATGGCGATAATATCTTGAAGTTCCTTGTATTTCTGAAGTATCTGCTGCACTTCCCGGGCAACCTGATAATGTTCATCACCGATAAAATTAGCATCCAGAATCCTCGAGGTCGAATCCAGCGGGTCAACTGCCGGGTAAATTCCGAGTTCGACGATTTGACGTGACAAAACCACCGTCCCGTCAAGATGGGCAAATGTTGTTGCCGGCGCAGGGTCTGTCAAGTCGTCCGCAGGCACATACACGCATTGAACCGCCGTAATCGAACCTTTGTCTGTGGATGTAATACGCTCCTGAAGTTCACCAAGGTCAACCGCCAGTGTCGGTTGATATCCAACAGCCGAAGGCATTCGACCCAAGAGGGCTGAAACTTCCGAACCCGCCTGTGTAAAACGAAAGATATTGTCGATAAAGATCAACACATCCTGGCCTTCTTCATCTCGGAAATATTCCGCAGCCGTCAGAGCTGAAAGCGCAACTCGAGCCCTGGCTCCGGGCGGTTCTGTCATCTGACCGTAAATCAACGCCGCCTTGGGAAGCACTCCGGAATCTTTCATCTCGTGGTAAAGGTCATTGCCTTCACGGGTGCGCTCACCCACTCCTGCAAATACGGAAATACCCCCGTGCTGCATGGCGATATTATGAACCATTTCCATCATGATAACGGTTTTTCCGACACCAGCGCCGCCGAACATTCCCATTTTTCCACCTCGGGGAAAGGGCACCAGCAGATCGATAACCTTAACACCGGTCTCAAGCACACGGACCGATACGTCCTGCTCGGTAAATTTCGGTGCTTCACGGTGAATCGGCATCATTTTTTCCTGACTCACCGGACCGAGTCCGTCCACCGGCCGTCCTACGACGTTAAGCACCCGTCCGAGACCGGCTTCACCCACCGGCATCATGATGTCATTGCCGGTATCTTTGACTTCTTGTCCACGAACCAGACCATCGGTGACATCCATGGCAATGGTTCGAACCACATTATCACCCAGGTGCTGTGCAACCTCAACGATCAGGTTGTCTGGCTCATCGTTGATGGCAGGGTTCGTAATGGCCAGAGCCGTGTAGATGGACGGCAGATTTCCCTGCTCAAATTCCACGTCGACGACAGGCCCCATAACCTGCGTAATCTTTCCTATATTTTCTCCCATCAAAAGACCTCCTATTAAAATGCGGTATTATATTTTTCTATTTAGCCTTTAAGCGCCTCAGCACCACCGACGATATCCATCAACTCAGCTGTAATTGCGGCCTGTCGCGCCTTATTATATAACAGAGTGAGGTTTTCAATCATGTCTTTACAGGCTTTGGTGGCATTGTCCATTGCGGCCATCCGAGCGGCGTGCTCGCTGGTGGATGTTTCCAGCAATGCGCTGTATAACTGAACATAAACGTTCTTTGGCAGTAACTCGCCCAGCAGTTCCTGTGATGAAGGCTCACAAATATGTTCTGCAAGATAGGTTGTTTCTTCTGTTTCAATCTTTTCTTCGCCGGACGCTATGGGCAGTATCGGAAGCATCTGTTTTAGTACCGGTACTTGCCTTGCCATACTTACAAATTCAGCATAAACAATGTAGACCTCGTCATAGGTTTTGTCCAAAAAACCGTTGATCAATTTCTGTCCGGCACTTGATGCAACGTTAAATCCGAACCTGGCTCCGACGATCCCCAAATGTTCGTCGACCCTTTCAAGTTTATTTTTCCGGCACCAATCGCGTCCTTTTTTCCCGAAATTGGTGAATACGACCTCGATGCCCTGCGCTTCCTTTTCTTTTTTGAACGCCTTGGCCTTTGATATTAAATTCGCATTGAAACCACCGCATAGACCGCGATCGGAAGTACACAAGACAATGTGGATTTTTTCCACTTCCTCACGGACCTCTAGCAAGGGGTTTGTCTCCTCTCCGGCCTTCTCGGCAAGGCTTCCCAAAACTTCAGCAAACTTGGCGGAATAGGGTCGGAACCCCTCCATGCTGGCCTGAGCACCACGCAACCTTGAAGCTGCAACCATGTTCATGGCCTTTGTAATCTGCTGGGTCTTTTTAACCGCACCTATTTTTGTTTTAACATCTTTTAATGTCGCCATAGACTTTAGCCCTTATTGCATCCTTATAGTTGAGGTAATTTACTCATTTTTTCATTTGAATATCCGACACATAACCTCAGCTATTTATTTGATGGTGTCCTGAAATTCCGCATCATATGCCTTTAACGCATCGGTCAGCTGTTTGTCGATATCTTCCGTAAACGCCAATTGTTCTCTAAGCCCTTCGAATATCTGAGGATATCTGTCTTCAAGAAACGAATAAAGTCCTGCCTCATACTTGGCAAGCACATCAACCGGATATTTGTCTAGAAAGCCTCTGGTTCCGGCAAACAGGATCGACACCTGTTTTTCCATGGGCAGTGGTTGATACTGGGGCTGTTTTAAAATTTCAACCAGTCGTTCACCCCGGGTCAACTGTTGCTGTGTTGCCTTGTCGAGATCGCTTCCAAAAGCGGCAAACGCTTCAAGCTCTCGGTATTGGGCCATATCGAGCCGCAATGTACCGGCCACCTGTTTCATGGCCTTCACCTGGGCCGAACCACCGACACGTGAAACAGACAGTCCCACATTGATCGACGGTCGAACACCGGCAAAAAACAGGGCGGGCTCAAGGTATATCTGCCCATCGGTAATGGAAATAACATTGGTAGGAATATAAGCGGAAACGTCTCCGGCCTGGGTTTCAATAATCGGAAGTGCGGTCAAGGAGCCGGCGCCGAGTTCATCGTTCAGCTTGGCAGAACGTTCGAGCAGGCGGGAGTGATTGTAGAAAATATCGCCCGGATACGCCTCACGTCCCGGGGGACGTCTTAACAGAAGAGAAACCTGACGATAGGCTGCAGCTTGTTTGGAAAGGTCGTCATAGATGATCAGGGCATGCATTTTTCTGTCCCGGAAATATTCACCCATGGCACAACCGGCATAGGGAGCGACATACTGCAATGTGGCCGGATCACTGGCGCATGCCGCGACAATGGTGGTGTATTCCATGGCGCCATGTTTTTCCAGAATCGCATGAACCTGGGCCACCGTCGATTTTTTCTGACCGCACGCCACATAAATACAGTAAATGTCCGTATCCTTCTGAGCGAGAATGGCATCAACGGCAACGGCGGTTTTCCCGATCTGACGGTCACCGATAATCAGTTCGCGCTGCCCGCGACCAACGGGGGTCATGGCATCGATGGCCTTTAAACCGGTATAACACGGTTCATGCACGCTTTTACGGGCAATAACCCCTGGTGCCACCATCTCAACTCTGCTGAACTCTTTGGCATCAATGGGCCCTTTGCCGTCCAAGGGTTCGCCAACTGCCGAAACCACTCTGCCAAGCACGGCTTCACCCACCGGAACCTGGGCGATTCTGCGTGTTCGCTTGACAATATCTCCCTCTTTTATGTGAATGTCTTCGCCCATAATGGCGACACCCACGTTATCTTCTTCGAGGTTCAGCACAAGACCGAGGATGCCGCCTGGAAATTCAACAAGCTCCAGTGCCATAACTGCCTCCAGTCCGTATACCCTGGCGATACCGTCACCCACCGACAAGACCGTCCCGGTTTCACTTAACTCAACCTTCTTGTCGTAATCCGTAATTTGCTCTTTAATGATCTGACTTATTTCTTCAGCTCTTAATTCCATTATATGCTCTCACCCCTTTTTAATGATTCTCTCATATTGAGTAATTGTGATTTGATACTACCGTCCAGAACCAGATCTCCTATTCTTGAAACAATACCCCCGATAAGGCTGGGATCCTGTTCCACTTGCAAGATAATATCTTTACCTGTCCTTTTCGACAGAGTTGTACGGATCTTTTCAACGGTTTCGGATGAAAGTTCTGAAGCCGAGACCAAACTGGCCCTTAAAACACCTTTAAGCTCGTCTGCCAGTTTCTGATAAAACTCATTGATATCACTTATAAAATCGAAGCGACCTTTGTCAAACAACAACAGCAGAAAGGATGAAACGATTTTTGAGATACCCACTTTACCGATAACTGTCTCTAAAACTTTTTTACGACCCGAGGCACCATAAAGAGGATTGCAAATCGCTTGTCCAAGCTCTTTTTCTTTGGCTATCAGTTTGGAAAATTCATCAAGTTCTTTTCCGTAGGTTTCAGCTTGGCCGTCCTCTTTGCCGATAATCAAAAGTGCCTTGGCATATCGCCGTGCTATGGTTAAATTTTTCACTATGCCACCACCTTCTCTAAATATTCATCAACCAGTTTTTCCTGGTCTTTGGCCGTAATTTTATCTTTTAGGATTTCTTCTGATTTTTGCAGCGCCTTTTCCAGTATCTCTCTCTGAAGCTCTAATTTGGCCTGTTGGAACTCATGATCGATGTTTCGACGGGCTTGTTCCTCCATTTTTTCAGCGGCTTTTTTCGCTTCGTCGATGATTCTGGCTTTGGCCTCATTCCCCTGCCGGATATAATCTTCGATGAGCTTTTCAGTTTCCTGTTCCAAGCTGGAAAATTTTTCGGTATATTCCGCCAGCTGTTTTTCGGCCGCTTGTTTCTTTTCTTCAAGTTCGCTGAGTTGTTCTTTGATTCCGCTAATTCTTGAATTTAGTGCCTGGGATACCGGCTTTCGAACAAGAAGGAAAAGACCGATGGCCAAGACTGCAAAATTCATCACCTTATAGGTGTCTGTCGCCACCCATCCTTTTGACTTGCTTTCGTGTTCCGCTGATCCCTCCGATGAAGCCAAAGACATGCCGATAAAACAGAAGAAAAGCATCGTCATTATAACCATCATGATCGATCCTTTTTTAAAGATCAGTCGCTTTAGGTTATGTTTAGGCCATTTTTTACAATTCAGGTTCATTAAACAGCCCTCCCCAATATTTTTTCACTTATTGCATTAGCAAACGTATCAATTTCCTTATTTAAAGACGCTCTAACATTCTGTGCATCCTTTTCGATCTTATCACGAACTTCAGCAAGATTTGCCTGGGCTTTTTGATTAATTTGTTCCACAATCTTTTTTTCTTCCTCAGCCCCCTCTTTTAACAAAACGTCTTTTTCTTTTAACCCCCTGGTCCTGGCATCTTTTATGCCTGCAAGAAATGCCTCATCTTTCCCGGCTGCGTCTTCATTTAATTTTTCGACATTCTGCTCAAGACTTGTAATTTTTTCCTTTCTCTCAATGAGTATTTTTCGAATCGGCCGGTATAAAACGATGTTGAGTACCCATATGATAATGAGAAAATTAGCGATTTGTACAAGTAACGATATGTCAGGAATAACCGATATTGACGCACCGAAAGCCACCCCTGAAAAAGACACTAAAGACAGTGATAGAAACAGAGCGAAAATGATATAATTTTTCAGGTTTAAACCGGAAATTTTCATATACAGATCCTCCATTGCCAAAACCTGCAATCTAATTTTTTTTATGATTTTTTTTAAATAGAATTCTGTCCACTTACGTTTTTAACTCGGCGGTCTATAACATCAGCTATAAATGTTGTCAAAGGTTTTTTTTAATTTTCGGTAGGCTTTTAGGGGGAAAGAAAATTTTTTATATATTCTGTTTCCATAACTATTAAATTGTTCACACTTTCATTGAACAATTTCCATTAAATATAACACCGGATTCAATAAGAACCGCCGGAGATTGAATATCTCCTTCGATACGACCCGGCGGATAGACTTCAACCCTTTTTCGTGCCTTGATCTTACCGTTCACCCTTCCCATTATGATGGCAATGTTAACCATAATCTCTCCGTTAACAACCGCCGTTTCTCCAATAATCAGTTTACCGTCAGTGCTGAAAATTTTTCCAACAACATTCCCCTCCAGACGAACTGTATTTTCGAATTCGACGGTCCCTTCGATGGTGGTGCCCGGTCCAAGCAACATGGTTATCGTGTCAGGTTGTTTTACTTTTATCATACATCCCCCGAGTTATAAATTAATATAACATATTATCACGGTTAGTTAATTCAAATTATTTATATTTGCGAAGCATCTTGCAGCTATTCGGCAAGGAAGCGTCTCATGCTGATGTTCAGCAACAGTCCGACACAAATCATCGTGGTAATGACCGATGATCCGCCGTAACTGATAAACGGAAGGGTCACGCCGACAATCGGCATCAGACCCATTGTCATGGCGATATTGATAGAGACTTGCCAGAAAATCATTGCGGTAACCCCAACAGCGATAATGGTACCAAAGGGCTCTCGGCACCGATACGCAATGTTCAATCCCCAAATAATAAAAACTAAAAACAAGCATAACAGAATGAAAGCACCGATAAATCCCCATTCCTCGGCCAAAACGGAAAAAATGAAATCGGTGTGCTGTTCGGGTAAAAAGGAAAGTGCATTTTGAGTTCCCTTCAAAAACCCCTTGCCGGTAATCATACCCGAACCAATGGCAATTTTGGATTGTATGATGTGATAACCGGCACCCAGCGGATCACGCTCCGGATCTAAAAATGTCAATATCCGCCGCTTTTGATACCCTTTTAAGAAAAACCAAACCAGAGGAACCGCTATGGTGCACGAAGTAAGGATACATAAAAGCGAACGTCTTTCAATCTTTACAAAAATTGTCATGGAGCCGGCAATTAAAAGCACAATCATACCTGTACCCAAATCCGGCTGTTTAACAATTAAAATAAATGGAATTATCGCCAATACAAATGGGGTAAACAGCTCTCGCAAATTTAACCCTCCAATATTGGCATGTTTGGAATAATATCTTGCCAGAATGATGATGACAGCGATTTTTGCAAGTTCCGACGGTTGAATCGAAACAGGCCCCAGCTCAATCCAGCGCCGTGCCCCTGCCACATATTTGCCGAATAACAATACATATAATAAAAGTAACATACACATCGCATAGATGACTGGCGCCCACCGATCCAACAACTTGTAATTAAAGAAAAGAGTGACCATCATTGCTGCCAGTCCGATGCAATACCAGGCCAGTTGCTTAAAATAGAGTATTTTTTGCGGCCCAGCCGTCGATGAGGTAACGGCGCTATAGAGTGTTAAGAGCCCTAAAAACACAATTAAAAACGTCAGTCCAAATAGGCCCCAGTCAAAATGTTTTACAAATCTGCGATCGATCATTGTTATTACAATCCATTATGTTAATAATCAGATTTAATACCTATAATTAAAAAAAGCAGCTGCTTCACACTAATTTTTGTTTAATCAGCAAATCATTCGAGCCGAATGTTTTCAAAATCGGCTTTGAGCTTTCAGCTTTCAGCGTTGACCTCTATGGATTTTGTTGTGCTACTAGTTACCGGCAACATTCACCTTGTCGGGTTTTGCGTTCTCATCGTATCCAAAATAAGTTTTAATAACCTCTCTGGCGATGGGCGCCGCGGCACTGGATCCATGACCGCCATGTTCTACAATCACGGAAACCGCTATTTTAGGGTCCTTAGATGGCGCGAAAGCAACAAACCATGCATGTGATTTTAGCCGGTGGGCCAATTCCTCTTCAGACAAGCCATGCTCTTTGCTCCTCCCAACCACCTGGGAAGTTCCTGTTTTTCCGCTAATATCAAGACCATCGACGTGGGCGATCCATGCAGTTCCTTTTCGATGGTTAACAACATTCCAAAGGCCTTCTTTTATAATTTGAAGCGTTTGTTTACTGACAGGCAACTTGCCGGCCAACTGCTTTTTACTTTCAAGAATTACGGATCCTTCCGATGAATAAACAGACTTAAGGATTAATGGCTTGTAAATTTTTCCGCCATTTGCCACTGCTGAGATAAAATCAAGCATCTGTAAGGGTGTTGCAAGATCATAGCCTTGTCCGATGGCAACCGATAGCGTTTCTCCACCCTGCCAGTCAACACCAATACGACGCTTTTTCCATTCTGCCGTTGGAATGAGTCCCGCTGATTCGTGATCCAGGTCGATCCCGGTAGGCGATCCCAAACCTGAAGCAATGGCGTACATTGACAAGCGATCGATGCCCAGCTTTTGGCCGACTTGATAGAAAAAAACATCGCAGGATTCTGCCAGTGCTTTGACCACATTGATATCGCCGTGACCTGCATGTTTCCAGCATCTGTAAACCCGATTTCCATACTTATACCATCCAGGGCAGAAAAGGATCGTATTTTTATCGATAACGCCTTCTTCAAGCCCTGCAATCGCGGTAATAATCTTAAAGGTAGACCCTGGGGGGTACTCACCCTGGATGGCTTTGTTTTCCAATGGTCTTAACGGGTTGGAAACAAGGGAATCCCACTGTTCATGCGACATGCCGTCTACAAAGATATTTTGATCAAAGGAAGGAGAACTTGCCAAGGCAAGGATTTGGCCAGTTTGGGGATCCATGGCCACCACAGCGCCGGCGACACCCTTTAATAACTCTTCAGCCTTTTTCTGAACCCGCAAATCGATGGTCAGATAAAGGTTCTGTCCCGGCTGGGCATCAACTGTTTTTAAAATTCTAACCACCTGTCCCATGACATTGACTTCAACTTGACGCCCTCCCCTTTTCCCCTGGAGGAAAGATTCAAATATTTTTTCGATTCCATACTTCCCGATATAGTCGCCAACCGTATAGCCTGGATATTCTCCCGAATTCAGTTCGTCGGCATTTATTTCGCTCAGATACCCGATGAGATGAGCGGCCGTCTGCGGTTCTACATAATGTCGGCGAGGCTTTACATCAACAGCGACCCCCGGAAGATCGAATTTTCGCACCTCGATAGCGGCCAAAGTATCCCGCCCGATATCCTTCTTCAAAATTATCGGTTTATAAGATGAAACCGTTTTCTCGCTCTCAATCTTTTCCATCAGTTCGGATTCAGGGACATTGATGTATTTAGACAATTTTTTGACGGTCTGCTCTATTGGCTTGGCATCTTTTAGCACGATATTAAGGTCGAACGCCGGTCGATTATCAACCAGTAGTTTTCCATTACGATCAAAAATCATCCCTCTGGATGGATCTGTACTTTTCAAGCGAATACAATTGTTTTTCGATAACCGCCTTAATTCATCACCATTAATCACCTGAAGGTAAAATAAACGAATAAAAATCAGACAAAAGATTCCGGCAACACAAAATGCTATTCTAACCAATCGTTGCTTATACCAATCCTGATCTGCAGTTTTTAAATATTTGGTCAAAGCGTTCCTCGGGACATATTTTTTATTTAAGTTTTCCTTACAAATATTTCATTAACCCAACGATCCCACCGCCGATATGAGGTATTAAATAACATCAGAAAAAGCGGGCCGGTGAATATGGCCCATAAAACCTGAACGATTATCGTACTTACCATTACTTCAGAGATCCGTGTACTTTGTTCAAACATGGCGCTGGTAACAACGAATATGAAATTCTCCATCAAAACTCCCAAAGCAACAACAAATGGCAAAAGCATGCTGTCACCGATATGCAGAAAAGTAATTGCCCATCGCACACCGATAAACAACCAGACATAGGCTGTTATGTAAAGGCCGAAAGGGCCCCCTGAAATGATATCCATAAAAAAACCAAAAAGAAAAATAATCACCAAACTTTCACGGTTGGAACGAAAGATACTTAAAAAAATGACAAAAGGGGTCAAAAGATCATAGAATCTTTCAAATAAAGGAATATAGGGCATAACTGTCGTCTGAACAACAATTAGTAAAAGACATATAAAGATATGAAAACAATACGTCATTTTTCGGGCTTAAATTCTTTCTTCTTTGGATTCAATACAATCAAAACCTCTTCAAGTTTTTCAAAATCAACATATGGCGTGACGGTCACTCCCTGAAATATCCCGGATTTCGGCTTGATGACCTTAGAGACATACCCTACGGCAAGTCCCTTTGGAAAAACACCATCCAATCCTGATGAAACGACGATATCACCTGTCTCGATATCATGTTTACGCAATACATATTTAAAAAGACATTGTCCTTCTGTACCACCTTTGATGATGCCTCGCGCTCTGTCGTTCTGCACCAATGCATCCACCGCACTGTTATGATCAATAATCAACAATACCTTAGAATAACTGGAGGATACATCTGTAATTTGTCCTGCGATCCCTCTGGGGACTACCACAGCCATACCAGTTTCAACCCCGTCGTTTTTGCCTTTATCGATAAGAACGGTTTTAAACCAGGGGGAAGGATCCTTACCGATGACTTCGGCTGAAAGGACGGTATTTGTTATCGTCTTTTCAAAATTTAACAAATTTCGAAGACGGGAATTGGAAAGCCTAAGTTCTTTGAGCTGGATGTTTTTTTCAAGAGCTTTGTTTAGCGCTTTTTGATAATTATCATTCTCTTTGGCAACATTAACAACAAAAAAATAATGTCGCCAAATATCTCTAACAAATCGGATAGTATTGGTGGAAGCCTTCTGAAAAGGAGCGATTAAAGAAATGGCGATCCTTCCGGGTCTGTAATAAGAAATATAACGACGGTTGAAAACAGAAAGGAGTATGACGTTGACGGCAATCAGAACGATCACGCCAATAATCAATACCATCTTTTTCGAAAACATGTGACTACGGGATTACAACTTGCTTGAGGATTTCAATGCTATCGAGAGCTGCACCAGAGCCAAGCGCCACTGTAAGTAATGGATCCTCGGTTATCGTTATAGGAAGGCTGGTTTCCTCCCTGAGTAGTTTATCCAAATTCTTTAATAGTGCGCCGCCACCTGTCAATACAATTCCCCTATCGACAATATCGGCAGCCAATTCAGGCGGTGTTTGTTCCAATGCAATTTTGACGGTTTCTACTATGGCATCTATCTGTTCTGAAATTGCCACTCGAATCTCTTCCGAATCAATGGCCAAAATTTTGGGGATTCCCGATGCAAGATCTCTTCCTTTAACTTCTATTGTTTCAAGATCTTGGGGCTCAGGATATGCATTTCCGATGGTGGTCTTAATGATTTCAGCTGTTCTCTCACCGATCAACAGGTTATATTTCCGTTTGATATAATGAATAATGGCAGCATCCATTTTATTCCCCGCCACCCGGATGGACCGGCTGTAAACGATTCCTGCAAGAGATATGACCGCAACTTCAGTGGTACCTCCGCCAATGTCGACCACCATATTACATATCGGTTCGGTTATGGGAAGACCAGACCCGATAGCCGCCGCCATGGGTTCTTCAATCAGAAACACCTCACGCGAACCGGCAGATTCAGCCGACTCTTTGACAGCTCGTTTCTCAACCTGGGTAATTCCAGACGGCACGGCGATCACAATTCTTGGCCGAACAAACGTCCTCCTGTTGTGAACCTTATGGATAAAATGACGAAGCATCGCCTCGGTAACTTCAAAATCAGCGATAACGCCATCGCGCATCGGTCGAATGGCAACAATATGACCGGGTGTCCTTCCCAGCATATTTTTGGCCTCAAGTCCTACAGCCAGAACACGATTTTTCATGCGATCATCCGTTCGGACCGCAACCACCGAAGGTTCATTCAACACAATGCCCTTGCCTTTTACATAGACAAGCGTATTTGCCGTACCCAGATCAATGGCAAGATCACTGGAAAATGCACCGAGCAGTTTATCTAAAAATAGCGCCATAATCCCTCATCTTCACATGTTATAAGTGTGCATGTTTATTTGTCTTAATATTATTTTTACAATTTTTAAGATATGCCGGATGTTAAAAGATGTTATAAAATGTTTTAAAGTATCAAAATTGATTTATAATGACAAGAAAATTATCATTGTATCCATCTTTTTGGTTGGCATATAAGATCTAAATAAATTGGTAACAAGCAATATTTATGCCAGTTAACATCTTGCTAATCTGTCAACCTCAAAATTTTCCATGACCGCATCATGCAATTTTGGTCTGAAGGCTTTTATCCGGTCATTATCCCGTGACGGATGAATGCGATTGGTCAATAGAATAACCACAATTGCTCGATCCAAATCCATCCAAAAAGATGTACCGGTGAACCCAAGATGTCC
>Ga0316576_10001064_pt1 | contig 14253 bp, 12 predicted proteins | sample S0NA_FD_203075 | JGI IMG/M metagenome (GOLD analysis project Ga0316576, IMG submission 203075) | Rhizosphere microbial communities from salt marsh grasses in Alabama, United States - S0-2_050615r3r5 | ecosystem: Host-associated > Plants > Roots > Rhizosphere | place: USA: Alabama | collected... | reverse complement strand
CCTGGTTAAACAACTGGGTATTGATCTTGAAACGCTTGACTATTCAAAGAAAATATTGATCGGAGCCTATTTCACCATGGAATATTCCATTGAATCGGCTGCCTTTTTTAATCCTTCAATGGTCGAGCACCCTGATCAGTCCGAGACCGGGAAGGGCCAGACAAGAGTGATCATCAGCTTCAGGGCAACAGGGGAGGGCCATATTTCTTCCATCGTCTTTCGAACAGGATTGCTCGATAAAGAAAACAACCTGAAAGTGGAACCTGTTGGTACGTTGCTGGAGGAGGCTGAACACATCCGCCGGCACGTATATGATAAAGCATCCTTCCAGCGTAAGCTGGATGAAATGAAGGATTTTCAGGGAATTATCCCGGCGGGTTTAATACTGGATAAGCTCGGAGATCAATTTACATATGGCGAACTTCGCAAATGCATTGAAGAAGATAAAAAGACACTGCACCACCTGGCTGCCTATAAAGAGATGTTTTTTAACCAGATCATGTGGCTCGCCTCGTCGCACTACGAGCTTAAATTTTCTTTAGATACCAATATATCAGAAAGGGTCATTTTCCCGGTCTCCTCCAACGAGAATAATGGGATTGAAGATGCCCGTTTTGTGAAATTCACAGAGGAAAACCAGGAAGTGATGTATTATGCCACTTACACGGCTTATGATGGCATTACAATACTACCTAAACTGCTGAATACTAAAGATTTTTATCACTTCAGGGTTTTGCCGCTCCATGGAGAGATTGCACAGAACAAGGGGATGGCCATGTTCCCGAGAAAAATAAATGGCAAGTACGCCATGCTTTGCCGTTTAGACGGCTTCAATAATTACATCTCCTATTCTGATAATGTGACGGTCTGGCGCGATGCAAAATTGTTGCAGCAGCCCAAATTCCCATGGGAATTCATTCAAATTGGAAACTGCGGTTCACCCATTGAAACCCAAGAGGGCTGGCTGGTGATCACACATGGGGTCGGCCCCATGCGCGAATATGTGCTGGGGGCCTCTCTGTTTGATCTGGATCATCCTGAAAGGGAGATAGGAAGATTGAGTTCTCCTTTGCTGGTTCCCAATAATGAAGAACGGGAGGGATATGTTCCCAATGTGGTATATTCCTGTGGATCTATGATTCATAACGAGGAACTGATCATCCCCTACGCCAAATCTGATTATGCTTCAACCTATGCCACGGTTCATTTGAAAGAGCTCCTGGATGAACTGAAAAGGTCAAAATAACATCGGTTCATTCCCCGCTTATTCGGGCTTCTCATGGTCGCTCAGCGGGAAACATGTGAATGATGTAACTCTTATCCCTAATTGTGTAATGCTTTCCTTCTCAGGGTGAATTACCTTTATTTTCAAGGATGAACTGCAATGATAAGGTTCAACTTAAAGATAGAATAATGAAAAATTTACTTTATGTGATTGCCGGGTTGTTGATCGTGATCTGGGGAATCGCTTTCTGGGGATTGCACGCCGTTGGAGCCATTCATTTTATCCTGGCAGCAGCTGCATTGATTATCCTCATCAGGCTTATTTTCAGCAGGCAATTGACACCCAAATAATGGGGAATGCACCCTATTTTCTGGCCGTTTTTCTCGTTTTTGCATGGGCCATAGGATATTTCGGGACCAATGCAGGAGCGGGTATCCACATGCTGCTTGTATTGGCAATCATCACTTTGTCGCTGAAGGTTTTTCAACATCGAAATGTTTACGGGAACTAGTCAATGAAACACTTAAAAACGTTATTTCTTGCCTGCATCATTACATTCAGTCTGGTATCAATCGGTAGAACACAGGATTATGATACCGGCCTGGGGTTGAGGGTTGGGTTATATAACGGGCTGACAGCTAAACATTTTCTTGGAGAAAAGTCGGCCCTGGAAGGGATCATATCAATGCGATGGAAGGGGATTGGGATAACCGGCCTTTATGAACTCCACAACTCGCTGTTTAATGCAGATGGGTTGAAGTGGTACGTTGGGGGTGGTGCGCATGTGGGTTTCTATAACGGCGATCATACAGAATGGGGTACTCCGGAAACAAAATACAGGGTGATGGGACTCGATGGAATTCTGGGCCTGGAATATAGTTTCAACAGTTTTCCCATCAGTCTGAGCATCGACTGGAAGCCTGCCTTTAATATAGTGGGATACAGAGGTATATGGGCTGATGAATTTGCATTGGCCATGTGTTATACATTCTAGAAAAAATGTTGTTATGAGGCACAATGCAGAAAATTACTCATCAGATTTTACATCACGTACACCTATGAATAAGAAGGAGTTCTACAAAACATTTAAAAATTAACTGTAAACAACAATATCTCATACGCAAAACGAAATGACCTATTTATATGTTTTTATCCCAGTATTGGTGATCCTGATGGCGGGGATCAGGATTGTACGTCCTACCCAGCGCGGACTCCTGGAGCGGCTTGGAAAATATAACAGCCTGGCTTCACCTGGATTTCACTGGATTATACCGATTGTCGACAGGCTCTTCATGGTCAATGTGACCGAACAGATGGTGGATGCCGAGCCACAGGAGATTATCACAAACGATAATCTGAATGCCAGCGTCGATGCCCAGGTTTACTTCAGGGTGAATTACCTTTATCGTATGTGATTGGCGAAATGGCAGGTGTATTGCCCCTGGAAACAAAGTAATGGCTGCTATCGAAGGATCTGCTGATAGACATCCAGATAGCCATCCACCATTTTTTGACTGCTGAATGTTGAGGTAGCCCACTCCATACAATCTCTGCGGTCAATGAATTCAATACTGTTAACTGCCTCCACAGCTTCCTCAACATTATTTACCAAAAAACCGGTTTTACCATCCAGAATAAGTTCAGACATGGATCCCCGCTTGAAAGCAATGACGGGCGTTCCACACATCATGGCCTCGACTACGCTGAGGCCAAACGGTTCTTCAAATCCAATAGGATGCAAGAGGGCGAAAGCCCCGCCCAGGAGTTTATTCCGGTCCAGTGGTCCTGAATTGCCCACATATACAATTTCCTGACCGTCTATGAAGGGACTCACCTTATTGGTAAAGTAATCGTGATCCTGGATCAGACCGGAAATGATCAGCTGTCTGTTTGATTTTTTAGCAATTTCGATGGCTTCAGAGACACCCTTTTCAGGATGGATCCTGCCAAAAAATAACAGGCTTTCCCCAGATTCAGCATTGAAACTGAAAGCCCTCGTATCAATCCCATTGTAAACGGTTGCAGTGTAACTGAGCTCAGGACTGCGATCCGAATTACTGATGGAAACATAATAACTGGTGCTGTTGTATTTCTTGAATACCGGAATAATTTTTGGGGAAGAAAAACCATGGATCGTTGTCACCATAGGTGTGTTGATCAGGCGGGAATAACTCAGGGGGAGGAAATCGAAATTGTTGTGTATGATATCAAAATGGCCAGCCTGTTCCATTAAATGGCTGATATGAAGGCATTCTGCTACTTTGGGATCAACATCCGGATATTCGGCGTAGGGTCGCTCACAAACGGAGTCCAGCTTGCCGATAGTCAATGAATCGCCAGTGGCAAATAATGTCACATCCACACCCCGCTCAACCAATCCTTCTGAGATGTTTGAGGAGACCTGTTCCCAGGGACCATATTTCCTGGGAGGGGTCCTCCAGGCGATGGGTGACAGAATGGCTATTTTCATATGAATGATTTTTGATGAGTTACCCTTTAAAGGGGTGGACGCGGATGATCCAGACAATGGTCGACCAGGGCTTCCAGGCTGGCAGTTCCCACACACATTACCTGATCAGCCCCTCCCCAATAGATCTTTACACTCCCATTCTCCTCGGGGACGGCACCACAACAAAACACGACATTGTGCACATAACCGGTGATTTCATATTCCTCCTCGGGTTGCAGGATCCAGTTGTCACCTACGGCAATGATTTGTGAAGGATCCTCCAAATCATGCAGAGCGGCCCCCAATCTGTATATGCAACCATCCATGGTTGGGAAAACGCCATGATATATATGCAGCCAACCACGGGAGGTTCTGATGGGTGGAGCCCCAGGACCAATCTTCATCTCATCCCAGTGATATTGCACCGGCCTCATGATCAGCTGCGCCTCTCCCCAGTATCTCAGATCCGGAGAGAACGAAATCCATACCGACCAGGGTGAGATTTCCGAATGAGGACGATCGAGCCTGGCATAGCGTCCATCAAATTTTTGAGGAAATATGACCACGTTCCGGTAGTCCGATTCAGTGATGAAGGAAAACCTTTCAACGGATTCGAAATCCTTTGTTTTGGCCAGTCCGATTCGAACCCCGTGCCTGGAATAGGCGCTATAGGTAATCAGGAATTCATCCTCCATGAAGACGATGCGCGGATCTTCCACTCCATGGCTTTCATATTCTTTAAAGATTCCCCGATCTGCCGGAACCATGAATGGTTTTTTGTCCACTGTAAAATTGTAACCATCCTCACTCACGGCCTTTCCCAGAATGCTTCGCCCGTTCATGGTATGGGAACGAAATATCATGACATAGGTATCCCCGAATTTAACAACAGCCGCATTATGCACCGTGGACACAGGATAAGGGACATCATTCCTGGTAAGGATCGGGTTATTTGTGTAGCGGTTGATGATCATAGAAGCGCTCAGTCATGCTTGTGAAATTCTTCATGTGCCTGTAATACAGTTAAATGAGAGATCAAGTAGGCCAATGAACTTTCTGCCCCCTGGTTCCGGTTCACCCCGTAGCTTTCAAATCCATCGCAGCAACCCTTGGTCTCATAATCGTACAGACTCATTCGCAGGTCGTTTTCACCAAGGAACCACAAAAACGAAGTGTAGAGCATTTTGAGGTATTCTTTATCCCTGGTCAGATGATAAGCCTCATGATACATTAATACCATGGCCATGGCGTCAATGGGTTGTTGGGCAAAGCGAGACCGTTCTCCCGTTTTCTGATACCATTTTTCGTTGCCGATGATTGACAGGTACCCGTCTTTCATGGTATGGGCGGTCAGGAAATCCATGGACGCATGGGCCACTTCAGTCACCCGGTCGTCATTCAGTATGCCTGCTGCATGCAAAAGTGCAAGCGGTAAAATTCCGTTATCATAAGCCAAAAGCGATTCAAACCATTTCCAATCAGGTGATTCATTTTCCCGATAGTGAGTAATTAGTTTGAAAGCCATATTTCTTAGCCTTTCGGTCATGGAATCGTCGGAAGGATTCGTTTTCAGGTAGTAGCAGATCCCAATCATGGCATTGGCTATGCCTCTGATGGAGGTTAATTTCTCGAAATTGGGTGCAGCATGAAAGAAAATCCCGCTTCCGGCTTGAAAATAGGCATCATTGGGAGTATTGCCAAGCAGGTATCCAAGCGCCCAGATGGTCCTGCCAAAGGAATCCTCAGAACCCACTTCGTCCAGAAAATTTCTGTTAAAACTCATGAAATTCCTGAAGGTTCCATCCGGATTCTGCATATAGTTAATGTAACTCAGGTAGATGGGAGATAACTCAAGTGCCCTTTCGTCTTTCATCCGGCGGAAGGCCATTAATGCCATCAACAGGGCCCTTGCATTGTCATCCAGACAATATCCCTCCTTCAGGTTCGGGATGCCATATTTTGCATGTTGGATAATCCCGGTATCGTCTGTTAAGCGATTGATATGGATCAGTGAAAATGGAGGGAGAATCAGAAAATCGAGAACCGTATCATTCTTCTCTGCGGGCATAAATTCTTTCTCGAGAATCGCCTGAAAAAGCTCAACATATTTCTCACCGGTTTTGGGCCAGGTAAAATTTCTACCGTACTCAAGCGCGGTTTTCTTTAATTTTTCCAGCTCTGCCGGATGATCCAACAGTTCGTTGATGGTGGAAGAAAGTTGTCCGGAATTTCCAAAATCGAAAAGTCTTCCCCTGCCCTCTGCCAGGAGTTCAGCAGCATGCCAGTAGGGTGTTGAAAGTACTGCAGCACCAACCCCTACTGCATAGGAAAGTGTTCCGCTGGTGATCTGCGATTCATTCAGGTACGGAGTAATATAGATATCCGTTGCAGACAGGTACTTGAATAAATCCTGAACGTCAATAAATTGATTTAAAAATACGACATGATTTTCCAGTTGCAGGTTCTTCACCAGCCGCATTAAAAAAATGCGGTACTCCTCTCCCGAATGCCTTAATACATTTGGATGGGTTTTCCCCAGGATGATATATACCACATCGGGGTGTCTCCGGATCACATCAGGTAAGGCATTGATGACTGTCTCAATGCCTTTGTTCCGGCCGATAAATCCAAAGGTGAGCAGTACTTTTTTTCTTCCCAGTTTGAATTCTTCTTTCGATTTTTCAGGACTAAATTTGATATCAGGCACTCCGTGCGATATGATGGATATCTTCTCCCGGGGAACACTGTAAATATCTAGGAGAAATTCGATGGCTTTTTGGCTCATCACCACGATCTTCTGAGCCATTTTTCCGATTTCCTGCAATACCGCCTTTTCGTTATAGGTTGGGGTTTCCAGAACAGTATGCAGCGTCACCACCAACGGGATATCCAATCGGTGCAGGAGGGGTAAGATATAGACGCCATTCTGGCCACCAAATATTCCAAACTCATGTTGAAGAATGCATATATCGGCGCCACTTAAATTAATATACTTTGCAGCCTTTAAATAGTCTTCCTGGACTTCCTGCCTGATATGTAGCTTCACCTCGGGAGGATAATCATAAACCAGGTTGTGATCATCTATTGCAACCACAAACGCTGAGAAATGATGCTTCTCAGCTTTTTTGGAATGCAGTATTGAATCAAGCAGGTTGTTGGTAAAAGTGCCGATTCCACATTCCCTTGGAGGGTATGTGCCAATCAATGCGAATTTCATACGGATGAACTATGCTTACTGAATCTTGATTTTACCCTCGCTGTTTTTCAACGAGCGCTTTGCCATTTTATCAGCTTTTTTTTCTTTAGGGGTTTTTAAAGCAGTTTTCTTGTTGTTTTTCTTGCCTTCTCTATTTTTTGACATCTTGTGTTTTTTAAAGTTTTAGATCTTGAATAACCGGTCATAGAATATCAGACAATGATCCCTTCATACCCGCTTTTGATAATTGTCCTTATTATTTTTACCGGATTGCCTGCTCTGATAATATTGGCTGCATGTGCCGGAATCAGTATGCCCTGACCGGTTATCAGGTTGCTTGAAATATTGTCAATCACAATTTCAGCTTCACCCTCAATGATTTGAATGTAGGTGTCGAATGGAGAAATCTTCTCTGACAACGATTCTCCGGTATCTATAGCAATCGCATTGATGCTGCCAGTTAATTTTCGAATAATGGTCCTGGATACTACAGAATTAGGGACATATTGGATCAATTCGATCACAATGTGTGCTTTTGACTTTTCAATTTCCGCGCGTTGCATCGGATTATATTTGATTTTCTGTTGCTTGATTTATAACAGTAAAGGTAACTGAACAGGCCTGGGAATCTGTTACATAATTGTACCCATACTTTACATCATTCACACATCTTCAAGCGTACGCCGCCTCTTGTTTTTCAGCATTTTAAAGTGTGTAGGAGTAAGCCCTGTGATCTTCTTAAACTGGTTCGAAAGGTGGGCGACACTGCTGTAGTGCATTTTATAGGCTATTTCGGAAAGGTTGAGTTCATCATAAACAATCAGTTCCTTGACCTTTTCAATCTTATGGGTCAGATAGAATTTTTCTACGGTAATCCCCTTCACTTCCGAAAACAGGTTGGCCAGGTATGTATAATCGTAATTGAGTTTTTCACTCAGAAAATCTGACAGATTTGTCTTGATTTGCTCATCGGTATAGTGCACCAATTCAATGACTGCACTTTTGATTTTCTCAACAAGGATGCTTCTTTTGTCATCCATTAGCTGCAATCCTGATTTTCTCAGCGCGATATCCAGCCTTTCCAGTTGTTCCTTTGAAACATCCTCTACCGTATTCGCTTCACCAATCAAAACATCCACATATCGTACGCCAAGTTTTTCAAGTTCTGCTTTCACCACCATCTGGCAACGAATACAAACCATATTTTTGATAAATATTTTCACGTGTACAGAAACAGACAGGAAAATTATACTGGCCTCGGACCAGGTATGGGTTAAGGTACGGCTTTTTTTGCTTTATTCCCATTGATGTAACCTCCTCCATCATGGTGTTCACCCCCTGTAAGCCTCACCAGGAGAAGACACTGTCCCTGTTTCATATTGCATCACCGACACCGGTCACTGCAATGTAATCCCGCAGCGGCCTTTGCATGAGTCGAACCCCTTCTGCAATCATTGCTGAACCAGAATATTGAGTTAACTTTATTGCTGCCTCAACGGGCCCTCTTATGGTAATCAGCACAATCACCTGGGACTTCAATCCGGAAATTTTCTCTATCGGTAACCATGCCATCAGGTGGTATGGTGTCATGTTTGCTTTCGGATTTTTATCAGGATACCTCATCTTCAAGCGGTATCTCCGTGGCGACAGGCTCACATCGGAAATGGTCGACAGCCTGTTAATCCATGTGGCCATCGGAGCAATTGTTGGGGCAAGGCTGGGTCATTGCCTTTTTTATGAACCTGAATACTTTCTTCGCCATCCCCTACAGATCCTGATGGTATGGAAAGGAGGCCTGGCAAGTCATGGCGGGATCATAGGGCTATTGGTCGCGCTCTGGCTCTATATCAGAAAATTTAAAATCCCTTTCCTCTGGCTGATGGACAGGATTGCCATTGTTGTGGCATTAGCGAATGCATTCATCCGCATCGGGAATTTCTTCAATTCGGAGATTTATGGTCTTCCCACCAATCTGCCATGGGGTGTGGTGTTTGTCCGGGACAGGCTGTATGACAGCACCACCGGTGAACTGCTCCCCGCGGTGCCCAGGCATCCGACGCAATTATACGAGGCCCTCAGCTACTTGCTGATTTTCATTGCCTCCTTCGTTTTTTATCAGAAGAAGCACAAGAATTTACGGGACGGTTTCATTTTCAGTCTATCCATGATTGCCCAGTTCAGTGCCAGGTTCCTTATCGAATTTCTGAAGAATGACCAGGTCTCATTTGAGGCAGGTATGACATTCAACATGGGGCAGTTGCTGAGCCTTCCGTTTATATTGGCCGGGATCGCTATCCTTGTCTGGACAAAAGTGAAGCCGAGGTATTTTTCTCAGGAGGCATTCAAATCCCGGTGAGCAGGTTCACTGGGTTGATATCGCCATTCATTTCATGAGTCCCAGCACCTGGCCGATCTCCACTGAAACCTCCGGATCAAAATAAGCACTGCGCATATAGTCATTCAGGCTCACCAGCAACTGTCTGGCTTCGGGCCTTGAATCTAAATGGTTATACAGGTCAATGCCACTGATCAGAAGTTTGCCGTTGCCCACTTTCATCTCGATCAGCAGCCCCAGTCTCCTGTTCGAGAACCAGTCGTCAATCACCCTGACGATGGGCGTGAGTGCTGCCGGAAATTCATTCAGGTTGATCACATCCGCATGGGACATGGCGTCCCACCACTGCCAGTTTGAATGATATTCGGTGGGAAATTGTCTGAGTGCAGGATGGTCAGGATCGCACAATATCCCAAGAGTATGCGGCTTCTGCCCGTTGGTCCAGGCCGTATTCCAGAAGATGCTGGAGAATCCGACACCCACTTCACCACCTTTCCCCTCTTTGATCTTTCCGCGACCGGTACTGAGCAAAACGTTTTGTCCATTTTCTAAAGCTTCCAAAGCCTGATGGTCGATCACCTCGGTGAGATAGACATCCAGTTGGCTTTCGACGTCATTATGCTCCGGGTAGACCCAGAGATCCCATCTGTTTGTATATCCTGCAACCGCAACCTCCAGCACAAGCTGACGCGCCATCCCGGTCTCAGGAAGTGGAAAGTTGACATCACCTAAACGGATGCCGTTTCCAACGGGTATCGTCATCATTCCCAGTTTACCCTGACCGATGATATCGCCCTGCGCGGACCGTATCTTCCATTCAGGCTCGACGGAAGTCAACTCACCCTTATAAAAGTTCGCCACCTCAATTCCGGCATGCAGGGTATCTCCTTCGAGGAAGATTCTCTTTTCCATCCGCGCCAATGGGACCACTGAATTGCAGAACCGGCTGTATTCCTCCGCAGTCATGTATCCCTTCTCCTCCCAGAAGGGATTGAGCACACCAACCAGCGCGGTTCCCTGTCCGGGAAAATCATGCAGGTCCAGCAACTGAAACCCACTTAATCCACTGGTACGCAGTGCAGCTTCAATATCGGCCTTGTAGCAAATGGACTGCAATTTCCCTGAAGCCAGCAGGAAACTGTCGGCCAGGTGCCCCATGTGGTTTGAATCCAGGCTTTGCTGAAAGATCTCAAAATTCTTTGCCTTCAGCACACCGTTATATTGCTGCATCTCCTTGAAATCCGGGTAGACACACCATTGTCCGATTTCATGACTGATCACGGGAATACCGTCATCGGGCATCCGGTCCCTGCTGTGCCAGTCGTAATTGGTCCGGGGCGGTTCTCCGTTGATCACACTGGCCAGTTGTTCGCCCCACCCCTGAATCCTGGGTGCAGGAATATTGTGATAGTCATTGACGGGCAGCTGAGGCCATCCGGCTGCAGCGGTATAGAGTCGGCGGCCATCCTCTTTTTTCCACCATGTAACAAATGCAGTCAGGTAAGCCTGGTAATTCCTTCCTCCGGGTTCATTCCCATAGGCCATCAGGCAGAATGAGGGGTGATTTCCGTATTCCTGCACAATTCGCCTGCTCTCTTCCCGGATGAAACGGTCAACAGGTTTGCCATCACCAAGCGTAGTGGTCTGATTCGCCCATGATCCGCATTCGACCTGGAGGTAGATCCCCTCCTCATCGGCGGCATCAAAGGCGGCTTCGGGCGGGCACCATGAATGAAACCGCATGTGATTCAGGCCATATGATTTGATGATCCCGAATATTCTTTTCCATTCCTCCCTGCTCGTAGAGGGATAGCCGGTTTTTGGGAAGATGGCACATTCGAGGGTTCCCCTGAGAAACAGCCTCCGGTTGTTCAAAAGTATCTGGTTGTTTTCAACCCTGATTTCCCTCAATCCGAATGTTTCCGAACACTCAGTGACGATGTCATGGCTGCTGACCCTGATGTCCAGCCGGTAGAGATGAGGCTCGAATTCATCCCATAGCAGGGCATCGTCTCCCAGATCGTAAGTAAACGTGAGGATGTTTTCCCCTTCAGCCAGGGCATATGTTTGCTGAAAGGGGTTGATTTCCGATGATTGATCTTCATTGATCAATTCAGCTTCAGCCAGGAGGTTGATGGTGATTTCGCCTTCTGACCGATTCATCACCCTGGCCACCACTTCAACACTTCTTTGATCAATATCAGGAGTCAGCACCAGGCTGTTCACAGCTAATTTCTCTTCACTGGTGAGGCAGATATCCCCAACGATGCCATTCCAGTTGGTCTGGGTGTGATCGGTGATGCTGTGAGAATTGATCCCGACATCAATGTCCCTGGTCCGGTTGTCCACCCGGATGGTCAGCAGGTGCTTTCCCGCATCAGCATGAAATCTGTAGATATGCGGAGTCGAAAGACTATTCCGGGTTCCTAATTCTGCGCCATCAAGCCAGACGGTGGTTTCCCAGTGACAGCGTTCAAGATGCAGGATGACCTCCTTCTGACCCCACTCTTCCGGGATCTGAATTGCTTTCTGGTACCAGGCAGCACCGGTATATTTTTTTTCAGGCTGAAGCCAGAAAGGAATTCGAAAATGATCGGGGTCGTTGTATGGTGCAAATTTCGGATTCCTGTACCATGCCGTATCTTTTATTTCTGCTGTCCACTCCGTTTCAGAAGTGATGTCGAATCCTTTGTGATTAGAGGCCATCGAACCCGGCAGCCATATCGTATCTTCCAGACCGGTTTCATACCAGTGCTCTTTTTCGCCGATATCCTGCGGGTCCATGGCAAAGCTCCATCTCCCGGCCAGATCGATAGAGTTTATTTGTTCCTGCTTGCATGAGGAAACCAGTAAGAACAAAAATAGGAGAACGATGGCGTTTTTCATGCTCAGGTGATTTGATGATATCATGTAACTTTCAATCAGTATCATTTCAAATATAACCTTCTCTGATCATATGGCATACTTCTGTCTGTTTTCCATACAGATAAACCAGATGAGAAATGGTTATCTTTATGAAAACAATCATCTGAACCACCATGAACCACCATTTACAGATCCTTGCATATGCTGCTGTATCAGTATGCCTGATCCTGCAGGGCTGTTCCAGTTGGGTTCGCATGAACAAAGAATAGCCAGCAAGGTGATGGCCTCACCACAACCTGGTTATGCCGCCCTTCCCGAAACTTTTGCTATCTTGAACAGGAGCTGGCACCCAAAAATCCCGCTGATATGAAACAGATATACCTCCGATTTCTCTTCCTGCCCCTGCTGGCAGTCATTTTCCCGGTCATACCTGCCCTGGCACAACAACAAAATCCCTATTTCTCTGCCTGGGACAGCCTCTATCTGGATGATCAACTCCCGCTGATGCTGCCCTACAACCGGATCATCGATCCGGCAGGGACACAGATCTATTTCGGGGACCTGGGACTGGAAAATCATGCGATGGATTGTGCCATCTCCCCGGATCACCGGACCCTGGTGATTCAGGGACGGCACGAGCTTGTCTTTTACCATGTGGAATCCGGAAAAGTCCTCCATGAATTTTTTCCCGGCATGGAGGATTATTTCGTGGGGGCGCTGAATACCTACTCCGGTATCCAATGGTATGTGAAGGGAGGAAAACAGTATGTCCTTTGGAGCCTGGTCAGCCAGCGGCGGTCGTATGTGGTGATGGCAGAGTGGGATGGCATGCAGGCAGTGATCACCAACCATTTTCAGTTTCTGCCTGAGAACCCGGCTCCGTTGGCCCTGCCCAATGAGCTGGCGGTTGTCCGTGAAGGATCAGAGGATTTTTTCGCGGTCACCCTGAACGGAAACAACAAGGTGATCAAAGTGAATATCGCAACGGGAGAGATTGCCTGGGAAACGAATGTCGGAGTGGCACCTTACGGGATCACAGCCGCCAATGGCAAGTTTTACGTCACCAACTGGGGCGGGGGGATCCCGGATGAAGGGGATCCGGATGTAGCCGGTGTCCCGTGGGGAAACGCAAAAGTGAACCCGGAAAACGGGGCGACGCGTGAAGGAACAGTGAGCATCATCGATGAAGCCACCGGTGAGGTACTCAATGAACTGGAGGTGGGGCTTCACCCCAATGATATCGTGAAAAGCCAGGATGAACGGTTCGTCTATGTGGCCAACGCCAACAGCGACAATGTAACGGTGATCAGCACCGAAACCGATCAGGTGATGGAGACCATTTCCGTCAGGCTGATGGGCGACGAAAACCCTTTCTGGGGATCTTCCCCCAACGGATTGGCCATATCAAAGAATGGTAAGCAGCTCTTTGTGGCCAACGGGATGGACAATGCCGTGGCAGTGGTCAGCCTGGGGGCGAAGGCGTCATCCAAAGGGAAAGCAGCATCGAGTGAAGTGTCTGGATTCATTCCCACCGGGGCATATCCGGGCGGTATCAGCCTGAAAGGCAGTGAAATGTTTGTCGCCAACATCGAGGCCGAAGGGGCCTGGATCGCCAATGATATGCTGATTCCCACAGGAGAGCCGGCTTACAATGCGCATCACCAGAAAGCCTCGTTGTCGCGGATCTACCTGCCGGGTAAGAAGAAACTGGAGGGATACACAGAACGGGTGGTCAGGGCCAGCCAGCTGTTCAGGATCAGCCTGTCACTGGAGGAACCGAACGAGGATGCAGACCCGGTCCCCGTTCCTGCCCGGATCGGTGAGCCTTCGGTATTTAAACATGTGGTCTACATCATCAAAGAGAACAGGACCTACGACCAGGTCCTCGGAGATATGGAGGAGGGAGACGGCGAGCCCTCGCTCTGCGTATTTGGTGAAGAGGTCACCCCCAACACCCATCAGCTGGCCCGCCAGTTCCAGCTCCTCGACAATTACTATGTCTCCGGCAAGTCCTCTGCTGAAGGGCACCAGTGGACCGATGCCTCGATCGTGACCGATAACATCGAGAAAAATATGCGGGCATGGTTCCGCAGCTACCCGCACGTACAGACCGATGCCCTGGTATACAGTCCGACAGGGTTCCTCTGGGACAATGCGGTCCGTCACGGCAAGCGTGTGCGCAT
>Ga0316576_10001063_pt1 | contig 14270 bp, 10 predicted proteins | sample S0NA_FD_203075 | JGI IMG/M metagenome (GOLD analysis project Ga0316576, IMG submission 203075) | Rhizosphere microbial communities from salt marsh grasses in Alabama, United States - S0-2_050615r3r5 | ecosystem: Host-associated > Plants > Roots > Rhizosphere | place: USA: Alabama | collected... | reverse complement strand
CGGGGGCGGGGTCCGACGACTTGAGGTCCAGGAGGGGCCGCAGGGCCTCCCGGAAGCCGCCCTCGCCCAGAGCCTGCGCCGCTTCCACCCGGACCGCGGCGTTGGTGTCACGCAGCGCGGCGAGCAGCAGCCGCCGGGCCGCCGGGTCCTCGAAGCGTCCGGCGAGGTCGACGAGGAGCCGCCGCAGATCGGGCTCGGCGTCCCCCGAGGCGAGGGTTCGCTCCATCTCCGGCAGCGCCGCCGTCCCGAAGCGCCGCAGCGCCTCCAGGGCGGTGGCCTGGAGGGCGGGATCGGCGAGGGCAGCGAGCAGCCGCGGAGCGGACCGCGAGTCTCCCGTCTCCCCGAGGGCGGCGACTGCGGCACGGCGCACCGTGGCATCGGAGTCGTCCACGCGCGCCTGGAGCGCGGCCACCGCCTTGAGGCTGCGCAGGTGGCCGAGGGCCGCCGCCGCCGCGCAACGGACGCTCCAGTGCTCGTCCTCGAGAGCGACGAGGAGCGCGGCCACCGACTGGGGATCGCCGATCTCGCCCAGGGCCTCCGCGGCGGCGCGGCGCAGGTTGCGGTCGGTGTCACGCAGGATCTCGATGAGGGGTCGGACCGCGGCCGGGGCACGGATCTGTCCGAGGGCCTCCACCGCGGCGAATCGCAGCTCCTTGCGCTGATCGTCGAGCAGCGGCAGCAGGCGCTCGACGGCGTCGGCGTTCCTGATCTGGCCGAGGGCGCGCACCGCGGCAAAGCGCAGGCGGGGGTCGGCCTCGTCGAGGAGGGGGAGGAGGTCGGCGGCGGCCTCGGGCTCGCGCAGGCGCCCGAGGGCGACGACGACCTGCTGACGCACGAGCGAGCTCTCGTCGCCGAGGGCAGCCCGCAGGACCCCCAGGGCCTGGGAGCCCGGCATCTCTCCCAGTGCCTGCAGTGCGGCGGCCCGGACGACCTCGCGTGGGCTGCGGGCGGCGACGACGAGGTCGGGGACCGTGGTGAGGTCCTGCAGCAGCCCCAGCGTCTGCGCCGCGCGCACCGGGGCCTCGGCTCCCGGGCCGGCGAGGGCCTGGAGGAGCAGGGGCCGCACCCGCTCCGGGCTCATGTGAGCGAGGGCCTCCATCGCGCTCTCCTGGATCAGCTCGCTCTCGTCGCCGAGCAGCTCGAAGAGGAGCATCGGCGCGTCCTCGTCGCCGAGACGGCCCACCGCCGACGCCGCCTCCGCCCGCACCTCGGCCGCGGGGTCGTGGATCAGGGGGGCGACGAGCGTCGTTCCTTCCGGAGGAGCGATCCACGCCAGGCAGCGGGTGGCCCCCGCCCGCACCGCGTCGTCGGGGTCGGCCAGGGCCGCCTCCCAGGCCGGGCGCTCCTGGAACCCGATGGAGACGAGGGCGTGGCCCGCGAACTCCTGCACCGCGGGGTCCCCGAGAAGCGCGAGGAGGGGGCCGGTGGCGCGGGCCTCGCGGAGCCAGCCGAGGGTCACCGCCGCAGTCCGGCGGTTGCGGACCTCGTCGTCGGCGAGCATGTCGATGAGGTGGGCGACGAGCTCCTCCCTCCTCAGGGCCGCCTGGACCTCGGGATCGAGGCTCTCCCCGGAGGCGGTGGCGCGCTGCTCGATCTCGACGACGGCGCGGATGGCCGCATTGCGCAGGGTGGGGTCGGGGTTCAGGAGATGGGCGGCGATGCGGGAGAGCGCCTCGCGCCCGGCGACCCGGCCGAGGGCCTCGAGCGCCGGCGCCCGGAAGAACTCGTCGTCGAGGAGCTCGAGCAGCGCGGGCGCGGCCTCCGGGTCTCCGATCTCCCCGAGGGCGTGGATTGCCGGGTACTGAAGCCAGGGCTCGGAGCGGAGCGCCTCGATGAGGCGGGGCACGGCTTCCGGCGCTCTCATCTGGCCGAGGCTGGCAGCAGCAGCGTGACGCACGTTGACATCGGGATCGGAGAGGGTCTGGATGAGAGCCGGGGCAGCCCCTGATTCCTCGATCGAGCCCAGCATCACCGCGGCGAAGAGGCGCACCTCCTCGTCGGCGTCGCCGAGCAGCGCGACGAGGGGCTCGACGGCATCGGTCCCCAGGCGGACGTAGATCTCCATCGCGGCATTGCGCAGCCCCGCGTCCTGCTCCTCGCGCAGCGCGGACTCGAGGGCGGGCATCAGGGAGGGAGGGGGAAAGGCGGCGAGGGCCTCGATGGCCGCCTGCCGCACCCCCCAGCTGTCGTCGCCCACCGCGAGAAGGAGCGGGGGGATGGCGTCGGGGTGGGCGGACGCCGCCAGGCGATCGACCGCCCGACGCCGGGCGGTTTCCTCTCCGCCCCTCAGGATCTCCAGGGCGCCGGGGATGTCGACGCTCACTGCACCTTGAAGACCGAGACCATCTGGGCCAGGTTCTCCGCCTGCTGGGCCAGGTTGGCGGTGGCCTTGGACATCTCCTGGACCGTCGCGAGGTTGTCCCGGGCGATCTCGGAGATGTTCTCCATGGCCTTCACCACCAGCTCCCCGCCCTTCTTCTGCTCGGCGGTGGCGTGGGAGACCTGCTGGGTCTGGTCGTTCATGCGCTCGACCGCGTTGATGATCTGGCGGCTGCCCTCCGCCTGCTCGCGGGTGGCGAGGCCCACCTGTGACGCGATCTTGTTGATGTTCTCCACCGACAGGCGGACCTGGCGGCCCCCGGCGGCCTGCTCTCGCGTTGAGTAGGCGGCCTGGGCCATCACCTTCTTGATGTTCTCCATGGCCGCGCGGATCTGCTTCGAGCCCTCGGCCTGCTCCTTCACCGCGCTCGTCACCTGGTCGGTCGCGGTGTTCATGGCCGCGACCGTCTCCAGCACCTCGGAGGACGCCTGGGACTGCTTGCCGGTTGCCGCCGCGATCTGCCCCATGAGCTCGCTGGAGCGCGAGACCGACTCGATGATGTTCCTCAGCGCCACCCCGGCCTTGTCCGCGAGCTGCATGCCTGTCTTCGCCTCGGCGGCCCCGGCCCGGGCCACCTCCACCGCGTCGGTCGTGTCCTGCTGGACCTGTCGCACGACCTCGCCGATCTCCTTGGCCGCCTCCACCGAGCGCTCGGCGAGCTTGCGGACCTCGTCGGCCACGACGGCGAAGCCCCGCCCCGCCTCGCCGGCCCGGGCCGCCTCGATGGCGGCGTTCAGGGCGAGGAGGTTGGTCTGGTCGGCGATCTCCTCGATGACCTCCAGGATGCGCCCGATCTCGTCCGAGCGCTTGCCGAGACCGGTGATGACCCGGGCGGTGTTCTCCATGTTCTCGGAGATGGCCTTCATGCCGTCGACGGTGCGGGCCACCGCCTCGTCGCCGGTCTTCGCGTCCTCGGAGGCGCGGGCGCTGATGCGGTCGGCCTCGGAGGCGATCTTGGCCACCTCGTTGACCGCCCCCGCCATCTCCGAGACCGTGGTGCTCGTGCGGCTCGCCGCCTCTCCGAGCTGCTCCGCGTTCTCGGCCACGGAGGCGATGAAGGAGGCCACCTCTTCGACGGTGGTGGTGGTGTCGTTGACCGTCCCCGACAGGCTCTCGAGGTCCCGGGCCATCTGGTCGATGGACACCGTCATCTGCTCGATGGTGGCCGAGGCCTCGGTGACGGTCTGGGCGAGGGTGGCGCCGGAACGCGCCACCTCCTCGATCGACGCGCCCATCTCCGTGATCGAGCTGGAGGTCTCCTCCACGTAGGCGGCGAGCCCCTGGGCGCTGCCGGCCACCGTCTGGATCGAGGCCGCCATCTCCTCCATCGAGGTGGAGGTCTCCTCCGCGGCCTGGGCCTGTCCCTGGGCGCCCTCGTTGATGAGGCGCGCGTTGGCCGAGATCTGCCCGGCCGAGGACGCCACCTGGACCGACGCGTCCTGGATGTTGTCGGCCACCCCCCGCAGATTGCCCACCATCTCGTTGAGGCTGCGACCGAGAATGCCGACCTCGTCGCGGGAGTCGGACTCGATCTTGACCGTCAGGTCGCCCTTGGCCACCGCCTCCGAGGCCTGGGCCATCTCCTGCAGGGGACTCAGCCACCGCCCGGTGAGGAACAGGGCGGCGGCGGCGCCCAGGGCCACGAAGAGCAGCCCGACGGACAGCGCCTCGATCATGCGCCGGTTCTTGATCTGGGCGATCGCGCCGCGGCTGATCGCCACCTCGACCCCGCCCTTGATCGCCTCCGCCGGAGCCTCTCCCCCGAGGTCCTCGGACAGCCCGGAGCCGTCACCGCCCGTGGTGACCGGAGCGCGGAACAGGTAGACCGCCTCGCCGGTGGCGGTCTCGGTCTCGATCTCACCGAGCCGGGCGGCCGGGTCGGCGGGCACCCCGCGGATCTCCTCGCCCACCTGGGCGAGGACCTCGCCGCGGGCGTCGCGGACCATGGCCCCGACCACGTCGGAGACCTCGCCCTGGGCCCCTGCCCCCGTGGCCCCCGTCAGGAGGTTCACGAGAAGGGGACGGTCCTCGGTGAGAACGCCGTACTTGGCGTTGAACGCGAGGTTGCCGGCGATGTAGCGCCCCCGCTTCACGAGCTGGTCGTCGATGGCGCTGCCCCCGGTCACGACGGCGTAGGCAACCGCGGCCAGCCCCACCACCACGGCGATGACCACGATGAGGAGCAGCAGCTTCGCCCGGATCGACCTTGTGATGAAGGCCATGTTCGCACTTTCCTTCACGAAACCCAGCATTGCCCTTCGCCCCCTTCAGGCCCCGGTCGCGACCGGCGCCTCACGTAGCTCCTGCGCGAGGATGCGTTCCAGATCGATGAGGATGATCAGCCGGTCGTCGAGCTTGGCCACCGCACGAATGTAGTCTCCGCCGCGCTCCACGACTTCCTCCGGCGGGGGCTCCACGCGCGAGACCGGCACCTTCAGGACCTGCGAGGCCCCGTCCACGAGAAGACCGAGCATCCGACCCTGCGTCCGGACCACCACGATGCGGGCGGCGCGGTCGACCCCCACCTCGCCGAGGTTCAGCTTCCGCTTGAGGTCCAGCACCGGCAGGATTCGCCCGCGCAGGTTGATCACGCCCCGGACGAACTCGGGGGCCCGGGGCACGGCGGTGATCTCACCCACGCGCCGGATCTCCTGGACCTGCCGCACGTCCACCCCGTACTCCTCCTTGTCGAGAACGAACGTCGCGAGGTGCTCGGTGTCTTCGGCCGCCACCCTCTGCTCCTGGGCCGGCGCCGCGAAGAAGGACAGGCTCTGCGCCCCCGGGGCGGGAGAAGGCGCCCCGGCGGCCGGTCTCTCGCCCGCCGGGGCGGGCCCCGGGGCCGTCGCGGCCGGCTCGGCAGCGATCGCCGCCGCCGCCGGTTGCGCCAGCACGTCGGCGGCCAGCCCCGACGAGGGGAGAACGATCGACCCCTCGGTGCGCGCCGCACCCGCGTCCCCGGCGGGGGGCCGGTCTGCGGTGGAGGGAGCGCCGGGGGGCGCGGGGGGCTCCGGCGAGGGACGCCCGGCCTTGCCCGGACGACGGGACCGTTTGCGTGCGTCAGCCATTCGACCCATCTACTTCTTCCGCGCCCCCAGGAGGGCGCCCTCCTTCCGAGAGGTGGTCCCCTCGGTCGCAAAATCGTCCTGCAGCACCGCCGCCACCGCGGCGCCGTCGACCGCCTCCGCCCCCCGCGCCATGCCCTCGATGAGGGCCTGGGTCGCCAGGTGGTTGAGGAGTCGCGGCACCCCGGCGGCCGCGGCATGGAGTCGTCCGATCGCCTCGTCGTCGAACAGCATCCGCTCCGCGCCCGCCACCGTCAGGCGGTGGGCGAGGTAGGCCCGGGTGTCCTCCACGCTCAGGGGCACCAGATCGAAGGAGACGCCCACGCGCTGGGTCAGCGCCCGGTAGGTCCGGTGCCGGAGCCGCCCGCGCAGCTCGGGCTGACCCACGAGCAGGACCGCGATCAGGTTGCCGTCGTCGAGCTGGAAGTTGGTGAGCAGCCGGATCTCCTCGAAGGTCGCCTTGCCCGGGATCAGGTGCGCCTCGTCGACGATCAGGAGCGCCGCCCGGTCCTGCTCGTGCAGCGCGAGGAGACGCTCGTGGATCTGGTCGAGCAGCTCGTTGCTGTGGAAGCGGGGCTCCTCCACCCCCAGCTCCACGGCAACGGTCTGGAGGAACTGACGCGGGGGGAGGCGGGGGTTGAGGATCATGCCCGCCTCGTAGCGCTCCCCCACCCGGTCGACGAGGGCACGAGTCAGGAGAGTCTTGCCCGAGCCCACCTCCCCGGTGAGGAGGGCCAGCTCCATCTCCTCGACGGCGAAGAGGAGACGCTCGAGGGCCTCCTCGTAGGTCTCGTTCAGGAACAGGTAGCGAGGGTCCGGGGTCTTGCGGAACGGCTTCTCGCTCAGCTCCCAGTAGCCCTCGTACATCGGTCAAGCCCCTGCTTCCGGCCGGGCCGCTCCGCGGCCGCCCCGAGCCCGGCTGCCCTCGAAGAGCGCGGCCACGTCGAGCACGAGCACCACCCGGCCGTCGCCGAGGATGGTCGCCCCGGCCACCCCCAGCGTCTCTCCCGAGACCACGGCATCGAGCGCCTTGATCACCACGTCCTGCTGGCCGAGCAGGCGGTCCACGGTCAGCCCCAGACGCTTCTCCCCGCGGCCGATGATGACCGCGTAGGCCTCCTCCCCCTTGGTGCTCGAGGCCACGCCGAAGTGGTCGGCCAGGTGCACGAGGGGAATGATCCGGTCCCGGATCCGCAGGGTGTCGCGGCCGTGCATCTGCACGACGTCGCTCCGGCGGTAGCGCAGGCTCTCCACCACCGCCCCGGAGGGAAGGGCGTACACGTTGCCCCCCACCTCGATCATGAGAACGGTGATGATGGCCAGGGTCAGCGGCAGCTGGAGAGTGAACTTGGTCCCGGCCCCGGGGATGGTCTCCGCCTCGATGAGGCCGTTGAGCCTCTCCATGCACTGGACGACCACGTCGAGCCCGACCCCCCGACCGGAGACGTCGGTGACCGCGCGGGCAGTGGAGAAGCCTTCCGCGAAGATGAACTGGATGATCTCCCGGTCGGTGAGCTTCTCGTCGGCGCCCACGAGGCCCCGCTCAACGGCGCGGGAGCGCACCTCGGCGGCGTCGATGCCCGCCCCGTCGTCGACGAGGGTGATCACTACCTGGCTCGACTCCTGGGCGGCGGAGAGGAGGATCGTTCCCGTCGGCGGCTTTCCGGCGGCGCGCCGGGCCTCGGGCGCCTCGATGCCATGGTCGACGGCGTTCCTGATCAGGTGCACGAGAGGCTCGCCGATCTCGTCGATGACCGCCTTGTCCACCCGCGTGTCCTCACCCTGGAGGACCAGCTCGATTTGCTTGCCCGAGCTGTGGGCGAGATCGCGGACGAGGCGGGGAAACCGCTCGAAGACGTGCCGGATGGGAAGCATCCGGATGTCCATGATCGTCTCCTGGAGCTGCGTGGAGACGCTGGCGATCTGGTGCACGGAGTCGGCCAGCTCCTGGCCGGCGTCGGGCACCACCGCCGCCACCTGCCGGCCCATCTCGGTGAGCTTGGTGCGGTGCACGATGAGCTCGCCCACGAGGTTCAGGAGGAGGTCGAGCTTGGCGAAGTCGACTCTTACGAGGCTGGACCGCACCGGGACGAAGCCGGGGTCACCGGCACGGCCCGTGCGTCCCTTCTCCGGCGCGGATTCCGGCGCCTCGGACTCGGCCGCCGTGGCCGCGGGCGAGGAGGCCGGGGTCTCCCGGGCGGGGACCGGAGGCCCCACCGCCGCAGGGGCGGCCAGCAACGAGTCGAGCGCCACCGTCTCCTCGGCGAGGTCGCGCTCCGGGCCGTCCGAAGCCCCCACGGACTCGACCGCCTCGCGGAGCGCGGTCGCCCCCTCGAAGAGGAGCTGGAGGACCGGGGCGGTGAGAGCCAGCGAGCCGTCGCGAATGCGAGTGAAGGCGTCTTCGAGGCGGTGGACATAGTCCTTGACCGCGATGAGCCCGATCATCCCGCTGTTGCCCTTGAGGGTGTGGAGGGGACCCAGCAGCGAGCCGACAGCGTCGGGGGAAGGGCCGTCACGCTCGAGCTGGAGCAAAACGGCATCGAGGACGGCGAGGTGCTCGCGCGCATCCTCGAGGTAGATGCCAACGAGCTCCGTGGAGACCTCGAACTCCATCAGCGATCCCGGCGCGTGGCTCCGGGGCTCACGATCCGGTGATCTTCTCGATGAGGCTGTGGAGCTCCGAGGCCTGGAAGGGCTTCTTCACGTACCCCTTGGCCCCCATCTTCAGACCCCGGACCGTGTCCTCCTCCTTGCCTTCGGTGGAGATGATGATGACCGGGATGTCCTTGTACGCCGATTCCTTCTGGACGCGCTGGAGGAACTCGAGGCCGTTCATGACGGGCATGTTGATGTCGAGCAGGATGAGGTCGATCTCCTCTTCCTGACCCAGCTTGTCGAGAGCCTCCAGCCCGTTCATGGCGCTCACGAGCTTGCAGTTCTTGTACCTGGAGAGAAAGAGCTTGTACATCTGATGAATCAGCGCCGAATCGTCGACGGCAAGGATCTTCCTCAGCATCCCGCTCTCTCCCGCGACCCGGGGGCCGCGTCAAGACTCCTTTCCGCCCGTGCCCGGACCTCGGACAGACGGGCGACCGGCACGGACGTCAGAAGGGTTCTACCACCGAAAGTGCTTTCCTTCAAGCAGTAAGGGGCGGCCGTGGCTCTGGCGAAGGGGTCTCACGAGGCTGGCTCGGCCCCCCGCCCTCGCGGTATAGTGCGCCCGATCGCGTCCACATGTTCGAGTCGCACGAGAAGCTCGGGAGGGAGATCCAGAAGCTGCTCGGGGCCCTGCGCGGGCTCGGAGACGGCCGGTACGCGTGCCTGCTGGAGCCGAAAGGTGTGCTGTTCGAGGACGCCGACCCCGAGGAGGCGGCGCCCTGGGGACTGCGCCGCTTCCTGGAGGAGCACACCGAGGGCCTCTTTGCCCTCCCCCGGGCCCTGCACTCCGAGGCGGGGGTGGAGGAGGACGTCTTCGGGAGCTGGGAAGACGACGGCTTCTTCCTCGTCGTCGTGAACGGCCGGGTGGCGGTGGTCGTGGCCTGTCCGGAGCCGCAGGCCCTCCAGGAGCACGCGGGGCGGGTCCTCAAGGTGTTGGTCGACCGGCTGGTCCGGTACAACACCGCGTGGCGCGCGGACGAGAAGGGGCGCGGGCTGTTCTTCTCGAAGCCCCGGCTCGACACGGTCGTCGTCGAGAAGCCAGAGGGCTGAGGAACCCCAAAGAAAGGCGGTCTGGACCCGTTTTGCGCCGTCGCCGCGTCTCGAAGCTCGCGATGCAATGAAACGGGGCCTGACCCCAGTTCGTTGCTCCCTCCCCCGTCGCCCGGCGCTGGACGCCAGGCAGCGCTTGGGAGGGAGTCACTGCGCTCCATAGACTCCGGTAGAATGGATCTCTTGGGCCGGCCCCGGGGGGCGGCCCAGAGGCCCTCATGCAGAGCAACATCCGCAACTTCTCGATCATCGCCCACATCGACCACGGGAAGACGACCCTCTCCGACCGGCTGCTGGAGTGGACGGGCGCCCTGAGCCAGCGGGAGATGACCGAGCAGTTCCTGGACTCGATGGACCTCGAGCGGGAGCGGGGCATCACCATCAAGCAGCACTCGGTGCGCCTGGAGTACCGGGCGAAGGACGGGCAGGACTACATTCTCAACCTCATCGACACCCCGGGCCACGTGGACTTCTCCTACGAGGTGTCGCGGTCTCTCGCCGCCTGCCAGGGGGCCCTCCTGGTGGTCGACGCCAGCCAGGGGGTCGAGGCCCAGACCCTGGCCAACGCGCACCTGGCCTCCGACGCCGGGCTCGAGATCATCCCCGTGCTCAACAAGATCGACCTGCCCGGGGCCGAGCCCGAGAAGGCCCGGGAGCAGATCGAGCACGTCATCGGGATCGACGCCTCCGGGGCGATCGAGGCCTCGGCCAAGAAGGGGGTCGGGATCGACGAGATCCTCGAGGCCATCGTCGAACGGCTCCCGCCGCCGGACGGAGCGCCCGGCGGGCCCTTGCGGGGGCTCGTCTTCGACTCGTGGTTCGACCAGTACCGCGGGGTCGTGGTCCTCGTGCACGTCGTGGACGGGCGGATCGAGCCGGGCATGAAGGTGCGCCTCATGGCCACCGGGGGCAGCTACGAGGTCGAGCAGCTGGGCGTCTTCACCCCGAAGCCGGTGCCGGTGAGCTCGCTCGAGGCCGGCGAGGTCGGCTTCATGATCGCCGGGATCAAGACCGTGTCCGACGTCGCCATCGGGGACACCCTCACCGACGACCGTCGACCCGCCTCCGAGGCGCTGCCCGGCTTCCAGGAGATCAAGCCCATGGTGTTCGCCGGGCTCTACCCGGTGGACTCCGACCAGTACGGGGAGCTGCGCGACGCCCTGGAGAAGCTGCGGCTGAACGACTCGTCGTTCTTCTACGAGCCGGAGACCTCGGCCGCCCTCGGCTTCGGCTTTCGCTGCGGCTTCCTCGGCCTTCTCCACATGGAGATCGTCGAGGAGAGGCTCGAACGGGAGTTCGATCTCGACCTCCTGGTCACCGCCCCCTCGGTCCGGTACCGGGTCCTCCAGACGAACGGCGAGGTCGTCGAGATCGACTCCCCGGCCCGCCTCCCCGAGCCGGGGAGCATCGAGGCCATCGAGGAGCCCATCATCACCGCCACCATCCTCACCAGCAACGAGTTCGTGGGCCCCATCCTCAGGCTCTGCCAGGACAAGCGGGGGGTGCAGAAGGCCATCCAGTACATCACCACCACCCGGGTGATGATCCAGTACGACCTGCCCCTGGCCGAGATCCTCCTGGACTTCTACGACCGCCTGAAGTCAGCCTCGCGCGGCTATGCCTCCCTCGACTACGAGTTCAGCGGGCACTGGGTGTCGCCCCTGGTCAAGCTGGACGTGCTCGTCAACGGCGACCCGGTGGACGCCCTCTCGCTCATCGTCCACCGCGAGACCGCCTACCAGCGCGGCAAGGTCCTGGTCGAGAAGATGCGGAAGATCATCCCCCGGCAGATGTTCGACGTGGCGATCCAGGCCGCCATCGGCTCCCGGGTGATCGCCCGCGAGTCGGTGAAGGCGCTGCGCAAGAACGTGACCGCCAAGTGCTACGGCGGAGACATCACCCGCAAGCGCAAGCTCCTCGAGAAGCAGAAGGAGGGGAAGAAGAGGATGAAGAGGGTGGGGACCGTCGATATCCCCCAGGAAGCCTTCCTCGCGGTCCTGCGGGTGGATGAGTGAGCGGGGTGGGCTAGAATGACGACGATGAGTGACGAAGCCGAGGTCGTTCCCGCGTTCAAGAAGTCGGTGGCCCGCGAGTACCTCGAGTCCATCGTGGTCGCGGTCATCCTGGCGCTGTTCATCCGCACGTTCGCGGTGCAGGCCTTCAAGATCCCCACCGGCTCGATGGAGCAGAACCTGCTCATCGGAGACCACCTCCTCGTCAACAAGCTCGTCTACTCGCCGTCCGCGGGGCAGTTCGAGGACACGCTGCTGGCCAAGCGTCCCATCGAGCGGGGCGACGTGGTGGTCTTCAAGTTCCCCGAAGCCCCCGAGCGGGACTTCATCAAGCGGGTCATCGGCCTCCCCGGCGAGACGGTCGAGATCCGCAACAAGCAGGTCTACATCGACGGGGAGGCCCTCGACGAGGACGAGCAGATCTGCCACGAGGATGGGCGTGACGCGATGGTGTGCGAAGACGCCGACGCGTCCGATCAGGGCCCGTACAAGGTGTTCTTCCTCCGCCCCCCGCGCCCGCCCGGCGACCCGGAGTTCGGGCTCCACGCCGGAGGCCTGGGCGACAACTACGGGCCACACGTGGTGCCGGAGGACGAGCTGCTCGTGCTCGGGGACAACCGGGACAACAGCCGGGACAGCCGTTTCTGGGGCTTTCTGCCCAAGGACCAGGTGAAGGGGCGAGCGTTGCTCGTGTACTGGTCCTACGAGGCCACCCGGGAGGAGTACCATCGAACCGGGTGGATCGACTGGTTCAAGGACACCCTTTCCGCGTTTGGCAGAACGCGCTGGGGTCGGTTCTTCCACGTGATCCACTGACGGCCGCAGTCCATGGCCGAGAGGAGGCACATGCGTCGGACGAGTGAGAAGGGCGAAGGAAGGATGAGCGCCTTCATCTTCTTTGCCCTGCTGATCGCGGCCGGGCTGGCCGCGTGGAACCTCTTCCCCGTCTACTACGCCCACTACGACTTCACGGACAAGGTGGAGGAGATCTGCCGTATGCCACGGTACCAGCTGAGGCGGGGCGTGCCGGAGGAGCAGGCGATCAAGGACCTGCTCATGAAGGAAGTCACGGAGCGCCGCCTGTCCCAGTGGGTCAAGCCCAACAGCTTCCGGATCACGACCACCGACCACAGCCGTCAGATCTTCCTCAACTACGAGCGCGAGGTGGAGATTCTGCCGGGCTGGAAGCGGACCCTCAAGTTCGACTACGAGGCCGACCAGCCGCTGATCTGAACTCATCCCGAGCGCGCGTCGTCTGCCCGTCGCGCTCGGGATCTTCCGTTCCCAAGGGCGTCGAGCTCCCTCTCTCATCAGGCCCCGAGTCCCCGGTCCGTCGTTCTCGGGGCTCGGCACCTTCCTTCCGTTCCCTGGCGCGTCGCCCCCGCTCGCCCCGTTTCACCTCTTCTCTCGCACCCGCAGGGTTCATTGGGGCGGGGTGGAGGAGGGGGAGGGTGGAGATCCTTCGTCGCACGCTCGAACGACGATGGCTCCTCAGGATGACCTGATCGGCGCGGTCGCGCCGATCAGGTCATCTTCCCGAGAATCTGCTTGGCGATGACGGTGAGCTGCATGTTGGTGGTGCCCTCGTAGATCTGGCCCACCTTCTGGTCCCGGAAGTACTTCTCGATGGGGTACTCCCGCGTGAAGCCGTACCCGCCGTGAACCTCGATGGCGCTCGAAGCCACGCGCTCGGCGACCCGTGAGGCGAACAGCTTCGCCATGGCCGCCTCCTTGACGAAGGGCAGGCGGATGTCGCGCAGGCGCGCCGCGTTGTAGGTGAGAAGCCGCGCGGCCTCGATCTGGGTCGCGAGCTCGGCGAGCTCGAACTGCACCGCCTGGAACTCGGCGATCGGCCGACCGAACTGCTGCCGCTCCTGCGAGTAGCAGACCGCGAGGTCGAAGGCCCCCTGGGCCAGCCCCACCATCTGGGCGCCGATCCCGATGCGGCCCTCGTTGAGCGTCTCGATGGCGATCTTGTAGCCCCGGCCGAGATCGCCGAGGAGGTTCTCCTTCGGGACCCGGCAGCCCTCGAGGATCAGCTCGCAGGTCGACGAGGCCCGGATACCGAGCTTCAGCTCCTTCTTGCCCACGGTCAGCCCGGGGAAGGAGCGCTCGACGAGAAAGCTGGTGATCCCCTTGTATCCCTTCGAGGGATCGATGGTGGCCATGACGATGAACAGCTCAGCCTCGGCGGCGTTGGTGATCCACAGCTTCTGCCCGGTGAGGGCATAGTGGTCGCCCTCGTCCTCCGCCCGGCAGGTGAGGGCGAAGGCGTCGGATCCCGAATCCGCTTCGCTCAGGGCGTAGGCGCCGACCCACTCCGATGCCAGCTTCGGGTAGTACCGGGCCTTCTGTTCGTCGGTCCCCCAGCGCAGAAGCGCGTTGTTGACCAGGGTGTTCTGGACGTCCACCAGCACCGCCAGCGACGGGTCCACGCGGGCGAGCTGCTCGATGGCGAGGATGGACATGAAGAACGTCGCCGCCGCGCCCCCGTGCTCCTCGGGGATCTCCACCCCCATCAGGCCCAGATCGAAGCACGCGTCGATGAGGTCCCGGGGGAACGCCTCCTTCTCGTCCATCTCGTGGACGAGGGGCCGGACCTTCTCCTCGGCGAAGTCCCGAACGAGGCGACGGAAGCCGCTTTCCTCCTGGGAGAGATCGGTCAAGGGCAGGCTGCGGCCCACTTCGTTCATGGTGTCACCTCCGCCTCATCCTATACCCGGAGAGACGCCGGCCCCCGGCGGGACCCGATCGTTCCGGAGGCCCGGGGAACGCCCAGGGGCCGGGCGACACGCGAGCGGCGCACACTTGACAGCGGACGACCGCGGCGTATCATTCGGGCCTGTCATGCTGCATGCTCCCGCCCACGGAATCGCGGTCCGAGTGAGGCGCCGCCCGTCTGTCCGGCGGGGGGGACCCCAGGGCTAGGCCGCCAGCCGACAGTCCACGGGACCTTCGAGGATCCGCCGGAGCGCCACTCCGGCGGTTTTTTTTTGGCGAGGAACGAGTTGAGGGCACGAGTCGGGGTATTCGGAGCGACGGGCTACTCGGGACGGGAGATCGTTCGCCTGCTGCGGCAGCACCCCCAGGCCGGCGTGGCATTCACCA
>Ga0316576_10001062_pt1 | contig 14271 bp, 11 predicted proteins | sample S0NA_FD_203075 | JGI IMG/M metagenome (GOLD analysis project Ga0316576, IMG submission 203075) | Rhizosphere microbial communities from salt marsh grasses in Alabama, United States - S0-2_050615r3r5 | ecosystem: Host-associated > Plants > Roots > Rhizosphere | place: USA: Alabama | collected... | reverse complement strand
GCCGAGCAGCGCCCCCACCACCCCGGCCGCTTCGAGGATCGACAGTGACGCCCCGGCGAGCCACAAGCTCGCGCCTTCTTCGCGAAGGAACACGGGAAGGTAGATGGTCGCCGACGCCATCATGAACGACCGCGGAACGACCACCCCGGACAGCGGGATCAAGAGAGGGCGCATGGTGCGGACCGCCCGGACGAAGCTGCCAGGCCGGTCTCCGGCCGACCGTGGCGCCGGCACCCCGCGCAGGTTGAAAACGAGCAGCACAGACGCAATCAGACCGCCGAGCACAAGCCACGGCAACCGGTGAAGACCGAGCCCTGCCACGGCGGTGACCAGAACGATCGGGCCGAGCGTCCGCCCGAGCTCGCCTCCCACCATCCAGACGCCCATCCCCCAACCCAGGCGTCGCCCGGACAGCCGGCCGATCAGCACCGGCCCGACGGAGTGCAGAACTGCCGCTGACGCCCCGGCCGTGACCAGCAGCAGGGCGATCGCGACATACCCGGGCGCGACACCCAACAGGCTCATGCAGGCCGCGGTGATCGCCGGGCTCAGGGCGACGGCGAGCCGCAGGTCGAAGCGGTCCCCGAGATGGCCGATCCAGGGTTGCAGCAGCGAAGGAGCCTGGAGAAACACCGTCAGCAGACCGGCCTCGGCCTTGACCAGAGCGAGCCTCTCGATGAGGACCGGCAGAATCGGCGGCAGGAAGGCGCTGTAGGTGTCGTGGGCGGCGTGGGCGGCGCCGATGACGACCACCTTCGAGGCCTGCGCGGTCGCCGCCTCCTCCTGATGCCGATCGCCGTCCGAGCCCATCCCCTTCCGGGGCCCCGGCTCGCCTGCAATCATCCGGTCGACGGCGTTGCGCGTAACGTCCGGCGCTCGGCTCACGACGCCGCAGCCACCCCAGGGCCTTCGGCGGGCCTGCGTTGCAGGACGAGGGTTCCCGGATCGCAGCCCAGGTGGCGTGCGATGACCGCACACTTGGCCATGAGGACGAACCACACCGGTCGGCTCACACCACTCAAGGTCTCATAGTTGCCCTGACCCTTGGCGATCACCAGATCGGCCGCCGCGAAGCGTTGTCGGAAGGGCTCGGAGCACAGATCGAGGATCGTGCCGGGCGCGTCGGCCCCGTTGTCGATCACCTCGACGAGCTCGTGGAGACCGGCCGCCTCCGCATCGGCGTGGAGGGCATCGTTGAGGATCGGCCCGCCCTTGACCGCAACCGTCACGCGGGCCGGACCGAGCTCCTCGATGAGCACCCGATCGAGAACGATCTCGCCGGCGTTGTCCGCCAGGAAGAGGATCGAACGCGCCGCGGCGAGATCGCGGGCAAAGGCATCGCCATCACCGAGCAGCGGCGCCGTCGCCACCCGATCAATGGTCCCCCGCAACGTCGTCAGGTCGACGGGAGCACCGAGCCCGAAGTCGATGATGTTGCCGGCAATGGCCATCCTCACCGCCATCTCGAGCGGGTCGCGGGCCCGCCGGACCCGTTCTCGGACCTCCGGCAGGAGGCTCGACGCAAAACGGTTGGTCTGTTCCTTGACGCGGAGGTAGGGGTCGGGATCCGCCGAGTGCTCTCGGACCAGGTGGTGGATCCTTCTGGCCATGGCCGGGGCGGTCTGTCCGAGATCGATGGCGCTCATCTCGCGCAGCACGTCCCGGATCACCGCCTCATGGACAACGTCGTCGTCGGTCGCCATCCGGGCGGCGTCGAGGGCCTGTCGAACGAGGCACGCGACACAGTCGAGGTGCGTCTTCACCGGGCCACGCTAGCACGCCTTTCTGCCGGTGCGCGTCCGGCCGAGTCGCGTAGCCCGTTCCCATCCAGAAACTCTGGTGGGAACGGGCTAGCATAGGGTCCGGAGGCACGATGTTCCGGTGGTGGCGACGGCGGAAGCGAGCGCGGATCCTGGCCGAGCCGTTTCCCGACGACTGGTTGCAGGTCATCGAGCGGGATGTCGCTCTGTGGCAGGCCGTGCCCGGGGCCCAGCGAGCCCGCCTGCTCGACGACACGCGTCTGTTCATCGCGGAGCGCTACTGGGAGCCGTGTGGCGGACTCGAGCTGACACCTGCCATGTGTGCCGTCATCGCGGTTCAGGCCTGCATCCTGACCCTGGGCCGGTCGGTGGACGCCTTCGACCACGTCCGTTCGATCCTCGTCTACCCGACCGCCTACCGCGCGCCGGATGTCTGGGAGGACGAGGCCGGTGTCGTCACCGAGGAGCTCGACGAACGTGAGGGCGAGGCATGGGAGTGGGGAACGGTGGTCCTGTCCTGGCAACAGGTCCTCACCAATTCGCGCACCCTGCATGGCCGGAACCTCGTCCTCCACGAGCTCGCCCACCAGCTCGACCTGCTCGACGCTGTGGAGGTCCCGACCCTGGGCAGCCCCGAGCGGCGAGCGGAGAACCAACGCTGGATGGACGCCTTCCTCGAGGCCCACGAGGAGTTCTGCGAGCAGGTGGATCGCGGCCGGCGGGTCAAGGTCCTCGACGAGTACGGGGCCGAGGACGAGGCCGAGTTCTTCGCCGTCGCCACGGAGGCCTTTTTCGAGCGCGGCGCCTCTCTCAGGGAGCACCACGCCGGGCTCTACCAGATCCTGTCCGAGTACTACAACCAGGACCCCGCCTCGTGGACCATCCCCCGCTCGCGGTCCGTGACCCGCTCCGAGACCGGCCGTGAGCGCCGTCGCCGTCGCCGCGACGAGGAACGCAAGAGGCGCAAGCGCAAAGATGCACCGGACTGAGCCGCCCGGGCCCCATCCTGGCGGCAAGCCCGTTCCCGTCCAGATACGGCGCTCTTCGGCAGTCTTGACGTGAACCGTGGAGATCAGGGGATCGCGGAGAGACCGCAGGGAATCGTCCTACTCATTGCAGCAGGCGGGAGTCCAACAACAACCACAACAAAACGGTCTCTGCGATGGCCGCAGCGTTCTCTGCGTTCTCCGCTGTCGACTACCAGCCCTTGTGGTGCAGGATCTCCTTGATCCGCTCCTCGGTTTCCTTTTCGACCAGCACCATCTTGGTCGCCTTCGCCTTGTGAATCGCGTCGGTGAGCGAGGCCAAGTCGACGGGTTTCTCGAGAAACTCCAACGCGCCGAGCTTCATGGCCTCGACACCTTTCTCGACAGTGGCGTACCCGGTCAGAAGGACGACCTGGATGTCCGGCCTGCGCCGCTTGATTCGCTCCAGGGCCTCGAGGCCGTCAATGCCGGGCATCTTGAGGTCGAGGACCACCACGTCGAAGTCCTCGTCGTCGACTCGCTCCAGGGCCTCGGCCCCGGAGCTGGTGGTCGCCACCTCCATCCCCCTGTTCCGCATGCGCTCGGCCAGAGTCTCGACGAACTCCTCTTCGTCGTCGACGAGTAACACCTTCTCTGTCATGGCTGACTCCCGTTCTCACGTGGTTTCAGGTTCCTGATGCTGAGGACGAGGTCGCCGCTCTCCCGGTCAACCGCCAGATCGGAACCGAGGGTCTCGAGGAGCGATCCGAGCCCCGCCCGGTCCGTTGCCGGTCCACCACCCGAGTCCACGTCCCCTTCGAGACCGCGAATCCTGATCGACACACCATCGCCGTCGCCTTCGGCGATCACGCGGAGCGCGCGCGAGCCGCCGGCATTCGCCATCGCGCTGTCCAGGCACAGCCCGATGGCGTTCGCGAGCAGGAACGGGTTCGTGCGAACTTCGATCTCGCCCGTCGGCGCCTCGGCTTCGATGACCATCTGCGCCATGGCGGCCTTGCGGCCGTAGAGCTCGACAACGAGGGCGACGAGCTCGGCGACGTCCACGGTCGCGTCGGCCTCGTCCGTGCTGTGAGCGAGGCGGTTGAGCGCCCGGACGATGCGATTGGCCTGACGAATCTGGTCGACGATCCGCTGTGCCTGCATCTCGAGGCGGTCCGGATCGGGGGCGCGTCCCGACCTCATGGCAACCGCAATGTCCTCGACCAGCCCGGCCTTTTCATTGATGACCGCAAGCTTGTTTCGGATCTCGTGGCTCACCGACGCCGACATGACACCGAAGAACCTGAGGCCCGCTTCGGAGACCGCTCGCACCAGCTCGACATCCGGCGAGGTCATGACGACACCACCTCCTTGAGCGTCTCGACGAGAGATTCGATGTCGACCGGCTTGGCGAGGTACCGGTCGGCCTCGGCCGAGCCGATCCTGAAGTCCTCCTCGGAGCCATGTCCGGTGACGAACACGAACTTCATCTCCGGATGGATCCTCTCGAGCTCCTTCTTGAGCTGGATGCCGCTGATCCGAGGCATCTTCACGTCCAGCACGGCGACGTCGAAGGACTCCCTGCTGGCCAGCGCGACCGCGTCCCGCCCCGTCGTCGCCCACTGCGCGTCGACACCCCGGAAGGCGAGCCGCTCGGCGAGGGTCGCCACCAGCTCGTGCTCGTCGTCGACCAGGAGCACCTTCATTGTCCTGCGCCTCCCTTCTGTCCCAGGCTGACCGGCAGGGTGATCTGGAAGGTCGTCCCCCTGCCCACCTCGCTCTCGACCGCGATCGTCCCCCCCAGCTCCGAGACCAGAGAGTAGGTGATCGACAGACCGAGGCCAACACCACCTCGACTGCTCTTGGTGGTGAAGAAGGGCTCGAAGATCCTTCGCCGCTGGGCCTCGGTCATGCCACACCCATTGTCGGTCACCCGGATGCCGACGTAATCCGCGTCCTGGCTCGAGATCCCGATCTCGATCCGGCCTCCGTCCGCGACCGCGGCAAAGGCGTTGTTGATCACGTTGAGCAGGATCTGCTGCAAGCGCCCCTTGTTGGTCGTGATCTCGCCGACGTCGTCCTCCATCTCCACGACGACCTCGATCGACCGGTACTCGGCCTCCTTGCCCATGAAGCCGAGCACCTCGGTCGCGATCTCGCGGAGGTCCACCGGCACGGGGTTCGTGTCCGTGTCCCTGGCGAAGTTGAGCAGACGGCGGGTGATCGCGGAGCACCGGTCGACCGAGCCCAGGATCGAGTCGACGATGCCCATCAGCTTGGGGTCGTCGGCGTACCACCCCAAGCTGAAGAGGTCCTTCATGAGGCCCGCCTTCTCCTTGATGATGGCGAGCGGGTTGTTGATCTCATGAGCGACACCGGCCCCGAGCCGTCCCAGGGACGCCATCTTGTTCGTGTACTCGGTCTGGTGGAGCGCGGCGACCCGCTGCCGGTCCGCCCAGTGGATCTTGCCGACGAGGTAGGTCGTCACGCCCAGGGTCACGACAATGATGATCGACAGGCTGACCACGAGGAAACCGATGACCTGACGACGGGTGTCGCTCCACGGCGCCAACAGAGCGGTCTTCTGGTTGACGATCATGAGGATGAACGGCGTGTCCGGGATGTACGCGTACCCGACAATGAGCGGCGTGCCGTCGGCGCCCGGCGTTTCGTAGACCCGGGTCGTGGTCGAGAAGCTCGGAACGTCGAGCCCGAGAGGCTCGAGGACATCGCCGTGAGCGCGCGACGAAGTCTGGAGCACGCCCTTCTGGTTGATCACGAAGGCGTCTCCCTTGCCGGAGATCTCGAGGTTCGACAGCAGCTTGTGAAGAAGCCCGATCTCGACCGAGGTCCGAAGAACGTAGAAGCCGCCATCGGGAAGGTCGTGGCGAACCGCGATCACCATGTGAGGAACGTGCCTGAAACCGGCAAAGACGTCGCTGATGTAGGTGTGGACCTTCTGGACATCCGCGAACCACTCCTCGCCGCTGTAGTCGACCCCCGACAGGTCGTAGGGACCGACGTAGCAGAACTGATTGCCGGACGAGTCGATGACGCCGAGATCCACGAACCCGGTGAAGCTCGTCTGCAGACGATCGAGGATCTCGCCCACGCGGGAGCAGTCGTTGAGCTCAGAGAAGCTGTTGTCGAGCACGATGAAGTCGAGGGCCGCGATCCGCTCGACCAACGAGAACTCGACCGCAAGCTTGGTGTTCGACACCACCCGTGACGTGTTGAGGAGGATCTCCGACTCGGCGGACTTCTCGGTGACACGGTAGTCGATGGCGGTCAGGACCATGAGCGGCGCCACCGAAACGATGATCATGAGCAGCGCCGTCAGCTGCCACATGCGCCTCAGGTTGAGCGAGTACTGCCGCGACTCGATGTCGAGGTCCGGTCGTACCCAGCTCCCGGTGGGAGCTCGATCGGTCGTCCGATCGCCATCGACGGCGTGCTCGGTCATGACCTCACATCATCCCTTCCGCTGCCGAAGATGGGCCGACTCGCGGGCCTTTTCATTCGCCTTCTTGAGGGTCTCACTGAGAGCCTCGATGTCAACCGGTTTCTGAAGGTAGGCGAAGGCCCCGAGCGCCATGCAGGTCTTGCAGTCCTCGTCGGAGCCGTGGCCGGTGAGGATGATGACCTCGACGTGGGGGTTGGTCTCCTTGACCCGCCGCAGGACCTCGATGCCGTCGATGCCAGGCATCTTGAGGTCGAGGATCATGACATCGGGCTCGTCCTGGCTGACCATCTTCAACGCCGACTCGCCATCGTAGGCGACGGCCGAGCCCACATCTCGCATTTCGAGCCGCTCGGACAGGGTCTGGACAAACTCGCGTTCGTCATCCACCAGCAGCACGCGCGACGGCGTCTCGAAGTCGACCTTTCGATAGATGTCGGTCTGGTAGAAGTCCTTGCCGACCCTGGTTTCCACCTTCCGGACGCCATCCACCGGCCCGGCGATCTCCTTGAGCTCGTCCTCGAGCCGGCCGAGCATCAGCACGTGCTTGTTGATCGTCAGGGTGACCTGCCCATCGTCGCAGACGACATCAACGTGATGACCCGACCCGGCCAGCGCCAGCTCGACGCGAGCTGCGATCAGAAAGTCGCTGACCGCCTGCTGCGAGGCGGCGGTGGGCTGGACCGCCTCCTTGCCGAGGCTGCCGACGATAAGATCGATCGCCTGATCCGGCGGCGTCTTGTCGGTCGGCAGCACGATGTCGTACAGCGACGGCTGCCATGGGTCGTCGACGCCCCGGTGCGCCTTCACCCAGGCCGCAAGGTCCTCGTCCTGACGACGAATCTCGCGCATCGCCGCCCGTTCGCTGAGCCCGGTCGTCGATTGAGCCACAGCGAGTCTGGCCTGGGTGCTGGCGGCGAGACAGACCCGGAGGGCATGGCTGACGGCGGCCGGCACGAGGTGGACGCAAAAGCCAGAAATCACGACCTCGTCGCGAGTCACGGCCTCGGCCGTCTCGACCTTGAGGTGGGCGACCGCACGCTCCCACTCCCGTGTGAAGCTGTTGAAGACCGAGCGCCGGGCCGAGAACGCCCTGGCGATGGCCGCCTCCGACATCCCGGAGCGCTCGGCGGCTCGCACGACGAGATCGTCGTCGCCAATCAGTGGAAATCCGACTCGCCCCAGCACTCCCTGGATGATCTCGTCGGATTGGCTGAAGGTCGTGCTGACGATCGAGATGAGTGACATCACGATTCTCCTTGTCAGGCCGAGGCCGGGCTCGGCTGTAGCACTCTGGACAACGGGCACGACGTTTCACGTCCGTTGACGTGCGCATCGGCATGAACCGCTCGGACCGCATGCTCCATGGTCGGGAAGATCCGGTCTCGGCCGATCCGTTCGATGAGGTGGGTCCGTTCCAGAACCAGGAGGACGGCGTCGTTGACGCCGCTGAACGAGATCTCGACGCCGGAGCTCCTGACCCGGTCCACGAGCAGCGACAGCGCCTCCTCGCCCGAGGCGTCAATGTCACTGATGGCGTTGCTCACGATAATGAGGTGGCGGAGGTCCCGCTTGGCGCGAAGACGCTCGTTGATCTGGTCCTCGAGATAGGTGGCGTTCGCGAAGAACAGCGGCCCGTCGAAACGGACCAGATCGATGTAGATGCACTCCTCGAGGCCATGGACGATCGCAGACCGCAGGGTGTCGTCCTCGTGTCTCGACAGGCTGGTCACCGTCGGCCGCATGCTCTTGTAGAGGAAGACGCCGAGCGACAGGATCACACCGACCATGATGCCTCGGTCGAGGTGAGGTGCAAAGGCCAGCGTGGCAACAAAGGTGATGATGGAGATCGCGCCGTCGTACCACTGGGCCTTCCAGGCGTGGACGAAGCCGCTGACGTTCACGAGCCCGATCACCGCCATCATGATCACCGCAGCCAGGACCGCCTGAGGTAGATGGTAGAGAAGTGGTGTGAAGAACAGAAGGACAATCACCACGGCGAGGCTCGTGATGACGCTCGAAAGACCGGTGAGCGCCCCTGCCTGGAGGTTGACCGCGCTTCGCGAGAAGCTCCCGGAGGTCGGGTAGCTCCGCCCCACGGAACCGAGGACGTTGGCGATGCCCTGACCGATGAGCTCCTGGTTCGGGTCGATGCGTTGGCCGGTCTTGGCCGCCATCGCCTTCGCGATGGAGATTGCTTCCATGAACCCGAGCAGGGAGATGATAATCGCCGGCATGAGGAACCGTGGGATCACCTTGAGGTCGATGTGCGGCACCGCCAGGCTCGGCAGACCGCGTGGGATCGTGCCGACCACCGCTCCCCCGCCGACCAACACCAGCTTGTCGGGGTTGAGCTCGTTGTTGCCGACCGACAGGCGCCATCGACGACCGTCCGTGGTCGAGCCGGACGGCGCCCGGCCGCGCTCGTAGAATCCGGCGCCCGGCTGGCCATCGGGGACGCGATCGAACACGAGCCCGCGCAGCGCCGTACGGGCCTCGCCCACGCGCTCCTTGACCTCGAGGGCATGGGCGTCCAACAGGCCCGCAAGCTGGTGAAGGGCCAGCAGACGATGGGAGTCCTCGCTCATGTCGTGGGGGATCATTCCGTCCATGAACCGTTCTACCGGACGGTCGGAGTGGCACCTCTGGCAGAACTCTGCGGTGCTGGCGGTGACGGAAGCGGTGACCTGGCCGCTGTGGGAGCGGAGCTCGTCGAGCTCCTGTCGCGCGAGCACCGCACGGTTGAACGTCTCGAGCTCGGCGGCAAGCTCGGGCGCATCGACCTGGTTGAGGGACACGGTTTCGTTGTGCTCGAACCCGATCGCGGCCGCCAGTGCCGTGGTGATGACGACCGCGATGAGGACGTTCGGCAGGCGCGGATTGAGCTTGCGCAGCCCGTACATGATTCCGAACGCCAACACAGCCATACCCAGGGTTGGGAGATGGGTCCAGTCGAGCGCCGCCGCCACGGTTCGCATGACCGTCTGGTAGTGGTGCTCACCACTCTCGACCCTGACACCGAAGATCTTGCTGAGCTGCGAGGTGGCGATGATCAACGCCGCCGCGTTCGTGAAGCCGTTGACGACCGGGTGCGACAGGAAGTTGACCACCACGCCGAGCCGGAGAACGCCGATGGCGAACTGGAACCCCCCGACCATCAGGGCGAGCAGGATCGCGTACTCGATGTAGCCCTGGGATCCCGCGGTTGCCAGGGGCTCGAGCGTGGCCGAGGTCATCAGCGACACGACCGCCACCGGTCCCGTCGCGAGCTGACGACTCGAACCGAAGAGGGCTGCAACCATGGGCGGCAGGAACGACGCGTAGAGACCGTAGTGCGCAGGAAGGCCCGCGAGCTGGGCGTAGGCCATGCTCTGCGGGATCAGCACCAGAGCGACCGTCAGCCCGGAGATGAGGTCAATCTTGAAGGCCCCGAATCCATAGCTCCGGAACCAGGCCACGAACGGGAAAATACGCTGAATCAGGGACACCGACTACTCCGATGTGGTTCCGCTGGCCACCAGCTTGCGACAGGCCTGCAGGACCTCGGGGAACATCGCCCCCTCCTCGTACAGGCTGCAGTCTCGCAGCCTCACGAGGCCGTCGACCATGTTGAAGATGAGAAGGGCCATTCGACGGGTCGCCACCGGCGCGATGGAACCGTCGTCCTGCCCCTTGACAAGCGCACCCTCGAAGACGCTCACCAGGCAGTTGAAGATCGCCTCGAGCTCGGTGCGGCACTGCTCGTTTTCCCGCGCCAGCTCATAGGCGTCGGACCGGTGAAGGATCAGGAAGAGCTCCTGTTTGGACTCCGCAAGGTCGAAGTAGAAGGCGGCAGCCTCCTCGAGCATGCTGAGACCGGAGCCGTGGCCGGCCGACTCCAGATACTCCCTGAACTCACGTTCGAACTCGCGCCTCACCCAGTCGAGAACGGCTAGAAACAGGTTCTCCTTGTTGCCGAAGTGGTAGAACACCGTCCCTTCGGCAACCCCTGTCATTTCAGCGAGATCGGTGGTCGAGGTCTCCCGGAATCCCTTGGTCGCGAAGGCGTAGGTCGCGGCGTGGAGGATGGCGGTTCGCTTGGTCATCGATGCCTCGATCTCCGGAGGAACTAACTGAGCACTCAGTCAGTATCCTAGGATCCGGTCTTTTCGATGTCAAGACCTGCTCAAATTTTGCGACAAGGAATCCTTATCTGCGATTTTTCACGCGCGACCCATCGCCGCCACGGCCGCGAATCCGCCTCGCGTCGCATCGAGGATCTGGCCGGGCCGCGCAGCGTCTCCGACGACCTCCACCGGTACACCGGCGGCTCGCAAACCGCTCGACAGGGGATCGACCGAACGATGCCCCACCGCCACCAGCACAGAGTCGAAGCGACCCAGGGATCGCTCGTCGTCCGCATCGTCGACCGTGACCACGGCCTCGTCGCCATCCATCCGGAGCAATCGGGTGGAGGTGTGGATGGTCACCGGCGAGCCCTGAATGCGCGTCAAGGTCATCTTGCGCGAGACCGGTTCCATGTCGCGTGCGATGTCGGCGAGCAGCTCGACAACGACCACCTCCTTGCCGCGGCTAGCGAGGAGCTCGGCCATTTCGATGCCGACAAGACCGCCACCGAGAACGAGCACCCGAGGGCCGGGCTCGCGGGCGCCCGTGAGGATCTGCTCGGCGGTCAGCGGCTCGACGAGCCCCGGAATCGGCGGCTCGATCGGTTGCGACCCGGTCGCGAGCACCACCCTGGCTGGCTCGAGCGCGAGAACCGCGTCGACCGTGGCCTCGAAGCCGACACGCACCTCGACGCCGGCGGTTGCGACCGCTCGGACCAGGGATCGAAGCGGCCGTTCCATGCCCTCCTTGCCCGGCGTCATCGGCGCCAGCACGAAGGCGCCTCCAAGCTGCGACCGGCGCTCGAGCAGGATCACCTCGAACCCGCGACGTCGGCCGACGATCGCCGCCTCCATGCCGGCCGGCCCACCGCCCACCACCACCAGGCGCTCGCCGACCGCGGCTGGCGGCTCCACGGTCGAGGCGGGATCGACCTCGGGGTTGACGATGCAGCCGATCGGGCCCCCTCGCTTGACCTCCGCGAGGCAGCCCTGGAGACACGATCCACAGAAGATGATCTCGTCATCACGGCCAGAAGCCATCTTGCGCGGCAGATCGGGGTCCGCGACCAGTGGTCGGCCGAGGGCGACCATGTCAGCCATGCCGGTCGCGAGGATCTCGCGGATCCGGACCGGGTCGCCGAGCCTGCCGGCGACGATCACCGGCACCGACGACGCCGCCTTGATCTCGGCGGCCAGTCTCTCGTTGGCGCCCGAAGGCAGCGCCATGTGCTGGTAGTACCAGGCCGGGTTGTCGCACGCGGAGCCGGTGACGACGTGGATGCCGTCGACGCCCCAGGTCCCGACCGCTCGAGCCAACCTCAGGGCGTCGGCAAGGCCGAGGCCGCCCGGAGTCTTCTCGTCCGCCGACAGCCGTACTGTCATGGCAATCGAGGTCCTAAGAGCACCGCGCACCGCCTCCACGACCTCACGGGCAAAACGCAACCGCCGCTCGTCGTCACCGCCGTAGTCATCGTCGCGGAGGTTGGTGCGTGGCGACAGAAACTGAGCCGGCAGGTAGCCGAGACCGAGCTGCACTTCGACCCCGTCGAAGCCGGACTCGGCAACACGTCGCGCCGCTTCCGCGTAGGCCCGGATCACCTCCCGGATCCGGCCCCCGGTCATGACCTCGGGAACCGCGCCCGTGCTCGGGCACGCCACCTCGGACGGCGCCTCCGGGGCCTCGCCGGCCGCTTTCGGGTTCGCTGCCCGACCCGCGTGGTTGATGTGAGCGAAGGCGACACCGCCGGAGTCCCGGATCGCCTCGACAACCTGACGCAGCCCCTCGACCACGTCATCCGAGTGGGCGCCGAGCTGGCGCGGGTGCTCCTTGCCCCGCCGATCGATGAACAGCGGCTCGACGATGACGAGGCCGGCGCCACCTTCAGCGCGACGCCGGTAGTAGGCGACATGGCGCTCGCCGGCGCGGCCATCGGTCCCGCCGAGCGCGGTCTTGACCGGAGCCATCGCGAGTCTGTTGGGCAGCTCGACCTGACCCAAACGGAGGGGCGTGAAGGTGAACTCGACCATGATCGGTCCTTTCTACGGTCGCTTCGCCCCCCGGCGGTCTGCCGGAGGGCGATGGGTCGGGGCCAGGCGAAAGCGCGCCGCCGCCCCGTGTCGTCAATATTAGTCGTCGCGAGTGAACGGGACCTCGCCGCAGCTCCAGCAGCCCTGCTCCCGGAGGTTCCGGTTCTCATCCACGTTCTTGTCGCACAGCCACGTGCAACCGTCGTCGGTCACGACCACCTTCATGGGGCGCGCGGCCTTGTGAGCCTCGGGTCCCACGAACACGGTGTCTCCATGCTTGATCTCCATGGTTCGCCTCCTTTCCGACACGGCTCGCGGCGCGCTTGTAGCCCATCCAACCCCTCCGGATGCACGAGCCGTGCCACGATGTCCCCCAACCGCGCTGAACGACCTCGATTGTTTCATCTATTTGAAAAAGAATTACTTCGCCAACATGCCTGGGTGCGCCTCTCAAACCTTGGCCAGGATCAACAGAAGCAATCATGCTACTATCAAATTGATATGAGTAGCGTTTTCGATCCACTCGGCCGGCTGCCGTCAGCTCCCGGCTCGTGACCAAGCGCCGCCTTCCGGTACCGGCCTCCCGGCCCATGCTCGACGAGCGAGGCTGCGACCGACGCTTCGAGACCGTCCTCAACAGCATCTCGGACGGCGTCTTTGCCGTCGACGACAAGTGGCGGATCACCTGCTTCAACGCGGCCGCGGAGCGCACCCTCGGCGTGCCCCGCGAAGCCGCCCTGGGCAGTCGCTGCAGCGACATCTTCCGCTCCAGCATCTGCGCAGAGGCCTGCGCGCTGCGCTTCACGATGGAGACTGGCCGGCCTGTCGTCAACCTCCCGATTTCGATCCGCGACCGGGCCGGCAACAGGGTCCCCGTGACGGTCTCGACAGCCCTGCTCCTCGATGCCGACGGTCGTGTGGTCGGGGGAGTCGAGACCTTCCGTGACCTGACGCGGGTCCGGGCGCTGCTCGACGACGTGGACCGGGTCTCGGGCGGCGGCAGCATCGTAACGGTCGATCCGAGAGTCAAGAAGCTGCTCGAGATCGTCCCGACCATCGCACAGAGCGAGAGCACCGTGCTCATCGAGGGCGAGAGCGGCACCGGCAAGGGCCTGCTGGCGCGTACGATCCACGACGCCAGCAGCCGCTCCGCCGGTCCACTTGTCACAGTCAGCTGTGGCGCACTGCCCGAGACCCTGCTCGAGTCCGAGCTCTTCGGCTACCTACAAGGCGCGTTCACAGGAGCGGACCGCGACAAGCCCGGACGGGTTCAGGCGGCCGACGGCGGCACCCTTTTCCTCGACGAGATCGGCGATCTGCCGATATCAATCCAGGTCAAGCTCCTCAGGCTTCTCCAGGAGCGGGTCTACGAGCCGCTGGGCTCCGTGGAGAGCCGCCACGCCGACGTCCGGATCCTGGCCGCCACCAACCGCCGACTCGCGCAGCTCGTCGAAGACGGGTCGTTCCGCTCCGACCTGTACTACCGCGTCAACGTGATCCGCCTCGAGATGCCACCGCTCCGAGAACGTCCAGCCGACATCCCCGCCCTTACGCAGGCCTTCCTTCGCCGTCTCTCGGCGACTCGCGGCAAGGTGATCGTCGGGGTTTCCCGCGCCGCTCTGAGGCGTCTGACGACCTATGACTTCCCCGGCAACGTGCGTGAGCTCGAGAACATTCTCGAGCACGGCTACGTGCTGTGCGAAGGACAACGCATCGAGGAGCACGACCTCCCGGACTGGCTGCTCGAGGGCGGCAGCGACGACGGGGCTGGACAGCCGGCCAGCCTCGAGCAGCTCGAGGCGGCATTCATCCGTGACGTCCTGGCGCGGAACGGCTGGAACCGGACCGCCGCAGCGCACGAGCTCGGCATCCACAAGACCACACTCCACCGGAAGATCCGCCGTCTCGCGATCGAGCTTCCGGACCGCGATGGACGGACACGACGAGCCCAC
>Ga0316576_10001061_pt1 | contig 14276 bp, 18 predicted proteins | sample S0NA_FD_203075 | JGI IMG/M metagenome (GOLD analysis project Ga0316576, IMG submission 203075) | Rhizosphere microbial communities from salt marsh grasses in Alabama, United States - S0-2_050615r3r5 | ecosystem: Host-associated > Plants > Roots > Rhizosphere | place: USA: Alabama | collected... | reverse complement strand
AGACGCGCGCGACCGGGCTGCTGGCCCAGGTGGTGCGTCGTCGTCAGCTTCATTCGGATCATGTCTCCTGTCGCGGTGGGCGGTCGATGTGCGTGATATTGCAACACGTGGCACCACGGCGCGTCAAGGAGGTTTCGCGCCCGCTCGGACTCCGACCTCGACGCGGCGACGCGATCCCCGGCGTCAGGGCGCCGCGCGCCTCACGCCACCGGCTCAGGCGACGAGATGAGGGGGGAGGGGGACCTCGTCGACGACCAGCGGGGGGCGGGGGTTCTTCGGGGGTCGGCCACGGCCGCGCTTGACGGCGACGACCGCGCCGTCGATCACGATCCGGCCGCCCCACACCCCGTACGGCTCGGCCCGCTCGAGCGCGCCCGACAGGCACGAGTCGGCGAGGCCGCAACGGCCGCAGATCGCCTTGGCCCGGGCGAGATCGATCTCGTCGTCGGAGAAGAACAGGTGCGTGAGGGTGCCGCTCCCGTCCGCGCACCGGGCGAAGCTCGTCCCCGCCGGTGCGTCGAGCTCGTCGTCACTCGCGCCGGTCGCGTCGAGCGCGTCGAGCGCGTCGCTCGCGTCGAGCAGATCGAGCTGGACCTCCTCGCCGAGGTCGGGATGGGTCTGGAATCCGATGAGCGTCACGGTGCCGTTCCTTCGTACCGGTGGGTCGAACGAACAACAGAGCGCGACGACGCCTGCCAGATACGCGGGTTCGGGACTCGGGCCACCGGAATCCCGTGGCCGGACGTCGGACGTCGGTCGCGTCAGACGTCGAGGAGGATCTTGCCGATGTTGGCGTCGGCCTCCATGTGGCGGTGCGCGTCGGCGATCGCGTCGAGTGGGAAGCGGGTGTCGATCACCGGACGCAGGCGGCCCTCCTCGAACATCGGGATCATCTCGGCGATGAAGCGCCGGCAGCGGGCGGCCTTCTCCTCGATGGGGCGCGAGCGCAGCGTCGTGCCGATCCAGGTCACCTTCTTGGCGAGGATCAGTCCGATGTTCACGTCGGCCCGGCGGCCGCCCATGAGACCGACCTGGACGATCGTGCCCTGGGGCTTGATCACGCCCAGGTTCCGGTTCACCTCGTCCCCGCCGATCACGTCGAGGATCGTGTCGACACCGGCCGGCACCGCCTCGCCGAGCGCCGCGGACCAGTCGGCCGGCGAACGTTCGAGCACCAGGTCGGCACCGAGCTCGCGACAGGCATCCATCTTGCCGGCCGAGCAGGTGACGGCGATCCGTGCACCGATCGCCTTGGCGACCTGGATCGCCGCCGTGCCGACGCCGGATGCACCGGCGTGGACCAGCGCCCACCGGCCCACGGTGAGTCCGCCCTGGACGACCAGCGCGTCCCACGCCGTCAGGAAGACCTCGGGGATGGCGGCGGCGTCGGCCAGGTCGATCGACGCCGGGACCGGGAGCGCGAGCCGCTCGTGCGTGGCGACCAGCTCGGCGTTGCATGCGCCGGCCTCGATGCCCATGACCCGATCGCCGGGCGACCACAACTCGACCCGCTCCCCCACGGCCTCGACCACCCCGGCGTACTCGAGCCCGGGGATCTCGTGCTCGCGCCGGCGCGGGTCGGGGTAGGCACCCTGGCGTTGCAGGGTGTCGGCCCGGTTGATCGCCGTGGCGGCCACCCGCACCAGGATCTCGTCGGGGCCGGGGGTGGGATCGGGCACCTCGGTGACGTGGAGCACCTCGGGCCCGCCGTACTCGGAGATGACGACGGCACGCATGCGCCCAGTGTGGCAGGAGCGCCGCCCGGGCTCACCCTCAGGCGGTCCGACCGATCGTGACCCCGACCGCGACGGTGGCCACCGCAGGTCTCAGGCCTGCTCCGGGGGCACGGTGGCCGCGAGCTCGTCGGCCTCGTCGGCCTCGGCTGCTTCGGCGGCCTTCAGTGCGGCGACCCGCTCGGCGACGACGTCCGGGGTCGCGAAGACGAGCTCGCGGTAGAGCCGCATCTCCTCGATGCTCTCACGGATGTCGTCGAGCGCCCGGTGTGTCCCCTGCTTCCAACCGCGGGCGCCGAGCACGTCCGGATACCAGCGCCGCACGAGCTCCTTCACGCTCGACACGTCGACCGAGCGATAGTGCAAGTAGTCCTCGATCTCGGGCAGGTACGCGGCGAGGAACCGCCGATCGGTGCCGATCGAGTTGCCGCACAGGGGCACGGTGCGCTCGACCGGGCAGTGCTGGCGGATGAACGCGAGCGTCTCGGCACCGGCTTCCTCCAGCGTGACGCTCGAGCCACGGATCTGGTCGAGCAGACCCGAGCGGGTGTGCATGTCGACCACGAACGGATCCATCCGGGCCAGCACGTCCTCGGGCTGATGGACCACGAGATCGGGGCCCTCGGCGATGATCTCCAGCTCGTCGTCGGTCACCAGCGTGGCGATCTCGACGATGACATCGGACGTGTGATCGAGCCCGGTCATCTCCAAGTCCATCCACACCAGCATTGCGTCGACCTTATCCGCGCTCGCCTGTGCGACGATGAGTCGATGCGGGAGCCCACCTTCGCCGAGCTGCTGGCGATGCCGGGTGTCGTGGAGCAGTGCGAACTGCGTGGCGCGTTCGGTCTGATGGCCTACCACGGCGGTGGGCTGGAGGAGATGACCGACGTCGTCGCCCGCGCCGTCGCCGAGCGCGCCGGCGCCTCGTACTACGGGGTGCACCACCCGCCCGATTGGACGCTCCACCTCTCGTCGACCCGGATCGACCCGGCCGGATCACCGACCCTCGCCGGCTTCCTCGACCACGTCGAGGTCGTGATCACGATCCACGGGTTCGGGCGGCGCGGCTACTTCACGTCGCTCCTCCTCGGCGGACGAAATCGTGACCTGGCGCGCCACGTTGCCGGCCATCTCCGGCGCGGACTCCCCCAGTACGAGATCGTCGACGACCTCGATCGCATCCCGTCCAGCCTCCGCGGCACCCACCACCGCAACCCGGTCAACCTGCCACCCGAGCACGGGGTGCAGATCGAGCTGCCGCCCCGGGTGCGCGGCGGCGGACCGTACTGGAAGGACTGCGATCACGAACTGGTGCCGCACACCGTCGCCCTGATCGACTCGCTCGCGAAGGCGGTGACGACCTGGCAGCCGACCCGACCGACGAGCACGCCGGCGACGGGTCGCCGCGGGTCAGGCGGTTGACAGCTCGGGGTCGAGGTGGCGCAGCGCCATCTGCGCATAGAGCGCGACCCCGCTCACCATGGCGTCCGACGAGCACCCCGGCGACGGGTCGCCGCGGGTCAGGCGGTTGACAGCTCGGGGTCGAGGTGGCGCAGCGCCATCTGCGCATAGAGCTCGACCCCGCTCACCATGGCGTCCTCGTCGAAGGTGACGAGGTTGGAGTGATTGGCCGGTGCGGTGCGCGGATCACGACCCGGCGGCGTGCCACCGAGGAACATCATCGTGCCCGGCAGCTCGTGGAGGACGTACGAGAAGTCCTCGGCGCCCATGATCGGGTTCGGGAGCCGGAACACGTGATCGTCACCGAGCACGTCGCGGGCCGTCGCGAGCGTGAACTCGGCGAAGGCGTCGTCGTTCGAGGTCACCGGGTAGCCGTGGATCACCTCCGGCGCCGCCGAGGCGCCGTGGGCCTCGGCGATCTTCGACGCGACCCGCCGGATCTCGTCGTGCACCTTCGCCCGGGTCTGCTCGCTGACCGTGCGGATCGTGCCCTCGATGTCGGCGTGCGGCGGGATGATGTTGTTGGTCGTGCCGGCCTCGATGCGCCCGACGGTGACGATCGCCGGGTCGAACACGTCGATGCGCCGGGTGACCATCAGCTGCAGGGCCTGCACGATCTCGCACGCGATCGGGATCGGATCGATCGTTCGGAACGGCTCGCTCGCGTGCCCGCCCGAACCGTGCACCCGGATCGTGAACGAATCGGCCGACGCCATGCATGCGCCGCCGCGCGTCGCGACGAACCCGGTCGGCATGCTCGACGTGATGTGCAGGGCGAACGCGCCGGTGACGGGTGACTCGGTGCCGTCGGCGAGCCTCGGCACGTCGAGCAGGCCCTCGTCGAGCATGAAGCGGGCTCCGTGGGCGCCCTCCTCGCCGGGCTGGAACATGAACAGCACGCGCCCGGCGATCTCGTCCCGGCGCTCCGACAGCAGTCGCGCCGCCGACGACAGCATCGCCGTGTGGGTGTCGTGTCCGCAGGCGTGCATCTGCCCGTCGGTCCTCGACGCGAAGTCGAGCCCGGTGTCCTCGACCAGGGGGAGGGCGTCCATGTCGCCGCGCAGCAGCACGGTGGGCCCCGGGCGGTCGCCGGTCAGGAGCGCCGCGATCCCCGACGTCGTCTCGTGGAGGGTGATGTCGAGCGGGAGCCCGTCGAGCGACTCGAGCACCATCTCCCGCGTGATCGGCAGGTCGTTGCCGAGCTCGGGGTGCTCGTGGAGGCGGCGGCGCAGCGCGACCGTGCCCTCCTGGAGATCGAGCGCGGCGTCGTGGATCGTGTCGAGCGACATGGCCGAATGGTATGCCCTGTGTGGTGGACGCTCACCGTCAGGAGGAGCTCGTCGACTGGGTCGACGACGACGGGCGCGTGATCGACGTCGTGCCCCGCTCGCGCATGCGGGCCGAGAACCTGCTCCATCGCTCGGTGGCGGTGATCGTGACGACCTCGGACGGGCGCCTCGTCGTGCAGCGTCGGGCCGACACGAAGGACGTGTACCCGGGTTGGTGGGACATCGGTGCGGGCGGTGTCGTCTCGGCGGGCGAGTCCGACGCCGTCGCCGCCGGACGGGAGCTCCACGAGGAGTTGGGGGTCCGGGCCGTGCCCGAGCTCGTCGGCCGCGCCCGGTACGACGACGACCGGGCCCGCGAGCGCTGCGTCGTGTTCCGGGTCGTGCACGACGGCCCGTTCCGTCCGCTCGACGGCGAGGCGGTCGAGATCCGGGTCGTCACACCGGACGGGTTCGCGGCGTTGCGCGCGACCGAGCGGTTCCTCCCTGGCAGCCTGGCCATGCTCCTCCCCCATCTCCCCGAGTTCGCGTCCGGTGACGGCGGAGCCGGTCGTCCGTGAGGCGCGTGCGCACTCCGTCGTCGATCGCCGCGACCGCTCCGGGCCGACCGTCATCGCCGGGCCGCCGACCTACGATGTCGCGGTGCAGCGCGTCGAGTTCACGATCGAGCCGTTCGTCGAGGCCGAACCGGGCGCGCACGTCACCGCCCCGGTCGACGCACTCGAGGCGCTGGGCATCGCGGTCGACGTCGGCCCGTTCGGATCGAGCTGCGAAGTCGACGACGAGCGGGTCGCGGACGCGGTGTCGGTCATCGTCGGCGCGGCGATCGCCAACGGTGCCACCAACATCCAGCTCGACGTCTCGTCGGTCGGTGCGCCGTCGTGAGCGACGATCGGCATCCACTGCTCGGTGCCGTCCAGCCGGTCGTCGACGCCGTCGGTGCGACCCTGGTCCCCGCCGACGAGCGCGAGGCGTCGGACGTGGAGCTCGTGTGGGACGGTGAGGTCGTCGGCGCGGTGCGGATGCCACCGTTGCACGGCGCCCTCGATCGGCTGATCGACACCGTCGAGGCCGAGCTCGGTGCGCCGTTGCCCGAGCTGACGCGCGAGCAGAAGCAGCGCGCGGTTCGACTCCTCGACGAGCGTGGTGCCTTCATCCTCCGGAGAGCGGTCGAAGACGTCGCCGACGCGATGGGTGTCAGCCGCATCACGGTCTACAACTACCTCAACGCGATCCACCGCTGACACGCCCGGGCCCGCCCGATCGGCGCGTTGCGGATCGGCTCGTGGTGTGCCGTGCCCTCCGCCGCGCGCTCGCGACGGCGACGACGATCGTGCCCGCCGGCGGTACCGTCTCGGTCGTGGTGCGTGGCGACGAGTTCGACGTGGTGGGCTTCGACGCGGACGACACGCTGTGGCGGTCCGAGAACTTCTTCGCCGACGCGGAGGACAAGTTCGCCGAGTGGGTCCAGCCGTACGCGCCGGACGGCATCGACGTGCTCGATTCACTGCACGCGATCGAGCTCGACAACGTGCCGATCTCCGGCTACGGCGTGAAGGCGTTCGCCCTGTCGATGATCCAGTCGGCGGTCACGGCGACGTCCGCCCGCGTCCCCTCCGCCGTGCTCGGACAGCTCGTCGACCTGGCCCACGAGATGCTGATGCATCCCGTCGAGCTGCTTCCCGGGGTCCCCGAGACGCTGGCCGCTGTCGGCCGTACGCATCGCCTCGTGCTGATCACGAAGGGCGATCTCGTCCATCAGGTACGCAAGGTGCGCACCTCGGGCCTCGAGCACCACTTCGAGCACATCGAGGTGGTCCTCGAGAAGGACGCCGACACGTACGGCCGCATCCTCGACGAGTGGGGCATCGACCCCGCCCGGTTCGCGTTCATCGGGAACTCCGTGCGCTCCGACGTGCTCCCGCTCGTCGAGATCGGCGCCACCGGTATCCACGTCCCGTACGAGCTCACCTGGGACCACGAGGTGGTCGACGACCACGGCGGAGGTTTCGTGGAGCTGTCCTCGATCACGGACGTCCCCGCCTGGCTCGCGGGGCCGAGCTCCTCCCCGCCTCGCTGACAGGTCTCCCCGCAGCCGACGGCGACGCCCGACTCGCCAGGACCGAACCCGGACGCTCGACGACCGGTGCCGCGACGGGCTCCCGACGGGGTCGAGGCGGACGCAGCCGCCCCGTCTACCGAGGATCCGCCGGGTGGACGGGACCGAGACGGCCTTGCGCGCGCGTCGTCGCGGTTCCAGACTGGCGCGCGGTGGAGGTGTCCGGCGTACCGACCGAGCGGAAGCGGGTGGCGGTGTGCTTCGCCGTGGGCGTGGTCGTCGGCGTCGCGGTCGGGCTGCTGACGAGTTGGGAGCTCGGGACCCTCTCGGGCTGGGTCGCCGCGGCCGTCGGGTTCGTCGTCTCGGTCTGGCACGACCTGGCCGGCCTCGACGCCGACGCGACTTCGGCGCTCGCGACCCGTGAGGACGACAGCCGCGCGGCCTCCCGCCTGCTCGTGGTCGGGGCCAGCCTCGCCAGCCTGATCGCGGTCGTCGCCGGCCTCCGGCGGGCGAGCCGCCTCGGCGGTGGATGGGAGCTCGCGCTCACGATCGGTTCGCTGATCGCGGTCGTGACCGCCTGGGCCGTGGTGCACACCGTGCACGTGCTCAGGTACGCGCACCTGTACTACGACGGCACCGCCGGGGGCGTCGACTTCCCCGGTGACGAACCGCCCGCCTATCGCGACTTCGCCTACCTCGCCTTCACGGTGGGCATGACGTTCCAGGTGTCCGACACGGACATCACGACCCGGGACATGCGGTCGGCGCTGCTGCGCCACGCGCTGCTGTCGTTCGTGTTCGGCACGGCGATCATCGCGTCGACGATCAACGTCCTCGCCAGTCTCGTCAGCGCCTGACTCGCGCGTCGGTCCCGGCGCGGACGTCGATCGGCCACGTCGGCCCGCTGGTACCGTCGGCGGATGTCGTCACGCATCAGCGAGATCTGCGTCAACTGTGCCGACCCCGACACGATGGCCGGCTTCTGGTCGGCGGCGCTCGGCTACCCCGAGATCGCTCGCGACGAGACCGGCGTGGCGATCATGGGGCCACCAGACCGACCGAGCCTGTTGTTCGTGTCGACCGATGATCCCGACGGCCCACCGAAGTGCGGCCCGAATCGCTGGCACGTCGACCTCTCGCCCACCGACCGCGACCAGGAAGCGGAGGTCGCGCGGCTGCTCTCGCTCGGCGCGACGCACACCGACATCGGCCAGCGCGACGTCTCGTGGGTGGTCCTCGCCGACCCGGAGGGCAACGAGTTCTGTGTGCTCCGCCGCCGCGTGCCGCCCGAGCCGGCGCCGTTCGGTACGTGACGCTGTGAGCGACGTCATGACCTGGGTGCCCCGAGGCGTCCGGTGGGATCGGCCGGCCGTCGCCGCGTCGTGTCGCGAGTGGCGGTCGGACCGGCCTCGCGCCACGCGGGCCGGCCGACCCGCTCGACTCACCCGCCGCCGGCCGACGGCTCCGAAACGAGCCCTGTCCGGCCCCGGTCGCGCTAGAGCTTGCGGAGACGGACCTCGGTGATCCGGTGCAGATCGGTCTTGCGGAGGATCAGGCTGGCGCGCTCGCGGGTCGGGAGGATGTTCTCGGCCAGGTTCTTGCCGTTGATCGTGCGCCAGATGTGGCGGGCGGTGGCGTCCGCTTCCTCGTCGGTGAGGTGGGCGTAGTTGCTGAAGTAGCTGTGTTCGCTGCGGAACACCGACTCGCGGAGCGCGAAGAATCGCTGGACGTACCACTCCTCGATGTGCGCCTCGTCGGCATCGACGTAGATCGAGAAGTCGAAGTAGTCGCTCACGAACTCGACGCCCTCGCTGCTCACCTGCAACACGTTGAGACCCTCGACGATCACGATGTCGGGCCGCCGCACCGTCACGACCTCGTCGGGCAGGATGTCGTAGGTCACGTGGTCGTAGACCGGTGCCGACACCTCGGGTTCGCCGCTCTTCACGGAACGGAGGAACGCGAGCAGGGCACGGGTGTCGTAGCTCTCGGGGAAGCCCTTGCGGTCCATGATGCCCCGCTCGGCGAGAACGGCGTTCGGGTAGAGGAACCCGTCGGTGGTGATCAGGTCGACCTGGGGATGATCGGGCCAGCGCGACAGCAGCGCCTGCAGGATGCGGGCGAACGTCGACTTCCCGACCGCGACCGACCCGGCGACACCGATCACGTACGGCACCTTCGGCGACATCGACCCGAGGAACGTGGACGACACGCGCTGGAGGTCCTGCACGGCGGAGACGTACAGGTTCAGCAGGCGGCTGAGCGGGAGGTAGACCGCAGCGACCTCGTCGAGGTCGATCCGCTCGTTGATGCCCTGGAGGGCGGCGAGGTCGGCCTCGCGGAGCGTCATCGGCGTGGCGGCGCGCAGCGCCGCCCAGTCGTCGCGGGAGAAGGTGAGGTACCGGTTCGACACCAGCGACCACCGTACGCTGGCCGGATGCCTGCGGCCCAAGCCGCCCGCAAGCGAACGGGCGCCTACTACACCCCCGAGGAGTTCGCGGCGATGATCGCCGGACGCCTGGTCGGTCCGTTGGGCGACGCCGAGTGGGGTTGCCTGCCGAGCGAACGACCGATCCGGGTGGTCGATCCCGCCTGCGGAGACGGGCGCCTGCTGGCGGCGGTCGCCGAGGCGCTGGCCGCGCACGGCCTGGCCGCCGAGCTGTACGGGTGCGACATCGACGGGAACGCGCTCGACGCGATCCGCGTCCCGGACGTGACGACGATCCACGCCGACGCGCTGGCCCACGACTGGCAGGGACAGCGGTTCGACATCGTCATCGGCAACCCGCCGTTCCTGTCGCAGATGGCAGCGACGTCGACGCGTGGCGGGGCAAGCCGTCACGGCGGCGGGCCGTACGCGGACGCCGCCGCCGAGTTCCTGGCGCTCGCCACCCGGCTCGCCGACTCCGCTCACGGGCGGATCGCGCTCATCCTCCCGCAATCGATCCTCGGGGCCCGGGACGCACGCCCGATCCGTGACGAGGTCGACCGGCTCGCCGACCTCGTGTGGTCGTGGTGGTCACCCGACCAACGATTGTTCGATGCCCAGGTCAACGTCTGCGTCGTGGCCCTGCGCCGCCCGTCGACCGGCGCGGCGACGGTGTGGACGCGGGTCGTCACCGACGCGCTCGGCATCCCGCTGCTCGACGCGAGAGAGCTCGACACCGACGGCACGATCGGCGATCGGGCCATGCTGAACGCCAACTTCCGCGACGAGTACTACGCCCTCGTCCCTGCCGTCGCCGACGATGCCGACGGACCGCCCCTCGTGACCAGCGGGCTCATCGACCCCGCACGCTGTCGGTGGGGCGAGCGGCCGGTGACGTTCAACAAGTGCAAATTCGATCGACCGCGCGTCGACGTGTCCCGGCTCGAGGGCCGCTTCCGCGCGTGGGCCGCACGCAAGCTGGTCCCGAAGGTGCTGGTGGCGAACCAGACGCGGGTCGTGGAGGCCGTGGCGGACGTCGACGGTGCCTGGTTGCCCGGGGTGCCGGTGACCACGATCGTCCCGGTCGATCCGTGCCGCGCGATCGCGACGTGCCGGGAGGTCGAGGCGCTGCTGTGCTCGCCGATCGCATCGATCCTGTGCTGGCAGGAAGGCGCCGGAACCGGCCTGTCGCCGCGCACCGTGCGAGTGTCGCCGGCCGTGCTCGGAGCGATCCCCTGGCCGGCGGGCGACCTCGGTCCGGCGGTGGTGGCCCTCGCCGACGGCGACGTCGTCGCGTGCGCCCGTGCCGTGCTCGATGCCTACGCGGTGGCGGCGGGCGCGAGGGACCCCATGCTCCGATGGTGGGACGCGCAGCGGCCCGCCGGCACCGACAGTTGATCGCTCGACCACCGGTCACACGGCCGGCGTCGACGGGCGAGGGCGCCGGAACGACCGAGCTCGGCCGTCAAGCAGGATGGTGACGGCGGTGCGACGTCACGGCCCGCGTCACACGTTCCCAGCCGGGCGACCCGGCGAGCAGCCAGAGCACGATGGTGCCGACGATCTCGGCCAGATGGGCGGTCTCGGCGATCGGGGCCCGTTGTCCGACGATCATGTCGAACACGGCGGACAGCACGGTGGCACCGGCGAGTGCGGCCACGAACGGCAACAGCCCGGCTGCCCGGCGCGGTCGCCAGGCGGCGAACAGCAAGCCGCACGCCAGGGCCACGCCCGACGCCCCGATGTGGCGGGCGATGTGGGCCGGGGTCCCGTCGATCTTGCCGAGCACGAGCGGCCCCACGCTCTGCCAGGCGATCACGATCCCGCACCAGGCCAGCGCCGGACGCAGCCAGGCGCCGCGGCCGAGCCGGACGGGACGGAGCTGCCGGGTGAGCCGGTCGACGGCCTCGGTGTGGTCGGAGGCGCGGCGCAGGCGGAGGGCGCGAGTCGCGAGCGCCACCCGTTCGGCGAATTCGGCGCAGGGAGCGCATCGCGCCGCATGCCGTGCGACCACCCCGTCCTCGAACGATGTGGTCTCGCCATCGGCGCCGGCAGAGATCAGCTCACGCACGACGACGCAGTCGACGGAGCCACCGTTCGTCTCATCGAAGGAAGACGACTCCGAAGACAGGTCCATGACCACACGGTCGGCCCTAGGCTGGTCGGAGTTCCCGAGCGACGTCATGGACCCCCTCACCAGACTCCTCCTCGACGCCCAGGCCGGCGATCGCGACGCCCTCGACAGGTTCGTCGCGCTCACCTACCGCGACGTCCACGACCTGTGCCGCTACCTGGGCGATCGCGACAACACCGACGACCTCGCCCAAGAGACGTACCAGCGTGCGGTCCAATCGCTGCACCGGTACCGCGCCGAGGGCCCGGCCAAGCACTGGCTCCTCACGATCGCCCGTCGGACGTGTGCCGACGCGGCGCGCAAGCGCCAGCGGCGCCGCGGGTTGTCGCTGCGCATCTCGTCGCTCGCCGACGACGAGCTCGTCGTGCCCGCCGATGCCGGACGACGACCGGACATCGCCGACCTGCTCCACGAGCTCGACGACGACCGTCGCGAAGCGTTCGTGCTGACCCAACTCAGCGGCTTTCGCTACGACGAGGCGGCCGACCTGCTCGGCGTGCCGATCGGCACCATCCGATCGCGGGTCTCGCGGGCCCGCGAGCAGCTCGTCGGGCTGCTCGCGGCGAGCGAACACGAACCCGACCACGACCACGATGCTCCCCCCGGACGGGAACCCCGAGCGGCCGGAGGACGACCGTGAGAACGATGATGCTCCCCCGATCGTCGATGCGCGCCCCGGTCGGCCGCGCGCTCGCCGCGACCCTGCTCGCCGGTGCGGCGCTCGCGGCGTGCGGCGAGGACGGCAGCGAGACGTCGGTCAGCCTGCCCGCGGCTGCCGAGGCCGGGCGCTCGATCTACCGGAGCTCCGGGTGCTCGGCGTGTCACGGCCCCGACGGCGAGGGGGGCGGGCTGGGTCCGGAGCTGCAGGGCCTGTACGGCACGGAGGTGTCCGTCATCCTGCAGGGCGAGGACACCGTGACGACGGTCGTCGCCGACGAGGCCTACATCCGTCAGGCGATCACCGATCCCGACGCCGCCCGGCCGGAGGCGTTCGCCGACAGGGTCATGCCGCTCAACCCCGCGCTCAGCGACGACGACATCGCGAGCCTCGTCCGGTACATCGAGGCGATCGGTCCCGCCCCGACCGGGGACGCGGACGAATGACCCGGTTCCGCGGCCTGCTGGTCGGCGCCACGCTCGTGGTCGCCCTCGTCACCGGCGCGTGCGGTGGCGATCCGCCGCAACTCACCGGATACGAGCGCGATCCCGCTCCACAGGTCGGCGACGTCAGCCTGCCCGACCTGTCGAATGGCGGTACCGACTTCGCCCTCCGGGCCGAGCCGGGGAACCTGTTGGCGGTCTACTTCGGGTACACGAACTGCCCCGACTACTGCCCGACCACCATGTTCGACCTCAAGACGGCCAAGAGCCGGCTCGACGCCGAGCGCGCCGACCGGCTCGAGGTGGCGATGGTGACCGTCGACCCCGATCGCGACCTCCCCACCCTCGACGCCTACGTCAACGGGTTCGTCGAAGGCGGCCACGCGCTCGGGAGCGACGACCCGGCGGTGCTCGCGGCGGCTGCGGCCCCGCTCGGTGTCTCCTACGACGTCAGCACGAACGCGGACGGGGAGGTCGAGGTCGCCCACACGACGTCGCTCTACGTGATCGACGATCGCGGTGCACTGGTCCTCACCTGGCCGTTCGGCGTCGCGATCGAGGACATGACGAAGGACCTGAACATCCTGTTCGATCGAGTCGACGCCGGCGAGGGCGCGTGAAGCGGTCGGCCGTCTACGTCGCGGGGGCGGTCGTGGCGGTCGTGATGCTCGCCGGCGGCATCTGGCTCGGCGCCCGGTCCGGTGGCGACGACGGGCCCCTGCGGGTCGACGACGCATCTGGGGAGACGAGCTTCGACTACGACTACGTGATCCCCGAGGGGACGGCCGAGCGGATCGCCGCCGGCGAGGACGTCGAGATCGTGCCACGGGAGATGACCGTGCACGTCGGCGAGTCGATCCGGATCGTGAACCACGACGTGCAGGGACATCTCGTGGGAGTGTTCTACGTCGGCGCCGGCGAGAGCCTCACCAAGACCTTCGCCAGCCCCGGCGTGCTGGCGGGAGAGTGCACGATCCACCCGAGCGGCCAGTTCACGCTCCGGGTCGAGGCCTGATGGCCGAAGGCCTCGTTCGCCTGGCGCTGCGGATCCACCACGTGCGAGCTGCGCGACCACACGCGGGTGCAATGCTCGGCGTGTTCGTCGGCCTCCTGGTGGCGCTCGCGGTGCCGACGGTCGCGTTCGCCGACGCAGCCGGTCCGACCGACTTCGAGAGCACGATCGTCGCCGTCACGCCGCCGACCGAGGGTGTCCGGTTCTCGATCGAGGGCGGCGACTCGTTCGTCCGGGTCGACGTCGAGCCGGGTCACGAGGTGCTCGTGCTCGGCTATGCACCGGACCATGAGCCGTACCTGCGCATCACCGCCGACAGCGTCGAGGAGAACGTCCGCTCGTACGCCACGTACTACAACCAGGACCGGTACGGACGCTCGGCGATCCCCGACCTCGTCGACACCACCGCCGCACCCGAGTGGCGCCGGGTCGGCGACGGAGGGACCTGGGCGTGGCACGACCACCGCGCTCATTGGATGGGCGACGAGCCACCGATCAACCTGGAGCCGCTCGATGCACTGCCCGACCAGTCGATCGACGTGCTGGTCGACGGCCGGCCGGTGTCGGTCGTCGTTCGCACGGTGCTCCAGCCCGATCCGTCGATCCTGCCGTCGATCGTCGGGGCGCTACTCGGCATCCAGCTCGGCGCCATCGCCATGGTGCTCGGCCGTGCCACGTCGACGATGACGGTGCTCGTCGTGGGCATCGGCGCGATCGTCGTCGGCGGTGCCGAGTACCTCTCGCTCCCCGCCGCCACCGGACCGCTCGTCACCTGGTGGCTGCTCCCCGCGATCTCGGTCGGATGCGCGTCGGTGACGATCGCCGTCTACGGGCGCTCCGAGCTCGTCGAGATCGGGCTGCTCGCGCTGGGCGGCGTGATGCTGCTGCTCTGGACGACGCAGCGGCGGGCGGTGTTCGGGGCAGCCATCCTGCCCACCAGCCTGCCGTTCTGGGTCGACCGGCTGGTCTCGGCGGCGGCCGGCGTGATCGGGCTGTTCGCCGTCGTCACCGCGGGCCGTGCGCTCGCCCGGCTCCTCACGCCGCCGGAGCCACCGAGCA
>Ga0316576_10001059_pt1 | contig 14292 bp, 11 predicted proteins | sample S0NA_FD_203075 | JGI IMG/M metagenome (GOLD analysis project Ga0316576, IMG submission 203075) | Rhizosphere microbial communities from salt marsh grasses in Alabama, United States - S0-2_050615r3r5 | ecosystem: Host-associated > Plants > Roots > Rhizosphere | place: USA: Alabama | collected... | reverse complement strand
GCCGTGTTCATGCTCCTTGTCTTCGCTTTTTCTCACGCGCAGACTCGTTGGGAGAGTTTCCTGCTGGCCCTTCAGAATCCGATGGATGGCGGCTACCAGGTGAAACAAACATTGGTGGCCCTGGCTTATGGTGGCTTTTTTGGTGTTGGGCCTGGGCAAGGAACACAAAAATTTCTACCGCTTCCGGCCGGGCATACAGATGGATCTTACGCCCTATTTGCCGAGGAATTTGGCCTGGTCGGCGCTGTAGCCATTCTTTTACTCCTGGCGATCCTGGTTTGGCGAGGTTTTAAAGTGGCTAATCAAGCCCGCGATGGTTACGGGGCCCTGTTGGCAATTGGTATTACGTGCTGGTTAGCATACCAATCGCTCCTAAATATCGCGGTAATCGTGGCCATAGTGCCGGTAACGGGAATTGCACTTCCCTTTATTAGCTATGGTGGGTCGGCATTTGTCATGTCAATTATTGGTGCAGGTGTCTTATTAAATGTTTCGCGGGATTCGTCAATCATGAAACGGCCGCAACCCAAGTCAGGAAGTTAATGGGAATGAGTCTGGGATGACATTAAAAAAGCGTGTCTGGAATAAGTAATGATGCAGAATGGTGCGCTCAGGTTGGATGTTTCACCGCAAATGTTGAGTAAATCAATGCGACTACTGGTGTGTGCAGGTGGAACTGGGGGCGGGATTTATCCCGCGCTAGCCGCTGTCGCGGAGCTTGAAGCGCAGGGGCTTGATCGTGAGCAGGTTCTATGGATTGGCACAAGTGGTGAAATGGAGGAACAGCTCATTCCAGCCGTTGGTATTCACCTGGAAATGATTAAAGGTGGCGCAATCGTTGGTGTTTCCCCACGTGAATCAATTCCCAACGCCGCCAGACTTACATGGAGTATTGGTACAGGAGTGCGGCTGATCAGGAAATTTAAACCGGATGTCATGTTTATGACAGGTGGTTATATGGCCCCACCAATCGCTATTGCGGCCTGGTTGCAAGGTGTACCTATTGGTATTTACCTTCCTGATATCGAACCTGGTGCGAGTATCAAATTTACATTGCCCATGGCTCAAAAAATTTCCGCAACAACAGACGGATCGGAAGCCTTTGTGCCTGTCGAAAAACTTGTTGTAACCGGTTATCCCGTACGACACGAGATACGCGCGGCATTGCGGCTGACAAAGGATGAGGCGTTGGCTCAATTTGACCTTGAGCCAGGCCGCCGGACCTTATTCGTATTTGGTGGAAGTCGCGGTGCGCAAAACATAAACCGCGCGCTAATGGCTGTCTTGCCGGAACTGTTGAAAAATTACCAGGTGATTCATATTAGCGGCACATTTACTTGGCCGGAAGTTGAAGAAAACTTAAAGAGTCTAACTGCTGAACAACGGAATTGGTACCGGCCGTACGCATATCTACACAAAAGAATGGGCGCAGCTTTCCGCTCGGCCGACCTGGTCGTCGCTCGGGCAGGGGCAAGCATGCTAGGGGAAGCGCCGGCATTTGGTTTGCCATCTGTATTGATACCACTCACTTTTGCCTGGCGTTATCAGAAAGTCAACGCTGATTACCTGGCAGAACGTGGTGCGGCGGAACAATTGACGGATGAAACAATACATGAACAGCTGCTGCCGGTTGTAAGCGGGCTGCTTGAAGATAAGAAGCGCCTGGCAGAAATGGGAAAGGCCGCGAAAGCTTTGGATAAACCGCAGGCCACCGCTCAAATGGCCGATTTCATCATGGGTCTGGCGAAGGAAGGGAAAGCATGATAAGCCTGGTAACAGTATTGTGGATCATGGTTGCCCTGTTTGCTATTGTGGATATGCAGCGAGGGTGGACCCGGGCAGTGATTGCAACAGCAGGCCTTGTTCTTTCGTTGTTTGCAATTAATCAATTCATGCCGATCGTATTTAATGCGCTAGGCTATTTTGACCAGGCTTTCGACGATACTGTTTGGCGGCGAGAAATCATGATCCTTGCCGGCTTACACTTATTTATTGCTTTTTTTAGTTATGCAGGACCCACTGTAGCCGGCGGCCGTCTTTCTGGCAGGCTAAGGATACGCGATAACATTCAGGACAAGATATTGGGGTTATTGGTCGGTGCTGTAAATGGATTTTTGGTCGTAGGAACCTTGTTATCATTCCTACAATTTCACTTGACTCGTGAAGGTTGGGTTCCAACGGACCCTATGCCTTATCCTTTTCCGGAAGAGATTCTTAGGCGAACAGTGCAGATAAATGAGATTAGTGAATATTTACCCATTCCATTACTGACCAATAACCCTTATTTATTACCAGTATTACTGGTCCTTTTATTCTTGTTTGTGTTGATTGTGATGTTGTAAAAGACAGATGGTGAAATGTCGACAGGTAATTTTGAATTAAACGCTGGTACCCGGCTGCACCTTATTGGTGTAGGCGGCTCGGGTATGTCGGCGATAGCTCATGTCTTACTTGATCGCGGTTATGAAATTTCAGGGTCAGACCTACAAGAAAACGAGTCTATTAGATCACTTAGAGAGCGTGGGGCAATTGTGAAAATCGGACACGCCAAAGAAAATATCAATGGTGCTGATGCTTTGGTCATTTCGTCGGCAATCCCGGCTGAAAATCCGGAACTTGTTGCCGCGCGGGACGCCGGCCTACCGGTTTTGAAACGGGCTGACTTTTTACGCTATTTAATGGCTGAACAATCTGTCATCGCGGTGGCGGGCACACATGGGAAGACAACAACGACAGCCATGATCGCCCATATTTTGCTGGAGACAGACCAGGACCCATCCGTGATCCTTGGCGGGAATCTTCCTCTTATCGAGGGAAATGGCCGTGCGGGAAGTGGCGATTATTTCGTTATTGAAGCCGATGAATATGATTTCATGTTTTTGGGCTTACAGCCGGACATCGCGGTGATTACGAATATTGAACATGACCATCCTGACATTTTCCCGACTCTCGTCGACTACCTGGACGCGTTTTGCGAGTTTTCCATGCTCTTGCCTCAAAATGGAATATTGATTGTCAGTGGAGAAGATCCAGGGATAGCTGAAATGCTTGGTGAAATGAAGCTGCCCGGTGTTAAATTGCTCACTTATGGTTTAGTTGAGGAAACGACTGGTGGATCATTTACCGATCTCCAGGCAATTGATTGCCGGCCGAACCAGTTAGGGGGAACCGATTTTGTAGCTATATCTGGCAATCAGACAATTGGGTTGGTCCGCCTGCGTGTTCCTGGCCTTCATAATGTCCGCAATGCCCTTGCGGCGATTGCCGTTACCCTAGAATTAGAGATCGATTTCGGCAAGGTATGTCGCGCATTAGCAGATTTCGGAGGGGTTGGGCGCCGCTTCCAGATTATTGGGGAGGTAGGTGGTGTGACGATTATTGATGATTATGCTCACCATCCTACTGAAATCCAGGCTACATTAGCGGCGGCCCGGCAACAATATGGCAATCGCCGTTTGTGGGCAATTTGGCAGCCACATACATACACCCGCACTAAATTGTTGCTCCAACAGTTTGCCAGTAGTTTCGCCGCGGCAGATAGGGTCATCATTTTAGACATTTATCGCAGTAGAGAAACCGACAACCTGGGTATGCACGCAGCCGATATAGCTTCCGGAATGGATCACCCGAAAACTGACTATGTCGGCCGAATAGAAGATGCAGTTAATTATTTACTCGATCGCGTTCGCCCCGAAGATGTACTACTCACTTTAGGTGCGGGGGATGGGAATCTAGTTGGTGAAAAGCTTCTTGACAAGTTAAAAGTAAGAGTTGAAACGTATCGTCCATAGTTCGTTTGTTGGAACTAGTAAAAAGAGCAGGGCATATGAAAGTGAAAACCGCAGTAAGCGAAATGACACGAGATAGATTTCAAGAGGTATTTGGTGATGCCTTGAAATTAGATGAACCCATCGCCCGTTATACTTCGGCGCGTGTGGGTGGTCCGGCCGAGATGTTTTTAGCAGCTAATTCTGTGAGTGAACTTCGCCGGGCTGTCGAGCTTGCTTATGCCCAGCGCATTCCCTATTTCATCCTTGGCGGAGGATCGAACGTCCTCGTCTCTGATAATGGTGTAAGCGGCCTGGTTATTTTGAATCGTGCTCGCAATGTCCGTTTTCGGCACACCGGTATCAGTGTTGTTTGCACAGCGGAATCGGGCATGAACCTTTCCTCTCTTGCCCGGCAGTGTATTGCTAAAGGATTGGGAGGTCTGGAATGGGCTGTTGGTATTCCCGGATCGGTCGGAGGTGCCGTCTTTGGGAATGCAGGTGCGCACGGTGGCGATATCAACTCAGTGTTGCTGGATGCGACAATTTGGGAACCGGGTAATGGTGTCCGTGTCTATTCGAATGAAGAAATGGCTTATGGATATCGCACCAGCGCCCTTAAACGCGATCAACAAAAAGCACGCACACGCCGTATTGTCTTGTCAGCTGAACTCCAACTTGGTTCGGAATCCGTGGATGTTTTAACTGCTCGAGCGGATGCTTTCACTGCCCAGCGCAAACAGACACAGCCTGGAGGGGCTTCGATGGGTTCGATGTTCAAAAACCCTGAGAATTACTACGCGGGATACTTGATCGAGTCGGCCGGGCTGAAAGGATTTCAGATTGGCGGTGCACAAATTTCTGAAAAACATGCCAACTTCTTCGTTGGGGAAGAGGGGGCTGAGGCAGAGGATATCCGTGAACTAATAGCTGAGGCATGGAATGCTGTCCGTCAACAATTTGGCATAGAAATGGAACTAGAAGTTGAACTTGTCGGCAATTGGGATTTTAAGGATTGATCGATTAATAAGATAGATGAGTTTGGAATTAACACGCTGGTCTGAATAATGATTGGGCATGAACAAGATTCAATAAAACGGAAGATTCGCGTAGGTGTATTATTTGGTGGCCGCTCCGGTGAGCATGAGGTTTCGCTCATGTCCGCACAATCGGTTATCTCCGCCCTGGATCACGAGCGCTATGAAATAGTTGAGATCGGGATTACCAAAGAGGGCCAGTGGATTACTGGCGCGGCGATGGCTCAACTCCAGGCTGGAGATAGCAAGGCGCAACCAGCAGCGTTTTTACCCGATCCACAATCTTCTGCATTGATGCAGATTGAATCGAACGATAGGCAGCGTACAGAATTATCTGAGGTTTCGGAACTAGATGTGATTATACCCATTCTGCATGGGACTTATGGAGAGGATGGCACGGTCCAAGGGTTATTGGAATTGACTAATCTGCCCTACGTTGGGGCAGGGGTTGTCGGCTCGGCCGTGGGAATGGACAAAGCGATCTTCAAGTATGTGATGGAGGCCAACGATATTCCCATCGTAGATTGGCAGTTGGTGACAGTAGATATGTGGCGTGATCATGCCCAGGATGTGCTCGAAAAAATCGAGTCGGAATTCAATTACCCGGTGTTTACCAAGCCGGCTAATTTGGGTTCAAGCGTGGGAATTACTAAATGCCATAATCGTTCAGAATTGGAAATGGGTATTAATGAGGCTTTCCAATATGACCGGCGCATGGTGGTCGAGCAAGGGATAAACGCTCGCGAACTTGAGGTTTCTGTTTTAGGCAATGAGCATCCCGTATCCAGCATTGTGGGTGAAATTAGACCACGGCGTGAATTCTACGACTACATTGCCAAATACATCGCTTCTCCAGGGTCTGAAGATGAGTCGGAGTTATTAATTCCGGCGGCTATTGACGAAGAAATGTCACTTGTTGTTAGGGAAATGGCAGTTAGAGCCTATAAGGCGATTGATTGTGCTGGGATGGCGCGTGTTGATCTCATGCTGGATACAGACAGTGATTTGCTGTTCATGAATGAAATAAACACCATTCCAGGTTTTACAAAAATTTCTATGTACCCGAAGCTCTGGGAGGCTACAGGATTAGACTATTCTTCTTTATTGGATCGTTTGATTGACCTGGCAATTGAAAGGCATGGTCATAAGAACAAGTTAAAGACAAATTTCGATGTTGGACAGGCTACCTAAAGTAGTATCGATTAGGTCAGTAAAAAATGAGTCAGGAAATTTCGCGAAAAAAGCTTCGCAAGCAACCAAAAAGACGACGTGTACAGTCGACATCAGCCGTCAATCTTCCCCAGTTGAAGATGCCCAAAACAGCCGATAAACGACGCCGCCGTAAGAAAACTGAACCGGTGCGTTTTGGGCTCAACACGCTTAAACGATTTCTCTTCAGTTCGAGGTGGATAAGTCTCGGGCTGCTGATCGTTTCTGTTTATGCTCTGGTTGATATTTACAGAGAACAACGATTCTATTTGACATACATACCGGTAGAAGGCTCTGTTGCAGTTTCTCCCGATGAGATTGCAGAAGCGAGTGGTTTGGCCGGCCGTCACGCCTTTGCAGCTGATCCAACTGAGGCGGCCAGGAAGATCGGCGAAATACCAGGAATCATCTCCGCAACGGTCACTTTGAGATGGCCTAATCAGGTTTTTATTGCCGTAAACGAAGAAGTTCCTGTGGCAATCTGGGCTGAAAATGATAGAGAGTTCGGTGTCACACAAAGTGGACGTCTTATCCCTGCTGTGCAATTAAGGCAGGACCTGCTGCGCATCGAGTCTGAAACTGAATTCACACCATTTCCGATAGGAGGCGATGGAACCTCAGGAAAGCTTTCCTTGCCAAAGGAAAAAGACGATGCCGGTAGTGCCTCTGCTAATACAAAGAACGGTAAAGATGATGGTCAGGAGAAGCAGCTTACAAGCCTGGCTTTCATACCACCGGATATTTTAAATGGTGCTATGCAGTTGCAGGCGCTGCGGCCGACGATTGATACGCTCTATTACAAACCGGCCGGTGGGTTAAGTTATGAAGATGAGCGCGGGTGGCGAGGTTATTTTGGGACCGGCATGCAAATGAATCAGAAACTCGTGGTATATGAAGCGATTGTTGCTGATTTGAAAGCCAGAGGAATTCAACCGGAATATATCAGTGTCAGTAACCAGGAAAAACCATATTATGGCTCTGCTATCATACCTGATGTGATTACTGATACCGTTGAAGAGGAAATACTACCTTAATGTTTACCTCCTCGCTCGGGCGATTTACCTTTAGAAGCAACAGGGAATAGTCTGATGGAACAGATACTATTTGGATTGGACATAGGAACGACGAAAGTATGTGCGATTGTTGGCGCCCTTCGTGATGATGAGTTGCAGATCATCGGTGTGGGAGTCGAGCCATCTCGAGGAATGCGTAAGGGAATGGTAGTTGATGTTGCCGAAGCATCGATCGCCATCGCCAGCGCTATTGAGAAAGCTGAACTATCTTCTGGTTATGAATTAAGCGATGCCCTGGTTAGTATGGCAGGTGAACATATCAGTTGTACCAACAGCCGTGGCCTGGCGCCGATCAATCAAGAAAATAATGGAATAGTCGTTGCCGACATTGAGCGGGCATTGGAAGCAGCACAGGCAATACCCGTTCCTTATAACCGCGAAATTGTGCATATGATCCCGCGAGAATATGCAGTGGATGAGCATAAGGGGGTTAAAAATCCGCTTGGTATGCATGGTTATCGCCTGGAAGTTGAATCGCATATAGTGACAGCAGCTATTCCAGCGCTGCGAAACTTAGGGAAATGCGCTACCAACGTTGGTGTCAATGTTGAGGAGTATGTCTTCAACGTTTTGGCATCCGGAGAAGCGGTTCTTGAACCAAACGAAAGAGATATGGGTGTTATAGTCGCTGATATTGGTGGGGGAACGACTGATATTGCTCTTTATCGCCAGGGGGTGATTTGGTATACGAAAGTGATTCCCATTGGTGGGTATCAGATTACGAATGATATCGCCATTGGTCTTCGAGCTCCGTACGATGTTGCGGAATCGGTTAAGATCAAATACGGGGACTGCCGGCCTAAACAAATCGATCCGAATATTGTTTTCCCGGTTGAACCTTTTGGTGGGGAAAAAATCCAGGTAGGCCGGCAGGACCTAGCTTATGTCATCGAAGCAAGGGTGGAAGAAATTTTCAAATTAATCCTTCGAGCTATTGAGCAGTCCGGTTATGATGGTTTGCTTCCAGCAGGCATTGTTTTAACCGGAGGAACTGCCCAGCTACGAGGGATCACTGAGGTGGCGGAACGGGTACTCAACGTACCATGCCGCGTGGCATATCCACGAAATTTATTGGGCCTCGTAGATAACTTGCATAATCCGGCCTATGCGACCTCTGTTGGTCTTTTGCAATGGGCACGGAATGACGGCAAAAATTACCGGCCACGCGTTCCACAAAGGAGGCAGTTTGGGCGTCGCGTAGGCGATATTCTTCGCGCCTTTCTGCCAGGTTAATGTTGTTCTTCCGCGAAGCACAGCGCAGGTGCAACGCGGTTCATATTGTATTGGTGTTTGTAGTTTTAATGTGAGGGTAAATTGTATTGAGGGGATAGTATGAATAAATCGAATAGATCAAACGAAGTTCAGAGAATGCCAGAACAGGAAGGCTCAGCGCTTATTCGTGTTGTTGGCGTAGGCGGTGGCGGTAGTAATGCCGTTAACCGCATGATTGAGGAAAATATTGCCGGCGTTGATTTCATCGCCATCAATACTGATCAGCAGGCCCTGATGGGTAGCCGAGCCAAGCAGCGTGTCGCTATTGGTGAACGCACTACACGTGGCCTTGGGTCAGGTGGTGATCCAGAAGTTGGTGGTAAATCGGCCCAGGAGTCTGAAGAAGAGCTCCATGCCGTCTTACAAGGATCGGACATGATTTTTGTGACCGCCGGCATGGGTGGTGGAACGGGGACAGGGGCGACACCCATCGTGGCTAAAGTAGCCAGAGACATTGGTGCACTCACGATTGGGGTTGTTACACGGCCGTTTACATTTGAGGGCGCTCAGCGCTCACGAATCGCTGAGACCGGCATCGAAGAGCTGAAAGAGCATGTGGATACACTTATTGTTATTCCCAATGATAGGCTCTTGGAGGCAGCTGATAAGCGTGTCTCGCTTATGGATTCGTTCCGTCTGGCTGATGATGTTTTGCGACAGGGCATTCAGGGTATCAGTGAGCTGATCACGGTACCCGGTCTGATTAATCTTGATTTCGCAGATGTCAAGACAATCATGTCCTTAGGCGGTGCCGCCTTGATGGCTGTAGGTACTGGTAAGGGCGACGATCGGGCACGGGAAGCTGCAGAGCAAGCGCTCTCAAGCCATCTCCTGGATGTCACTATTGATGGTGCACGGGGAATTCTGTTTAATGTAACCGGAGGTCCGGACTTGAGCCTTTATGAGATCAACCAGGCCGCTTCCATCATTCGCGAAACAGCACACCCGGATGTCAACTTAATTTTCGGAGCGGTTATAGACGAGAACATGGGCGAGGAAATTCGCATCACGGTTATCGCCACCGGGTTTGAACATGGTATGCCCCTGGTGAGACCATTATCCCGTCCTGTCGCTCAATCGGCGCCGTACGAATTACCAAACCAGAGGCCTGTGAGAGAGCCAGTATCGGTAGACGCTTCCGCCAAGCGTTCTACCTCAGAGACCAGAGAATCTAGCAGTACGGTTCAACCGGACTATAGAATCAACGATCTGGATATACCGGCGTTCTTGCGCAAACGTCGCTGATGGTATCACTGTTAAGGATACCAATGGCCTTCATTCATACATCCCTTGAATGAATCCTGCGAACGGTGCCAAACCGGCCCAGGATGTTAGGGTAATATTTGTACGTTGAGCAGTACCCCCAAGTATGCCGGGAACCCTGCGCTTCCCGGCATGCAAGGGGTAACAATTTTGAATAGAAATCTTTTATCAGACTATTCCTCTTAGGAATTTGTATTACACCCGACTGAGAATCGCTCAGTTCGGATGCCTTGCCAGTCAATAGTTCGTTATTACCGATCATCGGCTCTTCTATATTTTAAGGTTTGAATTGAAAAATTCTTATTGATCAGCGCTAACAGGCATGCTATAATACGGCTTCTCAAGCACCAGATATGGGGGATAATTGGGAGTGTACACCCATATATGGCGCTTCTGGTCTCTCCCAGCCCTTCTGACGGAATAACTGGGGAAAGTAGAAAATAGGCTAAGGATCGCGAATTAGAAATGAAATGCCCATATTGTGGGAATGAAAAAACCCGGGTTATTGACACCAGTCACGATGCACGAGGTGGTACGCGCCGGCGAAGGGTATGTGATGGTTGTGACCAACGATTCAGTTCTTACGAGCGGCCGATATTAGCTACCCCGGTCATTATCAAACGGGATGGCACGCGTGAGGAGTTTTCACGGGATAAATTAATATCCGGGCTTTGGGTAGCTTGCGCGAAACGGCCGATACCCGCCTCGGTTGTTGAGCGAATTGCCGGTGAGATTGAGGCTGATTTGCAGCAGTTAGGGCGATCTGAGCTCAGAAGTCGTTATGTTGGGGATCTGGCAATTAAGAAGCTGAAAGAGATTGATGAAGTAGCTTACATTCGGTATGCAATAGTGTACTTAGGCTTAAGCGATCTATCTTCAATTCGCAGCGAAATCGACGAACTATTACGAGAATAAAATTTAAGAGAAGTCCATGTCGCCTTAGCGCAACTGCGCACAGTGGCAGCTCTTTTTGTTTGGGCTCTAATCAATTAACAATCCAGATTAATTATCCATCACTGCCCTACACGGTGGTAAATCGAAGATATAGGAGTGTCGCGCATGACAGAGCAGCTAGACCTAAATAAAAGCATTGTTAAAAAGAAAGGCACTAAGAACCGTCCCGCAAAGAATGGACATAGGACGGACAGTATTTATTTTAAAGTTAAGGTGCCGGATCAAATTGTCAAAAGAGATGGCCGTATCGTCCCTTTTGATATTCAGCGCATTGAAGACGCAATGCGCCGATGCTATGCCAGCCTGGAAAAGCGCCCGCAAACCTCGTTTGAGGAAATCACCCACCGTGTTGTAAATGTGGTGGCTGCTAAATATGATTTGCCGACTGTTGAAGGTGTTCAGGATATTGTCGAGATGGTTTTGCAGGCAGCTGGAGAATACGAGGCTGCCAAACATTACATATTGTACCGGGCGGAGCATGCAAAAATGCGTGTTCAACGTCCTGTGCCAACTGAAGTGCGCGAGGCATTTGAGGAGTCATCTAAATTCTTTCCGACACAGCTGCAGCAGTTCCAGTTCTATGATAAATATGCCCGCTTTAATTATGATCTGGGGCGGCGTGAGACCTGGATTGAGACAGTAGATAGGGCTGTTGAATATTTGAGAGAATTGTCAGAATATCGCCTGCCTCACGAGACTTATGAACGCATTCGCGAAGGTATTCTCACGATGAAAGTGATGCCATCTATGCGCCTTCTGGCTATGGCCGGTCCTGCCGCGCGGCGCAACAATATTGCCATTTATAACTGTTCTTATATGCCTGTGGATAGCATTAACTCATTTGTGGAAGCGTTGATCATCTCGATGAGCGGCTGTGGTGTCGGATATTCGGTAGAAAGCCAGTACGTAGAGAAATTCCCACGTATTGCTCGCCAAACCGGAGAAGCGCCTGATACCCATATTGTTGCCGATTCATCTGAAGGATGGGCGGAGGCTGTACGTATTGGTTTGGAAGCCTGGTTTGATGGGAGGGACGTTACTTTTGATTATTCTGAAGTTCGACCTGCTGGCGCGCCTCTTCGAATAAAGGGTGGACGAGCTTCCGGCCCTGAACCGCTGCGAAAGATGCTTGACTTTGCACGTACTCGGATTCTAAGCCGCCAGGGAAGTTTCCTCCGTTCGCTGGATGCGCACGATATTATGTGTGCAGTTGGCGACGCGGCCGTATCCGGTGGTGTACGGCGCACAGCCATGATTTCTCTCTTTGATTATAATGATATGGATATGCGCCACTGTAAAGATGGTGACTTTTGGCGAAATAACAGCCAACGCTGGAACGCCAATAATTCGGCCGTCTGGCCGGAACGCGAGCTGTCCCAATCTGAGATCACGCGTTTCGTGCTCGATATGGTTGAATCAGGCCGAGGAGAACCAGGCATTTTCAATCGCAAAGCGGCCATAGAAAGCCGACCCGAAAGACGGAAGGCTGCCGTTTTTGGAACAAATCCCTGTGGTGAAATCATCCTTCGACCATTCCAATTCTGTAACCTTACCAGTGCTGTTGCCCGGCATGATGATGATTTTGAATCTCTGAGAGAAAAAGTTGAACTGGCAACGATCATTGGCACCATCCAGAGTATGGCCACTTATTTCCCCGGCTTACGTGAGGATTGGCGGAAAAACTGTGAGGAAGAACGTCTTTTAGGCGTTGACCTCAATGGTCAAATGGACAGTCCAACAGCGCAAGATCCCCAGATCCAGGAACGTTTACGCGATGTGATCGTGGAAACAAATGCACACTATGCCGATCTTCTGGATATTAGACAATCTGCAGCATGTTCATGTGTCAAGCCATCGGGTAATTCATCGCAGCTGCTGAATTCATCCTCTGGTCTACATGCAAGATGGGCACCTTATTATGTCCGCAATGTGCGAGTTGCTTCTCATTCACCCATTCTCAAGGTAATAAGCGATGCCGGTGCACCAATAAATCCTGAGAATGGTCAGACACCTGATAACGCGACCACCTGGGTTGTACACTTTCCAGTTAAAGCTCCAGATGGTTCAATTGTTCGCAATGAGCGAAGTGCGTTAGAGCAGTGTGATTACTGGTTGCAAAATAAGCTGCATTACACGGAGCACAATCCGAGTGTGACCATTACTTATAAAGATGATGAAGTTCTCGATATCATTAAATGGGTGTGGCAGAACCAGGATAAAATAGGTGGCATGGCATTCCTCCCCGCTTATGATGCACAGTATGATCAGATGCCATATGTGGAAATCACGAAAGATGAATTCCAACGTTTGAACGATGATTTTCCCACGATTGATTTTTCAAAAATTTACCGCTACGAAGAGGAGGATTTTACAACGGCCGCTCAAGAGTTTGCCTGTCTGGCTGGTGGTTGTGATATCTAATAACTATTTGAGTTAACTTGGTTGACGTAAAGTTTTGCCCTGCCTTGACCTTGTTGGCAACATCGTTCATAATAAACTTCAGCCCTCCTGATGGTTTTTCTTAATCCTAACGGATGAGGGCTTGACGGAGATTGGGATGCAAAACGGGAAATCGGAAAAGCCAACAACCAAGAAAAAGAAACGTGTCGATCGCGATCCTTATAAACCACCGGCAATCATCTATGAAGGATTAATTACGACAAGGGCCGCTTCGCGAGACAATCCCGACAGAAATCCAGAAGGGCCAATTGACCCGGCCGATATTTTTTCGTCAGATAGTTAATAATATTCTTGTAAAAATAGTTAGGTAAGAAACAACAGGACGCCCCGGGCTAAGATGCCCAGGGCGTTTGTTATTGAGATGGACGGCGCGATTTAAAGTGTTAAGGTGTCTTTCCCGGACTTGGATAGGGCCACTGGCGGAAATCTTCCGGGCAATTATCTGAATCTTGCCAGTAGGGTAGACGTTCAAGGCTGTAATTGGCGTTCGGCAGCAACGGGCAGGGAACTTGATTGGGATAGTTGCCTGCTCCATAAGTAACTAAGTCAATAATTTTATCATTTTCATCGCGCAATATAACCTCGTCCCCTTGATTACCAAGTCTAAAGTAGGCTTCTGGATCGCCCCACGTAGGATCATCAATTAGATTTGGAACTTCACCTTTAGTTTCTAATATCTCAAAATTCGGCCACTGGTGATAGATCTCGAAGAAATCGACGGCGCTGGTCGAAATGACGATTACCTCACCTGGATTTAAAATAGTATTGGCTGGAAAATGCCGGACGTCCTCGAAATCCTCTCGCGAAACTGCGTCGCCCAGACTATAGTGGCCAAGATTAATCGTCTTGAGTGTTGGATTTACAATTTCAACAAATTCTGTTTCGTCTGTTCCATAGGAATCATAAAGTATTTCACTGATCAGAGCATGATCGGCAAAGCCTTTGAAATTTGCTGAAATCACCGGTAAAAATTTTTCGTGGGGCCAATCTGTTTCGAACATATAAGCAAGGTACTCATAAGCAGGATCCGATTGGGCGAGCAAAGCGACCTCTCGATTGCCTTTACTCGCCAATTCTGTGCCATTCCAACTCCCTACCTGGACGTATCCTTGCCCGTTTATATGAGCCAGTATCATCTTGTTGTGAATGCCCAATCCGGTTGGATTTGCCTGCCTGCATTCGAGCTGAAGATTTTCCTCGTGGGCTAATTCATTAACTAATGTACATGTGGCAGCATTGCTGATCGGGCTGTCTGGT
>Ga0316576_10001058_pt1 | contig 14292 bp, 12 predicted proteins | sample S0NA_FD_203075 | JGI IMG/M metagenome (GOLD analysis project Ga0316576, IMG submission 203075) | Rhizosphere microbial communities from salt marsh grasses in Alabama, United States - S0-2_050615r3r5 | ecosystem: Host-associated > Plants > Roots > Rhizosphere | place: USA: Alabama | collected... | reverse complement strand
GTGCTTGGTCCCCACGTTCCCGGGATTGATGCGGTACTTGGCCAGGGCCTCCGCCGTCTCCGGGTACTTCGTGAGGAGGATGTGCCCGTTGTAGTGGAAGTCCCCGATGATGGGGACCTCGATCCCGGCGTCCTCAAGGCGTGCGACGATCTCCGGCACCGCTTTGGCCGCCGCCTCGTTGTTCACCGTGACCCGGACCATCTCGCTCCCGGCCAGGGCCAGGGCGGCGACCTGCTCGGCGGTGGAGGCGGGGTCGGCGGTGTCGGTGTTCGTCATGGACTGGACGCGGACGGGGTTGCTCCCCCCCACGCCCACGCCGCCGACATCCACGGAGACGGTCTTCCTGCGGGGCCAGATGCTCACGGGCTCGGTGCTTCCTCGGCTCGGTTCCAGGACGGTCGCCCGGGAGAACCCCGCACGCCGTCCGAAAGGTCCTGTGACCCGGGAATCTAGCGGAGCTTCCGAAGCAGGTGGAGGATGCCCATCGCCCCGGGCAGATCGGACGGCTTCAGCACGTCGTGGTATCGATCCAGGAAGTTCTCGAGGAAGCCCGCGACGTGCCGCAGCGACACCACCGTGTAGCCGTGACGGCCGCCGTCCGCTCCGTGGCCGAAGGCCAGGATGCGGATCCTGAAGGGGGCGAACACGTCCTCGGTCCGGACCGCCACCCCCCGGTGCTGCAGCTCCTCCACCACGGAGCCCAGCTGGCTCTCGGGGAGCAACCCCACCCGGCGAAGGGCTGTGAGGAGAGCGTCGCGGCTCCGCATCCGCTCGTTCACCCGGGGCTTCCCCTCCTTCACCTCACCGATGATCACGTCGATGCGGGTGCGATCGTGGACCAGGGAGGTGTCCACGTGGAGGCGCAGGTCGTCCTCGGGGCCCGGGCGGCCTCCGGGGATCGCCAGCGCGGCCCACGGAAGCCGGATCCCCAGGACGTCCAGGTCCGTCATCTCCTCATAGCCGGACCGGGTCTCCCGGATGACCGGCAGCTCCGTGACGGTGAAGTACCCGTTGATCTGGAGGTAGGCCCGTACCAGCTCGACGCCTGCGTTCATGGGTGCACCATGGCACTGGTCCGCCGGTAGCACAACGGGAACCCGGGCTCGGCCTCGCGGGTTGCCCGGATGAGCCTGCCCGGTGAGGTGAAGGCACGCACCCTCCGCCCCCTCCGCTCCGAGACCCCGATGTCCGACGAGGCCCCCACAGACCCCCTCTCCACCGGCGCTCCGACGGAGGCCCCCTCGCGGGAGGCCGGTGCGCCCCTCCCGTGGTGGCGGACGGCCCTCCGGTGGGCCGAGCGGGTGCTGTGGATCGGCGTGCTCGCCTTCGCCGTGGTGCGGCTGGGGCCGCAGGTGGGCGCCCTCCTGGGGGTGGGACCGGCGCTGGGCAGCACTCCCGACTTCACCCTCCGCACCCTGGACGGGAGCACCCTCGGCGCCGAGGAGCTTCGAGGCCGGGTGACGGTGGTGAACTTCTGGGCGACGTGGTGCCCGCCCTGCCGGATCGAGATCCCGGCCCTCCAGTCCATCCACGAGGACTACGCCGACGAGGGTCTGGTGGTCTTGGGGATCTCCACCGACGCGGGAGGAGAGGGGGCGGTGCGCCCCTTCCTGGAGGAGCGGGGGGTGACCTACCCCGTTGCGCTGGCCGACAACGCCGTCCGGCGGGCCTTCGGGGGGATCACCGCCCTTCCCACCACCTTCATCGTGGACCGGGAGGGGGTCATCCGGCACCGGGTCTTCGGCTTCTTCGCCCCCCCGGCGATGCGGGCGGCGGTGCGGCGGCTCCTGGAGGAGGAGTCGATGGGAGGAGACTGAAGGCGGCCGCCCCCGATCGTCAGTCCTCCGACCCTTCCTCACCCGGCAGCCGCTCCGTGAAGATCCGGCTGGCCCGCAGGTCCTCGCCCCGGATCGTGACCAGCTCCTCGGGTCCAACGGGCCCGGTGGACTCCTCGAACAACCGGTTCGCCTGCCGGAGCCGGGCCCGATCCAGGGCGTTCCGGATCGACCGGGCGTTGGCGAAGTGGGGCCGCGCCCGGCGCCGTTCGATGTACTCCACCAGCGCCTCCCGTCCGTCCTCCGACAGCCGGTACCCCATCTCATCCAGCATGCAGCCGGCGATGTCGAAGAGCTCGGGGTCCTCGTAGTCCGGGAAGTCGATGTGGTGGGCGATCCGGGAGCGGAACCCGGGGTTGCTCTCGAAGAAGCGGTCCATGCGGTCCGCATAGCCCGCGAGGATCACCACCAGGTCCTCCCGCTGGTTCTCCATGACCTGGAGGAGGATCTCGATGGCCTCCTGGCCGTAGTCCCGTTCGTTCTCCGGCCTCCACAGGTAGTAGGCCTCGTCGATGAAGAGCACGCCCCCCATGGCCTTCTTCAGGATCTCCTTCGTCTTGGGGGCGGTGTGGCCGATGTACTGGCCCACCAGGTCGTCCCGGGTGACCGAGACGAGGTGGCCCTGGCGCAGGTAGCCCAGACGGTGCAGGAGGTTGGCCATGCGCAGGGCCACGGTGGTCTTCCCCGTGCCGGGGTTCCCCGTGAAGCTCATGTGCAGCGTGGGGGAGGTCCGGGCGAGCCCCATCTGCTCCCGGGCCCGGTCCACCAGCAGGAGCGCGGCCGTCTCCCGGATGCGGCGCTTCACGGGCCCCAGCCCCACCAGCTCCCGGTCCAGCTCGTCCAGGACCGCCTTCACGCCGGAGGACTCGAACTCCGCCCGGAGATCGACTTCCGACGGACGGTCGTCCGCGGCGGCAGCGGCCGTGTCGGGCCCGGGGTCGCGGGCGTCGGAGTCGCGTCCTTCGCCGCCGCTCCCCGGAGGCCCGTACAGGCTGTCCGTCCCTCCGCCGCTCACGACCCGTAGCGGTGGCCCGGGGGCTGATCCGCGGCGTAGGGCATCAGGGTGTACTCCCGGTTCTGCCCCTTCGTCTTGGTCCGGACCATCCGGAAGCCGGGCTCGTGCTCCGGCCGGTTGACGATGAAGCTCAGCCGCACCGACTCCCACCCGTGGGTGGCGTCGAAGGCCACGAACCGGATGTAGCGGTCGCCGTAGACCTTCCGGCACTCCTTGAGCTCGTACAGGACCGCCGCGGCGTCCGGGTTGTCGAACATGGGATGGCCCCACATGTCCCAATAGGTGTTCCTGGGGTGGGGATCGTCGGTGTACTCCAGGCTGACGGCCCAGCCCTGGTCGATGCAGTACTGGGCCTGGGCCCGGATCTGATCGTCGGTGAGGTCCGGCAGGAAGGAGAAGGCGCCCTGTGTGAGTCGCATGGTCGGCTCCGGTCGGTGGGGGTTCGTGAGGCGGTGGCGGGGTGGGGACGGCGTTGGACGCGGCGTGCCGGGAGACGGGGCCCGGTCCTCGTCAGACGCCCGGCGTGGCGGTGGGGACGAAGTCGGGGGTGTCGGTGGAGGCGTAGTCGAAGGTGACGTCCTTCCACGTGTCCAACGCCTGCTGCAGGGGTGCGCAGGACTTCGCGGCGTCCGCCAGGATGTCCGGGCCCTCCTCCAGGTAGTCCCGGCCCTCGTTGCGGGCGAGGATCATGGCCTCCAGTGCGACCCGGTTCGCCGTGGCCCCGGCGGCGATCCCCTGGGGGTGTCCGATGGTGCCCCCGCCGAACTGCAGGATGCAGTCCTCTCCGAGGTAGTGGAGGAGCTGGTGCATCTGTCCGGCGTGGATCCCGCCGGAGGCCACGGGCAGGACCTTGTTGAGGCTCGCCCAGTGCTGGTGGAAGAAGATCCCGTTCTCGTACTGGACGGGGTTCTCCTCTTCCCGGCAGATGTCGTAATAGCCCCGGATCTGGTGCGGGTCGCCCTCGAGCTTTCCCACGACGGTGCCGGCGTGGATGTGGTCGACCCCGGCCAGGCGCATCCACTTGGCGATGACCCGGAAGCTGACGCCGTGGGACTTCTGTCGGGTATACGTCGAGTGCCCCGCCCGGTGGAGGTGGAGAATCATGTCGTTCTTCCGGGCCCAGTTCGAGATGGACTGAATCGCCGTGTAGCCGATGACCAGGTCGATCATGATGATCACCGAGCCCAGGTCCCGGGCGAACTCGGCCCGCTCGTACATGTCCTCCATCGTCCCGGCGGTGACGTTCAGGTACGTCCCCTTCACCTCACCGGTGGCGGCCTCGGCCTTGTTCACCGCCTCCATGCAGTAGAGAAAGCGGTCCCTCCAGTGCATGAAGGGCTGGGAGTTGATGTTCTCGTCGTCCTTGGTGAAATCGAGCCCGCCCTTGAGAGCCTCGTAGACCACCCGCCCGTAGTTCCGGCCCGACAGTCCGAGCTTCGGCTTCACCGTGGCGCCGAGCAGCGGCCGCCCGAACTTGTCCAGGCGCTCCCGCTCCACGACGATCCCGGTGGGCGGGCCGGCGAAGGTCTTCACGTAGCCGACCGGCAGGCGCATGTCCTCCAGGCGAAGGGCCTTCAGCGGCTTGAAGCCAAAGACGTTGCCGATGATCGAGGCCGTCAGGTTCGCGATGGATCCCGGTTCGAAGAGGTCCAGGTCGTAGGCGATCCAGGCGAAGTACTCCCCTTCCCCGCCGGGGACCGGGTCCACCCGGTACGCCTTGGCTCGGTACTTCTCCGCGGCCGTCAGGCGGTCCGTCCAGACGACGGTCCAGGTCGCGGTGGAGCTCTCCCCGGCGACGGCGGCGGCGGCCTCCACCGGGTCCACGCCGTCCTGGGGCGTGATGCGGAAGAGGGCGAGGACATCGGTGTCCTTCGGCTCGTAGTCCGGTTCCCAGTAGCCCATGTTCCGGTACTTCATCACACCGGCGCTGTATCGCTTCTTCGGGTCCACCGTCGTCGTGCCGTCTTCGTTCATGTCGATTCCGGGATGGGGCGTCCTCCGGCTGCGGAGTCCGCCGTGGGTGCGCCCGCCGGTTCGCCGGCGGCCGCAAGGGGTCAACGGGCGCGCCGGGCGCGCTCCACCAGGCGCTGGATGAGGGGCGTGAGGATCAACTGCATGGCCACATCGAGCTTTCCGCCGGGGATGACGATGGAGTTGGCCCGGCTCATCCAGCTGTCGTGGATCATCGAGAGGAGGTAGGGGAAGTCGATCCCCTTGGGGTTGGCGAACCGGATCACCACCAGGCTCTCGTCTGCCGTGGGGATGAAGCGGGCGATGAAGGGGTTCGAGGTGTCCACCACCGGCACCCGCTGGAAGTTGATGTGGGTGTGGGTGAACTGGGGGCAGATGACGTGGACGTAGTCGTGCATCCGCCGGAGGATCACGTCGGTGATGGCCTCGGCGGAGTAGCCCCGGCGAGTCCGGTCCCGGTGCATCTTCTGGATCCACTCCAGATTCACCACGGGCACCACGCCGATGCTCAAATCCGCCAGCTCTCCCAGGCGGAGGTCCCCGTCCACGACGGCCCCGTGGAGCCCCTCGTAGAAGAGGAGGTCCGTGTCTTCCGGGAGCGGGGCCCAGGGCGTGAACTCCCCCGACGGCACGCCGTGGATCTCCGCCTCCTCGTCGTTGTGGACGTAGGTGCGGGTGCGGCCGCCTCCGGTGCGCCCGTACTCCTCGAAGATCTCCTGGAGCTCGTGGAGGATGTTGGCCTCGAGACTGAAGTGGCTGAAGGTGTGGTCGCCCTCCGCCGTGCGTCGCTGATGCTCCTCCTTCATCTCCTTCCGGTTGAACCGATGGAAGGCGTCGCCCTCGATGCTGGCGGCGTCTATGCCCTCCCGTCGGAAGATCTGGTCGAAGGTGTGCTTCACCGTGGTGGTGCCGGCGCCCGAGGAGCCGGTGACGACGACGATGGGATGGGCCCGGGACATGCGTCGCTCCTCAGGTCCGGAACAGGCCACGCCGCCCGAAGAGGGGCGACGTCTCCTGAACCATGTCGGGATCGGTGTGATAGCGGACGATCCCCTCCACCTTCTCGGAGGAGCCGAAGATGAAGGGTGTCCGCTGATGCAGATGCTGCGGTGTCCGGTCCAGGATGGCGTTGACGCCGTCCGTGGCCCCGCCGCCGGCCCGCTCCATCAGATACGCGATGGGGGCGGCCTCGTAGAGATAGCGAACCCGACCGTTCTCGTACCCGGGACGGGCGTCCCGGGGATAGAGGTATACGCCGCCGGCGAACAGGATCTGATGGGCCTCGGGGACCAGCGACCCGATCCAGTGCATCCGGAAGTCCTTCCCGCGAGGGCCCTCGTCGCCCTGGAAGCAGTGATCCACCCAGGTGCGGACCGGCTCGTCCCAGTGGCGGTAGTTGGAGACGTTGATGGCGATCCGGGCGGTGGCCCGGGGTACCTCGATCCGGTCGTGGAGGCTCTCCACGTCTCCGCTCCGGGGATCGAGGCGAAACGCCCTCACCTCCGCCCCCACCGAGACCACCAGGACGGTATGCGGGCCGTAGATCGCGTAGCCCGCAGCCAGGAGGTCTCGACCGCGGCGGAGGAAAGACGCCTCCACCACCTCGGGGTGTGCCGGGTAGATTCCGAAGATCGTCCCGCCGGAGAGGCCCAATTCGACGTTGGTGGACCCGTCGAGTGGGTCCACCGCCACTGCCAGGCTACCGTCTGGAGCGAGGACGGCGACGTCCCGTCGGTTCTCCGAAACCACCGAGGCCACACCCCCCGCCTCCCTCAGGGCCCCCATGACGAGCTCGTGGGCCGTCTCGTCGGCTTGCGATCGGATCCGGGTGCGATCCTGGGCGTCGGACCGCTGCGGTGCGACCGTCGCCTCGGGATCGGGACCGGTCCGGAGCATCGCCGCGATCGACGACACGGATCGCCCCAGGGCCCGGAGGGCGGAGGCCAGGGCTTCGCCGTGCTCCCCGTGGTCCGCAACCGTCGAGAGGAACTCCTCGAACCCGTCCTGTCCTAACGGCGCCGGGCTCCGCTCCGCGCTCACCTGTGTCGTCCCGATTCGTTCACGATCCCCCCTTCGTGTAGGCGCAGTACCGCCCTGTCCCCGAGGCACGACCTCTCGCCGAGGCGGCGCCCCCATGCTCCCCACCATCGTACCGAACCGCCTGAAACGCAATTTACTGTTTTATCATAACTATTTACTTTTGCTTAATGTCTATCGATCAGGTCACTCTGAAGCAGCTTCGCGTCCTGGAAGCCACCGCCCGTCACCGGTCGGTGACCCGAGCGGCGGAATCCCTCTTCGTGACCCCTCCCGCCGTCAGCACGCAGCTCAAGAAGCTCGAGAAGAAGGTCGGCGCCACGTTGCTGCACCGAACCTCCGACGGATTCGAGCTGACCCCCGCCGGGACTCAGGTGGTGGACCTCGCGGCGTCCATCCGGGCGCTGATGGACCGGACCGGGGACCGCCTTCGGGCCCTCCGGGAGGGGGCGTCGGGATACGCCGTCCTCGGCGTGGTGAGCACCGGGAAGTACTTCGCACCGGGCATCGTCGCCCGCTTCCAGCGGCTCCATCCCGGCATCCGGGTCGCCCTGGCCGTCGGCAACCGAGCCGAGATCCTCCGGGGCATCGACCGACGAGAGTACGACCTCCTGATCATGGGTCGCCCTCCGGCCCACCTCCCCTTCCAGCTGGACGTGCTGGGGGACCACCCGTTCGTGCTCATCGCTCGGCCGGACCATCCGCTGGCCGAGGAGTCCGACATCGCCCACGCCACCCTCCGGGACCAGGTCTTCCTCACCCGGGAGGAGGGCTCCGGGACGCGGCTCCTGACCAGCCGGTTCCTCGACCACATCTCCGACGAGCGCACGCTCCAGGTGATGGAGATGGGGACGAACGAGACGATCAAACAGGCGGTTCTCGCGGGCCTGGGCATCGCCCTGATCTCCCGCCATACCTGCCACGTGGAGCTGGCGGAGGGGCGTCTGGTGTCCCTGGACGTGGAAGGCCTCCCCCTCGTCCGTCAGTGGTACCTGATCGCCCCGGAGGACCGGGAACTGACCCGGGCTGCGGAGTCTCTCCAGGGGTTCATCCTCGCCCACCGGGGCGATCTCCTTCCCGACTGACGTTCCTGATGCCGCCCGACCGTCTGAACACGAGGCGCCCCGCGGTGTTGGAAGACCCTCGTACACCCCGACGACTACAGCGAGGATTCGACATGGCTCAGGCCAAGCGCGGCGACACCGTCCACATCCACTACACCGGCCGACTCGAGGACGGCACGGTTTTCGACACGTCCAAGGAGCGGGATCCCCTCTCCTTCACCCTGGGTGAGGGTCAGGTCATTCCCGGCTTCGAGGCCGCGGTCTCCGGGATGGACGAAGGCGAAAGCAAGACCACGACCATCCCCAGCGACGATGCCTACGGACCCCGGCGGGATGAGTTGGAGCTCTCCATGCCCCGCTCCCGGTTCCCGGACGGCCTCGATCCCGAGGTGGGCCAACAGCTGCAGATGAAGACGGACGAGGGCCAGGTGTTCCAGGTGACGGTCACCGGGACCACCGACGAGGCGGTGGAGCTGGACGCCAACCATCCCCTGGCGGGGCGGGACCTGACCTTCGACATCGAGTTGGTGAAGGTGGGCTGACGCCCTCCCTTCGCACCGCCCGAAACGGGCGGAGGCGGCCCCGCCGGTCGGCGCCTTGCGCCGGGCCGCGGGGCCGCCGATCCTGGGGACCGCTTCCTCCCCTCGCTCCCGAACCCAGGCGGAGCCCCATGCGCGTCTGCTCCAGCGCCGCGGTCCTGACCCTTTTCGCTCCGCTTCTCGCGGGTCTGCCGTGCGCCCTCGCCGGGCAGAGCTCGACGCCCATCCCGACCGACACGGCGACGGCGCTGCCCATCGAGCCCGTCCGCACCCTGCGGTTCACCACCGAGGAGGGGACCTGGATCTCCCTGGACGTCTCCCCAGACGGTGACCGGATCGTCTTCGATCTGCTGGGAGACCTCTACCTGCTCCCCATCGAGGGCGGGGACGCTGTTCGACTCACCGAGGGGATGGCCTTCGACGACATGCCCCGTTGGTCTCCCGACGGGGAGTCGATCGCCTTCATCTCGGACCGGGACGGCACCGACAACCTCTGGCTGGTGGCCCCGGACGGGACCGGGCTCCGGAAGATCACCTCCGAGGTGAGCCACACCCTCTCCTCCCCCGCGTGGACCCCCGACGGGGACTATCTCGCGGTTCGACGGTTCGGGCCATACCCCTCCGCCGAGAACTACCTCACCAACGTCCCCTTGTGGCTGTATCACCGCGACGGGGGCAGTGGTGTGCGGCTCTTCCCCGGAGAGGCCGAACGGAAGTCCACCAACACGGGAGCCGCCTTCTCCCCTGACGGGACCACCCTCTACGTTTCCACCCACCCGGGGGGATATTCCGGTGAGAACCTGGGCAGCTATCAGGTGGTGGCCGTCGATCGGGAACGAGGCGTGGAACGCACCCTCACGGCTCTCGCGGGCGGCGGGCTCCGTCCCATCGCCTCCCCCGACGGACACTGGTTGGTCTACGCCACCCGCGTAGGGACCCGGACCGCACTACGGATCCGGGACCTCCGCACCCAGGAAGACCGCTGGCTGGTGGAGCACACCCAACGGGACGACCAGGAGGGATACGCGCCCAACGACGTCTTCCCCGGCTACGCCTTCACCCCGGACTCCAGGGCCGTGGTCTTTTCCGCGGACGGGAAGATCAAGCGGGTGGAGCTCGACTCGGGGGCGGTGACCACCATCCCCTTCTCGGTGGATGTGGAGGTGGGGATGGGAGAGCGCCTCTCTCTCGAGGAGAGGGTGGACGACGGACCGACGCTGGACGTGACCCAGCTCCTCTCCGTCACCGAGGCGCCGGACGGAGCACGGATCGCCTTCTCGGCGGTAGGCCACCTCTGGACGGCGCCCCGGGGTCCCGAGGGGATCGGCACCCCCACCCGCCTCACGGACGACGACACCCGGGAGTACTACCCCGCCTTCTCTCCCGACGGGCGCTGGGTTGCCTGGGTGAGCTGGTCCGACGCCGAGGGGGGGCACGTCTGGAAGGCCCCGGCGGATGGAAGCGGCACCCCGGTCCGGCTCACCGAGCAGCCGGGGTTCGTGCGGTGGCCCGCCTGGAGCGACGACGGCTCCCGTGTCGTCTACAGCTGGCAGCCCCGGCAGGCCGGATACGCCTACATGGGCGGCCCGGTGGCGCCGTTGAGCGAGATCCGGTGGGTTCCGGCGGACGGGGGGGAGTCCACCACCATCACCGTGCCGGAGGCGCCCGGCACCCCCTTCGCCGGGTCCGCCTCCCCGGCCGCCCTGGTGAGCGGCGGCGCCGAGCCCCGGGTCTGGTTCGCCGAGGCGGTCCCGGGCCCTCCGGGGTTCCAGGCCACCCAGACCGTGGCGCTGGTGTCGGTCCGGTTCGACGGGTCCGAGAAGCTCACTCACGCCCGCATCACCACGGCCAACGCGGGCGCCCCGACCCTCCTGGTCGCCCCGGACCAGCGCTCGCTCCTGATCCTGGATCGGGATGACTTGTATCTCGTCCCGCTGGCCCCCGGGGGGGAGGAGGGGCTGGCCATCGACCTCTCGTCCCCCTCCGTCCCTCTGCGTCGGATCACCGACCAGGGGGCGAACTATGCCCAATGGGTGGACGGCGGAGCCGCGGTGGCCTGGAGCTTCACCGACCGGGTCTTCCGGGCGGCCCGCGAGGCGATCATGTCGTCGGTGGACCCGGACGACTGGGCGATCCAGGAGAGCGTCGTCGAGCTCCAGGTGCCCCGGGCGATCCCCCGGGGCGAGGTCCTCCTCCGGGGCGCCCGGATCATCACGATGCGGGACGACGCGGTGATCGAGCGGGGGGACATCCTGGTCCGGGACAATCGCATCGTCGCCGTAGGAACCGACCTGGAAGCCCCGGAGGGCGCCGAGATCCTCGACCTGGAAGGGACGACGATCATCCCCGGAATCGTGGACACCCACGCCCATCCCAAGACCGGCGCGGAGATGGCCCCGGAACAGGAATGGTCCATCGCGGCGAATCTCGCCTACGGCGTCACCACCACCCGCAACCCCAGCGGCTCCCGCTGGAACGTGGCCTGGGGGGAACTGGTGGAGGCCGGCGAGATGGTGGGATCCCGCATCTACGCCACGGGATTCCCGCTGACCACCAACACGGTGGGGGTGTCGAGCTACGAGGACGCCCTCCACGTGGTGCGGCGGTACAAGGAACAGGGGGTCCACTCCCTGAAGCAGTACCTCCAGCCTCGACGGATCCAACGACAGTGGATTCTCCAGGCGGCCCGCGCCGAGGGGATCAACGCCACGAACGAGGGGGCCGCGGACCTCAAGGTCGATCTGACGCTGGCCATGGACGGGTTCACCGCCATCGAACACTCCATCGGGCAGGTGCCCCTCTACGAGGACGTCGTCACCCTCTTCGCCGACGCCCGGATCGCCTACACCCCCACGTTGGGGGTGGCCTACGGGGCCCCGGCGGGAGACACCTACTTCCGGGCCAGGGAGGATCTCCACCGGGATCCGAAGGCGAGCTACTTCACCCCCGCAGAGGCCCTGACCCGGGGCGCCCGACGACGCCCCCTCATCGTCGAGGAGGACTACAACTTCGACGAGATCGCCCGGGGCGTCCGGGACATCGTCCGGGCCGGCGGGCTCGCCGGACTGGGCTCCCACGGGCAGCAGGACGGACCCGCCGCACACTGGGAACTGTGGATGCTCCAGAGCGGCGACATGACGAACATGGAGGCCCTCCGGATCGCCACCATCCTGGGGGCCGAGTCCATCGGTTTCGCCCAGGATCTGGGATCCATCGAGCCGGGGAAGCTGGCCGATCTCGTCATCCTGGACAGCAACCCGCTGGACGACATCCGGAACTCCATCGACATCCGCTACGTGATGAAGAACGGCGAGCTCTTCGACGACGAGACGCTGGACCGGGTGTGGCCCACGCCCCGGGCGTTCCCCACACCGTACTGGGTCCGGGAGCGGGAGGCACTGGAGGCGCTCCCGGGAGGACGCTGAACGGATCTCGGGGAGATCAGGCTGCCACGAAGGCCGCCAGGAACGCCTCCAACCGATCCAGGTCTGTTTCCACGGTGGGAATGCTCACGGAGGCCCGCAGCGCACCGACGGCCACGGACTCCCCCAGGCACTCCGCCATCCCCCGGAGGGAGAAGGAGCCCGGAGGGATCGTCTCGAGACACTCCAGCATGGCCCCGGCGGGCAGCTCCAGCGCCCGCTCCGCCGCCCCGGGGTTGCAGAAACAGCCGCCGCGGAGGGAGATCCCGGCCTGGCTGGCCGCCCGTTCCACGGTGCCGTAGGCGATCGGGCGCCCCTCGGGATCGACGAGGTTGAACGCCACCGTTCCTCCCCTGCCCCGGAGGGATCGGGGGCCGTAGATCCGGCAAGCGGGCTCACCCCCCGGGTGCCGGACGGCGGAAAGGACCTCCAGGAGTCGGCTCGTCAGGCCCCGGACCCGCTGTCGAACCTGGGGCATGCCCACCGTCTGCAGGAATTCGAGACCCCCTCCCAGGGCCGCGATGCCAAGGAAGTTGAGGGTCCCGTCCTCGAAGCCCACCCCGCCCGGCACCAGACGGTAGACCCGGTTCGCCACCGATACGAACTCCACGGTGCCTCCGGCGAACCAGGGCCGACGCAACCCGTCCAGCGCCTCACGCCGGGCGATCAAGGCTCCGATTCCGGTGGGGAAACCGAACATCTTGTAGAAGGAGATGCACGCGAAGTCCGGGCGCACCTCGTCCAGGACCAGGGGGCTGGTCGGGGCATAGGCCGCGGTGTCCAGCAGCACCCGGTAGCCTTCATCACGGGCCCGGGCCACGAGCTCCAGTGGGTGCTGGACGCCGGAGAAGTTGGACTGGGCCGGGAAGGCGAACAGACCCTGTCGGTCGCCTGCCGGCGGGATCTCGGCCGCTGGGTCCAGCCGCAACTCGTCGTCGAGAGGGAGATAGGTGGTCTCGGCGCCCCGGCCCTCGGCGTAGATCCGGATCCCGTTCACCGAGTTGTGGTTGTCCGCCGTGAGGACGAAACGCGACCCCTTCTCGAAGGGGAAGCTCTCCCCCACCAGCTTCAGGGCCGCCGAGGCGTTGGCGGTGAAGACGACACAATACTCCTCGGGATCAGCCCCGAAGAAGTCGAGGATCCGCGCCCGGGCCTGGTCCACGATCCCCGTGGCCGCCACCGATGCGGGATTCTCCGAATGAGGATTGCCCAGCACGTGACGCTCCAGGAACGCCTCGTGGGCCCGGAGGTGCGAGGCGGCGTAGAGGCCGCTCCCGGTGTAGTCCAGGTAGACCTGGTCCGCCTCGTCCAGGCGTCGGAACTCCCGGGTCCGGAGGCGATGGAAGGTGTCCCGGAGAGACCCGGGATCCGTGGTCGCTGAGGGGGCCGTCGTCATGCTCTCAATGTGCACCCTCGCCCCGGTGTCCGCGCAAGTCGCCAGGGAAGATACGTGGGTTCGAACGGGACGTGGGTCAGGCCGGTCGGGCCCGGCACCGATCGAGCCGGTTTCGAACGGAGGGGATGGGGATGGAGCTGCGGTTGGCTTCGCCGATCCTCGCTCGCCTCGACCCCACTCTGCGTCTTCGCTCCGCGAATCCGCGTGGGTTCGAACGGGACGTGGGTCAGGCCGGCCGGGCCCGCTACTGATCGAGCCGGTTCCAAGCGGAGGGGGTGGGATTCGAACCCACGAGTCCTTTCGGACGCCGGTTTTCAAGACCGGTGCATTGAGCCGCTCTGCCACCCCTCCAGAGGTGGGCTCCTCCCCGGGGTCGGGGCAGGCGCCGCACGATGATACACCTGCAGTGGGTCGGACCCAAGCGCGGGGCAGCTTCTCGGAGGACCGCGACCCTGGTCGAGACCACTCCGGGCGTGGCCTACGGCCGGGCCGGCTCCCGGCTCAGGATCTCGATCAGGCGGTACCGGAAGCTCGAGGCGTCGGCCGGCGGGTTCGGCCGCCGGGTCCTCTCGACCTCGAGGACGTACCGGAAGCCGGGCTCGAATTCGAAGCCCTGGATGGAGTCGTAGAAGAGGTGCCACTCCTTCGTCCCGGGAGCCCGGACCCGAAGGCATTCCATGGGGCCGACGCCTACGCAGGGCATCCGCTCCGAGTCCACCTCCAATGTGAGGAGATCCGGATCCGACTCGGTGTCTCCGCCCGGGTTCGCCTCCGGGTCCACATCCGGGGAACAGGCGACGAGCGCGACGGCGGCCAGGAGTAGCGAGGCCAAGCGGAGCATGGTGTTCTCAGTGCCGGAACAGCCTCCGCCCCGTCAAAACCATCGCGATCCCGTGCTCGTCGGCGGCCGCCACCACCTCCTCGTCCCGGATCGATCCCCCCGGCTGCACGATGGCCCGGACGCCCGCCTCGGCCGCGGCGTCCACCCCGTCCCGGAAGGGGAAGAAGGCGTC